>OLGB01001872.1_pt1 | contig 24042 bp, 20 predicted proteins | sample 1605691 | NCBI WGS metagenome assembly OLGB01 (sample SAMEA3888925, study PRJEB22519) | human gut metagenome | biome: human gut; feature: human-associated habitat; material: faeces | place: Denmark | collected 2010 | reverse complement strand
CTCCGGCGGGTCGTCCCACTGCTGATGATACAGGCCATCCACACTGCGAAAATCCGGGATACCGCTCTCGGTCGAAACACCTGCCCCGCCGAAAAAGACGATATTGTCCGTTCCGTCAATGAGTTCTTTTAATTTCTTGACTTCGTCCGTCATAGCTTCTCCTTTGCGCGCGTGCGCTTATCTCACATAGCTCTTGTCGATCTGCACGATGGCAAAATAGCGCGGATCAAGCTCGTGTACCGCCCGCTTGATCTTCTCCTCCGCTTCCCTGTCGCTCATTTTGCAGCCGTAGGGAACAACGGCGTCGAAGATCACATTCGTGTGCGTCGGCCCCGTGACCATGCGAAAGTCGTGGATGGAGATATTCTCGTCGATGCCGCGCACGAGCGAGGCAATCTTCTGATGCGCGGCGTTGGTGGTCTCGTCGTCCGTCACGATGGGGTCCATGTGGATGACCGCCTCGCAGCCGAGCCTGTCATGCAGTTTCTTTTCCACGTTGTCGATCTCGTCGTGCAGGGTGAGAATATCGCCGTGCGCGGGGACCTCAGCATGCAGCGAGATCATCACGCGTCCGGGGCCATAGTCGTGCACCACAAGGTCGTGGATGCCGCAGACAACCTGACTTTCCATCACGATGTCGCGGATCTCCTGCACGAACTCCTCCGATGGCGGCTGGCCGAGCAGCGGCGAGAGGGTGTCCCTTGCCGCCTGCACGCCCGCCCACAGGATGAGCAGCGACACGACCAAGCCGCACCAGCCGTCGATCTGCCAATGCAGGAAATAGCCCGCGAGTGTCGCAAGCAGCACCGCCGCGGTCGCCGCGCAGTCGGACAGGCTGTCCGCCGCGGTCGCCTGCATGGCGGCGGCGCTGATCTTCTTCCCCACGCCGCGGTTGTAGCAGTACATGTAGAACTTGGCGCAGATGGAGACAAGCAGGATCGCCACCGTCAGCACGCTGCACTCCACAGCCTCGGGATGCAGGATTGCGCCCACGGCGTCGCGCAGCAGTTCAAAGCCCATCAGCAAAATGACGATCGAGACGATGAGACCCGAGATATACTCCAGCCGCCCGTGGCCGAACGGATGCTCGGGGTCGGGCTTCTGCCCGGCCAAACGAAAGCCCAGCAGCGTCACGATGGACGCGCCCGCGTCGGACAGGTTGTTGAAGGCGTCCGCCGTGACGGCGACAGAGCCCGCAAGCGTCCCCGCAAACAGCTTGAGCGCGAAGAGCAGCAAATTGATGACAATGCCCACCGCGCCGCAAAGCACACCGTAAGCGCGCCGCACTGCGGCATCAGACGTGTTCTGATAGTCTTTGATGAACCGACTCGCAAGAAAACCGATCATAGTCTTCCCTCACTCGCTTTTGATCTGTAATTTCATGCGGCAGCAGAGGCGGTCAAGGTCCTCGTCCGTCGCCGCAGGGATGCGCAGCTTCGCGCCGCAGCTTTTGCACACAAGATCGACGTAGGTGCTGTGGATCTCCATGCCGTAGCTTTTGCTGCCGCAGGAGCAGGTGATGCCATCCTTGCGCGCGGCGATCTCCTTGAGCTCGGAGAGGACCTCGTACATGATGACGCTGTCGGCGAAGGCCTCGGGGCCCTCCTCCTGGCGCTTTTCCTTCTCCGCCAGGATCTCCAGCTCCCGCAGGTGCTTTTCCACCGTGCCCTCGTCCCCGATAAAGCAGCAGAATTGCTTCGTCTGGGGGCAGGCCAGGGCCGTGCCGCCCTTCAGGACCCGCTCCGGCGGGCACACCGCCTCGTGGGTCTCGCTGCAGAGGCCGCAGGGCACCGTCAGGTGATACCGCTCCCCGTCAAAGCCCACGCTCAGGGCGGACTTGCCGCATTCGCACTCCACCTCCGCGTTGGAGGCCTCCAGGGCGAACACGGACCGAGCCGCCATAACGGGCTTGCCGCACGCCGGGCAGAGGTATCCGAAGGTCCGCATCTCCTCACTCATGCCGTCTGTCTCCTTTTTCTGGGATCTGTTCATTAAGTGGTGATTATACCACGGCGCCGGGCGGATGTACAGGGGATTTTTGAAACATTAGAGCGGGCTAACCCCACTTTTTTGCCGCAGGTTTTCCCTTTTCATTCCCCGCCGCCTGTGGTAGAATGGTCCTATCCCGTCAAAAGGAGGCGAGAGCCGTGTCCTTTCCCTGGTATCTGAAGCCGGACCTGTTCCTGCACGCGGAGATGCTGGACAAGCAGGAGGCGCTGGAGAGCGCCGCCAACAGCTCCTATGCCACGGACCAGCGGCAGGACAAGGAGATCCAGTCTTTGAAAAAACGGGTCACGGAGCTGGAAAACCAGCTGCTGGCCCTGGAGAAGATCCTCTCGGAACACGGCATCCTGCCGCCCATGCCGCCCGAGCCGGAGACTCCGCCGCCGGACGCCCCCGCCCGCTTCCCCTCCAGGACCCTGGAGACCGTGGCCTGTCCCCGGTGCGGCCGCCGCCAGCGGGGCGACCGGAATTTCTGCTACGCCTGCGGATTGTCCTTCGAGTATGAAAACGAGGAACTTTAAACTGTTCAAAGCCCGGCAAACGCCGGGCTTCATATTTTTGCCGTTTTTCGGACAACCTATGGAAAATCCTCACGAAAAGGCGGCGACACCATGAACGAAAAACGTCTGGGCAGCCGGACCGTGGCCCTGGCCCACCCCCCCTCCGTGCTGGCCTTCTCCAACATCGGCGGGAAATTCGAGGGCCAGGGCCCCCTGGCGGACTGCTTCGACCGGCTGGAGACCAGCTCCTTCTTCGGGGAAAAGACCTGGGAGAAGGCGGAGTCCGCCATGCAGCAGGCGGTGCTGCGCCAGGCCCTGGACAAGGCGCGGCTCAAGCCGGAGGACCTGGACTATGTGCTGGCCGGAGACCTCCTCAACCAGTGCATCGGCTCCTCCTTCGGCCTGCGGGACTTCGGCATCCCCTTCTACGGCCTCTACGGCGCCTGCTCCACCATGGGCGAGTCCCTGTCTCTCGCGGCCATGCTGATCGACGGGGGCTTTGCCCGCCGCTGCGCCGCCATGACCTCCTCCCACTACTGCACCGCCGAGCGCCAGTACCGGATGCCGGTGCCCTACGGCAACCAGCGCACCCCCACCGCCCAGTGGACCGCCACCGCCGCCGGGTGCACCATCCTGGACCGGGAGGGCCCCGGGCCCTACGTCACCCACGTGACCTGCGGCCGCATCGTGGACAAGGGCATCCCCGACGCCAACAACATGGGCGCCGCCATGGCCCCCGCCGCCTACGACACCCTCTCCGCCTTCTTCCGTGACACCGGCACCGGCCCCCGGGACTTCGACCTGATCGTCACCGGGGACCTGGGCGAGCTGGGCCACGCCATCGTCCGGGACTTCTTCGCCCGGGACGGCATTGACATGGGCGCTCACTTCCAGGACTGCGGCCTTCTGCTCTACGACCGCCAGCGGCAGGACATGCACGCCGGGGCCTCCGGCTGCGGCTGCTCGGCGTCGGTGCTCAACGGCTACCTGCTCTCCGGGATGCGGGCGGGCCGGTGGAAGCGGGTCCTCTTCGCCCCCACCGGGGCGCTGCTCTCCCCCATCTCCGCCTGTCAGGGAGAGTCCATCCCCGGCATCTGCCACGCGGTGTGTCTGGCCGCGGAGCGGTGATGTTCACCTCCCGCGCACATTTTTCCCCGTATGGAAATTGCACAAAGGTGATTTTTTCCCTCCCCCACATTTTAGAACAACCCATAAAATCTGCCGCCAGCCCGTTCCGGAAGCGCCGAAAGCGTTGACAGGACGGGCTTTGCGACGGTATAATCCCTCCCAAGGGAGAGCAACGGGGCCCCCCTCAGGGTCCGTTGCGCTCTTTTTGTTTTTTGTAAAATACCGCTTTAAAGCGATAAATCGACCGGTTCCGCGGCCGGTGAAAGGAGATCGAGCCATGGGCAAGTACACCCGGGAGGACATCCTCCGCCTGATCCGGGAGGAGGACATCCAATTCATCCGCATGCAGTTCACCGACATCTTCGGCCAGCTGAAAAACGTGGCCATCACCGCCTCTCAGATCGGGAGGGCTCTGGACGGGGAGATCATGATGGACGGCAGCTCCATCGAGGGCTTCGTCCGGGTGGAGGAGTCCGACCAATACCTGCGGCCGGACCTGGACACCTTCGCGGTGCTGCCCTGGCGGCCCCAGTACGGCAAGGTGGCCCGGCTGATCTGCGACGTCTACAATCCCGACGGCACGCCCTTTGTGGGAGACCCCCGAAGCGTGCTGAAGCGGGCGCTGCGGCAGGCGGAGGACATGGGCTTCACCTTCAACGCCGGGCCGGAGCTGGAGTTCTTCCTGTTCCAGACTGATGAGGACGGCCGCCCCACCACCCGCACCAGCGACGAGGCCGGGTACTTCGACCTGGGCCCCCTGGACCACGGGGAGTCCACCCGCCGGGAGATCTGCCTGTGCCTGGAGGAGATGGGCTTCGAGATCGAGGCCAGCCACCACGAGGTGGCCGCCGGCCAGCACGAGATCGACTTCAAGTACACCGGCGCCCTCCGCTCCGCCGACAACATCATGACCTTCAAGCTGGCGGTCAAGACCCTGGCCCAGAAGAACGGCCTCCACGCCACTTTCATGCCCAAGCCCGTGGCGAATGCCGCCGGCAGCGGCATGCACGTGAACATGTCCCTCTTCCGGGACGGGGAGAACGCCTTCTACGACCCGGCGGACCCCCGGCAGCTGTCCCCCCTGGCCTATCAGTTCATCGCGGGGCTGCTGGACCACGTGCCGGGCTTCTGCGCGCTGACCAATCCCTTGGTCAACTCCTACAAGCGGCTGGTCCCGGGATATGAGGCCCCCTGCTGCGTGGCCTGGTCCACCGGCAACCGCTCCGCCCTCATCCGCATCCCCACCCCCCGGGGCCGGGGCACCCGGGTGGAGCTGCGCAGCCCCGACCCGTCCTGCAATCCCTACCTGACCTTCGCCGCCTGCCTGACGGCGGGCCTGGACGGCATCCGCCGGGGGCTGACGCCGCCGCCGGAGATCACGGAGAACCTCTACGAGATGTCCCCCGCCGCCCTGGCGGCCCAGGGGGTACCCCTGCTGCCGGACTCCCTGGAGGCAGCCCTGAACGCCCTGGAGGCCGACGGGACCGTCACCGCCGCCCTGGGCCCCCACGTGGCCGCCCAGTACCTCACCGGCAAGCGGCGGGAGTGGGAGGAATACCGGAGCCAGGTCTCCCAGTGGGAGCTGGAGAAGTACCTGGTCACCTACTGACCTGACCGGTCCGCCCGGCGGACCGGAGAACTGCCGAAAGGGGGTGCTGTGCCATGGAGCGGATCGTGACGGCCTTTGCCCATGAGGACGCCCGGCGCCGGATCCAGCGGCTGCTGGAGAGCGGCGGATATCCTGTGGCCGGCGCCTTCGCCTCCGGGGCCGAGGTGCTCCGGGCGGTGGGCAAGCTGGGCGGAGCCGCCGTGGTGTGCGGCTTCCGCCTGCGGGACATGACCGCCCCGGAGCTGGCGGCGGACCTGGGCCCCGGGACCGGGGTGCTGGTGATCGCCTCCGCCGCCAATCTGGACCTGTGCCAGGGGGAGAACCTCTACCGGCTCCCGGTCCCGGCCAGCCGGGCGGACCTGTACGCCTCCCTGGACACGCTGCTGCATCAGCGGCGCCGCCGCCCGCCTCCGGCCCGGCAGGAGGAGGCCCAGCGGCTGATCCGCCGGGCCAAGGAGCTGCTGATGGACGTCAACCGCATGAGCGAGGCGGAGGCCCACCGCTTCCTCCAGAAGCGCAGCATGGACACGGGGCTGCGGCTGGAGCAGACCGCCCGGCTGGTCATCGAGACCTACACCCGGTGAGCGGCGCCGATCCCGGTCCAAATACACACTGACAAGAGAATGGAGGGGTTCCAATGGCGGGACCTGAATACAAGCACTATCCTCTCTATGACCCGCGCTTCGAGCACGACGCCTGCGGCATCGGCGCGGTGGTGGACCTGAAGGGCCGCTGCTCCCACAGCGTGGTGGACGACGCGCTGAAGATCGTGGAAAAGCTGGAGCACCGGGCCGGCAAGGACGCCTCCGGCCAGACCGGCGACGGCGTGGGCCTCATGATGCAGATCCCCCACGCCCTGATGGTCCGGGCGGCCGCCGCCGAGGGCATCGCCCTGGGCGGACCCAGAGACTACGGCGTGGGCATGTTCTTCTTCCCCACGGACCCCCTCAAGCGGGCCCAGGCCCAGAAGATGCTGGAGATCATCGTGGCCAAGGAGGGCATGGAGTTTTTGGGCTGGCGGCAGGTGCCCACCCACCCGGAGGTCCTGGGCCAGCGGGCTCTGGACTGCATGCCCGCCATCTTCCAGTGCTTTGTGAAGCGTCCGGCGGACTGCGCCCCGGGGCTGGACTTTGACCGGAAGCTGTATGTGGCCCGGCGGGTGTTCGAGCAGTCCAATGTCAACACCTATATCCCCTCCTTCTCCAGCCGGACCATCGTCTACAAGGGCATGTTCCTGGTGGGCCAGCTGCGCCGGTTCTACGCTGACCTGGAGGCGGAGGACTGCGAGAGCGCCCTGGCCCTGGTCCACTCCCGCTTCTCCACCAACACCAACCCCAGCTGGGAGCGGGCCCACCCCAACCGCTACATCCTCCACAACGGCGAGATCAACACCATCCGGGGCAACGTGGACCGGATGCTGGCCCGGGAGGAGACCATGCGCTCCCCCATCCTGGAGGAGGACATGGACAAGATCCTGCCGGTGGTGGACCAGAGCGGGTCCGACTCGTCCATGCTGGACAACACCCTGGAATTTTTGCTGATGAACGGCATCGAGCTGCCCCGGGCGGTGATGATGTGCATTCCCGAGCCCTGGGCCAACGACCGGCGGATGGAGCGGGAGAAGCGGGACTTCTACCACTACTACGCCACCATGATGGAGCCCTGGGACGGCCCGGCGGCCATCGTGTTCTCCGACGGCGACACCGTGGGCGCGGTCCTGGACCGCAACGGCCTGCGGCCCTGCCGGTGGTATCTCACCGACAGCGACCGGCTGATTTTGTCCTCGGAGGTGGGCGTGCTGGACCTGCCGCCGGAGACCATCGTGAAAAAGTCCCGGCTCCAGCCCGGCAAGATGCTGCTGGCGGACCTGCGCCAGGGGCGGCTGCTGGAGGACGGGGAGGTCAAGGGCCGCTGCGCCGCCCGCCAGCCCTACGGCGAGTGGCTGGACGCCCATCTGGTCTACCTCAAGGACCTGCCCATCCCCAACCGGCGGGTGGAGCGCCATCCCCAGGAGCTGCGGGACCGGCTGTACAAGGCCTTCGGCTACACCTATGAGGAGGTCAAGGACTCCATCCTCCCCATGGCCCGGGACGGGGCGGAGCCCACCTCCGCCATGGGCGTGGACACGCCGCTGGCGGTGCTCAGCGAGCACCATCAGCCCCTGTTCAACTACTTCAAGCAGCTTTTCGCCCAGGTGACCAATCCCCCCATGGACGCCATCCGGGAGGAGATCGTCACCGACACCACCGTGTACGTGGGCTCCGGCGGCAATCTCCTGGAGGAGCGGCCGGAAAACTGCGCCGTCCTCCAGATCCACAACCCCATCCTCACCTCCGTGGACCTCATGAAGATCCGCTACATGGACCGGCCCGGCTTCCGCGTGGAGACCATCTCCCTGCTCTACTACAAGGGCTCTCCCCTGGAAAACGCCCTGGACCGGCTGTTCGTCAACGTGGACCGGGCCTACAAGAAGGGGGCCAACATCCTGATCCTCTCCGACCGGGGCGTGGACGAAAACCACGTGGCCATACCCTCGCTGCTGGCGGTCAGCGCCCTGGAGCAGTATCTGGTCCGCACCAAGAAGCGCACCGCCGTGTCCATGATCCTGGAGAGCGCGGAGCCCCGGGACGTGCACCACTTTGCCGCCCTCCTGGGCTACGGCGCCCAGGCCATCAACCCGTATCTGGCCCAGGAGTGCGTGGAGGAGCTGATCGCCGTGGGCCTTTTGGACAAGGACCCGGCGGCGGCCGTGGACGACTACGACCGGGCCATCCTCCACGGCATCGTGAAGATCGCCTCCAAAATGGGCATCTCCACCATCCAGTCCTACCAGTCCGCCCAGATCTTCGAGTGCGTAGGCATCTGCAAGGACGTGATCGACAAGTACTTCACCAACACCGTCAGCCGGGTGGGCGGCGTGGGCCTGGAGGAGATCGGCGAGGGCGTGGAGTGGAACCACAACCAGGCCTTCGATCCCCTGGGCCTGGGCTACGACACCACCCTGGACTCCACCGGGTCCCACAAGCTCCGCTCCGGCCCCGACAAGGAGGACCACATGTACAACCCCCGGACCATTCTGCTGCTGCAGAAGGCAGCCCGGGAGGGCAGCTACGAGACCTTCAAGGAATACGCCGCCCTGGTGGACGACGCCGATAAGCCCCACACCCTCCGGGGCGTACTGGACTTCCGGTTCGACGAGCACGGCGGCATCCCCCTTGAGGAGGTGGAGAGCGTGGAATCCATCGTCCGCCGGTTCAAGACCGGCGCCATGAGCTACGGCTCCATCTCCCAGGAGGCCCACGAGTGCATGGCCATCGCCATGAACCGCATCGGCGGCAAGTCCAACTCCGGCGAGGGCGGCGAGGCCCGGGAGCGGCTGGGCGACGAGCGGTGCTCCGCCATCAAGCAGGTGGCCTCCGGCCGCTTCGGCGTCACCAGCGAGTACCTTTGCAGCGCCCAGGAGATCCAGATCAAGATGGCCCAGGGCGCCAAGCCCGGCGAGGGCGGCCACCTGCCGGGGAAGAAGGTCTACCCCTGGATCGCCAGGACCCGGTACTCCACCCCCGGCGTGAGCCTGATCTCGCCCCCGCCCCACCACGATATCTACTCCATCGAGGACCTGGCCCAGCTGATCTACGACCTGAAAAACGCCAACCGTCAGGCCCGGATCAGCGTCAAGCTGGTCAGCGAGGCGGGCGTTGGCACCATCGCCGCGGGCGTTGCCAAGGCAGGCGCCCAGGTGGTGCTGATCTCCGGCCACGACGGCGGCACCGGCGCGGCCCCCCGCAACTCCATTGCCGGAGCGGGCCTGCCCTGGGAACTGGGCGTGGCGGAGGCCCACCAGGCCCTGCTGCAAAACGGCCTGCGGACCCAGGTGGTGCTGGAGGCCGACGGCAAGCTGATGACCGGCCGGGACGTGGCCATCGCCTGCATGCTGGGCGCCGAGGAGTTCGGCTTCGCCACGGCCCCCCTGGTGGCCATGGGCTGCTGCATGATGCGGGTGTGCAACCTGGACACCTGCCCCGCCGGCATCGCCACCCAGAACCCCCAGCTGCGCAAGCGCTTTGCCGGAAAGCCGGAGCACGTGATCAACTTCATGACCTTCGTGGCCCGGGAGCTGCGGGAGTATATGGCCAAATTGGGCATCCGCACCGTGGAGGAGCTGGTGGGCCGCAGCGACCTGCTGCGGGTCCGGGAACAGCTGGTGACCCACCGGGCGGAGACCCTGGACCTCAGCGCCCTGCTGCAAAACCCCTGGGGCGCGCACGTGCCCCACTTCGATCCCCAGGACGCCTACGACTTCCACCTGGAGCGCACCGCCGATATGCGGGTGCTGCTGGAGAAGCTGGGCAAGGCCCTCAAGGCCGGGAAACCCGGCCGCCTCAGCGTGGCCGTGTCCTCCACGGACCGGTCCTTCGGCACCCTCTTCGGCTCCGAGATCACCCGCAGGCGGGGCGACACCCTGCCGGACGACACCTACGTCATCTCCTGCAAAGGCGGCGGCGGGCAGTCCTTCGGCGCCTTCATCCCCAAGGGTCTGACGCTGGAGCTGGAGGGCGACTGCAACGACGGCTTCGGCAAGGGTCTCTCCGGCGGAAAGCTGATCCTCTATCCGCCCAAGGGCTCTGTTTTCGACCCCGGCGAGAACATCATCGTGGGCAATGTGGCCCTCTACGGCGCCACCGGCGGCGCGGCCTTCATCAACGGCCGGGCCGGCGAGCGGTTCTGCGTCCGCAACTCCGGCGCCGTGGCGGTGGTGGAGGGCGTGGGCGACCACGGCTGCGAGTATATGACCGGCGGCCGCTGCGTGATCCTGGGCCACACGGGCAAGAACTTCGCCGCCGGCATGTCGGGCGGCATCGCCTACGTGCTGGATGAACACCACGACCTGTACCTGCGCCTCAACAAGGAGCAGGTGCTCACCGACACCCTGACCGAGAGCCACGACATCGCGGAGCTGCGCTCCCTGATCGAGGCCCACGTGGCCGCCACCGGCTCCCCCCGGGGCAAGAAGATCCTGGCGGCCTTCAAGTCCTATATCCCCTGCTTCAAGAAGGTCATGCCCCGGGACTACGACCGGATGCTCAAATCCATCGCCCAGTACGAGGAAAAGGGCATGAGCCGCGAGCAGGCGGAGATCGAGGCGTTCTGCGCCAACGCCAGAGGCTGAGGAAGGAGGCACGCACAATGGGAAAACCCACTGGATTTCTGGAATACGCCCGGAGGGACGACCTGCGGCGGCCGCCGGAGGAGCGGGTGCGGGACTGGGAGGAATTCCACATCCCCCTGCCCCAGGCCGTCCGGGAGCAGCAGGGCGCCCGCTGCATGAACTGCGGCGTCCCCTTCTGCCAGACGGGCATGGTGTATGAGGGGCGCACCTTCGGCTGCCCCCTCCACAATCTCATCCCCGAGTGGAACGACATGATCATGAGCGGCAACCTGGGCCACGCCCTGGCCCGGCTGCTGAAAACCAACAACTTCCCGGAGTTCACCGGCCGGGTCTGCCCGGCTCCCTGCGAGAGCGCCTGTGTCTGCGGCATCTATGGCCAGGCGGTGTCCAACCGGGACAATGAGCTGTCCATCATCGAGGGCGCCTTCTCAGAGGGGCTCATGCGGCGGCGCCGCCCGCCCCAGTGGTCCGGGAAGAAGGTCTGCGTGGTGGGCTCCGGCCCGGCGGGCCTGGCGGCGGCGGATCAGCTGAACCACCGGGGCCACTCCGTCACGGTGGTGGAGCGGGAGGCCCACCCCGGCGGCCTTTTGACCTACGGCATCCCCTCCATGAAGCTGGACAAATCCATCGTCAAGCGGCGGCTGGACCTGATGACCGACGAGGGAGTCACCTTCGTCACCGGCGTGGACGCCGCCGACGAGGCGGTGGCCCGGCGGCTCATGGCGGAGTACGACGCCGTGATCCTCTGCTGCGGCGCGGGCCGTCCCCGGCCTCTGGGGCTGGACACCTCATCTGTCACCGGCGTTTACTACGGCACGGAGTTCCTGAAAGCCGCCGTGGAGCGGCAGGGGTTCGGGGAGCCCCCCGCCGTGCCCACGGCGGAGGGCCGCCATGTGGTGATCGTGGGCACCGGCGACACCGCCAGCGACTGCGTGGCCACCGCCCTGCGCCAGGGCTGCGCCTCCGTGACCCAGTTGGTGCGGCGCAGGCGGGAGGACTACCTGGTGGACGGGGCGCTGCCCCTGGACTACGCCCACGAGGAGGCCGCGGCCGTCACCGGCGCCGATCCCCGGCGCTTTTCCGTCCAGGTGAAGGAGTTGACGGTGGATAAGGACGGCGCCCTCACCGGCGTGGTCACCACCAGCGGCGACACCCTGCCCTGTGAGCTGCTGATCGCCGCCACGGGCTTTGCCGGGTGCGAAAGGGGCGTGTGCGAGGCCTTCGGCGTGGAGGCGGGGGACACCGTGACCACCGCCCCGGGCCGCCACGCCACCAGCGTGGAGAAGGTCTTTGCCGCGGGCGATATGCGCCGGGGCCAGTCCCTGGTGGTCTGGGCCATCGCCGAGGGCCGGGCCGCCGCAGCGGAGGCGGACGCCTTTCTCAACGGCTACACCAATCTGGTGCGGCCCCTGTGACAGGCGGAGAAATTTTCAAAAAATCCCCAAAAAGCGTTGTGAAAATCGCACGTTGACGATTTCCCGTCCCCCGTGGTAAAGTCTTTGCATCAAAAGGCAAGGGCGCCTGTGAGAAGATCTCTCAGGCGCCCTTGCCCTTTATTTTTTCCCGGCGCGGGTCGGAAGCCGGCCCGCTCCCGCGCACGGGGTTTCGGGAGGGAACACCATGTATTCATCCGTCAACACCATCTGGGTCCTGCTGGGAGCAGCCCTTGTCTTTTTGATGCAGGCCGGCTTTGCCATGTGCGAGGCGGGCTTCACCCGGGCCAAGAACACCGGCAACATCCTCATGAAAAACCTCATGGACTTCTGCATCGGCACCCCCACCTACTGGATCTTGGGCTTCGGCCTGATGTTCGCCGGGTCCGGGGCCATCATCGGCGGCTTTGACCCCTTTGTCCGGGGCGACTATTCCGCCATCCTGCCCGCGGGCGTGCCGCTGCTGGCCTATCTCATCTTCCAGACCGTATTCTGCGCCACCTCCGCCACCATCGTCTCCGGTTCCATGGCGGAGCGGACGAAATTCGTCTCCTACTGCATCTACTCCTTCTGCATCTCCGCGTTCATCTACCCCGTCTCCGGCCACTGGATCTGGGGCGGCGGCTGGCTGAGCCAGCTGGGGTTCCATGACTTCGCCGGATCCACGGCGGTCCACATGGTGGGCGGCGTCTGCGCCGCCATCGGCGCCGCCATCCTGGGGCCCCGGATGGGCAAGTACGACAAGGACGGCAAGCCCCGGGCTATCTTAGGCCACAACCTGTCCCTGGGCGCCCTGGGGGTGTTTATCCTCTGGTTCTGCTGGTTCGGCTTCAACGGCTGCTCCACGGTCTCCATGACCGGGGACGACGCCATCGCCTCCGCAGGCCTCATCTTCGTCACCACCAATATGGCCCCCGCCGTGGCCTGCGTGGTCACCATGGTCTACACCTGGCTGCGCCACGGCAAGCCCGACGTGGGCATGACCCTCAACGCCGCCCTGGCGGGCCTGGTGGCCGTCACCGCCGGGTGCGACGTGGTCTCCCCCGCCGGCGCCGCCGTCATCGGCATCGTAGCGGGACTGCTGCTTCCCATCTCCGTTGGCTTCTTCGATTCCGTTTTGAAGATCGACGACCCGGTGGGCGCCATCTCCGTCCACGGCGTGTGCGGCGCGGCGGGCACGCTCCTCACCGGCCTGCTCTCCACCTCCGAGGGCCTGCTCTACGGCCACGGCGCCTCCTTCTTCCTGACCCAGTGCATCGGCGTGGGCGCCACGGCCCTCTGGGCCGCGGTGATGATCACCATTGTGTTCCTCGTCATCAAGCACACCATCGGCCTGCGAGTCAGCCCGGAAGAGGAACTCAAGGGCCTGGACGTCACCGAGCACGGCCTGCCCTCCGCCTACGGCGGCTTCGCCTTCGTCTATGACGACACCCCCGACGGCCTGCCCCTGCCCGCCGTTCCGGCGGCAGCGGAGGTGCCGGTGGAGAAGGCCGTTCCGGTGGAGACGGTGCCCTCTCCCGTGAAGGCCGCCCCGGGCGGCGTGAAGATCACCCGGGTGGAGATCCTCTGCAAGATGGAGCGGTTCGACGCATTGAAGCGGGCCATGTTCGACATCGGCATCACCGGCATGACCGCCACCAACGTCATGGGCTGCGGCGAGCAGCGGGGCAAGACCGAAGGCTACTTCCGAGGCGCCAGGGTGGAGGCCACCATGCTGCCCAGCATCCAGGTGTCCATCGTGGTGTGCAAGGTGCCCGTGGCCCTGGTGGTGGAGACCGCCAAGCGGGTCCTCTACACCGGCCACATCGGCGACGGCAAGATCTTCGTGTGCGACGTGGAGAACGTCATCAAAGTCCGCACCGGCGAAGAGGGCTACGACGCCCTTCAGGACGCCGAGTGAATAAACGCATCCCTTTTTCCTCTTAAACAGGACGGACGGGGCCGGAAATTCCGGCCCCGTCCGTCCGTTTCCGGCCTCTTGCGCATAATCTCCCGGCGACGGGGAAACCTGTGAAAAACAGATTTCCGGGAGGCAGGCATATGGACTATCTCAAGGCGTTCCTCTGCGGCGGCATCCTCTGCGCCGTGGGGCAGATCCTCATTGACCGGACCCAGCTGACCCCCGCCCGCATCCTCACCGGGTACGTGGTGGCCGGGGTGGCCCTCAGCGCCCTGGGGCTGTATCAGCCCATCGCCGACTGGGGCGGCGCCGGGGCCACGGTGCCCCTGACCGGCTTCGGCCACGCCCTGGCAAAGGGCGTGGAGACCGCCGTGGCGGAGGAGGGCTGGCTGGGGGTCCTGACCGGCGGCCTCTCCGCCACCGCCGGGGGCATCGCGGCGGCGGTGGTGGCGGGGCTGGTCATGGCCCTGGTGTTCCGGCCCGGGGACAAGCGGTAGCGGCTCGGTACGGGGCCCTCGCATACGGTGAAAGGCGGCTCCGCAAGAGCCGTCTTTTTACCATCCTGTTTCTTTTGTCATCTTTTTGTTCTTCTCTCCGGCGGGGATTCCTGCTATACTGAGATCGACTAAATTCGACAGAAAGGAACGTCCCGCCATGCGCCGCTTTCTCTCATTCCTGCTCGCCTGTTTCCTGCTGTTCTCCCTGACCGCCTGCGGCGGATCCCCGGCCCCGTCAGAGGACCCGGATGCCGCTGAAGAAGATACCTCCGCCCAGGAGGCGGAGGAAGATCCCGCGCCCCCGGAGCCGGAGCCCTATGACATTTACGACCCCACGGTGATGCCCGAGGGCGGCACCCGGGATGGGGTGACCTACGCCGCCTACGACGGCATCGTGGAGCACCTGTTCTTCCACCCGGTGGTGGCCTACCCGGAGCTGGCCTTCGACGGGGATAACCAGGCCAACGGCATCGACGACTACATGGTCACCGTGGATGAGTACAACAAGATCCTCCAGAGCGTCTATGACAAGGGCTACGTGCTGGTGGACATCGCCGACGTGTGGAGCGAGACCACCGACGAGGACGGAACGCCCAAAATGGTGAAGAACACCCTCTACCTCCCCGAGGGCAAGAAGCCCCTGATCCTCTCCTACGACGACGTGAACTACTACGAGTATATGCTCACCAACGGCTTTACCTGGAAGCTCATCCTCGGGGAGGACGGCAAGATCGCCTCCTACGGCAAGGACCCCCAGGGGGCGGAGGTGGTCAGCCGGGACCTGGACGCGGTGCCCATCCTGGACAAGTTCGTGGAGGAGCACCCGGACTTCTCCCCCTTCGGCGCCAAGGGCTGCCTGAGCCTCACCGGCTATGAGGGGATCCTGGGCTACCGCACTCAGACCGACACCAAGAGCTGGACCGAGGCCCAGGAGGCCAATCGCCAGAGGGAGATCGAGGCGGTGAAGCCCATCATCGCCGAGCTCAAGCGCACCGGCTGGACCTTCGGCAGCCACACCTGGGGCCACATCCGCCTGGGCGCCAAGTCCCTGGAGTCCATCCAGGCGGACACGGAGCGGTGGCTTGACGAGGTTGGCAGCCTGGTGGGCCCCACCACCATCCTCTTCTACCCCCACGGCGAGCGGCCCGACGGCAACGACTGGCAGAACACCGGCCCCGTGTTCCAGTACCTCCAGAGCCAGGGCTTCCGGGTGTTCGCCTCCGTTGGCATCGAGAGCTTCAGCTACATCAAAAAGGACATCTGCGCGGTCATCTGCGACCGGCTCCACCCGGACGGCACCACATTGCGCCACTCCCGGGACCGGTACTTGCAATTCTACGACGCAAAGGATATTATGGATGTAGCAGTCCGGCCCCAGCGGGAGATCGACTGGGCGTAAAGGAGGAGATCCGCTGTGAAAAAGCGCATGGTCCCCGGCATCCTGCTGTCTGTCCTGGCCGTGTACATGGTGTTTGAGACCGTTCGCCTGTACAGCCTCATTACCAGGCCTGACGGCACGTTTATCACCGACGCCGATGTCGCCTTCGGCCTGTACCTCTTCGGCGGGCTGCTGGAACTCAATCCCAGCCTCACCTATCCCAACGCGCCGCCCTACCTCTTCGCCCTGTGCGCCGTGACGGTCCTGCTGGCGCTGGCCGCCGTGCTCTGCTTTTGGCGGGCCCGGCGGGGCAAGGCGCACGGGGACCGAACCGCTTGTCACGAAAGGAGCATTTTCATGACCCGAGATGAACTGAAGGCCGCGGCCGTCGCCATGCTGGACCGGTCCTACTGCCCCTACTCCCACTTCCCCGTGGGCGCCGCCCTGGAGTGCGCCGACGGCACCGTGTTCACCGGCTGCAACATCGAAAACGCCGCCTTCTCCCCCACCATCTGCGCCGAGCGGACGGCGGTGGCCAAGGCCGTCAGCGAGGGGCACCGGGACTTTGTGCGCATCGCCGTAGCCGGCCGGTGCGACGATTTCTGCGTGCCCTGCGCCGTGTGCCGCCAGGTGCTGCGGGAGTTCGCGCCGAATATCGAGATCATCTGCCTCAACGGCGCCGGGCAGGAGCGGACCTTCACCCTCCCGGAGCTTCTGCCCCACAGCTTCGGCCCGGAGTATCTGACGCCGGAGAACTGAACCGCAAAACAAGGCCCGGACGCATATGCGTCCGGGCCGTTTTCGATATATCTGCCTGTATGGGCCTACCGGGCCCGGAAGAGGCGGACCAGCCAGTAGACCATGTCCCCGAACAAGGCGATCAGCACCACCGGCAAAAACCACACCGGCAGGGGCCGGGCCAGGGTGCACCAGACGGTGATCCAGGCAAACAGGACCACCATCAGGAATTTCAGCGTGCTGAGCATGTGGGCCAGCAGGGCGTAGACCCGCTCCCGGTTCTCCTCCGTCACCTTCACGCCGGTGTTCCAGGCGCTCGGAAACTGCTCCACCACGGTGAGAAGGCCGTACATCAGCCAGGCGATCACCGGCAAAATCAGCAGCTCCGCCTGACTGCCCCAGCGGTCGATCTGGCCGGCGGCGTTGAAGTGCATGGGCACCCGGGCCGGGATGCGGTGCCAGTACGCCGCGAGAAACACGGCGGCGCCCGCCAGCACCAGCAGGCTCAGCCGGTTCATCAGCCTGTCCAGGGGATGCTTTTTCATGGCGCCGCCCTCCTTCCCTCGTTCTGGTCCCAGCATAGCACACCGCCGCTCCCGCCGCAAGGGCGCAGCGCCCCGCCGCAAAAAAGGGCCGCCCCTCCGGGCGGCCCTTTCCGCAGGCTTCACACCAGCTTTTCAAAGTAGAAGAAGGTCTCGTCCTGGCCGTTTTTCCGCATACAGGAAGAGAGCATCTTGTAGGATGCCTGGTTCTCCTTGTAGCACTTGGCCACCACCCGGCTCAGGTGCACCTTGTACAGCGCCCAGTCCGCCACGGCGGCAAAGGCCTCGGTGCCGTAGCCGCAGCCGGCGTGGGCGGCGTCGATGCGGCAGCCCAGCTCCGCGCCGCCACGGCAGTCGAAGCGGTAGAGCACCGCCTCGCCGATCAGCTGCCCGTCCAGCCGCACGGCGAAGTTCACCGCCTGGCGGTTTTCAAAGTCCCGGCGGGCCACGTCCAGGAAGCTGGTCTGCGTCACCGGTCCGCCCAGGCCGCCCACGTCGTCATAGCCCCACCAGCGGTTCCGGCCAGCGTCCAGCACCAGGGCGTTGTAGGCGGGCAGATCCGCCTCGGTGATGGCGGAGAGGGTCAATCGCTCCGTTTTCAGCTCCGGGATGGCCGCCACATGGCGGATCAGCTCGTTCTGGGGCTCGAAGCGGTACTTGGGGGCCAGCTTGGCAGGGCCGTACTGGAGCTTGGAGGTCCGCAGGCCACGGTCTGCGGCGTCGTCCTCCCGGTTGATCCACTGGCAGCCCTCGCCGAATGCATCCGCCACCAGCTGCACCAGGGTGGGGTACACGCCGGTGTAGGAGTACAGGGCCTTTTCGATGTGGATGATCAGCGTGTCGCCGCACTTTTCCGACAAAGACAGGCCGATCAGCTTCTCTCCGTCAAAAAGCCCCCCCGTAAAGAAGCAGGATTTCCCCGCCAGCTTCAGCATCTTCCGGGCCAGGGCCAGCTCGTCCAGGGCCTTGGCATTGTTGCCCTTGGGGAACTCCGCCTCATAGTCCTGCCAGAACCGCTGGATCACCGCCTCGTCCGCCGCCGTCAAGGGCCGGAAGGCGGCCTCCGGCCAGCCGGCGCGGAACTTGTTGATATGATTGCGCTGACCGGAGTAGCGGCGGCCGGTGAAAAACTGCAGGTCCTCCCGGTAGTACACATAGTCCTGCCAGGTGCGTACATTGCTGACCTGGGCGTAGGGATAGCGGGCCAGCAGCCGGGGAGCCCTGCTCTCCGGAACCACGGAGATCACCGGCGGGAGCCCCTGCTCCAGGCAGTAAGTCTCAATGGCCTCCAGAGCGGCGTCCTCATCGCCCTCCGGCCCGGGCACCGGGTAGTCGAATACCACCTGGCCGTCGATCTCGTTGCGGACCACCAGGCAGCCCGCCGCCTCGGTCCAGCTGGGATGCAGCGCCCGGCGCCACATGAGCTTGGTGCCCACGGAGTACTCGCAAAGGCCGTAATCGCAGCCCTCATAGTACTTCCGCAGCCGGGCCGCGTCCCGTTTTTTCACTGACTGAAACTGCAACATACTTTCAAACCCTGTCCTTAATTGTGAAATATTTGTCCATGGCAAAAAGACACATCTGGGCACTTCCCATGAAAGACACTTGACGGGAGCACCGGAACGTAGTATATTTTTAACAGAAATCCGTATAGGAAAGAGGGGAAATTTTATGTCAAATGAACGAGGTTCCTGGGGCAGCAATATCGGCTTTCTGCTGGCTGCCATCGGCTCCGCCGTCGGCCTTGGCAACATCTGGGGTTTCCCGTACAAGATGGGCAAGTCCGGCGGTTTTACCTTCCTGATCGCGTACCTGTTCCTGGCCATCTTCGTGGGCTTTGTGGTCATGGTCAGCGAGCTGGCCATGGGCCGGAAAGTCGGCAAGGGCGTCATCGGCTGCTACCACACCCTGTCCAAGAAGTTCAAGTGGGTGGGCTGGCTGGCAGTGTTCTCTCCCTTCATCATCATGAGCTTCTACTCGGTTCTGGGCGGCTACTGCATTGAGTACATGTCCCTGAACATGAGCAACCTGGCCTTCGGCGGTACGGAGGTGCTCTCCACCGGCTCGGAGCTGTTCAGCGCCATGCTGACCAATCCCTTCGGCTGTGTGGTGTTCACCCTGCTGTTCCTGGTAATCTGCTTCCTCATCAACCGGGGCGGCATCTCCGGCGGCATTGAGAAGTTCAACAAGATCGGCATGCCGGCCCTGTTCGTGATGCTGGTCATCATTATCATCCGGGCCCTGACCCTGCCCAACGCCGTGGAGGGTCTGAAGTTCATGTTCGTCCCCGGCTACGCCGTCAGTGCCGGCTTTATTGCGGAGGCGCCCAACTTCATCACCGTCCTGGCCACCGCCGGCGGTCAGATGTTCTTCTCGTTGTCCCTGGCCATGGGCGTCATGTTCACCTACGGCTCCTACCTCAGCAAGCAGGAGAACCTGGTGAAAAACTCCATGGTCATCGTGTTCTCCGATACCCTGGTGGCCCTGATGGCCGGCCTGGCCGTCATTCCCGCCGCCGTGGCCAACGGCATCAACCAGGGCATGAACGTGGCCGACATCAAGCTCAGCGGCCCCAACCTGCTGTTCGTCACGCTGCAGGACGTGTTCAACGCCATGGGCACCGCCGGTCCCCTGTTCGGCGTGATCTTCTACCTGCTGGTCCTGATCGCCGCCATCTCCTCCGCCATCTCCCTGGTGGAAGTGGTCGCCACCTTCTTCCTGGACCGCGCCGCGGAAAAGGGCAAAACTGCCAGCCGCCACAAAGTGGTCCTGATCGTGTGCCTGGCCATCACCGTGGAGGCCATTCTGGTTGCGGTGGACGGCCTGGGCTCCAACGGTCTGTGGGTTCCCGGCCAGGCCACCTTCGGCATCCACACCTGGAACGACTGCTGGCTGGACTTCATGGACATGATGTCCGAGGGCATCGCCATGCCGCTGGGCGCGCTGCTGATGAGCCTGATGGTAGCCTTCGAGGTCAAACCCAAAACGGTGCTGGACGAAGTCCGTCTGGGCAGCAGCGCCAAGATCGACCTCTTCTACAAGATCTGCATTTACATTGTCACTCCGCTGGGTATGTTCCTGGTCCTGCTGGGCCAGCTGAACGACTTCGGCTTCATCCACCTCTTCGGCTGATCGGCACTTGTACATCAGAAAACGGCGCGGCCTGCGGGCCGCGCCGTTTTTTCGGCCTTATGGGAAGTATACCCCAAAAGGAGGCCGAACGCAGTCGTTTTGGCAACATCCAGTTTATTTCAGGCCAATGTAGGCCATGCCGTAGCAGCCGGGCCCGGCGTGGGTGCCGATGACGGGACCCAGCTCGTCCTGGGTCCAGTCCCGCAGGCCCAGAGCCTGGATGCACTTGTCCCGATAGGGCTCCATGGTCTCCAGGCACCGGGAGTGGCCGAACACCACACAGTGGCGGCTGTCCACGGGATAGTGCTGGGCAAAATCCATGGTGTAGCTGAAGATCTTCTCCCGGCCCCGGACCTTACCCACGGCCTTGACCTCTCCCTCCACCAGGGCCACCACCGGGGAGATGTGCAGCATCCCTCCCAGCGCGGCAGCGGAGGCGGACACCCGCCCGCCCATTTTCAGATACTTCATGGTGCCGATGAAGGCCAGGAACCGCACCCGGCGGCGCAGATCCTCCAGGGCGGCGGCGATCTCCGCGGCGGACTTTCCCGCGTCCCGCATCCGCACGGCCTCCCGCACCAGCAGTCCCTCGCCGATGGTGGCGTTGAGGGAGTCCACCAGATGCAGCCGCTCCCCGGCCTCCTCCAGCATCTCCTTGGCGATGCAGGCGGACTGGTAGCAGCCCGACAGCTTGGAGGACAGCAGCACGGCCACCACCTCGTCCCCGCTCTCCAGCAGCGGGCCGAAGGCCTCGCAGTACTCCTGGGGGTTGACCTGGGTGGTCTTGGGCAGCGCGGACGCCGCGGCCTGCTTGGCGTAGAACTGCTCCTTGTCCATATCCACGCCGTCGGTAAACACACCGTCCTCGAAGATCACCCGCATCCGGATGACGTGGACGTTCAGTTCCCGCAGCTCCTCATTGGTCAGGTCGCTGGTGGAATCGGTGATGATCTGGACAGCCATGGCTCCTCCTTCTCCGGCGGAACGGGCCGCCGGCAATCCTGAAAGGTTGGTTCCATGATACCAAATCCCCCGGAAATTGCAAGGGCTTTCCGTTGACAGCGGCGGCAATTTCTGCTTTACTGGCCTTATCAATCTCACAGTCCACAGGAGGGGATCGACCTTGACAGAGCGGGAGCGGATGCTGACCGGACAGCTTTACAACGCCGCAGATCCGGAGCTGGCGGCGGCGCGGCTGCGGGCCAAGGAGCTGTGCCGGGCCTTCAACGACACGGCCCCGGCGGACAGCGCCGGGCGGCAGACCATTTTGCGCCGCCTGCTGGGCCATATGGGCGCGAACTGCTGGATCGAGCCCAGTTTCCGCTGCGACTACGGCACCAACATCACCATCGGCGACCACTTTTACGCCAACTACGACTGCATCATTCTGGACGTGGCGTCCGTCGCCATCGGCTCCCACGTGTTTTTCGGTCCCAGGGTGAGCCTCTTCGCCGCCGGACACCCCATTGACGCCGGGGTGCGGAACACCGAGCTGGAGTTCGGCGCCCCCATCACCATCGCCGACGATGTCTGGATCGGCGGCAGCGTGACGGTGCTGCCCGGCGTCACCATCGGGGCGGGCACCATCGTGGCCGCCGGGTCCGTGGTGACAAAGGACCTGCCCGCCGGCGTCATCGCCGCCGGGAACCCCTGCCGGGTGCTGCGGCCCATCACCGACGCCGACGGGGCGTACTGGGAGGCCCAGCGGGCCGCCTACGAGGCGGAGCGCGGCATCCGCCTCACCTGAGTGCCCCATCCGGCCCGCAAACGCACAGAGACCGCCAAAAAGGCCGCCCTGCCGGGCGGCCTTTTTCCTGTCTCTGTTCAGTTCATCTGCTTGCGGCGGCTGAGGTTCATGGTGCCGTCCTGCATGGCGTTGAGGGAGTCCAGGCTCTTGCCGGTGCCCAGGGCCACGCAGGAAATGGCGTCCTCGGCGATGACGGTGTGGATGCCGGTGCGGGCGGTGACCAGCTTGTCGAAGCCGGAGACCAGGCTGCCGCCGCCGGTCATGACGATGCCGTTGGTGGAGATGTCCGCCACCAGCTCCGGGGGCGTGCGCTCCAGCACGGAGTGGATGGCCTCCATGATGCGCTCCACCGGCTCCTCGAAGGCGTCCATCATCTCCGTGGAGGAGACGGTGACCACCTTGGGAAGGCCCGTCAACAGGCACCGGCCCTTGACGTCCATGGTCTCCTCTTCCTCCTTGGGGAACACACAGCCGATCTGCTTCTTCATCTCCTCGGCGGTGCGCTCGCCCACCAGCAGGTTGTGCTTGCGGCGCATATACTTCACCACGGACTCGTTGAGCTGATCGCCGGCGATCTTGATGGAAGCGCTCTCCACAACGCCGCTGAGGGAGATGACGGCGATGTCGGCGGTGCCGCCGCCGATGTCCACCACCATGTGGCCGTCGGGCTGGGTGATGTCGATGCCGGCGCCGATGGCCGCGGCCACGGGCTCCTCGATCAGATACACCTTCCGGGCGCCGGCCTGGATGCCGGCGTCGATGACGGCGCGCTCCTCGACCTCGGTGATGCCGGAGGGCACGCAGATGATGACCCGGGGCTTGAAGAAGGACACGCCGGCCACCTTGTGGATGAACTCCCGCAGCATCCGCTCGGTCATGTCGTAGTCGGAGATGACGCCCTCCCGCAGGGGACGGATGGCGATGATGTTGCCGGGGGTGCGGCCCAGCATGGCCTGGGCTTCGGTGCCCACCTTCAGCAGCTTGCCCGTGGTCTTATCCATTGCCACCACGGAGGGCTCGTTGAGCACGATGCCCTTGCCCTTTACATACACAAGTACCGAAGCGGTACCCAAATCGATACCGATATCCTTCGTCATGGACATAGTTCCACCTCATTTGATCTTTCTAACAGGTATTATGAACGGGTTTTCCCGAACGCAATCATACAAGGTACATTATACTGACAGTTTTCGCCGATTGCAACCCTATTCTTTGGCCGGATTGTGAACTTTTTCCTTCTCCCGGGTCAGCGCGGCGGTCACGCAGGCCACGGACTCCGCTCCGGCGGCGCGCAGGGTCCGGGCACACTCGGCCAGGGTGGCGCCGGTGGTGCAGATATCGTCCACCAGCAGCACCCGCCTTCCCCGGAGTTTTTCCGTCTCCGCCGCCTCGTAGACCCCCAGCACGTTGGCCCGTCGGGCGGCGGCCTCATGGAGTCCCGACTGAGCGGGGTTGTCCAGGGTCTTGCGCAGCAGCCGCTCCGGTCTCACGCCCCAGACCCGGCAGGCGCTCTCCGCCAGCAGCCGGGCCTGGTCGTAGCCCCGTTTGCGCAGCCTGCGGCGGCTGACCGGCACCCAGGTGACCACGTCGAACGCTCCGGAGAACCGCTCCGCGGCGCACTGGGCGATCAGCTCCCCCAGGGGCTCCGCCGCGGCGGCGGCGCCCTGGAACTTGAAGCGCAGGAGGCCCTCCCGGGCCAGGTCCTCGTACCACAGCGGCGCGGCGCAGACGGTGCCGCCGGGCAGCGTTTTCAGGCCCTGGTCCCCTTCGGTCCAGGGCAGGGCCTTGCGGCAGGCGGGGCAGATGCCCCGGGTCTCCTGGACCTTGCCGCAGAAGGGGCACTTGGGCGGGTAGAGCAGGTCCAGAAAACTCTCCCAAATTTTCATGGGTTATTTCTCCGCCGGGAATAAGGGCGCTTTTCGTCCGTCAGTCCTACCAGATAATCCAAGCTGACGCCGTAATAGTTTGCCAGCGCAATGGCGTAGCGCAGCGGGAGTTCCCGCTCTCCCCGTTCATACTTCGAGTACAGCGACTGGTCACAAAGCAGAACTTCCGCGATTTGCTTCTGCTTCAAATCACGGTCCTCACGCAGATCACGAATCCTCAAATTCATCAAACATCACCGAAGTGATTGTATTCTTAGGACACATTGTACTGCGCTATTTTGGACTATTTGTCCTATTATATGCAGTGAGCCGTCACTATCAGGCGGGGGGCGGGAGTTTCCCGGAGGAATCCGCCCCCATTTTCTTTTGTCTTGACAA
>OLGB01001864.1_pt1 | contig 24103 bp, 23 predicted proteins | sample 1605691 | NCBI WGS metagenome assembly OLGB01 (sample SAMEA3888925, study PRJEB22519) | human gut metagenome | biome: human gut; feature: human-associated habitat; material: faeces | place: Denmark | collected 2010 | reverse complement strand
CTGTGGTATTATGGAAAAAAATATTAATATATTATTAAAAAGATTTTCAAATATAGATAAAAAGATTTTAAAAATAATGAAAATTGGGCTTAAGTTTTCATTTTACTTTTGTATTTTAGCAACTTTAATTTTATTTACATATAATTTTCTTTATCTTCCTGCATTATTTTATACTGGAATTTCATTACTACAATCTGGGCTATTCTTTATAGTAGCCTTTACAATTTGCGGTTTTGCATTTGATAAAATAATACATGATATTGGTTAATTTTGTATATTATTTGATTTTTATGTTTACTTGTGTTATAATTAATTAATCCATTATTGGATAAATTAATTAAGGAGGCTTTTATATGCCACAGGAAAACATCATAGTGCTCGCAGATCGCAATTCGGAAGTTTCAAGTCAAACACCCACAAATAGCAACTTATTTGTTGCTGAAGTTCTTTCTACCAATGAGGTCCTTACCATTTACAGCAGTGTTTGTGTTACAGGACACATTTATGTTGATTCCTTAATTGTTCATGGAAATCTAATATGTTGCGGATCTATTTCAGCAACACATCTTGAAGTCTTTGGCAAGCTTATTGTATATTCCAATGTCACAATTGATGAAAATCTTTGTGTTGAGGGTGATGTAATTGTAAGTGGACAAATTATAGCTGATAATGTAGCTGTATTTGGCGAGATACATGCAGATTATCTTGATGCAAATAAGATTTATTGTGATGGTAATATTGTGTGTTCCGATGAAGGAACTTCTTTGGTAACAAGAATAGAGCTCGTTGCAAAAGATGTTGTGTGTACTGGCGATATAATATTCGACTATCCTGATTCCGATTGCAATACTCCACCAATTGCATTAAAGATTTGTATGATTAATTCAAATAATATGCAGATAGGAGTGCATTAATTCCTAGTCGAGTCTTCTTAAAGAGGGTGTCCTATTTTAGGATACCCTCTTTTTTATTTTTTTAATTATATATCTTTTAAATATTTTTTTCTCTAAATCTGTTACATATTATCTATTTCTGCAAAGACTTCATCTAAAAATATACTCCAAATGTTCCAATTTCATTATACAATTCTTGTTTTTTCTATAGACATACTAATAATTTATGCTTTAATTATACCACTTTTTCTTATAAAAACCTATAAATTTACATGTGACGTATCTATTTTGAACCTATATTCTCAGAAATTTGCAAGTAAATTTCTGGTTTCGCCTGTATTGTGTTGACATAAAAATAAAAATATGCTATAATTAAATTATCAAAATATTTTTAGGGGGAACCAACAATGACAAAAACAGCAAGAAAAAGCAGCCCAAAAGCACAGTTAGAGTTCACTATATCACGGCTTAAAGACAAACAGAACGAGTTGTCTGACAAAATCAATAGAGCATCTGAGCTCTATATAGACCATGTTAAAGAGGAATCTAAGAAGGAAAGCTACAAGTATAAACAATCAAATATCAAGCACTATCTGGATGAGCTTAATTTTCTCTTGGAAGACATTGGTCTAATACCTCAATCAACTCTTGCAATAGTCCCTAGATCGACACTTGAAAGAAAGATTGAGCGATCTGATTTTGCAGAAACTTTGTTGGGAGGAGAATACGTTACTGCAATAAGTATAAATAATTATCCTTCGGAAAAAATCATTTATATCGTATTAACTCCGCTTTCGAATTTTTCCTCTTAATAGAGACTTCCATTAGGTCTTTATTACTAAAACCACCGGCTCATTTGTCGGTGGTTTAGTTGTTTTTTCTTCAATCATTTATTGATCTATACACATTTTCAATCTATCTGACTTCTTTTATATCCATTTATCTTTTTAATTCTTCAATAAACATTTTATTTAACATTCCAGGATTTGCTTTTCCTTTTGTTTCTTTCATAGCTTGTCCAACTAAGAAACCTAAAGCTTTTTCTTTTCCACCTTTATAATCTGCAACAGATTGTGGATTTGCTTGTAAAACTTTCAAAACAACTTCTTTAATTGCTCCCTCATCTGAAATTTGAATCCATCCTTTTTCTTTTATTATAACTTCTGGATCTTGTGGATTTTCAAATAATTCTATTATAACTTTTTTAGCAATTGCAGAACTAATTGTTCCTTTTTCTATAAGTTCGATTGTTTTGGCAAGTTCTTCTGATGAAAATGGTATTTGATCTGGTTCCATTTCTTTTTCATTTATTATTCTTGAAATATCAGATAAAATCCAATTTGCAACTGCTTTTGCATTTTTACATATTTTTTCTGCACCTTCGAATAAATCTGATAAATATTTTGATGCTGTAATTAATTTTGCATCTTTTTCAGATAATCCAAATTTCTCCATATATCTTGTTTTTCTACTTTCTGGAAGCTCTGGAAGATTATCTTTAATATTTTGAATATACTCTTCTGATAGTCTAATTGCAACTAAATCTGGATCTGGGAAGTAACGATAATCTTGTGCATCTTCTTTATCTCTCATTGAAAATGTTCTACCAGATACATCATCCCATCTTAATGTGTTTTGTTCAACTTTTCCACCTTCTTCAATTAAATCTATCTGTCGATTTGCTTCATATTCAATAGCTCTTACTATTGAGCGGAAAGAGTTCATGTTTTTCATTTCTGTACGTGTACCAAATTTTGTTTCTCCTTTTTTACGTACAGAAACGTTAACATCAGCACGAAGTGATCCTTCTTGCATTTTACAATCTGATACCTCTATATACTCTAAAATTGATTTTATTTTTCTTAAATATTGTTCTACTTCCTTACTTGTTCTTAAATCTGGTTCTGAAACAATTTCGATTAGTGGTACTCCAGCACGATTTAAGTCTACCAAACTTCCTGCACCAAATTCACTATGATTTAATTTTCCCGCATCTTCCTCAATGTGAATTCTTGTTAATCTGATTTTCTTTTTTTCACCATTATCATCTTCAATTTCTACATATCCATGTTCACAAAGTGGCTTATCAAATTGTGATATTTGGTATGCTTTTGGAAGATCAGGATAAAAATAATTTTTACGGTCGTTTTTACTATTTCTTGAAATTTCGCAATTAGTAGCAAGTCCTGCTTTTACTGCATACTCAACAACTTTTTCATTTAGTACTGGAAGTGTACCAGGCATTGCCATACAAATAGGACAGCAATGTGTATTAGGTTCTCCACCAAATTCTGTAGGACATGCACAAAATATTTTTGTTTTTGTTGAAAGTTCTGCATGAACTTCAAGTCCCATTACTATTTCGTAATCTTGTCTTGACATTTTTCTTCCTCCTTAATTTATTTCTATTGTCTTATATTATAGTTTTATTTTTTAAATTCTGGTTTAAAATTTTCTCTAAATTTAACTGCTTGTTCATATGTATATGCAGTATTTAAAATTGTTTCTTCTTGGAACTTATCTCCAATTAATTGCATTCCAATTGGCATTCCTGCTTTATCAACTCCACATGGAATAGAAATTCCAGGAAGTCCTGCTATATTAACAGAAACTGTACAAATATCTGCTAAATACATTTCTAGAGGATTATTTGATCTTGTTCCAATTTCAAAAGCTACTGTTGGTGATGTTGGTGTTAATAAAACATCATATTTTTGAAATGCTTTGTCAAATTCTTGTTTTACAAGTGTACGAACCTGTTGAGCTTTCTTGTAATATGCATCATAATATCCCGAACTAAGTACATATGTTCCAAGAATAATTCTTCTTTTAACTTCTGAACCAAAGCCTTCGCTTCTTGAATTTCTATATATGTCTTTTAAATTTTGGAAGTTTTTAGTACGATATCCATATCTTATTCCATCAAATCTTCCTAAATTTGAACTTGCTTCTGCACAAGCAATAATATAATAAGTAGCTAATGCATATTCTGCAATATCTAAAGAAAATTCTTCAACTTCAGCTCCTAATTCTTTGTACTTTTCTATTGCTTCATATAATTTTTGTTTTACTTCTTCGTTAATTCCTTCTCCAAAAAATTCTTTTGGAATACCAATTTTTAATCCTTTTACATCATTTTTTAATGATTTTGTGTAATCAATTTTTGGTCTTTCTATTGATGTAGTATCTTTTTCATCATGTCCTACAATTAAGTTTAAAAGCATAGCTGCATCTTCTACATCTTTTGTAATTGGACCAATTTGGTCTAAAGATGAAGCAAATGCTACTAATCCATATCTAGAAACTAGTCCATATGTAGGTTTTAATCCAACAACTCCACAAAATGCTGATGGTTGACGAATAGAACCTCCTGTATCACTTCCTAAAGCCCATGGTACTAAATTTGCTGCAACTGCTGCTGCAGATCCCCCTGAAGATCCACCTGGTACAGTATTTAAATTCCATGGATTTTTTGTTTCTTTAAATGCTGAATATTCTGTTGATGCTCCCATTGCAAATTCATCCATATTTAACTTTCCTAAATTAATTATTCCTTCTTTATTTAATTTTTCAATAACTGTTGCATCATAAGGTGAAACAAAGTTCTCTAACATTTTTGAGCTACAAGTTGTTTTTACACCTTTTGTGCACATATTGTCTTTAATTCCAATTGGTATTCCTGCAAACTTTGAATTTATTTCTCCTTTTTCTAGCTTTTCTTGAATTTCTTTTGCTTCTTTTGTAGCTTCATCTGTTAAAGTTGTAACAAAAGCTTGTACATCTTTTTCTTTATCTTGTATTCTATCTACATAAGCTTTTGTAATATCTGTAATTGTAATTTCCTTTTTATTTAATTTTTCAATTAATTCATGTACAGTATATTCATAAAGTTCCATATACCTACTCCTCTCTTTTTTCTAATATAAACAATTAAACTTTATACTAAAGTTTATAATACTTTTGGTATCTTAAACATTCCTCTTTCTTGTTCTGGAGCATTTTGTAATAATATATCTCTATCTCCAAATGATTTTATCTCATCTTTACGAAATACATTATAATTATCGTTTGCGCTAATTGCTTCATCTAATCCATCTACTGGTGCGCTATTAACAATGTTTGCAAAATTCAAAATATCTTGCAAATGCAATATATATGTATTTACTTCTTCCTCCTTTAGATTTAGATTTGCTAATTTAGCAATGTGTAAAATTTCTTCTTTTGATACTTGCATAATATCATCTCCTTATTGAATTTCCGTCTTATTATATAGCCTTTTTGTAAAAAAAACAAGAGTAAATACCTGTATATTTACAAAAAATTACTAATAAATCTTGACTTTTTCGCACACACTATGTAAAATAATTATATTATGTATAAAAATTGCATTGAAGATGACGACTTGCTAAAAGTTACTAAAAGAGATTAAGGGTGCATTTGCGCTGAAAGCCCTTATTAGAAGAACATAGCTTGCCAACACATTGGAGCAATATTGAATAAAGTGGAAAAACTTTAATAACAGTTTTTCAAGCTGGGTGGCACCGCGGAAAAGTATATTTCGTCCCTGCAAATAACATTTGCATTTGGACGTTTTTTTAGTTTAAAATTCAAAAAAGGAGATGTTTAAAAATGAATGAGTACAGAACTCATAATTGTAATGAAATTAATCTTAGTGATGTTGGAAAAGAAGTAAGAATTGCAGGTTTTGTTGAAACAATACGTGACCTTGGTGGACTTGTTTTCTTAGACATTCGTGATATGTATGGAGTTACTCAAGTTGTAACTTCAGGTGAAGATTCTGCTTTAGTTGATTTTGCATCACATATTCCAATTGAATCTACTGTTACTGTTTTTGGTAAAGTAAGAAAAAGAGATGCTGAAACCTACAATCCTAAAATTGCAACTGGTGAAGTAGAAATTGTAATTGACGAAATCAAAATATTAGGAAAGAGAACAAAAAATTTACCATTTGAAGTTAATTCAAATCAAGAAGTTAGAGAAGATTTACGTCTTGAGTATAGATTTTTAGACTTAAGAGGTGATAAATTAAAAAACAACTTATTATTAAGAGCAAAAGTATTACAATTTTTAAGAGCTCAAATGATTGAACGTGGATTTTTAGAAGTACAAACACCTATACTTACAAGTTCTTCACCTGAGGGTGCACGTGATTATCTAGTTCCAAGTAGACTTCATAGTGGAAGATTTTATGCACTTCCTCAAGCTCCACAACAATTTAAACAATTGCTTATGGTATCTGGAGTTGATAAATATTTCCAAATTGCACCATGTTTTAGAGATGAAGACTCAAGAGCAGATAGAACTCCTGGTGAATTCTATCAATTAGATATGGAAATGTCATTTAGCACTCAAGAAGATGTTATGAATGTAATGGAACCAGTAATTTATAATACATTTTCTACATTTTCTGATAAAAAAATAGATAAATCAGCATTTCCAAGAATCCCATATAGAGAGGCTATGATTAAATATGGAACTGATAAACCAGATTTAAGAAACCCATTATATATTGTAGATGTAACAGATTTCTTCCAAAAATGTACATTTAAACCTTTCCATGGAATAACTGTACGTGCTATTAAAGTTTCTGGTCATATGTCAAAAGGATTCCACGAGAAAATGCTTGAATATGCTAAATCTATCGGAATGGGTGGACTTGGTTATTTAGAAGTTCAAGAAGACTTAAGCTTCAAAGGTCCTATTGATAAATTTATTCCAGAAGAAATGAAAAAAGAGCTATTATCCTTAGCTGATTTAAAAATAAATGATACTATATTCTTTATTGCAGATGTAGAATCAAGAGCAAATACATTAGCAGGTCAAATTAGAACAGAACTTGGAAATAGATTAAATTTAATTGATGAATCTGTATATAAATTCTGTTGGATTGTTGATTTTCCTATGTATGAACTAGATGACAGTGGTAAACTAACATTTTGTCATAATCCATTTTCAATGCCTCAAGGAGGATTAGAAGCATTAAATTGTAAAAAGCCTTTAGACATTTTGGCATATCAATATGATATTGTATGTAATGGTTACGAAATGGCTTCTGGAGCAGTTAGAAACCATGATGTAGAAATTATGAAAAAAGTATTTGATATCGTTGGATATGGAGAAGATGTAATAAAAGAAAAATTCTCAGCACTATATAATGCTTTCCAATATGGAGCTCCACCACATGCTGGTGTAGCACCTGGAATTGATAGAATATTAATGCTTTTATGTGGTACAGATAGCATTCGTGATGTTATTGCATTCCCAATGAATAGTAAAGCAGAAGATTTACTAATGGGTGCACCCGGAACAGTTTCTAAAGAACAATTAGAAGATGTTCATATAAAAATAGATATTAAAGATTAAGAAATAAAAAAACAGTTTTAGCAAGTATTTTACTTTTTAAAACTGTTTTTTTGTATTAAACTTTATTTAAGTAACGTTTGTAAATCTTCTTTGGTGAAATGATATTTTTTATTGCAAAAATGACATACTGTATCTGCCTTTCCATCTGTATTAATTATATCTTCTAATTCCTTTTTTCCTATTGCAATTAGGCCTTTTTCCATCTTTTCTTTTGAACAGTTACATTTATATTTTGATAAAAATTCCTCTTGTAATATCTGTATATTTTTATCACCAGTTACATTTTTTGCAATTTCGTCTAATGATAATTCATCATTTAACATTTTACTTATTGAACTTGCATCATTTACCGCCTTTTCAATTTTATTAATTGTATCATCTGTTGCATCTGGCATAAGTGAAATTCTATATCCGCCTGCTGCTTTAACGCCATTTTTGTCCACTAACACTCCTAGTGCAATAACTGTTGGTACTTGCTCTGATTTTGCAAAATAATTTGTAAAATCTTCTGCAATCTCTCCTGAAACAATTGGAGTCATTCCAACATATGGATCTTTAAGACCTATATCTTTTATAACATAAATCATTCCTTGTTTTCCAACTGCCCCTCCAACATCTAATTTCCCAATTGAGTTTAATGGTAATTCAACTTTAGAATCTGAAACGTATGCTTTTACTTCTCCTTTTCCATTTCCAACGGAAGTCAACATTCCCAATGGTCCATTTCCTTTTATTTGAAGAGTTATAGAATCTGTTACTCCTTTTAGGTCACTGCACATAATTGCTGTCATTGTTAAAAGTCTTCCAAGAGCAGCTGTTGCAGTTGGACTTAAATCATGTATTTTTCTTGCCTCTTCTACTAATAGCTTTGAGTTTATGCATTCTACTCTTACTGTTCCATTATATGCTAAATATTTTTTCAATTTATTATTCATTTTTTTCACTTTCCTTTATTTTTGATAAAACAATCCCCAAAGCAATCTTATATTGCATAATTATATTAATTTCCATAATATGAATCAATCATAATTTGTTTTAATTCTGATACTAGTGGAAGTCTAGGGTTTGCTGTTGTACATTGGTCTTCAAATGCTCTATCTGCAAGCATATCGACTTTTGCTAAAAACTCCTCTTCATCAATTCCAACTTCTTTAAATGATTTTGGTATTCCTAAATCTGCATTTAATTTTTTTATTTCCTCTATTAATGAATTAATACCTTCTTCATTTGTATATGCTGGAAATCCCATTCTTCTTGAAATATCTGCATATTTTTGATCTGCTATAAAGTATTCATATTTTGGGAAAGAAACAAATTTAGTTGGCTTAGATGAATTGTATCTAATTACATATGGAAGTAAAATTGCATTAATTCTTCCATGTGGCATATGAAATTCTGCTCCCATTTTATGTGCAATTGAGTGATTTATTCCTAAAAATGCATTTGTAAATGCCATTCCAGCTATTGTACTTGCATTATGCATTTTTTCTCTTGCATATCTATTGTTTCCGTTATTATACGCTTCTCTTAAATTTTTAAATACAAGCTCTATAGCTTTTTCTGCTAAACCATCTGTATAATCAGATGCCATATTAGAGACATATGATTCTATTGCATGTGTTAATACATCCATTCCTGTGTCTGCTGTAATTTTTTGTGGCAAAGACATTACTAGGTCTGGATCAACTATTGCAACATCTGGTGTTAATTCATAGTCTGCTAATGGATATTTTTTATTTTTTTGTTTATCTGTTATAACCGCAAAAGATGTTACTTCTGAGCCTGTTCCTGAAGTAGTTGGTATTGCTACCATTTTAGCTTTTTCTCCCAATTTTGGAAATTTATAAGTACGTTTTCTAATATCCATAAATTTTAATTTCATACCTTCTACATCTGCTTCTGGATGTTCATAAAATAGCCACATTCCCTTTGCAGCATCAATTGGGCTTCCTCCACCAACTGCAATAACTACATCTGGTTTAAACTCATTCATCATTGCAACACCTTTATTTATAGTATCAAAAGATGGATCTGATTCAACTTCTGAGAATATTTCTGAATGTACATATTCTTCTCTTTTTCTTAAATGATATAAGATTTTATCAATATATCCGAAGTTTTACCATAGAAGGATCTGTTACGATAAATGCTCTTGTAATATTAGGCATTTTTTCTAAATATTGAATTGATCCTGCCTCAAAATAAATCTTTTCTGGAACTTTAAACCATTGCATATTAACCCTCCTTTTGGCTACTTTTTTTATATTAATTAAATTCACTGATGATACATTTGCTGTTGTTGAGTTTCCTCCAAATGTACCACATCCTAGTGTAAGTGATGGCATATTTGTGTTATAAATGTCTCCGGATTGCTCCATGTGTTGATGGAGAATTTACAATAATTCTTCCAGCCTTTACAGTTTCTGAAAATTTTAAAATAGTTTCTTCATCTTCTGAATGAATAACTGCGGAATGTCCCATCCCTCCAAATTCTATTAATTTTTCTGCTAATGCTATTCCTTCATCTGCTCCTTCTACTATATAATAAGCAAGAACTGGACTTAATTTTTCTTTTGAAAATGGATACTCGACTCCTACTCCATTTTCTTTTAGTACTAGTACTTTAGTTTCTTTTGGAACTTCTATACCTGCCATTTTTGCAATATTATATGGGCTTTTTCCAACGATGTCTGCATTTAGTGCACAACCTTTTTCCTCAATAAACATACTGCATTTTAGTCTGTTTGTTTCGTCTGCATTTAGAAAATAGCAACCCGCTTCTTTCATTAATTTTTCAAATTCTTCTTGAATTTCTTTATCAATAATAACAGACTGCTCAGAAGCACAAATCATTCCATTATCAAATGATTTAGAAAGTACTAAATCATTAACAGATGTTTTTAATTTTGCTGTTTTATCTATATAACAAGGAACATTTCCAGGTCCTACTCCTAGTGCCGGTTTTCCACATGAATATGCGGCTTTTACCATTCCAGTTCCGCCAGTAGCTAGAATTAAATTAACATCTGGATGATGCATTAAAAAGTTTGTAGCAGTAATAGATGGTTCTTCAATCCAAAGAATACAGTTTTCTGGTGCACCTGCTTTAATTGCTGCATCTCTTACTATTTTTGCAGCTTCAACACTACATTTTTGTGCTGAAGGATGGAAACCGAAAATGATAACATTTCTAGTTTTTGCTGAAATAATAGATTTAAACATAGTAGTAGATGTTGGATTTGTAACAGGTGTTACTCCTGCAATAATTCCAACTGGTTCTGCAATCTCTACATATCCTTCTTCTTCATTTTCTGAAATTACACCAACAGTTTTGTCATATTTTATGCTATGGTAAATATATTCAGTAGCAAACATATTTTTTGTTATTTTATCTTCATAAATTCCTCTGCCTGTTTCTTCTACAGCCATTTTTGCAAGCTCCATGTGATGTTCTAGTCCTGCCATTGCCATTGCTTTTATTATATTATTTACTTGCTCTTGATTTAGTTTTAAGTACTCTTGTGAGGCGATTTTTGCCTTTTCTACCAATTCATCAATCATAGATTTTATTTTGTTTTTCTCTTCTTCACTAATTTCTGCCAATACAAGTTACCTCCTTATAAAATATTAGTTTTATTTTATCTATTAACTAGTCCATTGTCAACAAAAAAATGTTGACATATATTGATATTTTTTTTATATGATATTAATTTCCTCATTATAGGGCTTAGCAAATAATATTTAAAGAAATTTACTTATAAAACTTTTCCATATTACCTTTTATTTTAGTGCAAACTATAGTATAATAATGGAAATTTATAAAAAAGGAAAGGGAGAGATTATATGGAATACAACTTTCAAGAAATAGAAAAAAAATGGCAAGAATATTGGGAAAAAAATCAAACATTTAAAACTGATGTATGGGACTTTTCAAAACCTAAGTTTTATGCATTAGATATGTTTCCATATCCATCTGGCCAAGGTCTACATGTTGGTCATCCAGAAGGATATACAGCAACAGATATTATATCTAGAATGAAAAGAATGCAAGGATATAATGTTCTACATCCAATGGGGTGGGATTCATTTGGACTTCCAGCTGAGCAATATGCTATAAAAACAGGAAATCATCCAGATAAATTTACAAAACAAAATATTGCAACATTTAAAAGACAATTAAAAATGCTTGGACTTTCTTTTGATTGGGATAAAGAAATTTCTACATGTGATCCTAGTTATTATAAATGGACTCAATGGATTTTCAAGCAATTATATCTAGATGGTTTAGCAAAACTAGTTGATATGCCAGTTAATTGGTGTGAAGAATTAGGAACAGTTTTAGCAAATGATGAAATAATAGATGGAAAAAGTGAACGTGGCGGTTTTCCTGTTGTACGTAAAAACATGAAGCAATGGGTATTAGATATTCCGGCATATGCAGAAACTTTATTAAAAAATCTAGATGATTTAGATTGGCCAGAGTCAACAAAAGAAATTCAGAGAAATTGGATTGGAAAATCTGTTGGGGCTTTAGTAAACTTTAAGGTATCAGGGTTTGAAGACTTATCTTTTACTGTATTTACAACCAGATGTGATACTTTATTTGGAGCTACATATTGTGTACTAGCACCAGAGAGTGATTTGGTACAAAAAATTACAACTAAAGAACAAAAAAAATTAGTTGATGAATATATAAATACTTGTAGTTCTAAGTCAGATTTAGAAAGAACTGAATTAAATAAGGAAAAAACAGGTGTATTTACTGGTGCTTATGCAATAAATCCTGTAAACGGAAAAGAAATTCCTATTTGGATTTCAGATTATGTACTAGCATCATATGGTACAGGTGCAATTATGGCTGTTCCAGCTCATGACCAAAGAGATTATGACTTTGCAAAAAAATTTGGACTAGATATAATTCCTGTAATTGATGGAGGAGATATTTCAAAAGAAGCTTATACTCTAGATGGATTACATATTAATTCAGAATTTTTAAATGGATTAAATAAAGAAGATTCCATAGAAAAAATGTTAAAATGGCTTGAAGAAAATAAAATCGGTTCTAAAAAAATAAATTATAAACTACGTGAATGGATATTCGCACGTCAACGTTACTGGGGTGAACCAATTCCAATTGTTCATATGGATGATGGAGATATGGTAGTTTTAAATGATGAAGATTTGCCTTTAATTTTACCAGAACTTGAAGACTATAGTCCCTCAAAATCTGGAAATTCTCCTCTAGAAAAAGCAACCGATTGGGTAAATGTTACAATTAATGGAAAGCATGGAAAAAGGGAAACAAGTACAATGCCTGGATCTGCTGCATCTAGCTGGTATTTTCTACGTTATATTGATTCTAAAAATGAAAGCGCATTCGCAGATAAAAAGCTTCTTGACTATTGGCTTCCAGTCGACTTATATATGGGTGGAGCTGAACATGCTGTTGGTCATTTGCTATATTCTAGATTCTGGAACAATTATTTATATAATAAAGGTTTAGTTCCAGTAAAAGAACCATTTGCAAAATTACGTCATCAAGGTATGATACTTGGAACAAACGGCGAAAAAATGAGTAAATCAAAAGGAAATGTTGTAAATCCTGATGATATGATAAAACAATTCGGTGCAGATAGCCTAAGACTTTATGAAATGTTTATGGGACCAATTGATGCCGTAAAACCTTGGGATCCAAAAGGAATTGAGGGTTCTAAAAAATTCTTAGACCGTGTTTGGAGATTATATACACAAACTGATAAGATAAAGGATTTGCCAAATCCAGAACTAGAAAAAGTTTATAACTTCACAGTTAAAAAAGTAACAAACGATTATGAAACAATGAATTTCAACACTGCTATTAGTCAGTTAATGATTTTTATAAACAGTGTATATAAAACAGATATATTTCCAAAAGAATATGCAGAAGGATTTGTAAAATTACTTAACCCCGTTGCTCCACACATTACAGAAGAACTATGGAATACTGTTCTTGGTGGCATGTCATCTATTTCTTATGCTGAATGGCCAAAATATGATGAAATGAAAATAATTGATGAAGAAATAAAATTACCTATTCAAGTAAATGGAAAGGTTAAAACAACTATTACAATACCTTTAGATTCTGATGAAGAAACTGTAAAAAATATTGCTCATAATAATTCGACAATTATGAGAGTACTTGAAGGTAAGAATATTGTAAAGGAAATCTATGTGAAAAATAAAATTTACAATATTGTTGCAAAATAGTAGACTGATAAAAATTTTTAAGTAATTCATAAAATATGCTATATCAATTAATATAATCAAATAATTATTTTATTCACTATACTTTCACACCACCGTACATGCATGCAGTTTGAAATAAGGCAGCTCAGTAGAATTTAACACTTTTAACAGTATACACTAGTTAGACTTGTATAGCCAAGTTTATCTAGTGTTTTATTATTTAAAATTTGATGTAGTAATGCGGTATCTAATATACTCCAGTATGATTTTTTTGCGTTTGCATATTTTCATGCCTTATGATCATTTATGCCTAATCTTACTAAATTATCATATATGATTTCTATTTACCAGTCCGAGATTTTACTGTTAACTTCTTTCTAATTTTATCTCACGATAGATTCCCTTGTTTTTTCGCTAATAATTTGCCACTATCATATACTATACGGAACTTTCATATCAAAAGTTATTGTCCATACTAGTTACACTATACAAAATAAAGAAAACAACTTTCCTTTCCTCCATTTTTATAGTTTCTCGGCAAATAATGTGATTAGTATTACATAAGAGCTATAAATTATATTGACTTTTCTATAAAGCAATTTAATAAATATAAATTTTTTAAATTATTATCTATCACTTTATTTTCCACATGATCTTCAATATTCCAAACAATAGTAAGTGTAACATTGATATAAAGTGCTTTTAATATCAATATTTTATTAATGTTCAGCTCCTTAGATACCTTATCAATTGTTTCATTTATATCATTATCGCATTTACAATATTTCCAAAATTCATTTTGTAAAAATACTACAGAATCAAATACTTTTTCCGCCACATATCCGTGCAGGATCAATCAATTTCCATTTGCTGTCATCTAAAACTATATTCCAGTGATGTATATCTCCATGTAAAACATATTTTGTTAAATGTAAATTTTCTATTTCTATCAAAAAATTTTTAGCCTTACCTATATTTTCTTGCAAAAACTTTTCTTTGCAATTTGTTACACTTTTTAGAAAAATATCTTTGTACAGTGGAAGTATGTTAGAAAAACTTTCTTCTTTATTTAAACTTCGGAAAATTTTTTTATAAATTTTTAGTCTCCTATCAAAATTCTGAATATTATCAAGTTTTAACGCTGGTAATGCTTTTTTCAAAACTAGATAATTCATTCCTATATTAAAATCGTACACCTTACATACATTACTATTTCCACTGTATATATTGTAAAATTCAATTTCTCGACTTATTGTATTTCTTAGTATTCCAATCTTTACAATAACATTCTTATATTCTTTACTGTATGCATCAATTATTATATTATATGACATTATGTCTAAAATTTTAATATTTTCTAGTTTATATTTGCTTACAATATTATCTATCAAATTTTCTAAATTCATAATAATTTTTTTTGCATTTATTGGATATAATTGTATTATCCTTTTTTTACATTTTATTGGTAATTCCATACGACCTCCTTTTTTACTTTTAGCCAATTTTAACAATTATTTATTAGAATTACAAGAACCAAAAGAATACATACTAAATATTACAATAGTATGTATTCTTTTCATTTTAGATTTTGGTAAGATTTCCATTATCCATTTTGTAAATTTTGTCTGGATGTACCCTTCCGATAAATTCTCTATCATGACTAATTGCTATAACTGTACCGTCAAAAGAAGAGATAACTTCTTCCAATGCTTCAAGTGCTTCAATATCAAGGTGATTAGTTGGCTCATCAAAAACAAGAACATTTATATCTAAGAGTGAGAATATAACCAATCTTGCTCTAGTTCGCTCTCCTGGACTTAACATTGCATATTTTTTTTGTCTATCTTCGTATGTAAAATTAAACTGTGCAAGCGTAGTATAAACCTTAGATTTATCCTCTAGCTTTTCTTCATCAATAGATCCAATAATAAATTGCTCTAGGTCTTGATCAGTATCTATCTTGGTATCTTGGGATATGTACCCAATATTTAGTCCTGTACCAATATCCATAGTTCCACTAATTTTTTCTAGATTGGAAAACAAAGTCTTTATAAAAGTAGACTTACCAGAGCCATTTTTGCCAACAATTATTACCTTCTCTCCGAATTTTACCTCAAATGTTATTGGAGATGTTTTAAATCCATTTGGATAACCACAGATTAATTCCTTGGCATAAATCATAGTCGAACCCTTAATTTTAGAAAAATTAATATTTATTTTAAGCTTTTTCTTTACTCTTGGTCTCTCAATCTTATCAAGTTTTTCAATTTGTTTTTCGATTTTTCTAGCTTTGCTTGCCAAACCGCTTGAACGATCACGTTCGTACCCTCTCGTGTACTTATCGTTATCCTTCACGCCCTGTTTTCTACCTTTACTAGCCCAGTCCTTTTTTTGCCTTATGCTATCTTGCAACTCTTTTTTCTTCTCCTGCTGTGCTTCGTATAATTCAAGTTGCCTTTTTTCTTTGGCTTCTTTAAATTCACGATATTGAGCATAATTTCCTGGATAGCTACTTAATGTTCTATCAAAGAAATTAATTTCAAGAGTTTTTGTTGTTACCGCATTTAAGAATCTTCTATCATGAGAAACAATAAGACACGGCATATTTACCGACTTTAAATAACCCTCAAGCCATTCAATTGACTTTATGTCAAGATTATTAGTCGGTTCATCAAGCAATAGCAAATCTGCACCTTTAAGTAAAACTGCAGCTAAGATGATTTTACTTTTCTGACCACCACTTAAGTCTTTGATTTTTTTATTCCTCACAACTGGTAAAATTCCTAACCCATTAAGAATATTATCAAGTTTATAGTCAAAATTATATCCATCAAGTCTTATATACTTTTCTTGAACAGCACAAAACTCTTCAATATTGCTTTCGTTTTTTTCAAGTTCCTCCTGCAATTCGTTTAGTCTTTTTTCGAGCTTGTCTATTCCTATATACCATTTTATAAATGACGTAACAGACAGGCTTTCTTCAGGAATTTCAAACTCTTGCTTAAGGTAACCTATCGATTCCAAAGTATTTGTGTTAATCTCACCCGAATCTTGATGTAATTGCCTAGCTATTATTTTTAGCAGTGTTGATTTTCCTACACCATTACTACCAATAATCCCAGCCTTTTCACCATAATCCACAGTAAACGAAATATTACTTAAAATTACTTTCCCGCAAAAAGACTTGGACACTTCCTTAAGTTCTAACATAGAATCACTCCTTATTATTTTTTATGTTAAGTTGGTTCTTCGCTGTCAATGCAACAACTTTTTTAACAAACATTGTTATTGTCTCATTCAATATTCTGTTATTATCATTTTACAATTATTTTTTATCAATTAATTATTTAAGAAATTAAATCTATATTGGTCCCAAAAATCAGAAATATATAATAGAGTGGAAGCATACTTTTTGGGCTAGCTATAAAACGTAACAAGTTGTTATCTTCTTTTAGATTTATCTATATTAATCTCTTTCATATTCATTTAAATACCTAGTTTTCTTCTTATTGTTTTCTATATACTTCAAATATTTTTCTCACTTTTTATAAGATGCCAAAAACTCCTGATTTTATGATTTTATTTATTTCTTCAACACTTGTAATTTTATAATCTGCTACCTCATCTGGCTCAATTATTATTTTATATTTGTTAAATTTCATCTCTATGCTATATAAATTAAAAAATGCCCTTTCTTTTTAATTCACTCAAGTGACATAATTTTTAGTTTTTTATATCTTGTCCAACTTTCTCTCTTATTTCATCTAAAATTTCCTCTAAACTTGTCTATCTCGCTTTTTTTATGCACTTATATTAGTACCATTAATCCAACACTTTAAAACGCTTTTGTATTAAAATTTACTTTTTTTGCCTGTAATTGAAATATTGTGACATCAATATAATCCCCCTCTCCTTTGTAAATAGTACACCCAGTTATTTTTTATTTTTATTATACAAATCTCTTTTTTCAGTTTCCTCATCTAGAAATTTTTTTATAGAATTTATATCTTTTAAGTCCTTAGGTCTATTCATTCTTTTTTTAAATTCTAATACTTTTTCCAATTTTTCTACTGGATAACCCATTCTAAAATCTCTAACAAAATTTTTCTTATCATTTACAACAAATTCTATAAGTTCATTTAACTTATAAAATCCGCATTCATTTTTATCTTCTTCCTTAATTCCGTATTTTTTCTTAAAATTTTCAAATAGCTCATTTGAAATACATAAATCTAAGTCTCCAACCTTATCTCTTAAATCATATAAAGCTAAACATCCACTTGATAGAATATAATATTCATCCTTTGGTAATTCTAATTTCTCAATTAATTCAATTAATTCTTCTTTACTCATAATAAATTTCTATGATATATTTAAAAGTCTTAAATATACCATACTCTCCTTTCTTTAATTATATATTCTTACATTATTTCTTCAAAAACCTTTTTTGTCTTTATTTAAATCATATACTTTAAATATATTTTCTTCAATATATTTTTTTAATTCTTTATTAACTAAATTTTCGTTCATTTTTTTCTCCTAATATACTTTAAAATTTTATCATTTTATGACCCAGTTGATTTATATTTTCCCACTCCTATATTCCATACAATATAACATGGGATTATAAAAAGCACTGATATAACTGGGCAAAACATATATAGTTTATTATCTGTTTTTCCGATTACATATAGTAATGGGAAATAATTTACAAAAGCAAGTGGCAAAATATATGTGAAAAAGTTTTTTACATATTTATGATAAATACTTAAAGGGTATTGTGTAAGATTTCTTGCACCATCTGTAAAAATATTCATTATTTCTAAGCTTTGAATTGTAAAAAATGTAATTCCTCCTTTTAGGATAAATAAACTTCCATAAATCACAATTGTTCCACATATCATCATTATAATTGTAAATATTTTATCTATTTGTAACAGCTCATTATTTAGTGTTAAAAGAACTATAAGTGTTATAAATGCAGCTATTGCCTTTCCTATTTTTTCAAATTCTATCCTTCCTGCTAAGACTTGAAAAATTAATCCCTGAGGTCTTGTTAAAATTCTGTCGAATTCTCCATTTGAAATCATTTTTTCAAACTGATCAAATCCTCTAAAAAAGCATTCTGAAACGGAAAATCCTACAAATGATACTATAAAGCAAATTAATATATTAGTAAATGTATAACCTTCTATATTTCCGAATTTATCAAATAAAAAATAAATTGCTAATATAGAAAACGAAGATGAAAAGATTTGTCCTATTAGAGAAAATATAAATGCTTTTTTATATTCAAGAAGAGATTTTATCTGAATATTAAAGTATTCAAAATATAGTTTTATCATAAATTACCCTCCTTGTATTTCTATTTTTCTTATTTTTTTACTAAGTACTGTTTTACCAATAATAGTTAATATAATAATCCACATTATTTGCATAATTATTGAAATAAAAATTTCTTTTTCATCTGTTACATAGCCTATATAAATATTAAATGGCAAGTTTTGCATATAGAAAAATGGTGTAAACCTTAAAACTTTTATTACATTATCTGGCATAAATGCAATTGGAATAACCACCCCACTAAAAAACTCAGCTATAAGCTGAAATACTAGCTTTATTCCTTTTGGTGATGTTACAAAAATAATTGCAACATAAATTATCATAATATAAGCCATAACAAGTAATGTAGAAAGAATTAAGGTAATTACAAATAATATACCTGCTTTTAAACTTACTGGAAGTGAAAATCCATAAATTCCAAGTGGTATAATGTTACAAATTATTATTAAAGGTACAATTCTTAAAACAACTAACGCAATCTTCCTTCCTAATGTTTTAGCATGCCAAATTTTATAAAGCTCAACTGGTTTTATTAATTCCATTGAAATAGAACCATCTTTTATTTGTTCTACAATATTAGTATCCATGCTCCACAAGTTATATAACATATATAATCCTTGCTGAAGCCATATATATGTAGACATTTGTGAAATTGTCATTGTATGATTTGTTGAACTGTTTAAAAATACAGTATATAGCATAATATACATTGCTCCCCATGTTATCTGGGTTAGTACACCTGCTATTGCAGCTGTTTTATATTGTATTTCATTCAAAAATTTAATTTTTAAATATGCAAAATATGAAGTCATATTTTATACTCCTTATATAATCTTGCAACAATATTATCAATAGATGTTTTATTAACCTCCAAATCCTCTATTTTTGCAATTTTTGAAATTTCTACAATACTTTCAGCTAAATTTATTTTTTCTTCATCAATCTCAACTCTTATTTCATTATCATTTTTTTCTAATATTTTTAAACCTTCACACAAATTATCAATTTCACCATCATATTTTATTTTCAATTCCTTATTACTATACTGTTTAATTAATCCTTTTAGACTTCCATCTAGCAACACCTTTCCTTTTCCTATTAAAATTATTCTTTTAGTTAGGGCTTCAATATCACCTGTATCATGTGTTGTAAGAATAATTGTTGTTTTCTTTTCTTCATTAATTTTCTTTATAAATTCTCTTACCGCTATTTTTGAAACACTATCTAATCCAATTGTTGGCTCATCTAAAAATACTATTTTAGGATCATGTAAAAAAGCTCCAGCAATTTCACACCTCATTCTTTGTCCTAGACTTAACTGTCTTGTTGGTGTTTTTATGATTTCTCCTATATTCAGCATTTGTATTAACATATCTTTTTGCTGCTTATATTTATTTTCTGGTATTTTATAAATAGACTTTATTAATTCAAATGAATCATCCACTGGTACCTCCCACCATAAAGCTGAACGATTTCCAAACACTACACCAATATCTTTTACATATTCTTTCCTATTTTTATAAGGAATTAGCCCATTTATCACACATTTTCCACTATCTGGTGTTAAAATTCCGCACATAATTTTTATAGTTGTTGATTTTCCTGCTCCATTTGGTCCTATATACCCTACAATCTCTCCTTCTTTAATTTGAAATGAAACGCCCTTTAAAGCTTTAACTTCTTCATATTTTCCTTTTGTAAAATTCTTTAGTGCATTTTTTACTCCCGCTTCTCTTTTTTTAACCTTATATGTTTTTTGAATATTCTTTAACTCAATCAAAGCTTATTGTCCTCCTTCTATATAAAATTTTAGATTATTATATGTTCCTCCTTTCTTTATTTTTGACCAATCTCCATTAGCCTTAAATGCTATATTGCAAACTTGTAGCATTTACTTTTCCTTGAAAAAAGATTTTTTTAGACGCGCAAAAATACCAAATATACAAAATATGTATATTTGGTATTTATATGATTTTATTGTTAAACATTTTTGGCTTAGTCTTCTTAATATTTGCAAGTACTTTATATAAATCATATAAATACTGAAAATATAGAGTTTGACTACTGTGTTCGGAATGTTAACAGGTATCTCTCTAAATTATGTTTCGAATTATATATCGTTTTTTTGTAGCTGTCAATACGTTTTTTACAATTATCATTATTTATTGCAATTTCATAAATTAACAATTAACAGCTATCTAAATATTATCCCCTGCTCTTATATTTACTCTTAACACATGGAACTAATTGCACTTGCTGCTTCTCTACCAGCCCTAGCAGCCCATGCAACAGTTGATTTATTTCCTATTAAATCTCCACCAGCAAATACATTTTTCTTCGAAGTTTCAAAGTTTTCGTTTACTTTTATATATCCATTTTTAGTAGTTTCTAGTCCTAAATTAGAAACTACATCTGTATCTACTGAAGAACCAGTCGCCATAATAACATAATCAACTTTAATTTCATAATTACTATTTGGAATATTAACAGGAATTTCTCTTGACTCTCCTTCTTTTTTCACAAGCTTAGTTTTTATACATTCTATTTTCTCTACACTATCGCTCCCAATAATTTTAACAATATTATTTTGAAATAAAAACTCTATTCCTTCTTCTTTAGCAAATTCAATCTCTTTTACTTCTGCTGGCATTTGTTTTTCTGATCGTCTATAAATAACTGTTACTTTTTTTGCTCCCATTTTCTTTACAGTTCTTGCCACATCCATTGCAACATTTCCGTCCACCAATAATTGCAACTGTTTTCTCAATGTAATTTGGATGCTTTTGTGTTTCAAGTAATGAGTTTCCTCCAAACACTCCTTTTAAATCTTCACCATCAATTTGCATTTCCATTGGAATATTAGCACCTATTCCAAGAAAAATTGCGTCAAAATCCTTTTCTAAATTTTCTAACAAAAGGTTTTTTCCAAGTTCTTTATTATATTTAACTTCGATTCCTAAAGACAAAATAGTTTCAATTACATTATCTAATAAATCCTTATCTAATCTGAAATCTGGAATGCCATATCTTAATAATCCGCCTAATTTAGAATGTTTTTCATAAATTGTAACACTAGCACCTTTTCTGGCCAAAAAAGCTGCACATGTAAGTCCAGCAGGTCCACTTCCAACAACAGCTACCTTTTTACCACTACAGCTTTTTTCTAGACTTTCCATACAAAACTTATCTTTTAATGCTAAATCTCCAATAAAAGCTTCTAACTCACCAATACTTACAGGAGAAGATTTTATTCCTCTAACACAAGAACCCATACATTGACTCATATGTGGACATATTCTACCACATATTGATTCTAAAACTGTAGTTCTACTAAGTATTTTATAAGCCTTTTCATATTCTTCTTTTTTTATACATTGTATAAAGCTTGGTATGTCGTTTTCCATTGGACATCCTTTTTTGCATGGTTTAACTTTACAATTTAAACAAAATTGTGCTTTTTCAATTATATCTTCCATAGAAATTCCTCATTTTCTTTATTTAATCTTGATTAATTTTAATATCTATTACTAATAATGTCAACGATGCTTATATAATAAAAACGTATTTATTAGCAAATATAAGTAAGTTAGATTTTTCAAACTTTAGTAACTATTATATTATAATAATTCCATTGCTTTTATCATATCCTTATATTATAATAAAAGCAAATCACAAAGGGAGAAAAAATTAATGGATATAGAGAAACAATTAAAGATGTCACGGAATAGAAATAATTTCTGAACTTGATGTAGAAAGTAAACAATCAATTGCTAAATACATATCATCTAGAATATGTACAACATTTCCAAAACTTCGTTTAGAACATGAAGACCTATTTAACGAAATAATAGCTATGCCAATGTTTATAGCCAATATGCCTACTGGTCTTGCAGAAGCATGCTACTTTTATGAAAACTCTGGTATATATTTTAGAGATGGCATGGGACTAAATGACCTTAAAAAATTTGCAGTACATGAAGTAATTCATCATATTCAAGAAGTAAAAAATGAGAAAAACGAACTTGTACAAATGGGGCTTTCAAATTATAAAAACGGCAAAGGCACTTGTATAGCATTAAATGAAGCCGCTGTTCAGATTGTTAGTTCTTGTGTATTAGAAACAAAACTTGAAACCGTAAAATATTATGGAATAGAATTTTCAACAATTAGTCCAGATTGTTACCCTCTTATATGCAATTTGTTAAGTCAAATGTGTTATATAGTCGGAGAAGACTTACTTTATGACAGCGTTTTCTATAGTACTGATAAATTTAAAAACAAATTCATTGAACTTTGTGGTAAAAATTCATTTAATATTATTAAAAAAAATAGAGAATATTTTGAAGTAATTAAAAATGAATGGAAATTAGAGGCAAAGCAGGAGGATGAAAAGTATTTTTACTTTGTTAATGAAGCGGATGACGAAAGAGCACAAAGTTTTGATTCGTGTACAAAATCATGGGCGGACGATTGCTAAAGAAAAATTGGAACATATTTTTGAGCAGTTTTTCCGTGTGGACGCATCAAGGTCTTCTGCAACGGGTGGTTCAGGACTTGGCTTAGCTATTGCCAGACAGATTGTGGAGATGCATTACGGACAGATACGGGCAGAGAGTGCGGATGAGACAATTGTGTTTGAAGTAGAACTTCCGTGTGAATGAAAATGCGTCGATAAACACTTGATACAAACAACTTTGAAAGGTCATTTGACAAGTATATTTTTCATTGTATAATAAAAGAGGATAGATTATATTTGAATGGAGGACTCTACATGGACAAAGTATATATACTGGTATTGCTGTTAATGATAATTCCAATATTGATTTGTATAAAATATGCTGGAAAAGTAAAAAGCGAAGTGGCATCTTCTATTGTAAAATGTCTTGTTCTTATGATTATCACCATTCTTAGTAATGGGGTATTTGTGCTTTCAGACAACCAACTGTTTTCGTATGTTATGGAAGGACTGTATCTGTTTTCTTTTGACGTGCTGTTGATTTATATATTACAGTATTCACAACAGTATACCCAGGTTTTTAGCGAAGTGACTTTGTTTCGGACAGGCTGTTTTGTTGTTGCAGGTTTGGATGGAATTTCACTGCTTCTAAATGTGTTTTTTCATCATGTATTTACGTTAAAAGCAGAAAACTATATAAGTTTTCAGATGTATCATATTAGTGACAAAACGATTTTTTATTATCTTCATTACGGATTTTCCTATTGTTTGATGTTTTGCATTATTGCATCTTTTTTGACAA
>OLGB01001861.1_pt1 | contig 24131 bp, 29 predicted proteins | sample 1605691 | NCBI WGS metagenome assembly OLGB01 (sample SAMEA3888925, study PRJEB22519) | human gut metagenome | biome: human gut; feature: human-associated habitat; material: faeces | place: Denmark | collected 2010 | reverse complement strand
GCAGTTTGAAAGTTTTTCCCTAACCTTCTAAACGAAGTTTAGTAGGTGGGAAAATGTTTTAGCAAGGAACACAAAAATAAATATTATATTTTATTATGTTTCGTTAACTATTAAAAATATTATTCATATTATATAAGCCGTTTTCTTGTACAACCAGATATTCTGCGGCACGAAGAGCACCGTCTGCAAAAACTCCACGTGATTGAGCATTGTGGGTTATTTCAAAGCTTTCTGTTTCTGAAAAGAACATTACAGTATGCTTACCAACAACATTGCCACCTCTTATTGAGTGAATACCAATCTCTTTTGGATTTCTTTTTTCTCTTTTATCATGTCTGTTATATTCATAGTACATTTCGTTTCCAAGAGCATCATTAATAGTGTTTGCAAGTGTTAGAGCTGTTCCAGATGGAGCATCAACTTTTCTATTATGATGTGTTTCAACAATTTCAATATCTGAATTTTTAAGATATTTTGCAACTTCTGCAACAATATGATTCATTAAGCTTACTTCAAATGACATGTTTGATGACAGAAATATTGGAAATTCTTTTGAATATTCTTTAATTCTTTCTAAGTCTTCATCTGTAAATCCTGTTGTTGCTATTACAATTGGTATTTTTTTAGCTTGTGCATATTTTAAAATATTAAATGTGGCAATTGGAATAGAGAAGTCAATAATTATATCAGGCTCTTCTGATATTTTAGATGTGTCTGTGTATACTGGAAAGTTGTTATCTCCAGTATCTAATCTGTCAACACCACATACAGTTTGAAAATTGTCGTTTCTTTCAATTGCTTTTGTTACTTCTTGTCCCATTTTACCGTTACAACCGTTTATTAGTACTTTTATCATTTTTACCTCCAATTTGGTAGAGTGGACTTATGTTAGAAGTCCACTTTATAATAATTCAAATTTTTTTAATTCTTTTTCTAGTTTTTCTTTTCCTTTTTCAGACATTTCGATAAGTGGAAGCCTTGGTATTCCTGCGTTATAGCCTAGCATGTTTAATGCAGCTTTTACTGGAATAGGGTTTACTTCTGAGAATAGTGCTTTTATTAGATATATAGCATCTAATTGCATATCTTGTGCTTCTATAATTTTTCCGTTTAAATAATTTATTACCATTTCATGTGTGTATTTTGGAGCAATATTTGATAGAACTGAAATTACGCCTAATCCACCAAGTGAAAGAATTGGAATGATTTGATCATCATTTCCAGAGTATACATGTAAGTTTTCTCTGCACAAAGCTTTGATTTCAGCAATTTGTGAAAGATTTCCACTAGCTTCTTTTATGGCTACTATGTTTGAGATTTTTGAAAGTTCGAAGCATGTTTCAGGTGTGATGTTTACACCTGTTCTACTTGGAACACTGTAAAGAATAATAGGTAATTTTGTTGAATTTGCAATTGCAGTATAATGTGAAATTAATCCTGCTTGTGTTGTTTTGTTGTAGTAAGGAGTAACTATTAAAGCCCCGTCAACACCAGCTGTTTCAGCCCATTTTGTAAAGTCAATTACTGATTGTGTGCAGTTTCCACCAGTTCCTGCAATTATTGGAACACGATGATTAGCTGTTTTTACTGCAAATTCTATTGTTTGTTTCCTTTCTTCAAGAGTCATTGTTGAGCTTTCACCTGTTGTCCCACAAACGATAAGTGCGTCAACACCTTCTGAGATTTGAAATTCAATTAATTTTTTGAATTCATTAAAGTTTACACCATTGTCATCAAATGGTGTGATGATGGCTGTTCCACAGCCTTTAAAAAGTATTTTTTTCATATTAATATCATTCCTTTCTTAAAATTTTATATACATAAAATTTTTGAATGATTTATATTAAAATAAAAATTATATTAATAATTTTTATGCTAACATTATATTCTAAAAAGCTTAAAAAATAAATAGAAATTGGTAAAAAAATAAATTGTAAAAATAGGTCGAATGTGGTAGAATAATTTTGCTATTGAAATTTCTAGGAGGATAAATTAATGAAGAGAAAAGATTATATTTCATGGGATGAATATTTTATGGGGATTGCTTTACTTTCATCACAAAGAAGTAAGGATCCAAATACACAAGTTGGAGCTTGCATTGTTAGTAGTGATAATAGGATTTTATCAATTGGCTATAATGGAGCACCTAGAGGCTTAGATGACGATACTATGCATTGGGATAGAGAAGGTTCTTTTTTGGATACTAAATATGCATATGTTTGCCATGGAGAACTTAATGCTATTTTAAATTATAGAGGAAATTTGGAAGGTTCAAAGATTTATGTTGCTTTGTTTCCTTGCAATGAGTGTGCTAAAGCTATTATACAATCTGGTATAAAAGAGGTTGTATATAAGAGCGATAAATATGCAACAAGTGATAACGTAATTGCATCAAAGAGAATGTTTGATGAGTGTGGTGTAAAATATAGACAATACGAGTGCACGAATAGAAAGATAGAATTAGAAGTTTAGTATTAGGAGATTGGAATGTTTAAACAACCAAATTATTTCGAAGAAGGAAAGAGTGAAATAAAAAATAAGCATTTGATTATTTTTTGTACGATTATTGTTTTAATTACAATAGGAATTGTTGTTTTTACTGGAATTTTAGCTTTTAAAGTAATTAAAAGAAGTAATGGAGGTTCTGATTTAGATATGGCTAGTGGTGCTAATACTATTGGAATTGGACAGACTGAGCGTGAACAGGCAAAAGACGAAGAGCAACCTTCAGAGTCTCCGGAGGTTCAAGAACAGCAGACAGAAGAACAACCAGAAGAAACTCCGGAAGTTTCTCCTAGTCCACAGACTACGTCAAAATTTCCTAAGCATGATATAAATGCTGCTATGGAATCTCAATTGCCACAATACAGTAATGAAATTGCTAAAAAGGTGGTTAATGTTTATTTTGAAAAAACAAAAAAGGTGTACTTAACGTTTGATGATGGACCATCAGCACGTACGCCTGAAATTTTAGATATATTAAAGAAATATAATGTGAAGGCTACATTTTTTGTGTTAGGTTCTAATGTTGAAGCAAGACCTGAATTAGTTAAAAGAGCATATGAAGAAGGTCATTTTATAGCTATACATGGATATACACATAAATATAGCCAAGTATATTCATCACCACAAGCGGTTTTGGATGAATATAACCAAACTCTTGAAGCCGTAAGAAAAGCGATTGGAGTACCAAATTATAATCCGCACTTATTTAGATTTCCTGGAGGTTCATCAGGTGGACCTTATGATGATGTAAAAAGACAAGCTATAGAATTGCTAAAACAAAATGGAATTACTCATACAAATTGGAATTGCCTAAGCGGTGATGCTGCAGGAAGTACAACAGTTGAGGCTATGTGGAATGAGTTTAATCAAACAGCTGAGGGGGATGACAATTTAGTTGTGCTTATGCATGATGCTGGTGATAAAAAGGTAACTGTTGAGTTTGTTCCTCAATTAATTGAAAAGTATCAAAGTGAGGGATATGAATTTTGCAATTATTATGATGTTATGTGTGAATAGGTTTTAGAAGATTAGAAAATCTAAATTGTAGGATGAGATTTTATAGAATAGAAAGTAAAGTAGAAGTAAAAATATAGTTGCATAAATTATATATTGATTTTGCGTTGCAATTATTTTTTAAATGGACACTATAAAAATAATTGAAAAATTTAAAAAATCTAGTTGACAAGAAGAATGCTTTTGTGTTATCATAATTCTTGTCAGTGAGATGCGGATGTGGCGGAACTGGCAGACGCGCTAGACTTAGGATCTAGTGGGAGACCGTGGGGGTTCAAGTCCTCTCATCCGCACCAAAGGTGGATTTACTCGAACTCGTGAAATATATTGATATAAGCGAGTTTGAGCAATCTAAAAAAAGAATATCATATCATTTTAAAAAGTCAATTTGCATTGGCTTATTTTTTTGCTTTTTTATGTAAAGTTCCATAAAAAGGTAAAAACAGCATCAAAATATTGAAAAAAGGAGGATTTTGTGATATGATATCAACAGTTAAAAAAGAAATAACTATTCAAAATGAATTACTTTCAAAAATCAAATGGGCTTGCACTTTTAGTAATTGTGAACCAAAGATAAAGAACGGTAATTTGAGAAAGCTTGAAAAGTTTAATGTTGCTTATGTAGAACCACATAAAGCCATAATTAAAGATAAAACATATTTATTCTTTAATTCTCATGACTATTTCTACATAAACGATTTAACAAACAAGTACCCTCTCTCAAGTTTAAGAGAAATTATCAAGGCTAATTAATACTAAAAGTTATTTTTGTTTTTAAGTAAGGCATAATTTATAATAATAATTTAGGTGTTAGTTGGTAAATTTACTATTCTAACACTTTTTTTGTTAGAAAATTGGAGGTTGTTTAATGGAAACTACGTAACTTGAATGCAATGAGAAAAAGAATGTTGCAGGAATTTATATTCGTGTAAGCACAGAAGATCAAGCAAGAGAAGGTTTTAGTTTAGGAGAACAAAAAGAAAAACTTGAAGCTCTATGTAAATATAAAGGATATGAAGTTTATAAAGTATATAAAGATGCAGGAATATCCGCAAAAGACATTACACATAGACCACAATTCCAGCAAATGCTAGAAGATATGAAAGCAGGAAAAATTAATTATATAGTTGCGTATAAACTTGATAGAGTAACTCGTAGTGTGAAAGACTTGGAAACATTGATTAGTACATTAGAACAATACCATTGTTATTTAATATGTGATAGAGATGATGTTAATACTAGCACAGCAAATCGGTCGCTTCTTTGTTCGTATGCTGACAGTACTTTCACAACTTGAGATTGAAATAGTATCTGAAAGAACTAAATTTGGTTTAGGTGGTGCAATTAAGGCAGGTCACATACCTGGACCTTGTCCATTTGGTTATTATAGAGATAGCGATAAGGCAATAAAAATTGATATTTCTACTAAAGATATAGTAATTAGAATTTATCAATTGTATCTTGAAGGAAAGTCTTATCAACAAATTGCTAATATTCTAAATGATGAAAATGTACCATCTCCTGTAAAGTCTAAGTGGGGAGATTCTACTATTGAAAAAATTATAAATAATAGAATTTATATGGGCGATTTTGAAAGATATAAAAAGGATAAAAATAGAGAAAGTGAAATTTATTTGAATGTTGTTCCACCTATTATATCTCGAGCAATGTGGGAAGACACTCAAAATCAAAAAGGTAAAAATCAAAGGTCTTATTCAAGACATCGTGTTTATATATTTTTTCAAAAGCTTATATGCCCAAAGTGTGGCAAAATAATGACTGGTAAAGGTGCAGGTGGCAAAAAATCTAAATATATGTATTATACCTGTGAAAAAATGCAAAATATATTTTAATGAAGATGATATTGAAGAGATTTTAATTGATTATATATTAGATTTTATAGAATATGACTATCAAGTTAACAAATTCTTTTATCCACTACTTGCTGAAAAGAAAGATGATGAAGCAAAAGAAATTGAAAAAGAAATTAAAAAATATAAAGATCAAAAGAAGAGATTGATAAAAGTTTATAAAGATGGAATTCTTGAAATGGAAGATTTTGCAGAAGATATTAATGTTATTGATAAGAAGCTAGCAGAATTAAAAAATATGCAAATTGATTCTGTTGATTTAATAAAAGAAGCATATAATCCTGCACATTTAATTGCACATAGAGATATTGAAAAAGAATCTCTTTTAGATGGTAAAATGTATAAGGAAATGTTATTGAATCTTTGGGTTTTAAAATCTAAAGAAGAAAAACAAGATTTTATATCGAGATTTATTGAAAGTATTGCTATTAAGAAAAATGAAGATAATACTTTAAGTATAGAAAAAATTAATTTTAGAAGCACATTTATTGAGCAAGTAGATAAATTATATGAAAAAGGTGTAGTTGATATTCCATCTAAAATGGAAACCAGTGGTAATTTGCAAAATATAAGTACATCTATAAATTTAAATAAAAAACAGGTTAATGAATATCTTGATGAATTAAAAAAAGAGATGAACATTAATTATTTAGATTTAGGTAAATACCATTTTAATGGTGAAGAATTTGATGAAACTGAAGGAATAAAAAATGAAATTGCAACTTATAAAGATAAAGCAATTAGCTTTAAAATAAAGAAAAATGAAAAGCCAATTAGATTTTTTGCAATAAAAGAGATGAAAAATTATCTTGTAAAACCAGATTATAATGTTAATTTTAGTGTAGTTACACACATTGTACCTCCAAATAACAAAAAGAAGAAAAACAAAAATAAATGAAAATAATTTATGAAAAGAGGTTTATGAAATGAGTAATATTGAAAACAACAATGTAAATAAAGGTGTAATATATGATGAAAATAATGGATTATATTATACCAAAATTGGTGATTATTATTACCCTAATATTGTGGTAGATAATACTGAAAAAGTTACTTTAAGTAAGTATGGTAGAGCCAGATTAAGATATTTAAAAGAGTATAATAAAGGACTTTATATTGAACTATTAATGACTGGAAAATTAACAGAACATTTAAAAGAAATTGACTTAAATAGTGAACAAAAAGTACATAGTATTATACAAGATATGGCTAAAAAAGATGGTATTCCTGTTTATTTTGATGCTACAAAAATAGAACAATTAGAATGGGTAAAATGTATGAATAACTACAAGAATATTGCAGAGGAAATAGTAAATAACGAACTCATCTTCTGCTAAGTTTTAATGACCAATTTGTGCAAATAAGTTAGTCATTTGTTTTAAAATAAACACTAATATTAAAACAAAAAGTTGCATTGATAAGTTCAATAATGTACCTAGTATGGTACTTAAATCTAGTAAGCCAACTTAAAAATGCAAGCAGTGAATTTGTTCTCCCACAAATCCAAAAGTCCATTTTCAAACACACTGGACTTTAACAAAACTTTTAGAAAAAGTTTTACAAAATATATTATCAATTTCTTTGAAAAGAAATTGAATTGAAAGCGAGATGATTATATGAGAAATAGAACAATTAAAAAATCATTTTATCTAAATGAAGAAGAAAACAGATTATTAAAAGAAAAATGTTTTGGTGGCTTTATATCAGAATCCGATTTTTTTAGAATGTGTATTCTCAATAAAGAAATAAAAGAAAAACCAGATGAAAAATTTTATGATACATTAGAACAATTAAGAGGTATAGCAACAAATATAAATCAAATAGCAAGAGTTGCAAATCAAACAAGAGTAATTGATGTAAACTCACTAAAAGAATTTGAAAAAGATGTTAAAGATATTATTTCAGATTTAAGAAAAAAATATTTGTAGGAGTGGTTTGCTTATGGCAGTTACACAATTATATAATAGAACAACAAATTTAAATGGTTTAATTGAATATGTTATGAATGGAGATAAAACTGATAAAATGAAATATGTATCAGGTGTAAACTGTTTACCAGAAACTGCTTATGAAGAAATGATAGCTACTAAAAATAGATTTAATAGAGGAAAAGAAAAAATTATAGGTTATCATCTAATACAATCTTTTGCAGAAGGAGAAGTTACACCAGAAGTTGCTCATGAACTTGGGATAGAGTATGTAAATGAAGTATTTGGTAAAGATTTTGAAGTTGTAGTTGCAACACATCTTAATACAGATAATGTTCACAATCATATAGTAATAAATTCTGTGTCATTAAAGACTGGTAAAAAGTTTTATGATTATCATGCATCAAGAGATTATTTGCGAATTGTGTCAGATTGCATTTGTCAATATTATGGACTATCTGTATTAGAAGATAAAATTTGGAAACATAAAGGTGCTTATAAAAGATTTGCAAAAGAAAATTCATACATGCAGATGGTAAAAAGTGATGTTGATAGATGTCTTGCAGAATCATATTATGAAGGCGATTTTGCAAAACGAATGAAAGAATTGGGCTATAGTTATTCTAATGATTATGAACAAGGATTAGTTGTAATAGATAATATAAGAGATAGAAAAGTATATTTAAAAAAATTCTTTGGAGATAACTATTCACACGATAAAATAATAGATAGAATTTTAGATTATGAAAATAAAAGTATAATCCAATATGGTAAGAAATATAGAATATCTAAAGAACAATATGTAAAAATACTTAAAATTAAAAGAAAAAATGAAATTAAGAAATTACCATTACTATATGTTTTATTCTGTTTATTATTAAAAATTGATCCATTACCAGCTAAAATGGATTTTGGCAAAGCAAGAGTTACAATAACTAGAGAAATGAGAATAGAAATAAAATATATGAATGAATTATCAAGACAAGCAGTTTTATTAAATAAAAACAAAATTAGCTCATTAGATGATTTAAACACTTTTAGAACTAAATTAGAAGATGAAGTAAGAACTTTAAAAGGAACAAGAGAAAACTTGCAAAGAAAGAAAAGAAAATCTACAAAGCAAGATGATATTGATAAATTCGACAAAGAACTTAATGTACTTTCACCTAAAATTAAACAATTAAATACTGATATTCAAAATTGCTATAAAATTGAAAAACGCACTATTTTGTGGCAACAAGAATACGAAAAAGCTATGAAGAAAGAGCAAGAACAACAAAAACAAAGTGAGCTAATGCAAAGTAAGAAGAAATTAAAAAAATATTTAAAATAAAAGTTTATGTTAACAGTTTTGCGAAAATGTATTGAAAAAAAATGGAAAATTATGATAAAATATGGCTATAATTGGAGGAAATAATGATGATAGATTTGCATATACATTCAAATTTTTCAGATGGTGCGTATAGTGTAGACGAAATATTAGAAATAGCTCAAAAAATTGGATGCACAATAATTTCAATTGTAGATCATAATACTTGTGAAGCGTATGAGTATTTAAAAAATATGAAAAATAGAATATTTGAAGGAAAAATAATTAGTGGCTGTGAGTTTAATACTTTTTATAAGCATATTCCGATAGAATTGTTAGGATATGATTTTAATCCAGAATTGTTAAAAATAGAACTGAAAAAAATATATAAATATTCACCTGAAGAATTAAAACACTATGAGGAAAAAACATTTATTAAACAATGCAATGAAAATCATATTAAGCTTGCATTAGATATATATCAGAAAGGTGATAATGAGCATCTAAGTTCATATCTATATAAATGTCTAAAATACTACCCAGAAAATATCAAATTTTTTGAAACAGAAGAGGATTACAATAATCCTTTAGTATTTTATAGAAAATATATGTCAAATCCTAATAGTGTATTTTTTTGTAACATGGAGCAGTTTTTTCCTACTCCAGAGGAAGTTGCAGATTTAATAAAAAAATCTGGTGGAAAAGTTTTTATTCCACATATATTTGAATACGGAGACCAGTCTAAAGAAATATTAAACGGACTATTAAAAACTATCCACGTAGATGGAATAGAATGTTTTTATTCAAAATTTACAGTTGAACAAAGAAATAGAATGAGTAAATTTGCTAGAGAAAACAATTTGTTGATATCAGGCGGAAGTGACTGTCATAGTGGCAAACATATAAAAATAGGAAAAGGAAGAGGAGATTTAGCTATTCTACCTAATATGATAGGAAATTGGATTGAGATGACAAAGAATTATAATATGGAAAGGGAAAGGGAAAGAAATGAAAGATAAAATATTAAGATTTGAAATTACAGATAGGTGTAATATGAGATGTGACATGTGCTGGTCAAAAGAATGGAAACATAATGATTTAAGTGATAAAAAAGTAGAAAAAATAATTTATGACTTTAAAAGAAATGGTGGAAAGACTATAGTCTTAACTTCAAGAGAACCTTTGCTAAGCAAGAATTTCAAACTAGTAATTGATAATTGCAAAAAAGAAAATTTAGACCTTAAAATTCTTACAAATGCAACTTTAATAACAGACGAAATTGCAAAATATATAATAGAGTCAAATATTGTTAGTTTTATTGCAATATCTATTCATGGAATACATGAGGAACATGATAATATTACTGGAGTACATGGAAGTTTGAAAAAGACAATAGAAGGAATACAAAACTTAAATAAATATAAAAGAATAAATATGACAGATATGCCTGAAATAAGATTAACAACGGTAGTATCAAATGAAGTTATTAATTCTATAGATTTTATTATAAATACTGCAAAAGAAAATTTAACTCAGTTAAGAATACAACATTATATGTGGCATCCAGAATCTGTCAAAAAGAAACAAAAAGAATATTTAAAAAATTTTTATGGAATAGATGATTATATAATTGATGGATTCCCAAGTAAATGCAATATAGATTATAAGAATGTAATAAATATGCTGGACTATGCTAAATTAAAGTGTAAAGAAGAAAAAATTGATTTACAAATTTATCCTAAAATGACAAACGATGAGATAGAAAAATGGTATAGAAATAACTGTGAACAGGTATTTCAAAATGGATATTGCCAGCACGTAATTGATTCTATTAGATTAAGGGCAAACGGAGAAATATCACTTTGTCAATATATAGATTTAATAATTGGAAATATAGAAAATAAAACAATGAAAGATATAGTATCAGACAAATTATTAAATGATATAGGTGAAAATTTAAAAAAAGGAAAAATTTTTCCAATATGTAATAGATGCTGCCATATTGAAACAAAAGAGGTAAAAGAAGATAAGATAAATAATTCGAAAATATAGGAGTGTAAAATTATATGAAAAAAATAGCGGTATGTGTACCTACATATAATGAATCTGATATTATTGAAACAACCGTGAAAAAAATAGACAATGGATTACAATATTATGATTCAACATATGAAACTTATATTGTTAATTGTGATAATAGTATAGATGAAACAGGGAAAATATTTCAAAATTTAAAAACTAAATCTAAAAAAATCTATATTAAATCTGATGAAATTGGTAAGGGAATAAATCTAATTAATTTTTTTGAATTTTGCAAGGAGAAGAGTATTGATTATGCAATTACATTAGATGCTGATGTAATATCAATGAAACATAATTGGATAAATGAATTTCTAGATAAATTAATAAATGAAAATGTCAATTATGTGGTACCCTCATACAAAAGAAGCAGGTTTGAAGGAAGTACAACAAATCAATTTGCTTATCCTTTATTATATGCATTAACAGGGAAAAAGATAAGACAACCTATAGGAGGAGATTTTGCATTTGATAAAAGCTATATAGATTATATAGTTAAGCAACCAGTTAATGATGCAATTAAAAAATATGGGATAGATATATTTATGACACTTAATGCAGTCTATGGGAATTTTAATATTACTTCAATAGAATTGGATAAGAAAATTCATAAACCTAGTTTTGGTAAAATGTATAATATGTTTGGACAAGTACTTAATGGAGCAATTTATACAATAAGAAGTCAAAAAAATATTATCTTAAATAATAAAGAAGAGGACAACTATTCTCAAAATATAAATTTAATAAGGAGTAGAAAATTTGTTCATAAGAAGAAAGCTAATGAACTATTGCAGACTTCATATGAAAAATTAAAAAGTAAAGATACCCATTGTTTAAATAACTTTGGATATACTGGTGGTAAAATAATAAATGATAAAGAATGGGAAAATATAATGTACAATCTGATAAATAAAATAATTAAAGATAGAAATATGAAGGATATTGATTTTGAAAGTTTTGTAGATATTTTCATAATAAGAGCAGTTTCATATTGGAATAGAGCACAGAGAATAAGTGCAAAAGATGCAGAAAAAATAATAACTAATATGTCTGAAAATTTAAGAAAACAGGTATTAAAAAAGGAGGAAGTATAATATGTTGACAATTAATAAGCAATATGTTAATCCTGAAGAAAAAGATTTTGAAATAGTTGAAAGAAAAGGTGTAGGGCATCCAGATACGCTTGCTGATGCTCTAGCAGAAGAAATTTCAAGAGTATATTCAAAATATTGTTTAGAGAAATTTGGAGCAGTATTACATCATAACATAGATAAACTCTATATAGGAGCGGGTTGGAATACTAATTCTTTCGGTAGTGTAAAAAGAATTAAACCAATAAAAGTAGTTGTAAATGGAAGAATTAGTAATACATGTAATGGTGAAGAAATCAGCATAAATCAAATAATGGAAGAAACCATTAAAGAATATGTGGGTACAGTATTACCACATTTAAATGTAGAAGAAGATTTGGATATAATTGTTAATACAACACAACATACTCGTGTTCCATATTGGTTTTCACCAAGAACTATAGAAGATGTTCCAGATGCTAAAGAGGTATTTGCAAATGATACATCTGTAGTTGTTTCATACTATCCTTATACAACGTGTGAAAAACTGGCGCTTGAAATTGAAAGATTTTTTTGGAAGCCTAATGAAAAGGGATATCCAGTTCCAAAGTATAATGAAATAGGACAAGACATAAAGGTAATGGTTTCTAGAATAAAAAAAGATATAGATATAATTGTCTGTATGCCTGTAATTTCCACAGAAATTAATTCTAGAGAAGAGTATTATGAAACAGTAGAAAAATACGAAAAATTATTACAAGAAGAAGCAAATAAAATATGTATGAACACGGATTATAATGTTAAGGTAAGTGTAAATGCTAAATATGATAATGATAAAAGAGGAACACTATATATGCTAGCATTAGGAACTAGTGCAGAATGTGGAGAAGAAGGATTAGTGGGAAGGGGGAATTCATCATTAGGCATTATATCAACTTTTAGACCTAATTCAATGGAAGCTCCTTCAGGGAAAAATCCAAGATATCATACAGGAAGAGTACTAAGTTTTTTAAGCAATAGACTTTCGAAAACAATATATAATGAACTAGGATTAAAAAATCAAATAGTAATGCTTACAAGAAACAAATACTCTTTAGTTCCACCATATTTAATTTATATAAATGTAGATGCAGATTATAATGAAAAGGAAATAAAAAAAATAATAGATAGAGAACTTAATATTGACTATACTGTTGAAATATTGAAACATAGAAATCTATTTTAATGGAGGAAATTTATATGTATAAAATGCTAATGAAATCATGTGGTTCATTTGTAGAAATAGATTCAGATATTGATTTGTATGAAATGGTTAAAGATAAGATTAATTTTATAGATTTTCCTGAAATAACTATTGAAAGATATAATAATAACGAAAAATCTAAATATATAGTAAAATATATGAATAGTAATGAAAGAATTCTACAGTATGAAGAACATAAAGTTGTAATTAAATATCCAATAAAAGAAATGGAAGATGGACTAACGATATTATTTATGGCATATCCATTACTTGAAGTAAATAGAAGAGAAAAGAAAAGCTTAACTTGTCATTGTGCTGGTGTCAGTATTAATGGGAAAGGAATATTAATTTTAGGAAAAGAAGGTGCAGGAAAGACAACATTAGCAATAGAGCTCTGTAGAAAATATAATGCAAAATTAATAGGAAATGATCTCTGCGTAATAGATTATAACTACTTAAATAATTTGAAATTGCTAGGAGGAACAAAATATTTTTTTTTGAGATATGAGTCTATAAAAAGAAACATACCTGAGCTTTTAAAAAAATTTAATTTGCAAGAAAATGAAAAAAAAATTGATACATGGACATTAAAAAAGAAATTTTTTCCAAAAGATTTAGGAATACAAGTTGAAAAAAATGAAGTGAGTATAGATAGTATTTTCATAGTTCATATAGATCAGGAAAAAGATTTTTTTTGTAAAGAAACTAATTCTTTAGCAGATATATTATACATAAATGAGAACTTTTCTAGATATATAAGAAATACATGTACTACAATGATTAATAATAATAATAATATAATCGATTATATACCTTCTTTGGATACGAAAGAGTTTTATATGCAAAGAAAAGAATTAATAAATTACTTATTTAATAATAAAAAAATAAAATATTTAAGTGGAAATATAGATGATGTTTCTAAATATATAATTAATGGAGGTAAGAAATGAATTATTCTGCATTGATAGGAAATCCAGTTGACCATAGTGTTTCACCTAGTATGTTTAAATATATTAGCAAAAAGAAAAAGATTGAGTATGAGCATTTAAAAATAAAAATAGATAAAAAAGAACAATTAGAAGATGCATTAAATGCATTAAATCTACTTGGGTTTTGTGGTGTTAATGTTACTATCCCATATAAAATAGATATTGCTAAATTTATGAATGAAATTGATGATTCAGCCAAAGAAATAGAATCAGTAAACACAATAAAATTTAATCAAAATGGCTTTATAGGATATAATACAGATGGAATTGCAGCTATAAAATCTATTGAAAACAAACTTTGTAAGATAAATGAAAATACAAAAATTTTAATAATAGGAGCAGGAGGAGCGGCAAGACCAATATGTTATGAAGCATATAAAAGAACAAAAAATATTACAGTAATGAATAGGTATAAAGAAGAAGCGGAAAGTATGATAGAATGTATATCGAAAAATATACCTATTTATGAATTATCAAGATATAATTATATTGAACAAATAAATAAAGCAGATATCATAATAAATGCTACCCCTGTTGGAATGCAACCGAAAATAGATGAAGAGTTAATTGAAGAAGATATATTTAAAAATATTAAAAGTATATCTAGTAAATATTTCTTTGATGTGATTTTTAATCCATATAAAACAAAATTTTTAATTAATGCTGAAAAGTATGGTGCCAGAACTTGTTCTGGATTATATATGATGATTTATCAAATATTATTAGCGTTTGAAATATGGACAGATATAAAAACAGATGATATTGATATTGAAGAGGCTAAAAAAGAAATATTAGAAAATGGATATAATGTGGAGGAATAATAAATGGTCGATTTTGAACAAATAACAAAAGGAATAAACATTAAACCTAACAAAGGTGCCTTTGGATATGCGTCTATTACTCTTTTAAAAGATGGCAACGAAAACATACTGTTTGATACTGGAAGCTACGGAGTAAGAAATGTAATCAAAGATTTATTTAAAAAAGAAAAAATAGATAAATTATTTATTTCACATTTGCATTTTGATCATTGTAGCAATTTAGATTTGTTTAGAAATTCTAAAATTTATATAAATGAAAAAGAACTAAATAATTTATATGAAAACAATGACGATAGTGATTTATATAAACCATTATTGAAAATTATAAATGAATATGATGTCAATACATTTAACGATGAAATAAATATAAGTAATAATATAAAGATAGTACTAACATATGGACATACTGTTGGTCATTCTTCTCTAGAATTTAAACAAGGGGAAAGAAGAATATTGGTTGCAGGAGATGCAATAAAATCATTAAATGATTATTTAAATAGTAATGAATATGGTAATGCACAAAATCCAGATGAGTATATAAAAACAAAAGAAAACATAAAAAACAATTATGATGTTATTATTCCAGGACACTCAGATATTATAGATAAAAATAACTTATGTAGTAGTTTATTGCAATTTAGATTTTTTTAATAGAAAAAATATGAAAGTGAAGAAAATGATAGATGATAATAGTAATGTATTTATAGAGGCATTAGAAAAAAATGATGTTAATTTAATTAAGAAAATTCCTAAAGCTGAATTCCATAATCATTCTGCATTGGGGTGTGACAGAAAATTACTAACAAAATATGGAGTTCATATTCCAGAATTTGAAGAAATAAATAGTATTGAAGAAATGGATATATTTTCTAAAAAATATGTTTCAAAATTTACTAAAACTGAAGAAGGGTTTAAATTTTTAATAGAGAATACTGTGATTTCTGCAATAAATGATGGAATAGTAATTTTAGAAACTAGTATCGATTTTAGGTTTTTTAAATTTTATAATAATATAGAACAAGGATTAGTTTTTCTAAAAAAATTGATACAAAAATATCAAGACAAAATATCTTTAAGATATGATATAGGCTTAAGTAGGAAAAGTTATAACATGCAGTTTGAAAAACTTATCATTGAATTAATAGATAGTAGAATGTTTTCGGGGATAGATATTTATGGAGATGAGGCATATAATGATTTATCAAAATTTAAGAATATATATAAATATGCAAAAAACATGGAAATGAAATTAAAAGCTCATGTTGGAGAATTTGGAGATACAAAGAACATTATAAATACAATAAAATATCTAGACCTAAATGTAGTTCAACATGGTATAAATATAGCATATTCGAAAGAAGATATGATTTACGCTAAAGAAAGAGGCATAGTATTTAATGTTTGTCCAACAAGTAATATAGTATTAAAAAGAGCAAAAAGTTTTAATGAACATCCTATTAGGTTTATGTATGACATGGGATTGAAAATTACAATAAATACAGATGATTTATTAATATTTAATAGTACTCTTTCAGATGAATACTTAAAATTATATAGCAGCAAAGCTTTTAATGCTAAAGAACTAAATGAAATAAGGATTAAATCTTTAGAATATTAGGAGATATATATGAAGAAAATTAGTAAAATATTAATATTAGGAGGCCCAGGCTCTGGAAAGACAACTTTAGCAAATAAATTGGAAAAGTTATTTGAATTACCAATTATAAACCTAGATAATATAAATTATAAACACGACTGGATTCAAAGGGATAAAAAAGAAAGAGATAATATCATTCGAAAAAAAATGAATGAGGATGAATGGATCATGGAAGGAATATATAAATCAACTTTACAGGAAAGAGCTGAAATTGCAGATTTAATTATATTCTTAGAATATCCTACATATTATTTGATGTTTAGAATAATAAAAAGATACTTAGGTAATTTTGGAAAAGAGAAAAAAGAATTAGAGGGATGCAAAGAGCGATTAACATGGAATTTCATAAAATATACTTTGCATTTTAATTCAAAGAAAAAAAGTATATATGAAATACTTAATGGAGTTGAAAATATAGAGAATAAATTAATTATATTAAAAAAAGGTAGAATTTCTTAAAGTAAAGGAGAAAAGTAAAAATGGAAGAAGAGAAAATTGATGTAAAAGAGATTGAAGAAATTATAGGAGAACCAGTACAAAGAATAGAAAAAATCACTTATGGATATACAAACAAGATATATTCAATTAATGGAAGATATATTTTAAAGATTTGCACTAATGAAAGGAATAGAGAAAATTTTAAAAGAGCAAGTCTTTTTTGTCAAAAATATCATGAAAGTATTAATTGTCCAAAAGTTTTATATAGTTGTTTTGATACAGATAATGCTTGGCAAATCGAGGAACAGGCTAAGGGAGAAAATTTATTTTTTAAGTGGAATCAATTAAGTAAAGATGAAAAAGAAGATTTAATGAGAAAAATTTGTACAGAATTAAGAAAAATCCATGAAATACCAGTAATGGATGTATTTAAAAGTGATTTTAAGCCTGAAGATTGGAAAAGAAAATTTGAAAGAGATATATTGAAAAAAATTGATTCTTTAGAAAATAAGGGCTTGAATTTTGTTGGTTTATATGAAAAAATAAAGGAATATATGGCTCAAAATTTAGAAGCTTTAGATGAAACCGATTTTAGAGTATGTCATACTGATATGCATTTTGATAATATTATGATAGATGATGATAATAATATAACAATATTAGATTATGATAGATTAAGAATATCATCTTTAGATTATGAGTTAAACATTTTTAACATTATGTCTAAAACACCAGATTTAGTTGCAAATGATAAGTTAAAAGAACAAGTAAAAAAAGAAGATTATAGTGAGATGTTAAGTATGATACAAAAAAATTATCCAGAAATGTTTAAATTCGACCATCTCAATGAAAGACTAAATATTTATGCATTAAAACATTATTTAGGATTACTAGGGATTGTAAAAGAAAAAGATAGAGTAATCAATGCATTGACAGAAATAGTAGGTGAAAAAAATTTAACTAAAGAAGATAGTGAAAGAGAAGAAGAAAGATAGTTAAAAAGACAGAGACCTCATAATGAAGTCTCTGTTTAGCTTAATATAATAAAATTATTTTAGAAGATCATGTATGCTAGTGTTTTCAACTCTTGTATATTGAACTCCTTTAACAAGAACTATAGGATTTTGTTCGTCAGATTCTCCCATTAGAATAGCGGATGCTGCAGCTATTTCATCAACTAATGCGACTTGAGACTTGGAAGGATTTCCAAAAAGATCTTGAGATTCCTTTTCCTCTAAAGCTTTTATCCCAGCTATTCCAATTGACTCGCTGATTCCACCTCTTCTATATGGTTTTCCCATAGTATCATTAATAATTACTGCAATGTTGACACCAAGCATTTTTTTGATTGCTAATCTTATTTTTTGAGCACTTTCATCAGGATTTTTTGGAAGAAGAGTTACTAATCTATTTTTCTTATCTGATACATTTGACTTGTCAACACCTGCACTTGTACAAACATATCCGTTTTTATGTCTGGTAACAACATGTCTTCCAGAAATTTCTAATATTTCAGTAGATTCATCTATGAAAACTTGACATTCCTCAGGAGTCCTTCCAGTTAGCTTTGAAATTTCAATAGCTTTTTCAGAAGGTACAACATGATTTAGGTTGACAATTGCATTTTCAGAGATAGATACTATTTTCTGCGCAATGACTATTATATCACCATCACAAATTTGAATATTACTTTCCTTGCAATTATTAACTATTATTTGAGCAATATCATCTCCAATATTCACAATGGGAATATTAGGAATTGCTATGTATTCAATTTTTGTCATATAAGTTCCTCCTTTGCATGATTTCTGTGTTCTAAAACATTTTTATATTAAGCTAGTATGAAATGTATTTATATTATATCATCTAAGTATACATAATTCAATAAAATTTATTAATTTTAAGTAATTTTGAAATATCTCTTGTAAAATATATAAAGTTATGTTAAATTAATTATAGTAAATTGAATTTTATAAGATGATAAATAAATTGTGTGATTTTTCACATACCTGTCTACGAATCGCACCAAAGTATTGAAATAAGCTAATTACAAAGATTTGTGATTAGCTTATTTTTTTATAATTTTCAATACAATGATTTTTCTTGAAGTCATTGTATTTTTTTGTTATCACTAGTAATATTCAAAAAAGATGTAAAAACAATTGACTTTTACGAACAATTGTTTTATGCTGGCTATAGTTTTATATAAGGATGTGAGTTTATGGATAATGAAATAGATAATTTGGTAGTTCAAGATGAGATATCAAATAAAGAAATAAAAAATTTAATATATACTATAAGAGGAAAGCAAGTAATGTTGGATAGTGATGTAGCTAAATTATATCATTATGAAACCAAAAATATAAATAAAGCTGTTAAGAGAAACATAGATAGATTTCCAGATGATTTTTGGTTTCAGTTAACAGAAATTGAGTTTCAAGCATTGAGGTTCCAAATTGGAACCTCAATGCAAAGCAAGGATTTTAGAGGCGGAAGAAGATATCTACCATATGTTTTTACAGAACAGGGAATTGCTATGTTAGCAGGTATTTTAAAAAATGATATAGCTGTAAAAGTTAGTATTAATATAATAAAATCATTCATAGAAATGAGAAAATTTATATCTGCAAATGGACAACTATTTGAAAGATTAACAACAATGGAATACAAGTTATTAGAACATGATAAAAAATTTGATGAGATTTGAGGATATAAAAATTATAGATAAAATTGTAAACATTTAAAAAATTTATTTGAAATGTAACTGTAGAAAAATATTTTATATATAGATATAATGTTTGTAGTAATTTAAAAATGAAAGACTTTATGAAGTTAGTAGTAATTGTGTGATATAATTAAATAATTGTTAAAACGATAATAAGAATTATATTTTAATATAGAGGAGAAATAAGATGAATATTGTTATAGGAACTAAAAGTGAATCTAAAATAAATGCTTTAAAGATGGCATTAGAGAGACTTAATATAAATGATTATAATATAATTTCGGTTAAGGCAGAATCAGCTGTGCGAGATAATCCAATAAATGAGGAAACAAAGCTTGGTGCACAGAATAGAAACAATTTTATTAAAGAATATTGCGAAAATAATAATATAGATTATGATGTGTTAATTAGTATAGAAGCGGGGTATACAAAAGAGGGAGAGAATTATTATTTAGATACGTTTGCTAATGCTATATATAAAGGTCAAGAATATTGGAGTAGATCACCAAGATTAAAAATTACAAAAAATATTTTTGAGTATGTTTATGAACAAAATATGCTTCATGAAATTATAAATGAAATATTGGGTAGAAGGTACATAAATGGGTTTATTGGTTTTGCGACTAAAGATGCAGTAAAGAGGGAAGATATAGATGCTTATGCACTTTCAATTGCTCTTGCAGAATGTTTTGATATTGAGTATATGCCTGAGGCAATTGATTATGAAAAATGTATTACAAATGATAGGTTAGAGTTGTTAGATAAGGCAATTATTGAAAAAAGGTCATAAATGTGCTAAACTACAATTACGTGATTTTTTTACTCCTGTTTTGCAGGTTGATATAGAGGCAATTGTTAAAAAAATAATTATTTTCGGGAGGTATTCATATGAAAAAAGTACGGCTTGTAGTGATGATGCTAGTGTTTATTTTAGGCATCAGTGGATGTTCTTTTTCTGGCGCGAGTGATTATGACTCAGTACGTGACATTTCTGATACGATAATCTATGTTGATTTTGAAACGAATGTTATGTATGCTTGGTGTAAGAGAGGATATGGCGGAGGATTTTCTGTAATGCTTAATCCAGATGGTTTACCAAAGTTATATGACAAGGCTACATCTAAATATACTAATATACGTGATATTTCTGATACGATAATCTACGTTGATTTCGAAACGAATGTCATGTATGCTTGGTGTAAGAGGGGATATGGCGGAGGATTTTCTGTAATGCTTAATCCAGATGGTTTGCCAAAATTATATGACAAGGCTACATCAATATATACCAATGTACGTGATATTAATGATACAAATGTTTATGTTGATTTTGAAACAAATGTCATGTATGCTTGGTGTAAGAGAGGATATGGCGGAGGATTTTCCATAATGCTGAAACCGAATGGTTTACCTAAGCTATATGAATAGCATCTAGTGATTGAACAAAGAAGTAGTGGTATTTTTGATAATAATATGAAGTAATAAGAAGAAAGTGAGCAATTTGAAAAAATGTTCACTTTCTTTTTTCAAAAGTGTGTTATAATTTATATGCTATTTTAATAAAAAAAAATTAAGAATCTTAATAAATGAGAGATTAATAATGAAGGGAAGATATATATGGAGAAACATGAATTAGTAGATGTTGAGGGAAATAAAACTGGTAAGGTTTTAACACATGAAGAAATACGTGATATAAATAATATTCCTAAGGGATATTACATGTCAGTTGTAGGAGTTGTTATTCTTAATGAGGATAATAAAATTTTAATGCAAAAAAGAAGTAGGTTTAAGAGATCTAATCCAGGAAAATGGGGAATATGTGGTGGTAAGGTTGATTTTGGGGAGTCAACAGTTGAAGCGAGTATTCGTGAGACTTCTGAAGAAATTGGTATTCAGTTGGATAAGGATGATTTAAAACTTTTGAGTGTAAATGCTGACGAAAAGGCAGTTTATACAGTGTATTATGCTAAAAAGAATATAAGTGTGGGAGATTGTAAGATACAAGAGAAAGAGCTTGAAGAAGTGAAGTATTTTGATATAGATGAGATAGCTGATTTAGATAATGAAGGTGTTGAATGGTTAGATAGTTTGAAAAAAATTGTTAAGTTTGATTGATTGCCTGAAATACTTGAAAAATAAGGCTTTTTATGATATAGTATATAAAGCTTTAAGATTATTTAAAAATAATCTCCTTTAGGAGTTTATGCATATAGAAACTATTAACAGCGCAATGATTATTGAAAGGAGAATTTTATGAAGCGGATTATTGATGTGGTAACTGACTGGTTGTATGAACGCAAAGCAAATTGGAGAGAAACTTGCAGTGTTGTTATTGCAGTGATATGTACAATTGTGGTAGGTGGCGCATTATTTATGTCTTGGGATAATACTCCTGCTACAGAGGAAGATTACCAACCATTGGAACACTATGCTGCGGATTTTCAAAAGAGATTTGATGCTTTTGTTGAAGATGACAATATACCTGGAGATGTTACTGCTACATTCAAGAATGATGAGTGCGAGCTTAGTGTGAGCTACAATCCGGAGAATAAGGAATACACCATAACTAAGAAAGATAATTCGGTGAGCTGGTGGGTGGCTGTAGCCTTGATATTCTTTGTATGTTTCTGGGTATTTAGCATTTCTTTTTCAGTGGTGGGAGCAGTTCTACTTGGCTTGAACAAACTACATGATGTCATTCGTAAGACTAAAGATAAAAAGAAGAAATAAGAGTTAACGTTTCGTGAAGCGGTGGCCTGCGTTGGGCTACCGCTTTTAGTGTGAGAAAATTTATGCAATGATGATTGAGCTATCATATTTGCGTATTTTTTATGATTGTAGTATAATTTATGTATAAGGCGTTTGGCCGATTTTTGTAAACCTCGAGTTTACGTGTAACTTGTTGACTATATATAAAAAAAGAATTTTGGAGGTAGAGAAATGATGAACGAAAGAACTAATACTATGCCGGAGAAGGCGTACATTGCTTATGCAATTGAAACCCCTGAGGTTGGAAAAAAGTATAGGTGTACACGGATACAGTATGATCTTCATCAGAGAAGATTTATCGAGTATCCTTGCCTAACATCTACCGTGACGGAATTTGGGTATCTGTCAGATGATACGTATCTGGTGAAAACCAAAAACACGTATTATGTGGTCAAGAATACTAAAATACCTGAGACAAACATCAAGTTTGGCGAACTGTATGAAGTTCCGAGAGTAGGCGAATCTATGATTTGCAAGAAACTTGAAAACAAGAACGGCACTCTGGAGCGTGTTCCGTGGCATACGACTATGGTGTTTGCCACTGAATATATTGCGGGAATACTCCGCATTGAAACGAGAAACTCGATTTATTTCGCTCCACAGCCGATGTGATTTGTTGCAAGCTAAGTTAAGTTTAGTTGTTGTCATTGTTTCTAGACTCCCCATTATTGGGGAGTCTTTTCTATGTATAATATTATATTTATTTTAGAATTAGATTTACTGGGTAATTTTACTTGATGTATAGATTTAAGCTTAGTTGATAGTGAAAAATTTCAAAATAAGTATAATATTACATTTGCATATTTTTTTTATTATAGGTATAATTTATACATAAGCATTTGGCTTTGTTTTGAAAAGAAGAAAACCTCGCGTTTTCATTTTTAGTAAGGCAATTAATAAAAAAATTTTAGGAGGTATTTATTATGGCAAAGAAAATGAAGTTAGCAATGTGTAAGGTAACACCTGTAAAGAATCATCGGTTAGAATGTACTGTAATTGAGAGAAGAGGTCGTTATGACTATGAATTACAGCCTGTTAAAACTTCATCTATACAGTGGGTGTTCAGGGTAAGCGATGATGTTTATCTGGTAGAAACACGGCACACATTATATGTTGTCAAAGACCAGACTATTCCTGGAAATACAAAGTTTGTCGGCATGTATGAAACACCACGAGTAGGTGATAAGTTCAGTTGCTTTGATGTTACAGATTGTAATAAAGCCGAGAGGCGAGTTTACCAAACGTCAACTATTAAATCAGTCGAGTTTCTTTCACAGGAGGTATGTGAGGTTAAGACAAAAAACAGTACTTATTATTGTTATTTTTAGTCATAGTTGGAACTTCTCCCAAGTTTGGGAGAAGTTTTTTGTATATTTATTTTTAAGAGTGAAATAATATTTAGTGAGAATATAGATTTTAATGAAAGGATAAGGTTTAAATTTTAATTAAATTTAGGTGTTATTTATGGATGATAAAAAGCCGAATACAACTATGTATGGTGAAGAGGTTTGTTCTGAATTTGTATGGCTTCCGCTCGACAAACAAAAGGAAAATGCCGATAAACTAGCTAACATTACAAAAGAAAAAAAATCATAGAAAGCAAAATTCTAATAAAAAACATTTTGATTATTATAAGAAAATAGTATATTGGATTTTTTAGCGACGCGCAGTTTGAAAGTTTTTCCCTAACCTTCTAAACGAAGTTTAGTAGGTGGG
>OLGB01001857.1_pt1 | contig 24155 bp, 26 predicted proteins | sample 1605691 | NCBI WGS metagenome assembly OLGB01 (sample SAMEA3888925, study PRJEB22519) | human gut metagenome | biome: human gut; feature: human-associated habitat; material: faeces | place: Denmark | collected 2010 | reverse complement strand
GAACGCCGACCCGTCAAAAATCATCGACGCTAACACTGTCGCATTTGACGAAGTGGAGGCGGGAGAGAATGTGCCGCACTTTTTCGTGGATTTTGAAGATATACAGGCGCTGCTTGCAGATTGGGAATTTGTCCTCCTTCCGAAGGAATGGTGCGACTACAGCATGCTGAAGCCGGAAGGTTTCAGCCGCCACTGGTCAATGCTGGTCAGGAACCCGGAAAAATAAAATGATGTTTACCGGACAAATCGAATTTCTGCTTGTTCGACGAGCATAAAAAGCGGTTCATGAGCCGTGGACACGGCAGTATTATTCGAGGCGATACCGCCGTTATGAGAAACGATAAAAAACAACAGAGGCGTTGTCGAAAATATCACGCCTCTGTTTTCTTTTGTCTTTAAGGCATTGCCTATCGTACCACGGGGATTATGCACCCGACCTTGCATGCATCGATACATTTACCGCATCCGACGCACTTTGATTTGTCTATGACGGCGCGGCCTCCGTCAAAGCTGACAGCCCCGCTGTCACACACCTTGGCACACATACGGCATCCGATGCAGCCGTTCACACAAACCTTGCGCGTAGCGGCACCGCTGTCGGTATTTGAACAGCGGACCACGGGCAGCGGATCCAGAGTCGTGAGGGTTATCAGCTTTTTTGGGCACGCAGTCACGCAAAGCCCGCAGGCGCGGCACAAATTCGGATTGACTACGGCGACGCCGTCACATACGCGCAGCGCGTCGTATTCACACGCAGCGACACAATCACCGAATCCTATACATCCGAACCGGCAGCTTCCCGAACCGCTGTACAGCTGAGCGGCTGCACGGCAGGTGTTGATACCGACATAGTCCGCCTTGGGATGAGTTGCCTTGCAATCGCCCGTGCAGAGCACCACCGCGGCGCGTTTGACCGATGCCGTCTGCTCCACGCCGAGTATCCTGCATATCTCGGCGGCGACTGCGTCACCGCCCACGCTGCAAAGATTTGTGCGCACCTTGCCCGTCGCAAGTGCCGCGGCATAGCCGGCACAGCCGGAAAACGAGCAGGCACCGCAATTGGCACCCGGAAGCACCGCGAGCAGCTCCTCGGCCTTTTCATCCTTCGGCACCGACATAAGGCGGCTTGCCACCGCAAGCCCTATACCGGCTATAAGTCCTATACCTGCAACGATGATCACCGCAATAATAATTTCATTCATATCATCACCCCAGCAGTCCTTCAACAAGCCCCGCAAATCCGTTGAAAGAAACGGCAAGCAGCGAAGCTGCCACAAGTGTTATCGGAAGTCCCTTGAGAAACTCCGGTATATCGGCGTCTTCAAGCCGCTCGCGGACGCCGGCGAAAAGCACCATGGCTACAAGATAACCGATACCCGTACCGAGCGCATTGACCATCGCATGTGCAAATCCGTAATCGGGTCCGCTCTTCTCGATGACAAGCATTGTCACACCGAGCACGGCGCAGTTGGTGGTTATCAACGGCAGATAGATGCCGAGCGCGCTGTAAAGCGACGGGATATACTTTTTCAGCGCGATCTCAACGAACTGGACGAGCGCCGCAATGACGAGTATGAAAACTATGGTCTGCAAATATTCCAGCCCTCGCGGCACCAGAAGTTCCATATATATCGGATAAGTAACGGCAGTCGCAAGCAGCATGACAAAGGTCACAGCAAGAGACATTCCCACGGCAGTATTGAGCCGTTTGGAAACCCCGAGGAACGGACAGATGCCGAGAAACTTCATCAACACATAATTTTCGGTCAGTATTGCCGCAAGAAAAACGGCCACAAGTCCTTTAAGCATCTTTTTCCCTCTTTTCCCTGCAGGCGGCAGCCATGGGGCAGCCCTCACAGCCGTCTGCCTGTTTCTTGTCCCCGCCTTTGCGCAGGCGCTGCGCTATCGCTATAAGGATACCGAAAACGAAGAAACCGCCGGCAGGCAATATGAATATCGTTATTGGAACATACACGCTGCCCGGAAGCACCTGCATGCCGAAAAGGCATCCGGTCCCGACCAGTTCACGTATCATGCCCATAACAAGCATGGCAGCGGTAAATCCCACTCCCATTCCGAGCCCGTCAAGCGCCGAAGCCAGAACGCCGTTTTTGGAAGCAAACATTTCGGCTCGGCCCAATATGATGCAGTTTACGACTATAAGCGGCAGGAATATACCGAGCGACTTATCTATCTCCGGCGCATATGCCTTTACAAGCATCTGAACTATAGTGACAAAGCCTGCTATGACGGTTATGAACGCAGGGATACGAACGGTATCGGGTATAACCCGGCGCAGAAGCGAAATGGCAATGTTGGAGCACAGCAGCACAAGCGTTGCAGCCACGCCCATGCCTATCGCGTTGGAAGCGCTCGTGGTCACTGCAAGAGTGGGACAAGTGCCGAGCACGAGACAAAGCACGGGGTTTTCCTTGATTATACCTTTTGTAAATTCATTCAACAGATTGCGTTTCAAGTTACTCCGCCTCCTTCAGCTGTGCAAACATGCGCAGGGCTTCGTCAACGGCATTCGTAACAGCCGCAGAGGATCTGGTAGCGCCGGTTATACCGTCTATGTTCGAGCCGAGCGCAACGCTTTCCTTGCCCAAAAACTGTTCGAGGAACGACGTTCCGGTGACCTTTGAGCCCATACCGGGAGTCTCGTTGTGCTCAAGTACCGTCACGCCGACAACTTTTCCGTCCGTGCCGATACCGGTAAGCACCGAAACCTCTCCGCCATACCCCTTCGACGAAGTGGAAAATACATATCCGACAGTCTCACCCGATGAGACGGCACGCCAGACATCTTCTCCGTTCTCCTCAAAGCTCTCCGCCGTCGCAAAAACGGTCTTGAGGCTGTCACGGAGATTTTCTTCCTGACGTTCGGCAATGATGTCCGCTGTAAGTCGGTTCGTAAGCGCAAGCAGAAAACTTACTGCCAGACATATGATGAACAATGCCAGAGGAGGCAGGATGAGCTTTTTCATTTAAGCACGTCCTCCTTTCCACCCGAACGCCCGAAGGTACGGGGCAAAGTAACACGTTCGATAAGCGGAACGGTTATATTCATCAAAACGACAGCGTAACTGACGCCTTCAGGCATCGAACCGAACGCACGGATCAGCACCGTCAGCAGTCCGCAGCAGACACCGTATATGATCTTACCCCGGAATGTGAACGGAGACGTTGTATAATCCGTCGCCATGAATACGGCGCCGAAGAGCAACCCGCCGGAAAGCAGTTCAAATCCGACGGGACGCCCGAGTATCAGCGCAAACACCGCAGCCGAGGCGGCGAATGCGACCGGTATCGTGGGGCTTATCACCCGGCGCGCCAACAGATAAACGAATCCCAGCAATATGGCGGCGGCACACGTCTCACCCATACTGCCTCCCACCGTTCCGAAAAACAATTCCTTAAGACCTGCCTCGGCACCTCCGAGAGGCGTCGCGGTCGTAGTACCGTCCGCAAGCGTCCATGTCGTCATCTGTGTCGGGAACGACAGCAGCATAACGATACGCGCAGTAAGCGCGGGGTTGACGAAGTTGCATCCGATACCGCCGAACATCTGCTTTACGACCACTATCGCCACCGCACAGCCGACCAGCGCCTGCGCAAGTCCTATGGACGGCGGCAGCGTCAATGCCAGCAAAACCCCGCTGACCGCTGCCGAAAGATCGCCTATCGTCTGTTCGCGCTTCATCACCAGCCTGCATATAAACTCAAGCAACACACAGACCGCAGCACAAAATACGGTCACCAGCAGAGCACGGAACCCGAATATCCACGTTGCCGCCACAACACAAGGCACGAGCGAAATAAGTACATCCAGCATTATCTGGCGCGTCGTCACACCGCTTCTGAGATGCGGAGACGATGTAACTATCAGTTTTCCTTCCATTTATGCCGCCTCCTATGCTTTCTTTTCACGCGAGATGGCTTTGCCCAACCGCATGGACTGAACAAGATTCCGCTTTGCGGGACATACATAAGCACAGCATCCGCATTCCATACACGAAGCCACATCGAGCTTCACGAGCGCTGCGGCGTCACGCCGCGCAGTAGCTGCAGCGAGAAGCAGCGGTGAAAGCGACATCGGGCACGCATTCACGCAGCGGCCGCAGCGTATGCACGCCGTTTCGGCAGGCAACGTCGCCTCTTTTTCCGCCATGGCAAGCAATCCGTTGGTATTCTTCAGCACCACCATGGAATCGTCGATGATGACAGTGCCCATCATCGGTCCGCCGTAAAGCAGTTTTCTCGGTTCGGCGGCAAGTCCGCAGAACTCAAGCACATCGTGTACCGGCGTGCCTATCGGTACTATCAGGTTCTTCGGCTCCGAAACCGCGCTGCCTTCCACCGTGATACGCTTTGTCGTCAGCGGCGCACCGGTTTTGAGATACCTCGCAAGAAACGCTATGCTGGTGACGTTCATAACGATGCATCCCACGTCGCTCGGCAGCTTTCCCGGCGGCACATGACGTCCGGTACAGGCTCGTATCAGCATTTTTTCGGCGCCCTGCGGATAGCTCGAACGAAGCTTCAATACCCGCACCTCATCGTTCGGGTCACGCTCTCTGTTATCTGCTATCTCAGTAAGAAGCTTGATAGCGTCCGGCTTGTTTCCCTCTATGCCGATTATCACTCTCCTGATACCGAGTATTTCCTTTACCGCATATATACCGCTCAGAACATCCCATGAGTTCTCCAACAGCTCACGATGGTCGGCAGTAAGATAAGGCTCACATTCAGCCGCGTTGATTATAAGGGTATCGACGCTCTTTCCTTCCGGCACCGTAAGCTTTATTGCCGCAGGGAACCCCGCGCCGCCGAGTCCGACAAGCCCGCTTGCTCGTACCGCCGCGACAAGCTCCGCCGCGTTTGTCACCGTCGGAGGTGTAAAATCCGCAGGCGTCATCTCGCCGTCCGACTCGATCACCACCGTTTTCGTAACGGTGCCGTTTGGCATATGCATTTCGCCTATGCTTTTCACGGTGCCTGAAACCGAAGCGTGCACAGGCGCGCTCACCGGAGCAGTCGAATCGCCTATCAGCGTACCGACCCTGACCTTGTCGCCCGGCGCCACACAAGGCGTACACGGCGCTCCGATATGCTGTGACATAGGGATGCTGACCGTCTGAGGGGGAGGCATCACGATACTCGCGCAGCCTGCCGTGCGCTTCATGTGAGGCGGTCTGACACCGCCGTGTGTGCCGAACGGCTTTTTTGGAAATATCAATCCGTCGTTCATTCTGTCATTTTATTTCCTTTCCGTCGGTGGGCACAGACGTCCACCTAACGAGTTTTTTCATTGTAAAGTGCAGTATGGTGCCCGTCAATGTTCCGTTCACGAGCGCAAACATTATCAGCGCCGGTGAATACCACAGCATTGCCTTGCCCATAATGGAGACCGAAACAGCAAGCTGCATCGCGTTATGCGTCAACGCACCCACAATACCGACTCCGATACTGCCGACCCGTCCTTTTCCGTTGCGCAGGAGAGGCACCGTCACTATCGCAGAGACAACCGAACCGGCAAAGCTCATCATAAACGCAACCGTACCGCGCGTCGCAAGAACAAATACCGATTTCACAACTGTCACGGCAACAGCTCCGCCGAAGCCGAGATACTGAGCGCCGAGCATGACCGCGATATTTGCAAGCCCCGGCTTTGCGCCCGGGGGCAGCACGGGCGTCAGCAACGATTCAAGCGCGGAAAAAGCCACGGCAAGCGCCGAAAGCATCCCCGCAAAAGCAACCTTCCTGACGATCCCGTTTTGAGAAAAACGTTCTTTCTTCATCCCGTATACCCGTCAGGCGCATCTCCGCCTTCTATATGCAGACTGACCCGACACGGCAGACACACCGCAGTATCGCCCGGACTGTCCAGCTTCCCCGCAGCGACACATATACCGTCCGGACAAGGTGAACTTTCGAACCAGGCACCTTCGGGAGATACGACGACGATCACCATGCCGTCACCGCACTCAAAGGTATAGCGTTCCGGCTCGCTCAGCGCATCCATATCCACCCGCAGGGTTTTCCCGTCGTGCTCGATCACGGCGAACCGATGTGATCCCCCGCCGGAAAACACAGCATAAAGTACAGCCAGAAGCAATAATGCCGCAGCGATTATGACAATATCCGCCTTACCTGCCAGCTTCATATGATATCTCCGTATCCGCAGAAGCGTTTATAGAGCCGAGCAGACCGTCCGTGGCTGTTATGCTGCCGTCGCCGTGAACAAGCAATGCTTCGGCATCAAAAAACTCACAAAGCTCCAACGCCCGTTCCTCACCTACGACGAACATGGCGGTCGACAACGCGTCCGAAAGCGCTCCGGAACCGGCTATCACCGTAACCGAAACGATATCGCTCACTGCCGGCATCCCGGTACGCGGGTCAAGTATGTGGTGATAAAGCTCTCCGTCCGTGATGAAAAACTTTTCATAACTGCCGGAAGTCGAAATGAAGCACTCGCCGAGCGAAAGCGTAAGCAAGGTGTCCGATGCGCCGCCGAACGGGTCGCGGACATTGATATTCCAATCTCCGCCTCCGGGCTTCTCACCCACACACGCAAGACTTCCGCCCACTGCGACCACGCCCGATGCGCCGTTATCTTTCAGCACGGCGGCAGCGCTGTCACATGCCGCGCCCTTGCCCACCGAGCCCAAATCCAGCCCGCCGTTCCCGGCAGCTACCGCAGCGACCGCCTCACGCAGCGGCTCGTCGTCCGGTATCACATGTTTGCCCGAATCAAAATCCCAAAGCGACGTGAGCCTGAGCACCCCCGTATCAAAAGCACCGTCTGTAAGCTCCTTCAGAGAAGCGGAAAGCTCCATGATATCCCTGAATTGCTGTGACTGCTCAAACGTCTCACCGTTGTTGAACATGGCGGTCTCCGAGCCTGCGATACGGTGTGAAAGACGAGACTCGCAATCATTTACTGCCGCCAAAGCCTCTGCTGTACAATCACTTCCGTATACCGTTACCCGCACATAAGCGCCCATCATATATCCGGTCCCTGCATACTGGCGCCGGCCTGAGAAAAAGAACATGATAAAAACGACTGCCGCCACAACTACAACAGCGACAATCGTCACCGCGACCGTATTCGCACGCTTACCGCCGCCTGCGTTCAACCAATCCAGCCTCCTGTTCATACCGATCGGACACTATCCAATACAATATACCACTTTTCTCAAAAGATTGCAACCGTTTTTTTCTTCCTGTTCACGTAAATTTATACACAAAAAATCCGCCGGAGCGTGCCGTGCGGCGCGCCCCGGTGCTGATTGTGCTGTTTTTATCTGCCGCCGCAGCCGTGCTGATGCGGAGGATTTTCCTGCTCCTGAGGTTCTGTTGAAGGTATAAATTCTCCCGTCGGGAATCCGAGCGAGGCAAATACGCTGCACGGATCGTTCGCACAGCCGGCAGGAGTGCTGTCCTTGTCGGGCAGGCAATAGTTGCACGAAGGAAGCATGATCTGCACGGGACGTACAAGCCTGATGACGGTAAATATGCCTATCGTCACAAAGAGCCGGTTCGTTCCGAAGCCGTCGGCGACCGGAGTGCCGTTGCAGCAACGGATGGAATCGGGCAACGCATCCACACCGCAGCAGCAGGATCCGAAAGGACGGTTGCAATCCACCACTCTGGTATCCAGACAAATGGGGGCAGCCACCTCTACCACCGCAGTGGGCAGAGTAGACTGTGCCTCGCAATCCGTCGGAGCCTGAGGACAGAACGAATTGTTGTTCGGGTCCGAAGTAAAGATGCTGATGTTCTTTTCTCCGCCGAAAAGCAGTATCCGCTTGTCGCATGCGGCAACTCCTCTTATTTCCTGTACCGTTCCGTTGTATATACACACGTCGAAGGTGCAGCAGAAATAGAATCGTACATTTACCTGATAGTATCCCTTGTTGAACGGCACCGTTTCGAGGCTTATGCTCGTGGATACTATATCGACGTTGCGGCAGCGGATGCTTGAAGCGCGGTCCAGCGCCTCCTGCGCATCGGCACTCAGAAACACTCTGAGATTTTCAAGACAGTCCTTGTCTCGCGCCGAGTCGAATATCTTGTTGACATCAATGCAGCACATATCATTGCATCCCTTGCCGGGGATATTCTTGTCTAACATGGTTTTACCTCCGTTTGGATTAGTCACGTGACTAAAGGCAGCCGCACCATGCAACGCGCTTATTATACCGGACCCTGTCATTAGAAGCTCCGGCATTATACATCGGCCATATTGACCGGCGCGGCACACACCTTGGTACATAATATGCATTATTTTGTAAAACGTTCTGTCAGCAGATACGCAAATCAGCCAAAAAATGATGCCGCATGACCTGAAGTGTCATGCGGCAGCGCAATGTATTCGGTTAAAACAACGACCTGCTCCGGACTATCACTTGATGATCCTGATCCTTCCGAGCAGCGGCATTTCTTTCGTTTCACCTTTCGCGGCGGAAATGATGCCCAGAACGACACACACGAAAACAAACACCGAAGCGATCCAGCCGACGATCGGGATGATCCCGCAGATAACGTAGGAGATCAGTACGACCAGATTCTGATTCGAATGAAACGTCGCGAAATCAGAGCGCTTTTCATTCAGCAGCGGAACAAAAAACAGTATGGGAAATATATAGCCGAGTATTGCAAAAAGCTTCTCGTTGTCCTCGAGAGCACTGTTTCTTCCCTCCACGCCTCCTGTCGGAGCGCCGCAGCCGGAACAAAATTTCGCACCGTCATCGATCTGCTTGCCGCATTTAGAACAAAATGCCATGTAAAAATACCTCTTTCGAAACCTCAGAAATAAAATGTTGCGTCAGGCACTCAAGCCGAAATTATTTGCCCAATAAGTGTAGTCGTTCCACTGCTCGGGGATTACTATTACTCCCAATGCCACGAGCACGAACAGCGTTGCGACCGCAAGGAACGATATGATAAACACTACCAGTACCCAGATCAACGATGCCTTTGCAAAGTTTGAAAGGCTCTTTCTCCTTGCACACGCAGCCCAAACTATCAGCATAATGAAATTTACCACCGGTATAGCCAGCAAAAGCATGATACCGAACCACTGTGCCGTCGAAACGATGCCGCCTGCCAAAGGATCGGTGTAGCAAACCGCTGCATCTGCGATACCCGTCGAATGTACGTTCGCCGCTGCACCGTCCTGCCCCGATGGACCTTTGAAACTGCTCTCTTCCGCCTTACCGTCAGTATTTTCCGAACGCTGATCTTCCGAGTGTGAATCTACCGTTCCCGTTCCGGCAGCACCGGCAGCACCGGTAGCACCGGCAGCACCGGCAGCACCGGCAGCACCGGCAGCACCGGCAGAAGCGGTATCGCCGGCATCCGGACCGGACGCCTCCGACTCGTTCATTTCGTTTTCCTTCAATGCAGAAGCCTCGTCCGGCTGTTTCTTATCTTCGTTCAAAGCCTGAGTTTCTGCTGCGACACCGTCGATTCGGGCGCCGCACTCCGGACAAAAGGAACCTTCCCCGGTCGCCGCGCCGCAGAACGGACATACCCGCGTTCCGGGAGCATCGTCCAAAGTAAAATTCAGCATTACACACAACCTCCCATTTTCTGTATTTTGATTTTACACCATCTTTTATAAAAAATCAAGTGATTTCTTCTCCTGCTCATTTGTAAGTAAAAGAGAAAAAGTACAATTATGTTACGTTTTTATACTCACCCGTTATTCAATTCTATTATTACGATCTCACTTCGGCTGCCCGTACGCATGGGCGGTCCCCAGAGCCCCGCGCCGCACGAAGTTACGGCGTATGTATCACCTTTCCTGTATACCCCATAACTCGGTTTATACATAAACCTGTAAAGTATATTTGCAGGAAAAAGCTGCCCTGCGTGGGTGTGACCGCTGAGGACCAGCGCCGCGCCCGACTCTACAGCCTCCTCCATGCGGTTCGGTTCATGATCCACCACGATCAACGGGCTCCGGCAGTCTTTACCGACGATATCGGAAATACTTTGTGAGATCCCGTAAAATTTCTGTCTGCGGTGATCCTCCCGGAATACAAACGTCAGACCTTCGAGTTCGACTGCCGCATCGACCAGCAAACGAATGCCGGCACGGCGCATAAAATCCGTCATCACCGCACTTTCAGCGTCGTGGTTTCCCCGGCAGGCAAAGCATCCGTAACGTGTATGTATCGTCTTAAGTGCCGCTGCGGCGTCATCCCGGTCACGCACCGCACACGGATCGCCCGTAAACATATCGCCTCCGAAAATGACCACATCACAATCCGCGTCATTCAAAAGCGCTGCAACGCGGCACGTGTGGGCGGCGCCGACAACATTGCCCAAATGAAGGTCGCTGAAAAAGCCTATGCGCCGGATCCCCGGGGATTTCACGGGGATATTGTACCGGACGGTGCGGACACAGACGGCATTTCTGACACCGACTGCGCCTATCACTGCCGTCAGCAGCGCTACGGCGGCAAGCGACGGCAGTTCATATGATTTTCCGAACCCGTCCGTCAATGCCAGCAGCACGTCTCTTATGAATAACAGCGCCGCAAAGTACATCGATAAGGCAAAACAAGCATACGCATATTTCGACATTTTCAGCTCAAAAAGCCGCGGGATCCCCATAAACGCAACACAGAATAACGCAATTGCAGTCATTACTGCCACCGGTATCCATCCGTAGCGGCTGAGGCTTAAGACATTGTATCCAAAGCTGGCAAACAGACATGCCATTATAAAAAAGAACATAACAAAACCTTTCCCGGTAACAAACAAGAAATCAAAAACCTTGTACTAACGCAGCCCACCGATCGGAATTTGAGTAGTCGCGTCTTGAACATTCGGCGGATATCCTGCGTCTTCGCCCGGCATCAGCAAGCAGCGCGGCTATCCCGGCAGCACATCCGGCATTATCAAGAGGTACGATCACGCCGTCCACCCCGTCTTCCAGCTGTGATGCGGAAGTGGGATATGCAGTTATCACCACACATTTGCCGAGCATCTGCGCTTCTCTGACGGCCACCGACTTTCCTTCATAACGCGAGGGCTGCACGTAAAGGTCACACGCGGCGATATAAGGGTATGGATTATCACGTCTGCCGAGCAATATCACAGAATCACCGCATCCGGCTTCTTTGATCCTCCTTTTTATCAGCTCTTCATCTCCTCCGTACCCGATAATATACCACACGCAATCATATCCGAATTTGCGTATACGGTGACAGATATCGGGAATGTTGTCGAAATTTTTTGCATGAGCGAATCTGCCTACCGAAAGCAGCTTGAACGCGCCGCGGTCCATCTCCGCGCCCAAAGCCGCGAGGCTTTGGCTTTTTACCATATTGCATGAAAGTATGTTTTCCGCAACAAAGCTCTTGTACGCCAGCGAAGACATTGCACTGTCGAACGCTCTTTTGCACGAATGTGAGACCGTAGCTATGCGGTCGCAGCCGCCCCACATACGGATATCAGCACCGGAAGCGCACCCTATTGCCCCGAAGTCAGTGTGCAGCCAGCCTATTACCCGTTTTGCCCGCGTCCTGTGCACCGCGATGTAATGCGGATCGATAAAGCTCAGGCAAAGATCGTATTCACCCGGTATGCGCGGTATGAACGGCAATGCCAGCCTGTGCACCAGACGTTTGGAAAGATAGGAAAGTCCGTCCGGCGAAAGCGCATATCCGAATGAACGTCGCAGTGCAATGAGGAATTTTGCCGCAGAACGTGCCGCCACTGCCGCAAAGCCCCCGCGCCGCAGAGCCTCTTTCGCAGGCAGGTCAAATGCACGCGTCACCCTGCATTCCGGAAGCAGCCTGACGCCCTTCGGTATGAACCTCATCAATGCGCCCTCGTGTCTGTACAAAAACAAGTCTACCTCACATCCGTGTGAATCCAATGCCTCCAGCAGTCCTATCAGACTTGTTTCGGCGCCTCCGGGTTCAAGGTTGGAATGTATGACTATCACTCTCATGAAGCTATCCCCCGAGGATGAATTCCGCCAGGGTTATCCTGCGGAAATACATACCGAAATCTGCGTAGCTGTAAAATGCGAACACCATGTAACATGTCGCAAACGCATACACGACAGGGGCCTGAAGCCGGCCTTTGCATTTCAAAAGCATCCACGGGAGCGCCGCCATCATGAACATCTGAAAATAATTTGCCAGCCGTGCGAACATATTTGCCGTTCCGAACAGCGCCAGAAACATCAAAGCAAAACAAAGCACGGACATATTGCTCATAAGATTCTCCGCACGGTCACTGTCCGTATACAGTTCCCGGCGACGTACAAACGAAAAAACGACAGGCACGGAATAAACGAGCAGTCTCAGGAAATTGACGCCCTCTCCCGACAGATACTCGGCGGTATATTCCTCTCCTATCCCGCTCGTTATACCGGCAAGCAATTGTACCAACTCGGTAAATGCAGCTCCGGCTACAGCAGCGGCAGCAAGTATAAGATATGTAGTTGCCTTCCACGGACGTACCGTGAGCAGCGGCGCTACAAGATAAAGCAGTGCATAAGGATGCACCGTAGCGGCTACGGCGACAAGCGCGAGGTACAAAAATTTTCTTCCCTTGAGCATATGGTGAGTCGCGGAAAGGCAAAGTCCGGTCGCTACGCACTGCTTGATCGCGGCAAGCGAAAAAAGGTATGCGCCGCTGCATATGTACATGAGTACCGACATCGTCATGGAAGGCGAATATCTTCGGAAGAACCATATAACACAGAACTGCGACACAAAGCTCGTCAGCAGCAGCAGCCAGTGAAAGCTGAGTCCCGCTTCTGAGAGCAGAACATTGAGAAAAAAGAATCCGGGGTTCGCGCCGAGCGACATATCCATATCGGAAAAAGATTCAAAACCGCGGAGCCGCTCGTACGCATGTATATAAAAATATGTATCGTTAAAGCTTGTCCGCAGCCCGCCGTAAACCGTCAGAACAGCGACTGTCACGGCGGCGAACAACCACGTTTCTTTTTTTTCGGAACGATCCGCATCGTTTCCGGACACACAGGCAGTTACACGGCGTTTTCTGTACATTGAGATATCGTTAAGCGCAGCCGGCAGAAGACATACCGCCAGCAGCACGGATATTTGTTCCATACGGTCACCCCCTGCGCCTTTTTCTGAGTTTCTTCCGATATCCGAAAGTCTTTGCCATCACCGCAGCCGTTATCGCAACGCCCAACGGTATTGCCGCTATCGTAAGCATCTTTTGCGGAGAACCGGCTATGAAATCCCGACGGCGCGCAATAATGGAGCTTGAAACGTAATGCGCGGCGTTTCTGTACCTGTATGCCGGCGTGAGAAGTTCGCCGCGGCTCATCACCATGAGCCTGAGGCTCGCGAAGCTGTTAGGAGAATTCACATACTGCCGGAATATGCCGGCGCTCATCCCGTCGGGCTGATAATCGACAACGCACAGCGGCCTGTTGACCGCGACAAAATCATAGCGGTCGCTTAATGCCAGCAGCAGATAATGAGGGTTGAAGTTTTTTTCCCCCTCAAAAACAGGCATCGGCGCAACGCTGCGCAGCAGGTCGTTGCGCACGACGTATTTCTTGTCTCCGCAGCCCTTCACGCACAGCAATGAAGCGGCGTTCACCGTCTCTCCGCCGCAAAGTCCGCACCCTATCCGTTTGCCCTCGGTAGTGACGTCGAGCCCCACGATACCGGCAATATCTTCACGGCCGCGCTGAGGTGCCCAAACCTCTTCTATGTACCCTGCGGCACCGTCCGCAAGCATATCGTCCGAATCTATACAGACCGAAAGCTCAGTAGTCATCAGCGATATGGCAAGATTATATCCCGTATGAAGTCCGCCGTTCGGCTTATAAACGTACCTTATCTCAAAGTCACGTTCTGCTGTCATCATCTGCTCTACCGTCTCCCGCGTGTTGTCGGTAGAGCCGTCATCGATAACGAGCCAGATAAAATTCTTCCTGTCCTGCCTTTTCAGAGAACGGTAACAATTTGTCAGCAGATGCGCCCGGTTATAGCTCGGTGTGAACACCGTGAGCAGCGGCTCGTTCATGGTACCACTCGCCGACATATGCATATTTCCCCTTTGCAGTTTATTCTCAGACCTTTGAAAGCATTTTTTCCGACCCCGTACCCAGATAGATATCACAAAGCCTTTGTGCGCACACGGAAACGTCGTAACCTGCCGTCAACACTTCTCTTCCGTGTCCGCGCCGCGGCACAAAAGACGCGGCGATCACTTTGTCCGCCCATAGCGATACGTCCAGCGGCAGCCGTGTCACGAGCTCCGTGACCCGGCATTCTTCGGTCACTCCCTCAGAAACAACGCACGGCAGACCGTTTGTCTGCGCCTCTATAAGCGATACGGGCAATCCCTCAAACAGAGACGGCAATACAAAGACATCCATAGCACACATCAGCGCGGCGACATCTGTCCTCACGCCGGCAAAAGTCACCCTCTTCTCAAGGCCCCGCGCCTTTACCGTTTCGCCGATATCCGTTCTTCCGAAAGTATCTCCGACCAGCAGCAAATGCGCGTCTTTTCTCTTTTCGGCTATGCGCGCGAACAGCTCAATGATAAAGCGGTGATTTTTTACGGGTCTGAAACCGCCCACATGACCGATAACAAACTTATGTTCCAGTCCCTCCGCGGCACGAACTCTTTCCCGCAGCGAAATGCTGAAATCAAATCGTTCGGTATCGATACCGTTCGGTATCACCTCGAACGGACTGTTCCCGAACATGAACCGCCCCGCCCCGGCACTGCACGCAAGCAGGCGCGTCGCCGCACGCGGTATCATTTTGCGAAAACAAAGCTTGACCGGCAGTGCATATGTACGCTCCGCAAACGTGCTGTGTGAATGAGCTATTCTCCGCGCGACTCCGTTTGCAGCGGCAATACCCAGTACAGGCGCGCTCATGCAGTCCAGATGTGCATGAACCGTGTGGTATTCCGTATGCGACCTGAAAAACCGGGACGCCGCCGCACGGTACGGAATCGAAAACGGATCGAGCCGCGGCAGATGATATATCCTGCCTCCCATGCTCAATATCTCGTCATCATAATCCTTTTTGCCCTCGCGATGGGTCAGGAAATCAAACTGTACCGCCTCTCTGTCCAGCGCGCGGTAGCAGTTCATCAGCATCGTCTCCAGTCCGCCGCGATTCATATGTGTGACGATGTGCAAAACTCTCAGCGGCTCCATTTCAAACCTCCTGCGGCTGAAGCAGCCGGTCAAGCGTGGCAGCTATGACCTTGCGTCTGTCAAACCGCTCCTCGGCTATCCGACGGCTTTCGCGTCCCATCGCCGCACGCCGGGCATACGGAAGGCTGCAAAAGCTTTTCATCGACCGGTAAAGTGAATCGACGTCGCCCGCACGGCAAAGGAACCCGTTCACACCGGGCTCCACCGCCTCGCGGCAGCCGTGTATATCGCTCGCTATCAGCGGACGCCCGGTGGACGCCGCCTCCAGCAGCACATTTGCCATTCCCTCATGGTACGAAGCGAGCACAAGGCAATCGCAGTCGCGGTAAAACGGAAGCACATCCTCCCGGAATCCCTCGTATATCACGGCGCCTTCATCCGCCGCCGCATTTATCTCCGGAATACATTTTTCCTCCTCCGGACCTACCATCGTCACGACCGCCTCCGTACCTTCCGATCTCAGCCGCCTTACGGCGGTCAACAACTCACTGACGCCCTTTTCACGCATTATACGTCCTACGAAAAGAAATCTCACGGCATATCTTTCAGGCGGATACCGCTCAAACGGAAACCGTGCCGTATCCACGCCGGCGCCGTTCAGCAGGCAGCACTGCTCCGGACGAACCGCTCCGTGTGAAACAAGGCTATCAAGGTTTCCGGCATTTTCAAAGAAAACGGTGCTTGAACGTCTCAGGCACACGCGGTACATCAGCAGCACGAGCCTTCGCAGCAATGTATGTTCAAAAGCGCTCCCTAACCCCGTGACATTGGCGTAATGTATAATTCCCGCCCTCGCGCACGCGAACCCGCCGTAAAGGTTAGGCTTTATCGTATAGGATATCACAAATACAGGCTTTTCCGACCTCAGCAAATTTCTGTACCGAAAACAGAGCTTCATATCGCGGAACGGGTCCGTACCGCGTCTGTCCACCTGCGTATGCACGATACGGCACCCCAGATTTCTCAGCCTTGCAGCGTACCGATCGTCATCAGGTACCGCCGCAACTATATCGAAACGGTCAGCAAGCGCGCATATCAGTTCGCGCCGGAAAAGATACAGACCCGCCGCGCTGTTTGAAAGCACCAATATCTTATCCACCGCATGAGCCTCCGGCAGAGCGCAGTTCATCGAGCCTTGCGCCGACAGCCCTGGGCTGCGTTCCTTCTCTTCTGAGCACCTTAATTACCGTCGCCAGGATTATCCTGCAGTCCACGGCAAACGAAACCGTATCAACATACTTCAGGTCCAATTCGAACTGCCTGTCCCAGTCAATACCGTTCCGTCCGTGTATCTGAGCTTCGCCCGTAAGCCCGGGAGACACCTGATGTCTTTTACGCTCACGGTCCGTGTAATACGGCAGATATTCCGCCGGCAGCGGTCTCGGACCGACAAAACTCATTTCTCCCTTCAGTATATTGAACAGCTCCAAAAGCTCATCTATACTCGTTTCGCGCAAAAATTTTCCCAGGCGCGTTATCCTCTCGCTATCCGGGAGCAAGCGCCCGTCGTCTCCGCGCAAATCGTTCATACTGCGGAACTTTTTCATGACAAACGGCTTCTCGTATTTTCCTGTGCGCACCTGGCTGAACACGACGGGAGCGCCGAGCTTCGCACGTACCGCAACCGCCGCAACGGCTATCAGAGGCCAAAGCATAGCCAGCAGCAGCAATGCCAGAATCACGTCAAGCGCTCTCTTGCCGTATTTCCGATAAGCATTTCTCCCCAACAAGCTATCTCCTGCCCTTCACATAACGTCTGATAAGCTCGCAAACTCTGTCCATGTCCCCGTCAGTCATTTTGATATCGCTCGGCAGACACACTCCGTCAGCAAATATATCGCTTGCCACCGATCCTTGAGATCTGTGACTGAAAAACTCATATCTTCCGAACAACGGCTGCTCATGCATAGGCTTCCATATATGCCGCGACTCAATATTATCCGACTCCAGCACATCCATCAGTTCAACGGGTATCAGCCCTTTTCGGAGGCGTATACATGTCAACCAGCAGTTAGGAATGGTATTTTTTGGCATAGGAGAGAATGAAATATCGGCCAAGTCGCCCAACGCCTGCGAATAAACGGACCGGATCCGTCGTTTCCTTTCCGCATACTCCTCAAGCGTGAACAGCTGACCGCGCCCGATGCCGGCACACACGTTGCTCATACGGTAGTTATACCCTACCTCATAATGCTGATAATACCGCACCCATTCACGCGACTGTGTCGCCCAAAACCGTGCCTTACGCATGTCAGATTCGCTTTCCGAGACTATCATACCGCCGCCGGATGTGGTTATAAGCTTGTTGCCGTTGAAGGAAAAGCATCCGTATTTTCCGAACGTGCCGCAATACTTGCCGTGATATGTAGATGCGAGGGCTTCGGCTGCGTCCTCAATGACCGGCACCCCATGCGAGCTGCATATGTCCATCAGCTCATTCAGCTTTGCAGGTATACCGTAAAGGTGGACCAATATCACCGCACGTGGGTTCGGATACTTTTCAAAAGCCCGCTCGAGCGCCTCGGGGGACATCCCCCACGTCTCCTCTTCGCTGTCGATGAATACGGGCTCACCCTGCTCATACAGTATCGGATTGGCGGATGCCGAAAACGTCAGCGACGAGCAGAACACCCTGTCGCCCGGTCTGATCCCCGTAAGCTTCAACGCAAGGTGTATCGCAGCCGTTCCCGAAGCAAGCACCGCGTCGCTCTTGGCGCCGATATGCTCGCACAATTCTTTGCCGAAAGCCGCCACGTTGGGACCCATGGGCGCTATCCAGTTGGTTTCAAATGCTTCATCGACAAATCTTTTTTCGTGCCCGTTCATAGTCGGTGAAGAAAGATATATCCGCTTTTCCCTTGACGACATCTTAAATCAACTCTTTCTGCAGTCTGAAGCTTCATCCGAGCGGCGGAAGGTAGGTACAAGCTCCATCAGTGCCCGACGTGCCGCCTCGCACTCATCTTCTCTGCTGAGGCTGTTGTCGGACACGAGCTGCCGCAGCCTCTCAAGTCCCTCAAACAGCTCGCCCGTATCCACATCTATCTGCCTGCCGATAAATATCTTGTTGTTATCGGTCTTTTTTATACCCTCTTCGTCCATCAGCAATTCTTCGTACAGCTTTTCGCCGGGACGCAGCCCGGTAAATTCGATGCGGATATCCTTTCCGACCGTAAGACCGGAAAGCTGTATCATTTTCCGGGCAAGATCCAGTATCTTTACGGGCTTGCCCATATCAAGTACAAATATCTCGCCGCCACGCGCCATTGCACCTGCCGTAAGCACAAGCTGACTGGCCTCCGGTATGGTCATAAAATACCTTATGATGTCCGGATGCGTGACCGTCACCGGTCCGCCCTCCGCTATCTGCTGCTTGAAAAGCGGTATGACGGAGCCGCTGGAGCCGAGCACGTTGCCGAACCGCACTGCGGCAAACTGAGTGGCAGACCCCGTCTCGTTCATCGCCTGCACTATCATCTCACAGGCGCGCTTCGTCGCGCCCATCACGTTGGTGGGATTGACGGCCTTGTCGGTGGATATCATGATAAACTTGCCGACACCGTTTGCATCGGCAGCCCTCGCGACATTCAGCGTACCGAATATATTGTTTTTAATCGCCTCATAAGGAGAATCCTCCATCAGCGGCACATGCTTGTGCGCCGCCGCATGGATCACGATGTCGGGACGGTATTCACGGAATATTTTATCGATAACGGCAAAATCACGGACAGACGCTATCAGCGTCACAAGGTCAAGCGTTCTGCCGTATTTTCTTATCAGCTCCTGCTGTATGTTGTAAGCATTGTTTTCAAATATGTCGACTATTATCAAACGGGACGGCGCAAACAGCGCTATCTGTCTGCAAAGCTCGGAGCCTATGGAACCGCCCCCGCCCGTAACGAGCACCGTTTTCCCGCGCACGAACGACAATATCTCCTCGTCCGCCACATCCACGGGCTCGCGCCCCAGCAGCTCGTCCACGGTGATATCGCGCAGCCTGTTGAGCATACCGGACTGCTCGTCCGTCTCGTACAGCCGCGGCGTTATCTTCACTGCACACGAAGTCTCTGCACACCTGTCGAGTATTTTTGCGCGCAGTGCGTTGGTTGCCGAAGGCAGCGCTATGATTATACAGGCTACCTTATACGTTTCGCACACCGAAGGTATGTCGTCACAGGTGCCTACTATCTTAACGTCGTTTATGCGCTTGCCTATCTTTTGTATGTCATCGTCGACTATCGCCACCGGAATGACCGGTGTGGTGGAATCGGAGCGTATCTCATCAAGCAGCATGGCACAGGCGGCACCGCCTCCGACGATAAGCGCACGCGTCCCCGGCGCACGCCGCGCAATATGCGAATGCCCGCGCCGGTAATCCCTGTATATACGATACAACAATCTGGTAGTAACGAGCGCCAGCGTCGACGCCGTCATAAACAACAGATAAAAATACAGCGGTATGCCGAATTTCATCAAATATCTGCTCACGGCAAAAAATATCACCGAGCCGCTCATGGCAGCCACAAGACAAACGAAAAATTCCTTTGACTGCGCGTATCGCCAAAGGCTCGCATATACCCCGAGCACCAGCATCATGAGCACATATGACACTATTGCGGTCAAAAGCGTCCACCAAAACATCGGCACTGTGCTCTCTTTGATGAAATACTCGAGTCTGCAATAATAAAAACAAAATGAGTACACGGAAACGATAAGTATCACGTCTATCAGCATGAGCAGTATCCTGCGCATGCGTGAACCTATTCCATGTATAGACGAACGATAATCCTTCATGTGATCCTCTCATTCGCATGTATTGACATGCGAGATAGTCTATGCTAAAATATTTCTGGAAAATTGAGGTGAAAAAGTATGGTGTATGCCAAAAACCGCGTTGACGAATACGTGCGTGCAATGCGAAAAACAACAGCCTCGGGAAACAGCTTCAGTCTGTCCGTCACCGGATACAGTATGATACCGTTTCTGCGCCCGGGTCTTGACAGCGTCATAATATCGCCCGCATCCGGAATACGCCGCGGGGACATACTGCTTGTGACCGACAAAACCGGCTCGCCCGTGCTTCACCGCGTTTTCAGGCTAAAACGGGGACATTTTGTACTGTTGGGCGATTCGCGGCTCATTCCCGACGGTCCTTACCCGCCGGAATCAGTAATAGGCAGCGTATCCTCTTTCATACGCGACGGAAAAACGCACCGTTTCAGTGAAATATCAAGGCTGGCGGGCATATGCTGGATGAGCTTGCGGATCCTGAGACCGTTCTTCATAAAGCTCCGGAAGCTGTTGAAGCCTCAAACATAAGCGATTCCCCACGTGCGGGCGGAAAGCTTGCGGCAAATCTGTACATTCTGACGAGAGACCGCTTGCACGACGCGATGTCATCCACCCGGTGCATATCAAACCCGTAAACAACGGGGACACCGGTCTGTGCGATCCTTTTTGCTCGGCCGGCGCCAAACGGCCGTTCAAACACTTCGGCGTTCAGCTGTATGACAACATCATCCACCGACAGTATCTCATCAAGCTGCTCCCGTGTATACGGGTACCGGTTGAGATGAGCTATTGTCGGTTTTATTTCATTCCTGTAACAGCAGTTGCATATCTCCTCCGTCAGCCACGGCTCGTAGCCCCCGTAAGGAAGTTCAAAAAGCACCCTGTCCGTGCCGTCGTAGCAAAGCCGACGCAATTCGTCTGAATGCGACAAGCCGTATTCAACGCGCACCTCGGCGCCGAGCACCACGGGCGGCACATCTTCGTTTATACACAAAGAAACCGCCTTCCACGCCGAATCGCGCCGTGTGATAAAATCATTTATACTTTCCCGATGAGGTATGTAATGAGGGGTCGCGCAGACTCTTTCCACGCCTGCGCCGGCAAGAAATCTCAATATTTCGAGAGATTCTTCATCAGTCCGGGCGCCGTCATCAACACCGGGCAAAAAATGGCTGTGGCAATCCGTCATGTCTGACTCTCCCCGGAATAACCGTATGCCGCGGCGTACGAGTACCTTTTGCTCCTGCCCGAAGACTGCAAAGACTCGCCTCGAAGATTGGTAAGCACCGATCCGAGCAGCCTTGCGCCCGACATTTCGATACTCTCCAAAGCACTTTGCAGCTCCTCATGCGTCACGGTATTCGGATCGATCACCAGCAATATCCCCGATGCCTGCGGCGAAAGCACAAGAGCATCGGTAACGACGTTGACAGGAGGAGTATCTATAAATACATAATCATAGACCGCCGCAAGAGCATCAAGTATCTCAGACATGGCATGAGAAGCAAGGAGTTCGGATGGGTTCGGCGGCTGCGGACCCGACGTCAGCAGATCCAGGCGCGGACGGATCGAGCCGTAAATGACACCGTCAGTCTCACCGCTTATCAGCGCCTCGGACAGCCCCGTTTCGTTGCCCACCTTAAATATCCTGTTTTGTGTGGGCTTGCGCAGATCGGCGTCCACTATCAATACCTTTTCATTTTTCTGAGCCATGGACAGCGCAAGGTTGGCACATGTCGTAGACTTGCCCTCGCCCGGCAGAGAACTGCTAACGATAACCACATTGTTACGTTCCCTGACCGGTATCCCGGCAAGCGAAAACACAAGATTCGTGCGAAGCGTTTTGTAGGACTCAGCCACTTGAAACGGTGCGGTTTCGTCCATAAGCGGCTGAACTGTTTTTGCTGCGCGGTGTTTTGTCATGCCCTTACGCATCAGGCTCCCCCTTTCATCCGGAAGCCTTTATGTGTGCGACGCCCCCGCACAGCCGTCACCGCTGCAAAATCCGGTATCTCCCCCAAAATAGGAAATCCGTAGCTCCTTCTTATGTCGGGAACGCCCTTTATCCTTGTATCAAGTGCAAAAGCAGTCATCAATATTCCCACAGCCACGACCACGCCGCCGATCGCAGCAAGAAACGACATACGGTAAGACACCGGATTTGCCCGCACCGCACCGCCGGCGGCAGTCACCATCTTGGCACTGCCCGCGCCGACAATATCCTTTACCGCACTGGGGGCAGACGCCGCTATGATATTGCACATTTCGACCGCAAGATCCCCGTCGCCGCAGTAAACGTAAAGATTCATACATTCCGTATCTTCTACCGCCGAAACGGAAAGACTTATTTTGTCAAGGCCGGCAGCCGCCTCGTCACCGAAATCCTCTCTGACCTGCTCGCGCATGGTATCCGTCGTCAGCAACACCTGATACAGTTTTGCAAGCTGCTGCGCTCCCGCAGAGTCGGTCGGAGAATAATATGTACCCTCATTTATCCGTCCGCTGCTGATGAAAAGCATCGCACCGGCACGGTACACCGGAGCCTTACCGTACTCTTGCGTAAAAAACACCGCACAAAATCCGATGACCGCCGCCAGCACGGGCAGCCACAGGCGCCGCAGCAGGAACAAAGGAAACCCACGCCAGTTGAACCTGCCGCTGTCGTTTATTATATATCTGCTCTTATGCACGCCGTCCATATCACCGCCCCTTATCCGTGGAGGTATTGTCTTTCAGTCATACATTTGCGCGCCTTTGTAACGTTCTCACCATTATCCGTAAAGGTATTCGTCTATCAGCCGCGCAGTCGTGTCAAAATCACACTTTTTTGCGGCGACGTCTCCGTAACGCACATATTCCCATTCGCCCGTGAACGGCACTGCACCCGACCCGCCGAGCTCTACTCCCGAAGCTGCGGCCGAAGCATACGACACGAGTTTTGACAGCGGAAGGTTCGTTTTGACCTTCATCGAGCAATAATCGAGCAGACCGAGCATATCCCTGAGCGATCCGCCGCTGAGTTTTTCCATGATAGCGGCAACGACCTGCCGTTGCCGTTCAGCCCGCTTGGCGACGCTGTCGGACCGGTTCTGAACATGATACATCACATGTCTGCCGTCAAGGTGATTATAGCCCTCGCACAATTCCGGATACGCCGTCCCCCAGCCGTGGACAAGATAGGTAGCCACCTCATCCTGCGAGAGATAAATATCAAGCCCCCCTATGCGATCCACAACGTCTATGATTCCCTGGAGGTCTATTGTGATATAGTACCTGATATCAAGCCCGAAAACGCTGTTCAGCGTATTGATAAGGAGCCCCGCGCCTCCCCAGTAATAAGAATTGTTCAGCTTTGACCATCCGTGTCCCTCTATCGGCACCAACAGGTCACGATCAAATGAAAGCAACCGCACACTGTCGTTTTTACTGTCATATGACACGACGATCATCGCGTCGGATCTGCCTGCGACATTGGCGGGATCGAGCGAATCGCGCCCTATCAGCAATATATTCACGACATGGCTGCTCTTCGGTTCGACAAGCTTTATCTTGTCCGCGAACTGCGGCTCGGAATACACATGTTCGGACTCTCCGTACGATTGGCCTTCCGAAGACTCGTCAGCCGACAATCCCTCGGAGATATCGGAATCCGTATGACCGGGCCCGGGGGAAGGATGCGTATCGTCGTCCGTTACATCCCCGCTTTCATCGTACTGAAAGCTCTCGTCCGGTTCCGTGCTTTCATCCGGGAGCTCGTCCGGTTCCGTGCTTTCATCCGGGAGCTCGTCCGGTTCCGTACTTTCGTCCGGCACTCCGTCAGACGATCCGGATCCCGAAAATTCCATGGAATTATATTCCTCTTCGGTTATCACGTCATACGAGATATCGTCAAAGCCCGGCACGGAATAATCGAGCCCGGATTCGGTAAACCCCGGGTTTTCGTACATATTTCCGTACAAGCGTGCGACGTACAAAACAGCAGTCGCCACAGCCGTAAAAACCGCCACTGCCGCAGCCGCGAGAACACACGCGCCCAAGATCAGAGCCGTCTTTGATTTTCTACTCACGCACCTCATCCTAACCGTATCTGCTCCGTACCGCGGTGCCGTTTCGTGCGCATCGGTCATAAAAATCAAATCATGCTATGCTACGACGAATCCACTGCTCGCAG
>OLGB01001842.1_pt1 | contig 24301 bp, 23 predicted proteins | sample 1605691 | NCBI WGS metagenome assembly OLGB01 (sample SAMEA3888925, study PRJEB22519) | human gut metagenome | biome: human gut; feature: human-associated habitat; material: faeces | place: Denmark | collected 2010 | reverse complement strand
GCGTTAAAAGTCCTTGCCGTGCGGCAGCACGCCTGCGGATTTTTGCCTTGTCTGCGACAAAATTATGCTCGAAAATCCGCACACATTTCTTATGAAGACAGGTTCTTAGTTCCAAGCCTATCAGCTTATGAAAACATTATTTGCAAACCGTATTATGATATAACGGTAATTTTGCATTATGAAAAGCTGTCATATTCGGGTTTATATTGATAAGTGATAAACATACGGGCGGTATCGTCGCACTTATCGACCCGTAAGCCGCCGTCTGTACGTTTCAGAGTGACCGTAAAGGCTTCGTTTTCATCATTGTCGTAACCCCATTTTTTCGCCGAGCCGAACGCTGTCATATTAAGTATAAGAGTATCATTTTCAACTTCATCTACAGAAGAAATATGCGCCTCATCATAACCCAAAAGTCCGCCCTCGCCGCCTACCGTATCGGAAATATAGATTTTGCCGTCATTGTCGAAATAATAGTAATCGTGAGTTCCGCCAAGAGCGTTCAGCATTTCTTCGGAAAATTCATCGGTAAAGATCGGTTTCATTTTATTTATCAGATCGTCTTTAGTCGTTACCTCACCACTCACGACCTCATATAACCGATTTTCATATATTTCGCCGTCACTCAATGCTGCCTCCTGCGTAATGAATTTGCCGTGGTCGGCGTGTGTTTGTATTTCATAGCCTTTGTAATAATCGAAAAAGAATTGTTTTGCTTCTGTCAGCAGAGATTGTATTTGTTTCTGTTCTTCTGTTAAATTTAGGGGCAAAGCCGCAGTATCGGTAATTTCCGCCGTGACTTGAACCGTTTTTTCAGTAACAGCAGTTTCGGCGTTTTCCGTTTGGGAACAGCCGCAAAGAAGTAAAGTTGTAAGGCAGACGGGAAGTAAATATGTTTTTATTTTTTTAGTCACAATTATTTCCTTTCAAAAATAATAGGTTTTTGTTTAAGAAACCGCTGATTAAAGAACAAAATGTATTAATCAACGGTTTCTAAATGTCTGGGACAATTAAATAAAGACCTTATTAAAAAAATTTATATTAATATGTAGTGCTAATTATTGCATAACCGGCTATATCATTTTCATTTGTGTAATGCTCCATTTCAGTTAAATCACGTGTTGTACCGTCCCAGGGATCAATGATTGTATATGATCCATTTGCATTTCTGCCGGTAACTGTTGCCCAATGTTGACCTTCTGAACTTTTTACATATATCAGAGCAGGATTTCCTAATGATAATTGAGCATTGATAGCTAATAGAGCCTCTTCTTTATCACAATATTTTCTTATAGCTCCATTTGATGACCAATTAACACCATTGGATCCCATTTTTATTTTATCCGGAGTATAGGTTCCACCGTATTTTATGCTCTTGGCTGTTGCCAAGGCAAATCTTGCACAATTACCTTTTGGATTGGTAACACCGTAATCGTTAGTAGTTTGGCTGTATTTATAACCGGGTTTGCAATAGATGTTTTTTGTAACATTTTCTATTTTATCCATTTCAGAATAAAATGCTTTGTTTTCATTATTATTATGAATTATTGGGCTTCCGTTAGAGTCAACAGATATGCCTGCTCGTTTAGCCGCTATCAACGTTGGAAGTTTATGGACGTTATCTTCTGTTATAGTGATTGATGTAGTAGCAACCGAATTTATCGAATAAATTCCTGTTAATTCATCAGAGCTTTTAGAAAAAGTAAATGTATCGGTATTATTTGATACTATTTGTTCTTCGATGTTGTCAATATTACTTGTATTGATTTCTTTTGTTTTATTCTGCATAACAGGGTAGGCAGAATAATTATTTACGTTGGTTTTAAGTTCATTGATTTCCATAATTATAATCCTTTCGTTTTCAGTGATGTTCATTTTATTTCGCTATTTAACAGCGAAATAATTAAGCAAAATTCTCAACGGCGAATTCCGCAGTTAAAATTTCTCTTATCCCTCCTCCCCATAAAAAATTTTTGTAAGGCAATTATAATTATTAATTCTTTGAATTTAGTTTAATACGTTTTGGTTACAGAATCGGAAACATTTTCACTCGAACCGTTTCTGTTTACTGTTGCTGTAACACTTAAAGTATAAGTTTTGCCTTTGGTTACACCCGAAGCTGTCTTTGAAAATATTAATGTCGTATCGGTTGCAGATAAATTTGTCCGGGATTTGACGGTGACGCCGTGCTGCACCGCTCAAAAGCCGCACAGCACCGGTAATTTCCGTAAGTTCGGCTTATTTCTTTCTGCTTAAAAGTCCAAGGCGCAATGCGCCGCAAAGCGAAGCGACAGCAATTGCAGATGATGTGTTTCCCGTATTCGGGCTGGAAGTTTTTTATGAAATTCTATTCAACGAGAATAAAATCGCCCTCATTTCCGAAGCCCGTAAGTGTATTCTCGTCTTTAAGTATCAAGCCGCTTCCGATCGTGTATCCGTCGGGAGTAACGATCTCTTTTATTATCAACGTAGGCATATCTGTGGTAGTATGCATAGTTTCGACATGATAGGGCAGCTTTCCCGACCATTTTTCTATCCAATCATTTCTGACATTTTCACGCTGTTGTGCGATATCATCACTAACGGGTTCGCTGTTGTTCTGCCACGAGTCAAAAAGCTCTCCAAGGTCTGTGCCGCATAATTCGATCGTGCTTTCAGTCACATCAAAGTAATAGGAATTTTTATCTCCGTTGAGATAGTAGCGTCCTGTTTTTACAGTTGGCTCAATATAATTCTCATCATGCGTGCAAAGGGGAGAAACCAATTCGTCCTCCGCCATATCAGCCTGTGACTTTTCAGAACAAGCACCGAGCGTCAGCATAAATAGAATTAAAGCAGATAATGTATATATTTTTTTGAACATAATAGTTCCTCCCCTGTGCGCATACTAATTAATTTGTTTTTTCGTAGGTCATGCCATTAATATTTATATCAGTGTATTTTGATGTTACTGTAACTGTACCCTGTATAAATGTTGATTCATGTACAGAGCTAATGATATTTCCACTCTGATTTACTATTGCATAGGAATCAAAGTTCATTAAAAAATGATTATTGTTCATGTAGCCATCAGAACAAGTCGAACTTATAAATTGATTTGCATTCTGTGAATAGACAACGTGAACAGAACAATTCGTTGAACGAATAATAATCCATGAATCGAGCATTCCGAGCATATTATATGTACCTATATGTTCGGGATTAACTCTATACTCCTCAGCTGCTATATTTGCACAGCCAATTGTCAGACAACATACCATACTTAATAAAAACGATATAACTTTTTTCATATTTTATTCCTCCTGTAAAATTAAACCATAAATTTTAAACTTGTTTTCTAAAATATTCAGTAACCTATACCACTGTAAACCCAAACAGTTCTCAACGGCAAATTACGCCGACAGTTTTTCATAGGTTTTTGATTATGGGAAAACTGTGCGGAGGTGAACTTTGCAGCCATTGCTGTTTCCTCAAGTTCGGCTTATTTCTTTTTCCTGCTTATGACCCCAAGGCATAATGCGCCGCAAAGCGAAGCAACAGCAATTGCAGATGATCTCCCCTATTTTGGGGCGATCAGGGTATATGAAACCTTGTGGCTTATTGCTCTGTTTGTATTTTGCTTTTTTTCGATAAGATTTTCAAAACGACGGCTGCACCTGCTATTGCACCGATGAAATGCTGTATGATCGTGTCGATATCAAATGCACCTGCGGCGACAACGAACTGTATCACCTCCACCAAGACGAAAAATGCCAGTGAATACAGAGCGCATTTTTTAACAGTCAGATTTTTGAAAGAAAGTGCAAGCAAAACTCCCCACACAACTGCCAGTCCGATATGTCCGAAGACGAGCCATAGATTTGTTGGAAAATTTTCACCTATATGAAAATACGATGCGAACGGAATGAAGTTGAACTGCCAGAAACCACGCTCACGCCTTGTCAATATCGTATCTCTTGTTATAAAAAAGTCGGACGGATTCGGCAGAAGTTTTAAATATACTGATAAAAGCATTGCGCTGTACACCGCTAACATTATCTTAAATAATTTTTTCATATACAATTCTCCTGTTATTTATAAAAAATCGTTTGAGAAGATCAGCCTTTTTCCGCTAAGTATGTGCTTACTCGGTTTTGTATCATTTCGCACACCTCGGAAAGGTTGGTCGATTTCTTTCAAACCATTTTATTTTTTTGCTTCACTTATTTGTCTGAAGCTTTTTCGCAAGAAAGCCTATCAAAAACAGCACCATCGACAGAACCACACCGAGCAGGACATTTCCGCACTGCCCTTTGATAACATTTGAAAACGGAAAAATATCCGCAAGTGCCTTATCATAAATTCGGTATTCGAGGAAAACATATTCCGCCGCAAGAAACAGACCGCAAGCCGCAGGCAGTAGGCGCTCTGCACCTTTCAGTCCTGCTCTTTTCTGTCCGAAAAGCAGCACACCGAACATTGTCAGCATTGCGGGCATTATCACCGACATACTGCTGACAGGCTTTTCGGCAATGACTATCAGTATAATAACTGCGGCAAGAAGATCGGCGGCACATATGCCGAGGATAATATTTCGTTTGTTCATTATTGCATATCTCCCTGTGGTTTTTAATGTGAACTGCTGTGTAAAGCAGTTCGCGAAAATTAGCCTTTTTCCGCTAAGTATGTGCTTACTCGGTTTTGTATCATTTCGCACACCTCGGAAGCTGATTTGTTTCCGCTCAGGTAGTATGGTATCTCATCTGTGAGTATATTTTTTATGTCCGAGCCAATAGAAGTACCTGCGCCGTTTACCGAATATATCTGCTCGAGTATATCATCATGGTATTCTTTTATCGTTTCGTCATCGAGATTCGTATAAAACAGATTCATTTTTTCGCTCAATGAATCCTCAGCCGCATACTCAAGCGCTGCTTTGTTGATAGGTATAAACGATATATTGGTAACATTTTCGCCCGCACTTGGGTTTTCATTAACGTAGGTATTGTAAGATGTGTAGTATTTTATAAATTCAAATGCACCTGCTTTGTTTTCGGAACTTCCAAAAATCGAAAATGATACAATAGGTATAGCTATATGATAATTGGATATTTCAGATGGCAGTCCGATATGTTTAAGTTTTGCCCCCGAGCGCATAGTCAAGTCCTTGATATGATCAAAGTTCGCAATTGAAGCAGACATTATCATAAGCTTGTTCTCTTTGAACAGATCGGAAGCACCATTCGGATAATTTATGGCTTCGCTGCCGTAATAATCCGTAAATTTTTTCATTATGACAAGAAGATTTTCAAACCGTCCGTCGGTAAAATTGCAGGTGCTGTTGTCAAAATCGATAAATTCAGAGGAAACGATATAAGGAAAGCTGAATGAATAAGGTGAAAGATCAAACGGAAGTTCATATCCAAGGCGTTCTGCTTTTTCACATAAATGCTCGATCGAATTATCGGTATCGTTGTCCCATTTATCCGCTTTTACAACGGCGGATTCAATATTAAAATTACGTGGCATCTGATAAAGCTTTCCATTTACCTCCAAAGCGTCAAGGACGGGTTCAACATAGATATCACGGGAAATTTCGGGGTCGGAAGCTATGAGTTCATTCAGGTCGCAGAGAATATTTTTATTGTACATCGATGTCATATCGAGCCAATCGCCGACATAAAGCAGGTCAAAGCTTCGTCCGCTCAGAATGTCCATAAAAAGCTTATCATTCGATTCATATTCCTGCTTTTGTATTATAAAGTCCTCACTTTCCTGATTGAACATAGCTATCAGCTCATTGGATTCGCTTTGCTGAAATTTGTTAAAATAAAATTCTTCAACCTCTGACGGATAAGCCATAATAAGCATTTCTTTTGTATTTTCGGTATCGGTATTTTCTGTGTCCGCCTGACATGAAGAAAACAGAAGCAGGATTGGGATAATTAAAAATATAATTTTAGATTTCATACTCTCACCTACATAAAACGTTTTGATTTTTAGATATACAGGCTGTTCAAGCCAGCCTGTATATCGGTGTCATTTTTATATTCAGACACTATGAACAGTAACATTTGATGTATATGACGAACAAACCTGACCACAAATTCCGCATATTGAACTTATTTGGTAAGTATCTACACGCAAATAGCAAATAGCAAATTTAATAACATTTCCATTTGTATCATATTCGATCGGATGCTGATGAGAACCGGCAGGTGTGGAATTGACAATCTGTTGTCTTGTGCTACTGCATACATGGGTATGTGGTATGGAAGTCACACAAACCGAATCATTGCTGTCAGCTGCAAATGCGTTAACAGCACCCGCAGATAAAGCTGTAACAGCCAAAAGAGTTGCAATTGCTTTTTTAAACATTTTTTTCATAATAACCATTCCTTTCGATTATACAATAACTTCTAAACTTGCTTTTTAATATTCAGTAACCTATGCCGATGTAACCCCAAAACAGTTCTCAACGGCAAATTCCGCAGTTAAAAATTCTCCTATCCCTCCTCCCCATAAAAAATTTTTGTAAGGCAATTATAATTATTAATTATTTGATCTTTGTTTAATACGTTCTGGTTACAGAATCGGAAACATTTTCACTTGAACCGTTTCTGTTTATGGTAGCTGTTACGCTTAAAGTATAGGTTTTGCCTTTGGTTACACCCGATGCTTTCTTTATGGAAGATAAAGAGTCTCCCGATGAAGATAGATTGCTCCAAGATGCTATTACCGTTCCGTTGTCATCGGTAAGGGTCATTGTGCAGTTGGTTATGCTTGTCGTACCCGATCCGCCCGTTATCATGACCGAGCAGGTCGCTTTACCGGAAGAAAAACTCAATAAAAGCTTTGTTGGGTTTGTGTCGGAATAACATGGCTGTATCTGATCGGCAAATGCAGTGACCGACAACATTCCGAGCATAAAGCACGACAGCATTAATGCGATCAGGTATTTTATTTTGTTTTTTATAAAAACCACTCTCCTTGATAAAATTGCCTTACATATACTAAAACGACAATTTTATCCGATTTACTACAATATTTTTCAAGATTTTATATTTTCGGCAATTTTAACAATTTCTTCTTCGGAAAGTTGTGCAGTAATGAGATAAGAATGTCTTTCATCATACCATATCAACATACTGTAATCATTTTCATCGTCCGATTTATAAAAATAGTAGGTTGTATCGTTTTTGTTTATTTCTTTATAGCTGTGTCTTTCGTTATCAACAGTTAATGAAGTAGCATCGGCAAAGCTGTAATCAAAATAAAGTTTTATCTCATCGTCCGTTTCATAGATCATAAGCTTTGCGTTCCCCAGATAATTGACCGTTCGCAGTTCATACCCCTCGGGAATATATCCCGGCTCTATGGAGTAGTCAAAATCCATATCATCGGAATCAAAGCTGCCCTGATATGTGTATTTGTCGTGCGTTGAAAATATATCTCTGACAACATTGCTGACGGCGGCATAAACCTCATGCTGTGTGAGCAGACCGCCGAAAGAAATGCCCATTACCGCCGCAGCTGTGACTGCAAATTTACAGATGACCTTAACAGCCGCACGGCTTTTTTCCTTTATGCCAATGCTCCTGCTCAATTTTTTCATGTTATGCTCAAACTGCGGTGAAAAGCTGTGCGGTTCGGCATTTTGCTCCGCTTCGTCAAGTTCGAGCCTCATGGATTCGATCAGTGCTTCTTTGATAACAGCGTCCCAAAGGCGTTCGTTCGCTCCCTTACTTAAAGGCATAACCATTCTCCTCCAATTTTGCTTTTAAAATAGCTTTTGCTCTGTAAATGCGCATTCCGGCATTTTTTTCGTTAATGCCGATCAGCTTGGCGATCTCGTTATTGCTGTATCCGTACAGATATTTGAGCGATAATGCGTCACGGTATTTGTCGTCCATTCCGTTGATAACTTCCAGAATGAAATTCAATCCAACGGTCGAAAGGACTTCATTTATATCGGGCATTTCAATATTCTCTGCGGATATTTCTTCGTCAAGCGAAACATTTCTATCGGGTTTTTCCCTGCGCAGAATATCATAAGAAGTGTTTCTAACTATAATAACGATAAAAGAAGCCGTTTTACTACAAACGGGAGAAGAAATTTTTAAAATATTTTTTGCTATCTTTACAAAGCTCTCCTGAACAGCTTCTTCGGCGAGTGCGGAGCTATGTAAGATCGACATCGCCTTTTGCATCATCATGCCTTTGTAATGCTCATATATCTCTGTAAATTTTTCCTTATCGCTCGGTTCATCTATGAGTGTAAGATAAAAGCTCAACATAATTATCACGTTCCCACATTTTTTATACTGAACAGCAAAAACTCGCGTATATGATTTTTGCACCGATTTTTTGTTTGCAGTTTTATTGGTGTTCAGCATCATATCACATATACATAATATACCATATCTGTAAATAAAAAACAAGGGCATCACAAAATTGTGATGCCCTTAAAAATTACGCATTACGAATTAGTATTAAGCCTGCTCATCCAGCGTCTTGCCATAGCTCGGGAGAAAGTTTTTGACGAAATAATCAGCCTCGGGCATTGCCATTTCCTCTATCGAGAGGAGTGTCGACTTTTCCGCACTGATGAAGTCGGAATTGCCCGTCACACGCTCTTCTATGCACTTTATCAGCGCCGAAAGCTTGTCGGCGGCTTTCACCAGACGCCAAAGCTCCCGCTCCTCGTCCGAAGTATTTTCATCGGGAGACAAAAGCGGCGAAATTTCGCTCTGCATCTCCTCGGGGAGCATCGAAACAAGTCGGTTTTTCGCGTTGTCCTCGACCTGCTTGTAGGCGGAGCGTATCTCGGGACTGCCGTACTTCACGGGAGTGGGCAGATCGCCCGTTATTATCTCGGTAACATCGTGAAAAACACCGAGCAGAGCGCATCTTTCGGCGTTGTAGCTCTTGTCGAAGTAGGTGTTCCCGATGATCGCAAGGCTGTGCGCTATCATCGCCGTTTCAAGGCTGTGTTCAGAGATATTTTCGTTCCTTGTGTTGCGCATAAGTCCCCAGCGGTTTATAAGCTTCATTCGTGAAAGCATTGAGTAAAACTGATTTTCCATTCCGATCTCTCCTTTTGTGTTTATTCTATCACAAAAGGCGCTTTTTTTCAAGCTTTTGCTGTCCGATAAAGCGTACAGCTGAATAATTGTGCAAAAAGCACCGAATTTCGATATTGATTTTATGCAAAACAAGAAAATATTATCGTTTATCGATAAAAAGGTATTGACAAATGATATCCGCTGTGCTATCATACTGTCAAAGGGAGAAACCTTGGGGTGATATCCCGCATACAGAAAGGAACGGTCATTATTATGAACAGTAAGAAGAACAAAAAATGGACAGATACAATGTCGCTCACGCTTTCAAGGGTCATCGTATGGGTGCTTGCGGTGATATTTGCCGCCGCAGTTGTTTACGCCACGGTGTCGCTCATATCATCGTCGTGGGGACCGCTTGCAATGGTGTGGGATATGGGACTTGACCCCGTGGGATTTTACATAGCTTTTTATGCCTGTGCAGTGCTTGCTTTCACGGCGCTTTTCTTCCTCAATAAGCTCCTCTCAAACATAAGTCGGAAAAAAGTTTTCATCGAGGAAAATGTCAAGCTTATCCGAATCCTCTCGTGGTGCTGTTATCTTGTCGGCATCGTCCTCGCCGTTTACAGCATTTGGGCATATCCTTTCATCGTAATTGCGGCAGCAGCGGCTTTCTTCGGACTTATAATCCGTGTGCTGAAAAACGTCTTTGCAAAGGCTGTGCAAATTCAGGAAGAAAATGAGGGAACGATATGAACCGAGCAAGTATATTGAAGAAAGGTGACTTAAATGGCTATAATAGTTAATCTTGATGTTATGATGGCGAAGCGTAAGATCTCCTCGGGCGAGCTTGCGGAAAAGCTTGATATCACTCCTGCGAACCTCTCGATACTCAAAACGGGCAAGGCGAAAGCGATACGCTTTTCCACCCTTGACAAGCTCTGCGATATCCTCGGCTGCAAGCCCGGCGATATCCTCGACTTTGAAAGGAGCGATGAAGAATGACCCCCGATGAGCTTTCCGCAAATTCTTCCGAGAATGTTGAAAATGATCTTCCCGAAGAAGAGATCGTGCAGAGCGAACTGACCGAGCAGTCCGAACCGAGCGAAAATGCCGATACTGAAAAGGATACTCCGCCTGCGGAAAAGCCGCCGTTCTGCTCGACCGCCGAGAGCGTTTTTGCACTGATATTTCTTTTCACGGGTTATACCTTTATAAAGCTTTTTTTACAGCATAGCTGCGGAATCGCCGCCGCACTGTTCCTTATCGCAGTGCTTATATTGTCGGCAGTATTGGCAAAGCTCCGCAAGGCTGACGGGAGCAGGTCATCAAAGCTTTACTTCGTTCTGTCGGCAGTTTTCGCCCTCGGAACGGGCGTGAGTGCAAACGGACTTATACGGTTTATGGCGTTCTGCTTTGCGGCTGTATATTATGCGATGTGGGCGTTCGCACTGAACAATCCCGAGTGGAAAGGCTTCGGCGAAAGTGCTTTCCATAGCGTTGGCGAAGCAGTTTTCGGCGTGCCTAAGCGCAATTTTACCGCCTGCCCGAAAGCCGCCTGCGGAATTTTCCGCCGAAAGAGCGGCGCGAAAAATGTCGGCTATGCAGTGATAGGACTTATGCTCTCGCTGCCGATAACGGTCGTTGTTTGCGTACTGCTTATGAGTGCGGACGGCGGCTTTGAGGATATGCTCGGACGGATCTTTGACAGCATAAGCCTTACCGAGTTCTGGCTTTTTCTCGTCGGTCTGCCCGTGTCGTTCCTGCTGTTCGGCGTTATTTTTGGTGCAGTTTCCGCAAAGGGAAAGCTTCGCACGGACGAGGCTTTGTACGAAGCGAAAAACGGGAAAATGCGCTTTGCTCCGCCTGCCCTCGTCTGTGCATTTACAACGCCGATTCTGATAGTTTATGCGCTGTTTTTCTTCTCACAGCTTGGCTATTTCATTTCCGCATTCGGCGGAGTTCTCCCCGAAAAATTCAGCGCATCGGAGTACGCACGAAGAGGATTTTTTGAGCTTTGTGCAGTAGCAGTGATAAACCTCGCCGTTATTGCCGCCGTCAATGCATTCTGCCGCAGGGACGGAAAAAATACCGCGCTCAAAATCGTTACGGTCATTCTCTCAGTGTTCACACTTATCCTTATCGCGACCGCCGAAAGTAAAATGTTCCTCTATATCGACCGCTTCGGACTGACCTCAAAGCGCGTTTATACATCATGGGCAATGTTCATTCTCGCGGCAGTGTTCGTGCTTATAATAATTTCACGCTTTAAAAAGTTTCGCGCCGCAAGCGTAGGTGCGGCAGTAATAACTATAGCCTCGCTCCTGCTCTGCTTCTGCAACGCAGACGGACTTATCGCAAAGTATGACGCAAAGCTTATAGAAAAGGGCGTGATGACAACATTCCCCGATGACCTCTCCGCAGATGCCGCACCCACAATAAGAGAATGTCTGGAAAGCGATGACCAAGACCTCGCCGATGCCGCAAGATATTCACGCATAAGGCTCACAACAATGGCTTTCGGAAAAGAATGGTTCGAGGAAACCGTGAGTGATATCATAGCTTTCGAGTCGTTCAAAGAGAGATAAAAAATTTCAATTTTTATTATATAATATTGACAAAATATTTCGTTTGTGATAAGATTTTGTTATAACAAATTTATTTTTGGGGGTAATAAAAATGCAGAAAATTCTATGCCTGCTGTGTGCGCTCGTGATAGCCGTGACCGTTCTGCCGTCGGGGTGCTTTGCGGCAAAAAATGACAAATCGGAAAAGGTCGTTCTTTACGGCAACAAAATTTCCGTCAACGCAAAGCAGATATGCTTTGTAAAGGGCGAAAAGGGCGAATATGAATACCTTGATACGATGTATGACCTGTCGTTCAAAAAGTATTACTATGTCGGGGATAATACGGTCGATATCAAAGCCGTTGCGGAGAAGCTCCCGAAACTGCAGAACCTTGTCGTTATAAGGGCAGATGTCAGCAACATATCCTATCTTAGCAAGCTCGACGATCTTGTATGGCTCGGTCTGCACCAGTGCAGCGGTTCGGAGGATCTTTCCTTCCTGAAAAAGCTTACGGGGCTGAAAAAATTCCGCTACACAAGCACATGGGCGGATAAGGTCTGCGAGAGCATAGACCCCGTCTCCAACTTGAAAAATGTGACGGAGCTTTATCTTGATGTAAGAGCGTCTGCGATAAAGGATATCGCTCCGCTCAAAGGGCTCAAAAAGCTGAAAACGCTGGAGCTGAAAAACATCGGCGGTGACGATGCTGCTTTGATAGGCAGTTTCAAAAAGCTTCGCTCCCTTTCTGTTACCCTCACCTCGGAAAGAACGGATATGTCGTTCCTTTCAAAGCTTGACGCTCTCGAAACGCTCGATGTCTCGGGAAACACGACCAACCTTAGCGCCGCCGCCAAGACCAAGATGAACCGCCTGCGCAGTCTTTCCGTCGACTCAAACGACGATGATCTTTCATTTATCGGAAGCCTTGCGCTGGACGAGCTTTCACTTTCCTATGTAAAAAGCTCTTTCACTGATGGAATGAGAAACCTTGCAGGACTTAAAACACTTCGGCTCATGGATATCAACAACGGCAGAACGTATGATATGTCCTTTATAAAGGATCTGAAAAGCCTTGAAAATCTTTTTATCATGGGCTGCAATGACGTGCGCCTTTTCGGGAATAAGAGCCTGAAAAATGTTTCGATATGGCTCAGCGAATTTACGGATATGATAAACCTCAAGGACTGCGAGAACATCGACAGCCTTCAGATATACAACAATAACGCCTCATTCAATGTAAACTGGATAGAGGGAATGGATATAAAGGAGCTGAGCATCTCGGACGGCTCATCCTGCGGAATAAAAAACATGCAGAAGCTCTCAACGCTGAAAAAGCTCAAAAAGCTCACGCTCGATTTCACGGGCATCTCGGACGAGACCGCAAAGGCAATAAAAAAAGCTCTCCCGAAATGCGGGATCGAAGTCTGCGAACTCGGCGGAGGCTCTTACGACATAAGAAAATATTGAGAATAACAAAAACCGCCGACCGCGTAAAGGTTATCCCTTTTACACGGTCGGCGGTATTATTATATCTGTATGAAAAATTCACCCGGAATATAGTTTTTCGCAACGGGCGGATATAGAATCCGCCTCTACGATTTTTGCTGCGAATTAACGGAATATAAATAATTCCGAATTCCGCATTCCGAATTTAATTCTTAATTTGCAATTGATTTTCCCGTATAGAGCTGATAATATCTGCCCTTTTCTTTGATAAGCTTATCGTGAGGACCGCGTTCGATGATTCTTCCCTGCTCAAGTACCATGATGCAGTCGGAATTCTTTACGGTCGAAAGTCTATGTGCGATAACGAATGTCGTTCTGCCGTACATAAGTCCGTCCATACCTCTTTGGACGAGTGCTTCGGTTCTTGTATCGATAGATGATGTTGCTTCATCGAGGATAAGTGCGGGCGGATCGGCTACTGCGGCACGGGCGATCGCAAGGAGCTGACGCTGACCCTGCGAAAGGTTTGCGCCGTCGCCTGTGAGCATTGTATTATAGCCCTCGGGGAGTCTTTTTATAAAGCTATGGGCATTTGCAAGCTTTGCCGCCGCGATACATTCCTCGTCGCTTGCGTCCAGTCTGCCGTAGCGGATATTATCCATGACTGTTCCCGTGAAGAGGTGTGTATCCTGAAGAACGATGCCGAGCGAACGGCGGAGGTCGGCTTTCTTTATCTTATTGATATTGATGCCGTCATATCTTATCTTGCCGTCCTGAATATCGTAGAAACGGTTGATGAGGTTCGTGATAGTGGTCTTTCCTGCGCCCGTGCTTCCTACGAATGCGATCTTCTGACCGGGGTCTGCGGAGATTTTTATATCGTGGAGGACGATCTTATCATCGGTATAGCCAAAGTCAACGCCGTCAAAGACGATGCGTCCCTCAAGCTTTGTATAGGTAACGCTTCCGTCCTCGGAGTGAGGGTGCTTCCATGCCCAAAGTCCCGTTCTTTCTTCACATTCGGAAAGAGTTCCGTCTGCGTTTTCCTTTGCGTTGACAAGCTCAACATAGCCGTCATCGGTTTCAGGCGTTTCATCGATAAGGTCGAATACACGCTTTGCGCCTGCCATAGCCATAACTACCGAGTTTATCTGCTGGCTGACCTGAGTGATAGGCTGGCTGAAGTTCTTGTTGAGTGTGAGGAACGATATAAGCGTACCGAGGGTAAGTCCCGTCACTCCCGAAAGTGCAAGGACTGCGCCGAGGATAGCGCACAGAACGTAGCTGATATGACCGAGGTTGTTGTTTATCGGCATAAGAATGTTTGCGAACTTGTTTGCGTTTTCTGCGCTCACGCGAAGCTCGTCATTGATGCGGTTGAAGCCCTCTTTTGCTTTTTCTTCGTGACAGAAGACCTTAACGACCTTCTGACCCTCGAGCATTTCTTCGATATAGCCATTAACTTTACCGAGGTCTTTCTGCTGTTTAACGAAGAATGTCGAAGACTTTCCGCCGAGCTTTGCCGTAACGAGGAACATTACGCCGATCATTAAGATCGTCAGAATCGTGAGCGGAATGTTCAGCACTATCATACTTACAAAGCTCATGATGACTGTGATAGTCGAGTTGATGAGCTGTGGGATACTCTGTCCGATGAGCTGACGGAGAGTATCGATATCGTTCGTGTAGATAGACATTATATCGCCGTGAGCATGGGTGTCGAAATACTTTATCGGGAGAGTTTCCATGTGCGAGAAAAGGTCGTTTCTGAGGTTTCGGAGCGAACCCTGCGAAACATTTACCATTATTCTGTTGTAAGCATAGGAAGTAACAATGCCGACTGCATAAATTCCGACAAGCTTCAGGATAGCTCCTGCGAGCGGTCCGAAGTCGGGTTCAAGTCCTGCTGCCTTTGCATTTACGAGCGGAGTGATATAATCATCGACAAGGCTCTTCATAAAGAGCGTTCCGTAAAGTGTCGTTATCGCCGTGATGATAATGCAGATAACAACGATTATAAGGTGTACTGTATAGTTTTTGAAAAGATATGAAAAAACACGTCCGAGGGACTTTGTGTCCATATTCTTCATATTTCTCATATCCATTGGGGGTCTTCCGTGTGGTCCCGGCATAAATTGATCTCTCCTTTCCGTCAGTCAGCCGCAGGTGCGTCAAAGTCGCCGCTGCCGCTTGTCTGTGCATCGTAGATCTCTTTGTAGATCTCGTTGGTTTCAAGAAGCTTTTCGTGTGTATCGAAGCCGCTTACCTTGCCGTCATCGAGGACAAGCACTCTGTCAGCGTCCTTGACGGAGGAAATACGCTGTGAAATGATTATCTTTGTCGTTCCGGGTATTCTCTGGGCAAAGGCTTCACGGATCTTTGCATCGGTCGCAGTATCGACCGCACTTGTCGAGTCGTCGAGGATAAGCACCTTCGGGTTTTTAAGGAGCGCTCTTGCGATGCAAAGACGCTGCTTCTGACCGCCCGAAACGTTGCTTCCTCCCTGCTCGATATAGGTATTGTATCCGTCGGGGAAGCGTTCGATGAATTCATCTGCGCAGGCGAGCCTGCAGACCGCGCGGCACTCTTCTTCGGTGGCATTTTCATTGCCCCAGCGGAGGTTGTCAAGGATAGTTCCCGAGAAAAGAACATTCTTCTGAAGAACTACCGCAACGCTGTTTCGGAGAGCTTCGAGGTCGTAGGACTTAACGTCCTTTCCGCCGACATAAACGCTGCCGTCGGTGACATCGTAAAGACGGCTGATGAGGTTAACAAGGCTCGATTTGCCGCAGCCCGTTCCGCCGATGATGCCGATAGTTTCACCCGCATTGATATGGAGGTCGATATTTTCAAGAACATTTTCACCGCTGCTGTGAGCATAAGCAAAGTTAACGTGGTTGAAGTCGATGCGTCCGTCAGCAATGTTTGTATCGGGAGTTTCGGGGTTAACGATGTCGGGTTCTTCCTTGATAACTTCAACGACACGCTTTGCGCTCGCTTCACTCATCGTGAGCATAACGAAGATCATCGAAAGCATCATAAGCGACATGAGAACGCTCATAACGTAGGAGAACAGCGATGTAAGCTCGCCCGTTGTAAGGCTGCCGGCAACGATGAACTTCGCGCCGAGCCAGGAGATAAGAATGATGCAGAAGTAAACAACGAACATCATTATCGGGCTGTTGAGGGCGATAAGGCTTTCTGCCTTGACGAACATCTTGTAAATGGAGTTGGAAGCGTTCTTGAACTTGGTCGTTTCGTGGTTTTCACGAACGAAAGCCTTTACAACACGGATAGCCGAAACGTTTTCCTGAACGCTTGCATTGAGGTCATCGTACTTCCTGAATACGACTTCAAATATCCTTGAAACCTTTCCGATGATAAGGAAAAGAGCCGCTCCGAGGATAACGAGCGCAGCAAGGAATATAAGGCTAAGCTCGCCGTTGATAGCGATGCACATTATAAGGCTGCATATAAGCGTGAAAGGCGCTCTTACTGCGATTCGGATAAGCATCTGGAAAGCGTTCTGAATGTTCGTAACGTCCGTTGTCATACGGGTGATAAGTCCGGCTGTGCTGAATTTATCGATGTTGGAGAACGAGAAACGCTGAATGTTGTCATACATAGCATGACGAAGGTTGCAGGCAAAGCCTGTCGATGCGGTCGCAGCATATTTGCCTGCGAGAACGCCGCTGCCAAGGCTCAGAAATGCAACGATCACCATAATAACGCCGTATTTTACAACCGCGGACATATTTCCTGCCGAAATGCCGTCATCAATGAGCTTTGCGGTGATGAGCGGAATGATTACTTCAAACAGAACTTCGAGCGCAGTAAAGATCGGTGTCAGTATCGTGTCTTTCTTATACTGTTTGATCTGTGCCATAAGTGTTTTTATCACAGCACATACCTCCTTTTTGATATTGTTTCATATTTGCGAGCATAATTTTAAGTCCGCGGCTGATTATTGGCATATCTTCGGCTGGGATACCCTCGAGCAATGCTTTGTCAAGATCGTCCATATCCTTTTTGAGAAAAGCGGTGAATTCGGCAGCTTTCGGCGTAAGCTCAAGCTGTTTCTTTCGGTCATCGCCCTCAACGGATATCATCTGAAGATACCCTTTCTGTTTCAGCCCTTTTAAAAGAAGCGAAACGGACGCACGGGACGTTCCGAGAATATCGCAAAGATCGGTCGAACAGAAATCCCTGCCCTTGTTTTCGTGGATATACACTATGCAGAAGCACTGCATAGGCGTAAGCTCCATTTTATCGCTCGTTGTGCGGCAATGGGCATCTACCGTTGCCGATATCTGTCTGATATAGCCCAGAATTTTTTCCTCTTTCAAATTTAACGCTCCTTTCCTTATATTATCTGCCTGCAAAAACATTTTTTGAGTGTAGATATATTATAGCAACATTGAGATTGTTTTAAAAGCAAATATTTGTAATTTAAAATAGTTTGTTTTATTAACAATTAAAATGATAAACAAAAATATGCGGAAAGTGAAACGTTATACTTGTTAATTCTGACGAACTCCATTGTTAGAAAATATATATATTTTTATTTATAAATAGTCATAATTTCGTGATATAATAATTTATAAGTATAACTGCGGAAAGGAGCGTTTTTATGCCGTCAAAACAGATCGACCGAAATGATGACGACCGCCTTAACTGGCGCTATCAGGACAAAGCCTATAACGAAATGTTCAAGGCCTGGCGCAGACAGCGGCGTGATTCTGTCGGCTTTTATTATGTCAGCAAGCCGAATGAGCTTACCTATCTTGACGGCTACGGCTTCGTGACGGATTACCCCGAAGCTGCCGAAAGAAACGCCCTGCGCAAAGTTATGAACGTCATCGGCGTAACGATGATGCTGCTCGGCATCATTGACCTTTTGTATAAATATGCCGTCCCGAATCTGCTCGCTGCGTTCGGCGTGGATATCTACTTCGATAAATACACGAAAACTTTCTACGGGAATGAATGGCTCATTCTTGCAATAGATGTCTTTTTCGGCGTGATAAAGCGTCTTATACCGCTTTTGTATGTCTATAAAAAAATGCAGATGCCGATCAAGGTAATGATACCGACAAGGATAACGAACAGAACGCTCTTCAAATACGCAGTTCCCGTTATGCTTTTTGCGGCAGGCTGCTGTATAGCGGCTTCGGGCGTTTATGATCGGATACTGCATTTTGTTGGCATAGAAAAAGATAAGCTGTTCGATATTCCCGACAGCAAGGCTGTTCTAGTGCTTTATTTAATAGTACATATAATATTGATACCCATTATAAGCGAAATACATACGCGCGGCGCGCTTTTGCAGCTGTTAAGGCAGTTCGGCGACGGCTTCGCGATAGTTATAACGGCTCTGCTCACTTCGCTCATAACCTATAACCTCAGCACATTCTGCTATGTGTTCGTTTCATCGCTCGTTATCGGATATTTCACAGTGCGGACGGGTTCGGTCATCACTGCGATACTTATGCGCATAACAATGGCGGCGGTTTCCTACGGCGTGTTTATGATAGACGAGTTCGCGAGCGAAGAAAACGGCGGATTTATCGTAATGACAGTAATGTTCGTTGTCCTTGCTGTCGGACTGGTAAGCTTTATAAAGCTTCTCATTGACCACAGCAACAGCTTCTCGCTCAATTTCAAGGGAAGATATCTTAGCTTTACCGACAAGTGCGGAATAATCGCTTCTTCTATCCCCGTTGTTGTCGGTTTTACTATAATAATTATACATACTATTATAAGTATAAACTTTGTGATGCGTGTATGATGAGAAACGACGAATTTTATATGGAAAAAGCGCGTATGCTCGCGGATAAAGCCGCCGCGGACGGCGAAGCTCCGATAGGCGCGGTCATAGTCCGAAAGAGCGACGGCGAAATAGTCGGAACGGGAAGAAATACCCGTGAAAAAGGCAGGACTGCGCTCGGTCACGCCGAAATATCGGCTATTGCAAGCGCTTGTGAAAAGCTCGGCGGCTGGAGACTCTCGGGGTGCGAGATGTTCGTGACGCTTGAACCCTGTCCGATGTGCGCAGGTGCGATAGCGAACGCTCGGCTCGACAGGGTAGTTTTCGGCGCATCGGATACGAAAAACGGCTTCGCAGGTTCAAGGGCGAATCTCTTTGAGCTTTGCGGAAGCTATACTATTATAAAAGGCGGAGTGATGAGAACCGAATGTGAGGCTCAGCTGAAAAGCTTCTTCGGCGCACTCAGAAAGAAGAAAAACGGAATGAACGGAATAAAGCTTATAAAAATTGAGTCGGCGGAGCAGGTCAAAAACCTCGCCGCGATCGCCGACGAGATATGGCACGAGTGGTTTCCCTCGATACTTTCGGCGGAGCAGATAGATTATATGGTCGAAAAGTTCCAGTCGGAAAAAGCTATGACCGAGCAGATGAAAAATGACGGCTACGAATACTATTATATACACCGAAACGGTGAGCATATCGGCTACACTGCCATAAAAAATGACGGAAAAAGGCTATTTTTATCCAAACTTTATATAAAAAAGGAATTCCGCGGAAAAGGCTATGCTTCGGCGGCTTTCAAGCTTATAAAAGATATCGCCTCCGAGCGTTCGCTCCGTTCGATATGGCTCACGGTGAACAAATACAACGCGAATTCTATCGCGGTATATGAAAAGCTCGGCTTCAGGCGTATCGGCGAGGGTGTGACCGATATAGGAAACGGCTACATTATGGACGATTTCTTCTATCAATACGATATAAATTCCGTCCGCAGGATAGAGGAAGAAGACAGGGAGTTCTTCCTCGGTGCGGCGGATACCTTTTACCACACTGACGCGGTGGAAAAACCTCTCCCGATGAAAAAGCTTGAAGCTATCTTCGCTGAAATGATGCGCTCGGACATTTACCTCGAGGGTATGATACTTCTTCACAACGGCGAAAGAGCAGGCTATGCCGCTATCGCGAAAACTTTCCAGACCGAGAGTGCCGCCCTGACCGTCTGGGTCGAGGACTTGTATATTCTTCCCCAATTCAGAGGAAAAGGCTTGGGAAATACTTTCTTCGAGCGGCTTTTTGAGCGCTTCGACAGCGTGACGGGCAGATACCGCCTTGAAGTCGAACCCGAAAATGAAACAGCTTACAATCTGTATAAAAAAATGGGATTCCGTGAGCTTGGCTACACGGAAATGATAAAGGAGATGAACTGAAATGGCTGTACGCTTTTACAATGCGCGAATACTGAGCCTTGAAAACGGAATGAATGTCGATTTCGGTGAAGTTCACACCGACGGTGGAGTTATTTCCTATGTCGGCGACAGCGAAAATGCACCCAAGAGCACTTTTGAGCGCGAAATAAACCTCAACGGCAACCTTATAATGCCCTCGTTCAAGAATGCGCATACACATTCGGCAATGACATTTCTCCGTTCGTATGCGGACGACCTTCCATTGCAGGACTGGCTTTTCAAGCAGGTCTTTCCAATGGAGGCAAAGCTCACGGGCGATGATATCTATACTTTCTCGAAAATTGCTTTTGCCGAATACCTCACAAGCGGCATCACGGCGGATTTCGATATGTATTTTGAACCCGAATATATGGCAAAAGCTTCCGAGGAAACGGGCTTCCGCACAATAATGTGCGGCTCGGTCGCAGGCTCGGAGGACGAATGTGACGCTGCCCTTACAAAGCTTGAAACATTATACAATAAGTATAAGGACAGAAGCGAATTCGTCAGCTACCGTCTTGGCTTCCACGCAGAATATACGACCCATGTTTCGATCATAAACGGCATCGGCGAGCTTGCAAAGAAGTACAAAGCTCCCGTTTACGCCCACAACAGCGAAACCCTCTCCGAAACGAAGGAGTGCATCGGACGCTATGGCTATACACCGACCGAGCTTATGGAAAGAGCAGGTGTGTTCGAGTACGGCGGCGGCGGTTTCCACTGCGTATATATGAGCGATAACGACATCGAAATTTTCCGCAGAAGAGGACTCTGGGCAGTTACGAACCCCTGCTCGAACGCAAAGCTTGCAAGCGGCATCGCTCCCCTTGTGAAAATGACGGAAAAGGGCATAAAGCTTGCGATAGGCACGGACGGTGCGGCGAGCAACAACGCCCTCGATATGTTCCGTGAAATGTACCTTGCGGCTGTTTTGCAGAAGATACAGCTTAAAGACGCGGCGGCAATGCCTGCGGACAGAATACTGCGAATGGCTTGCTGCGGCTCAGCGAACGCAATGGGACTTGACAACTGCGACGGCATCGCAAAGGGCAAGAAAGCCGACCTTATCGTTATCGACCTCAATGCGCCCAATATGCGCCCTCTCCACAATATCCCCAAGAACCTCGTTTACAGCGGCTCGAAGCAGAACGTTCTGCTGACGATGTGCGCAGGAAAAATCCTCTACGAGAACGGCGGATTCACAACTATCGACCTCGAAAAAACTTATGCCGATGCAGGTGTTTCACTTAAAAGAATGTTGAGTGAATAACGGCATTTTCAACAAAAATTTCGTCCCTTTTAATATAAATCTGCCCAAGAAAGGAATCAGAAAAATGAGCATATATTTTCATCTCCCGAGCTTTACACATCATTTCAGTCTTAACAAGCTGATGATAGAAACTCTTCGCGAACACCCCGAATATTTCGTCGATGGATTGGAGATAGCGTCCGTTTTCGGCGGCTTTGACGGCTCGACATGGAACGGCGGAAGAGGTGTAGGCGGTCAGTTCGACCCAAAGCTCACCGAACTAATCATCAAGACCTTTGACGAGCTGAAGGTTCCTATCCGCTTTACTTTCACGAACCCTCTCATCACCGAGGAGCATCTTTCCGACAAAAACTGCAACGAGATACTCAAAATGGCTGACAACGGCATAAATCAGGTCATAGTTATGAGCGAAGTTCTCGAAAAATATATCCGCGAAAATTACCCACGGTATAAGATAACCTCCTCAACCTGCAAGGAAATAAGAGATATGGACGGCGTAAATGCCGAGCTTGAAAAGCCATACAACCTCGTTGTCCTCGATTATAACTGGAACAATAAATTCGATGAACTCGAAAAGATAAAGGACAAGGGCAGATGCGAGATCCTCGTAAATGCGCTCTGTCAGCCGAACTGCCCCCGCCGCGGCGAACATTACAGAACTATCGGAAAAGTTCAGCTTGAACGCTGCGAAGCCGGATATTCTGCAGTCGGCGGAAAGCTTCAGTTCAAGGACTTTGAATGTCCGTTCATGGGAAGAAATATCTATGATATAACACAGCTCCCGACCTTTATCTCGCCCGAAGCCATTCAGGAAAAATACGTTCCAATGGGCTTCAGGGAATTCAAGCTCGAGGGTAGAAGCGCACCCGATGTCGATATGCTCGAAACCTATATCTACTATTTCGTTAAGCCGGAAATGAAGAATAAAGTCCGCCTTGAAATGCTTGAAAAACTCACGGGACGTGTAAGATATTTCAACTTTATCGGATAAGATCTTCGTTCTTCAAAAATTACAAAGAAGTTACAAACGGTAACGCAAAGTAACAAAATTTCGCATAAAATCGGTCGTTTCGGCTGAATTTTAGTAAAAAACTATATAATACAACTAATTTTGAATTTTAAATTTGTGACAGATGTACATTGACAGTTGGCGAATGAAATGGTAGAATTAAAGCACGATGTTAAGAGTGAATACATAAAACGTATAAGCGCTCGAAACACCACTATTCTATTGATTTCCATTTTATATTTGGAAATAAATAAAGAAAAACAAAACAAAACAAGGAGGAATTTTTCATGAACATGAAAAAGACAATCGCAGCAGTTGCTGCATGCGCAATGGCCGTATCTGCAATGGCTACAACAGTTTCCGCTGTAGACGAAGGCGCTACAGAAGCAAAGTCCGTACACTATGACCTCACAATCAAGGAAAAGGCAAAGTCCGCTAGCCTTACTTTCGTTGGTAAGGGTATCGCAACTCAGATCGGTGAACTCAAGCTCACAATTCCTTTCACTTATGTAACATTGGTTAACCAGGATGTTAATGTAACAGTTGCTGATAAGTCCACAAAGACTTCTTACACATTCACATTCACATCTAACTCCAGCTCTTCCAACTACGATGGCACAACATCGCTTAATAAGGTTGATACAGACTCCGACGGCACACTTGATGCTTGGGAATACAAGATTGACCTTAAGAACCCTGCTCTTGCTGCATCTATCGCAGAAGCTTTCAATCCTGGCGCTGAAGGCCTCGACATCACTCTTACAATGGCTAATCTTGGTCTTGTTTCCGATGCTGATCAGGGCAAGTTCACAGCTGATATCGTAGCTAGCAAGTGCAAGCTCGAAGATGATAATGCCACTGTTTACAACGGCAAGGGCGTTGTTTCCGAAGCTGACGTTAAGAAGCCAATGAAGACTATTGCTAACACAACAAGCAATACTGCTGAAATCTTCGCTCGTCTTGCTACTAAGGGCACAAAGGATAAGGATAATGGATACAAGAACGTTTCCGCAGTAATCAACGATATGGTTGCTAACTACGATGATGTTGTATTCACATTCAACACAGCTACAGATAACGTTATTTCTGAATCTTGGCTCGCTGGCAAGGAATCTTGGATCGGCAACGCTGTTAACTTCCCTGGCTACTATGTAACAAACGTTCCTGGCACAGAGTCATGGATGGGCGACAGCCAGTTCAAGTCCTTCCCTCAGCACCTCTACAACCTCTTCGGTGATGAAGGCACAGGCTACACATACTCTGATAGCTATGCATTCAACAACCTCTTCAATGCTGCTCTCGTTGCTAACAACGGTTACACAATGAACCAGAGCACTGTAACTCCTTTCGAGTACAGCAAGACTTCCGTATCCTTCAGCTGGTCTGACCTCACAGGCGGCAACAGCTTCGTATCTCCTGCTTCTGCAGTTCAGACACTCCAGCTTGCTACATCTTCTGAGTGGTACTGGGATTCTATGGACGTTGCAGCTTACGTTCTCGCAGCTGACGATGCTTCCACAGATGCTGGTATTGAAGATGACGGCGCTGACCTCGACGAAGGTGAAGATGCTGCTGAAGATGATACAGTAGCTGACGACGATGCTGCTGATGATGTTGCTGATGACGATGTTGCTGATGACGACGTTGCTGATGATGTTGCTGATGATGATGTTGCTGCTGACGACACAGTTGCTGATGACACAACTGATGCTAACCCTGCAACAGGCAACGCTCCTATCGCTCTCGCAGTTATCC
>OLGB01001836.1_pt1 | contig 24351 bp, 20 predicted proteins | sample 1605691 | NCBI WGS metagenome assembly OLGB01 (sample SAMEA3888925, study PRJEB22519) | human gut metagenome | biome: human gut; feature: human-associated habitat; material: faeces | place: Denmark | collected 2010 | reverse complement strand
GGACGCCAGAGCCCTAAGTTATGACGCAAATCGCGCTTATAAACGCCGATTTACCTACTTGCCCATTATAGAGGAGATAGTACGCCACACTTCCGGTTTTTCGTGCCCCTTTCTCCAGCCGGCCATTCCCGCGAGGCCGTACTTCCCGACCAGCGACAGCTTCCTCTCTATCGAAGCGGCGTTTTCGACCCAGACCTTCTGCACTTTACCGTTCGCGACGTAGGTGAAATAATGCTGCCCCTGCGTTTCCAGCCACTGCATCGGCGCTCCGCGCTTTGCGGAGAGCTCCTCCGCCTCGGCCATCGTCAGGGTGTAGCCCTTCACCTTCACGCCTTCGCCGGACTTCGTCTCTTCCCAGCGGCGCATATAGAAGGGAACGCCAAGCACAAGTTTCGAGGCCGGCACCCCTTCCGCGAGCGTGCCCTCCACCGCCTTCGTCACCCAGGGCATCGAAGCGACCGAACCGGCGCGCGGACTTGTGCGCCAGTGTTCGTCATAGGCCATCAGCATGATATAGTCGGCGTATTTCGCAAGCTCGCCGCGATCATGGCTTCTCGAGGATTTGGTGTTCGCCGGGATGAATACGTCGACGGAGAGGATGAGCCCCTCGGGGCGCAGCAGCTCGGAGATCCGCGCGACGAAACGCACGAACTGCGCGCGGTCTGTTTCGTTCATCCCCTCAAAGTCGATGTTGACGCCGTCAAGTCCGTAAAGTTTAGCATAGATTATAAGACGCGCCATGAACAGGTTCATCGCGCGCGCGTTCTTGAACAGGGCGCTCGTCATTGAGGCGTTGAAGCTGTTGGAGACAAGCCCCCATACCCGGTATCCCTTGCGGTGGGCTGATTCCACATAAGCAGCCGAGGCGCGGTTCGCCATGCCTCCGTTAGCGTCCATGAGGTTGAACCAGGTCGGCGAGATCACTTCGAGGCCGGGGATCGCGTTCTGCGCGCCGATATTGGGATTATCGAGCGTCACGTGTTCCCAGACCATCGTCAGCTTGCCGGATATCGGGGCTGGTTTCGCGACGCCGCTCTGAACATAGCCTTTGGCGCTGTTGTTCGGGGTAAAGACGACGATCCCCCCTTCTCTCCTGAAGTCCAGCTTGACGAGGTTCTGCATCCCGCTCATATTGAAATATGAGATGCCCTCAACCGAGAGCGAGGGAAAATAGAGCGCGATCTGAGGTCCCGCAAGCTGCGCGAGCGCGGGGCTGTCGAATGCCTGCGCGGGGGCAAGCGCGGCAAGGTAGAAACCCTTGTTGTTCGGCCCGTCCTCAAGGGGCACCCCCATCACGCGGAGCGCCTCCGCTGGGACCCAGAGGGCTCCCGCCCTGAAAAAGGCGGTGCCGAGCAAGTCGGGCTGCGAACCGCTCTGACTTTCAAAATATATCTCCACCGGCTCGTCGCCGTCCGCCGCAAAGGCGGCGGCGCCAAACAGGGCGCTGGCAAGGGCCGCGATCAGGAACACCTTCAAAAACTTTCCAAGAAAATCTTTCATTGCAAAACTCCTCTCGTAATTCAGGAGATATTTTACTCTAAAAAGGTACTTGCAGCTTATGCAAATTTGCTATAATGGCCTATAATATTTGCGATATAAGCGAGGAAAAAACTTTGATAAAAAAAATCATCCTACTTTGCGCGGCTTTTATGATGATAACGGTAAATTCCGCCGCGGCCGCCGACGACGGCGAGGACAGCGGGAATATGGGGCTCAGCATCTCCGTGCCGGTATTCATCATGCACATGAAGATCGCCGCGCGCAAGGTCAAGTGGGGCTTCTCCTCCTCACGCATTGAGAACGAAATGATCCGCACGGAGGACGGCAACTATGTCGCCGAATACAACGACGCGATCCTGCTCTACCTCAACACGATGCCGGGGACGAAGATGCTCAGGAACATCGCCCTTTCCTTTACCATCGCCGAAGGAGATACGCCGATGGGATTCAGCCGCGGCGGCCTGCCCAACGGAGAGGACCAGTACGAAAGCATCTGCCAGCAGGTCATCATGGCCTTTGACCCGCATATCAGCCAGAAAGAGACGCGGCGCATGCTGGGCAGGCTCGGACTGTACGGCCCCGTGCTGGACGGCAGACAGAGGTACGACCGGCGCGGAGGGCTCGCATATATCATGAAGCTGCAGAATAACGGCACAATAGTGTTGGTAGTCTCCGGCATTTAAACGTATAATAAGGATATGTTCCGGCAGAATAAGGACAAGAACACATTACAAATAAAGAGAGGACAAGACGTCATGACAAAGGACGAACTTCTGGATAAGCTTGACGAAGCGCAGACAAACGAAGAGATAAGGGAGATCGGCGAGGAACTCCTCACACAGGACCCCGGCAGCCCCTATGGGAAACTGGCCGTATGGGAGACGATGGAGTACGAAGACGCCGTGGAGAGCCTCGACATGCTCCGTGAGGCGCTGGACGGGATCCGCGCCGTCGTCGACGCGAAAGATGCGCCCTCTATCATTGACGAAGACAGAGACGCGCTCGTCTACTGCACGGTGATGATGAACCTCGGCTATTCCCTGCTCGCGGACGGCAACGCCGAAGAGGCTTACGAAGTGGCCAAAGAGTTCGCCAATTTCGACGACGAGGGAGCTTTCCCCAGCCGCACGCTGCTCTACCGCTGCATGCTGGACCTTGAGCTATACGGAGATATCCTCGACAGCCTTGAGGCCGACCCGCTTGAATCGGTCGTCGGGGAGCACGCGCGCGCGATCGCGCTGCTGGAGACAGGCGCGGAGGCGGGAGAGGTACGCGACGCGATCAACTACGCCATATCGCTCTCTCCGGACGTTCCCTTCTTCATCATCAATATCTGGGATTTCCCGGAACCCGACGAAGAAATAGAGGACGAGCTCGAGGACGTGGTTAACGACGCCACCTATCTCGCGGAGCCCTGGTGCAAATCAGACAAGCGCCTCGCGGCCATCAGCGCGCCGACATTCCTCTTTGGCTACCTCACAAACAGGCTGTCCGACGAAAAAGAGATGAAGGTGCTCCGGGAGGGCTACGAAGATGCCGGCGTTTCGGAGCGCGTAGAGGCATTCAAGAAACACATTGAAGATCTTGAGAAGGAAAACAAAGATCCTGATGAAATCGACGCCGAAGCGCTGGGCGAGACGGCCGACATCCTTGAGGAGCTCCTTGGGGAATAAAAATCGATCATCGAAAACTTCCCGCGCCGCCGCTGCCAACGGCGGCGTTTTTATATTCACGCCTGTTTTTTAGCGTCCAACGCCTAATATGGAGGCGCTCAACGGCATTTAAAAGCGGCGCCCCGCAATAGGACGCCGCCGATACAAACCGCTTAGCCAAGATGCCGTTTCAGCGTATTCCGAATGGTCAGTCTTTTTCCCATATAGTATTGGCGCTGGGGTCCACAATGCGGTAGACGGTCCCCCGCGCGCGGTCCCAGGCGTACGGGCCGGAGGCCGAGATGCCGCCAAAACCGTCGAGGAACTGCAGGCCGCGGCTCACCGCATAATCATATGTCCTCACGCCGTTATAGACCGGCACGAATGGGTAGGGCCCCTCTATCTTATCGCTGGTCCAGTCGCCTCCCATGTCGGTCTCCGCGATGAGGCTGTCAAGCGTTTTCCTGAACTGGGCCGGCATATTGCCGATGAAGACCAGCTTGCCCATTGACGACTGAGCAAACTGCCTCATCAGATAGGCGGCGGCATATTTGCCGTCAGGCATCTGCGAAAGCGCGGTAACGGCGTTGAAGAGCGCGTTGACCGCCGCTATCTGCTTCGGGACATAGGAGGAGGGCGGAAAAAATCCCGTCACCCGCTGCCAGTTCGCGGGATCTCCCTCCGGGAACCATTTCTTCACGAGAGCCGTAGAGGCCGCGGCCCGCGTCTGTAAAGAGGGCGCTGAGCAGGAGAGCTCCCAGAGTTCGCGCTCGCTTCCCTCCGGCGCGAGCAGCGCGATCCGTTCAAGGAAAGCCGGTCCCTCGCTCTTTATCTTCTCCCTGCTTTCCATCTGCGCGACAAAGGCATCCCAGTCGGCGGCCAGGACCGCTCCGCAGAATACCGCCGCAAGCGCCGCCGTAAGCGTCACCAGCGCAATTATTTTTTTCATAAGAGTGCACGCTCCTTTCAAATCATTCCATCTCTTTGCGCGGCCCCATTCCCGCGGAGCCGCGCTGGCGGCGCGCCCGATAAGGCGGCCGGCTAATATTTGACGTCGCCGCGGACGGTGACCTCCCTCTCCCATTTGCCTCCCGGCCAGCTCTTCACGTTCACGCCGTCGGGCAATATTTTCCACATCCTGACATCAGGGCCGTTTCCGGCCGTGATATCGAGCTTGAATTTCGAGCCGTAGGCAAAGGGGATGAAGACCACGCCGCTGCCTACGTAGATACGCTCGTCCGGCGCGGCCGACGCCGCTCCCGCGGGGACGGCGCGCCACGGAGCGCCGCGCTTTATTGGATAGGCCAGGAATGTCTTGACCGAGGCGGTGGTGAACATCAGGACCCCGGTCTTTGAATAACCGCGCATAAAACCGGTGAGAAATTCCGCCTGGGCCTCGGCCGCGCCGGCCGCCGGCAGCGTCTTAAGACAGAAGCTGCCGAGGAAAAAGAGCGAGAAACCATTCTCCGAGCCCAGCGCGCGCGCGATCACCGAGGCCGCCTTGTCGCGGCGTCCCGAAGCGAAGTACTGCTCCGATTCGGCGCGCGCCTCCGCCCGTTTTTCCGGCGAAGAGATCAGCGCCAGCGAGGCTCCGTATATGGCGGGCATCGCCGCCGGCGTTTCGGCGATTTTTTTCTCTCCCGCCGCCGCGTCGCGCGACAGAACCGCCGCGTCCCCGGAGAGCGCGCCCCCTCCGTTCTCGAGAGCCGCCTGCTTCCGTACCAGAGAATCAAGGTCCGCGGCGCTCTGCGCCGCAAATGCCGCCCCTTGAGACACGACAGCGAGCGCGATGACAAAGACAAAAACTTTACACAATCTCACAAAGAAACACCTCTAAGATCTGAATTACCCGACTTATATACATTTTATGTATTCTCCCGTCCAAGTCAACGGCGGGAGAAAAGAAACTCAGCGCCTGCGGGGCAGCGAACCGTCAAAGGCCAGGATCAACAGCGGCAGACCCCCGAAGAAAAAGCTCAGCACGCCCCACAGCCAGAAATTTTTTCCCAGCCGCTGCGCGATGCTGCCCCAGAGGTATATCCAGCAGAAGAAGAATACCGCCGAGACAAGATACCCCATATTGCCGCCGAAAAATCCGAAGCTGAAAAAATTCAGCAGCGAGGCGACGACGGCCGGGGCTCCGATCCCCGCCGTCACCCACCGCGTGATCCCGGCGCAGTCGCAAAGCAGCATCACGTTATAGACGGGGATCAGGAATTCCAGATATGAACCGATACGGAACTTATCCCCGATCCTGTACATGACATAGGCCGTGAAGAGGTAAAACCCCAGCAGCATCGCCAGCGCGGCAAGCGCCGCGAAGGCCCCGAACAACATCGTGAACATCAGTCGCCCATCTCCTTCATGCGCCCCAGCACGTCGCCGAGCCGCTTTATCTTTTCTCCGTAGCCAGCCCAGTCGCCGTTCCGCTGGGCGCTCTGCGCGGCATCATAAAGCTGCTGCGCCTCTTCCGCGAGGGCCTTGATACTCAAGCCTCCGGCGGGAGCGGGCGATTCCGGCGCGGAAGATGCCGGCTCCGTTTTAGTTCCGGTCGAGGTCGTCACCTTCTGCCCCATCAGCTTCTCCAGCGCCGCGCCGAAGCTGTCGGACCAGGCGACGCGCCCGCCCGTCGAGACGATGACGCGCTTGAGCTCCGGCAGTTCGCCCTTCTCCGCCTTGAGGTAGAGCGGCTGCACATAGAGCAGCGACTTCCCGATCGGCACGACGAGCAGGTCGCCGCGTATGACGTCCGAACCGCGCTGGCTCCAGAGAGACAGCTGCGCCGATATTTCAGGATTCTGATCGATGAGCGCCTCCACCTGCCCGGGGCCGTAGATCAGCTTCTGCTTCGGGAACTGATAGACGAGCAGTTCGCCGTACTTCTGGGGATCGCAGCGTCCGGCCATCCAGCCGATGAGGTTGTCGCGCCCCAGCGGCATGTAGGGGACGATGATCGCGAACTCGGGAGACTCCTCGCCCCAAAGCTTCATCGTCACATAATTTGGCTGTATGCGCCGCTCACGCCCTACGGGAGTGACCTCCCATACATCCTCACGGTTATAATAGGTATTCGTGTCGGTCATATGGTAGGTGGTATAGACCTCCGTCTGCACCTCGAAGAAATCCTCCGGATAACGCATGTGCCGCCAAAGTTCTTCGGAAATGCCGCTCTTATCCTTGAAAAGTCCGGGGAATATCTTCATCCAGGTGCGAATGATCGGGTCTTTATCGTCGACGACGTAGAACGCCATCTTTCCCGTATAGGCGTCGGCGACGCCCTTGACGCTGTTGCGCACATAGTTCACGCCGCGGAAGAGGGCGAGCGAATTATCTCCCGTCTCAAAGGGCTTCGAATAGGGATAACGCTCAGACCAGGTGAAGGCGTCCTGCAGCCACTTGATGCGTCCGTCGATGAGAACCGGATAGGTCTCCGCGTCATAGATCAGGAAAGGCGCGACCTGAGCGAAGGCTCCGCGCACGTTGCGGTTATACAGCACGCGGCTCTCCGCCGAGAGGGCGCCCGTAAACAGTATCTCCGAATCGCGGAAGCGCAGCGAGAAGAGCAGCCGCCGCCACAGCGAACCGATGGCGACCCCGCCGTCCTCTTTGTAAACGGAGCGAACGTTAGAGTCTCCCATCGGATAGTCGAACTCCTTCACGTCGGTCTTGACGAGGACATAAGAATAGGGCGCCGTGCCGAAATATATCTCCGGGCGGGAGACCGGTATGTCGACCGCCGAACGGACCGGGATATCCTTCATGAAGAAATAGGGGAGCCCCCCGGAGGATATCTCGTTGACGGGGTTCATCACCACTCCGTAGCCATGCGTGAACTCCAGATGAGTGTTGACCCACGTCGGGTTCTGGAGCTTGGAGAGATCCAGCTCGCGGACCCCGAGCATCACCTGGCGGCTGCGTCCGTCCATCATGTAGCGGTCGATATAGACGTCGTTGAAATTATAGTAGGTGCGTATCGCCTGCAGCTGGCGGTAGGTGCGCAGCAGCGGCGAGTAATCCCAAAGGCGGATGTTCTGCACCGTCTCGTTGTCCGCGGCAAGCTCGGCGGCGGTCACCTCGGCCTCCGGCGTGAAGGCCACGGAGGTGACGCGGTCCAGCCCAAAGGCGCGGCGCGTGTAATCAAGATGATAGCCGAGATACCCCTTTTCCATCTCGTATTCGTTCGGCTTTACGCGGTATTGCTGGACAAGCCCGGGAACGACGCCGCGCGCCGCCCAGCCGACGACTATGAGCAGTCCGATGACGATCGCGGAGAACTTCCACATCGGCTTGAAAAAATTCACGAAGAGCAGCGCCGCGGCGGCGAACATCGCGAAGGCGAGGATGGAGAGGGCCGGCAGCACCACATGCGCGTCGGTATATCCCGCGCCGAAGACGACGCCGGTCGGCGAGAAGAGCAGCTCGTAACGGGCGATCCAGTAGCCGATCCCCCAGAGAATGAGGATCAGCGCGCCAAGCAGCGTAAGGTGCAGCCGGGCCTGGGGCGCGACATAGAGCCGGCCGGGGGTGAAGCTGACGGAGCGCGTCATGAAATAGAGCGCGGCGGAGCCGATAAGCGCAAGCATCAGCACCCCCTGCATCCAGAGCTGCAAAAATTTGAGGAAGGGCAGGCTGAAGATATAAAATCCGATATCGATGCCGAAGAGCGGGTCCGTCGTGCCGAACGGCGTGGGGTTCATGAATTTGAGGAATTCATGCCACATGCCCATCGCGTTCAGCGCATTGACGGCGGCGACCAGCAGCGCCGCGCCGAGGATGAACAGCCGGACGCGGCGTCCGGCAAGCGCGTCGGCTCCGGCCTCTTCCATCAGGCGCACTCCCCGTTTCCAGGCAAGCTGCCAGTTGAGCGCGTAAATGACGAAGCCTGGCGCCAGCGCCGCGGCAAAGAGCTCCCAGCGGGCCCAGAAACGCCGCCAGAAGACGGACTCAAAGCCCTGCGCCTCGAACCAGTAGAGGTCAGTCATAAATGTCGCGAACCACGGCAGTACGACCGCGAAGAGGATGAAGAGGCCTCCGAGGACGAACCAGAATTTTTTCACCTTCGGCAGTTCGATGCGCGGCATACGCTCACGCTCGTCGTCCCACCCCTCGCCGTTGTCGCCGCTTCCCTGCGTCCACTGACGCTGCGAATGATTCTTCATCGATCGGAAAAGGTCGTTTATATCCACAAAGAGCACCCCTCATATGCAAAATGATCTATTATTATATTCTTGACCAAATATCGCTCTATGTCCAGTGAAAAATGGGAAAAACCCTTATAATGATATGATAAAGCGTGAAAAAAGAGGAGGAAGAAAATATGCCGCTTACAAAAGAAGAGGTGCGCGCGAAGCTTACGGAAATGGGCATCGAATATGAGGCCATGGAACACGGCCCCGTCTACACTATAGACGAGATGAAAGAGGTCGAGGGAATGAAGATCGAGGACGTCTGCAAAAACCTTTTCCTGCGCGATGAAAAGGGCAAGCGACACTTTCTCGTCGTGCTCGACGAAGCCAAGAGCGCCGACCTCAAGGCGATACGCGCGCAGATCGGCAGCACCCGTCTCAGCTTCGGCTCCGAAGAGCGGCTGATGGCCAACTTGGGGCTGACAAAGGGCGCCGTCACCCCGCTCGGCGTGCTCAACGACTGCGCGAAAAACGTGGAGGTGCTTATCGACGAGGACCTGCGCGGCCGCCCGCGACTCGGCGTCCATCCCTGCGACAACACGGAGACGCTCTGGCTGTCGTTTGACAGCATCAAAAAAATCATCGAGAAGCAGGGCAACAGCCTCAGCTTCATCAGGATATAGGATCGCCCGGCATCGGCGCGCACAGGCTGATGGGAGAGGCAGGCAGAGGTTCCGCCGCCTCTTTCTTCCCGTAAGCACGACGGCGGCGCGGCCATTTTCCCTCTTGACGCCACATATGTAATATTTATAATTACAATGTGAGCTGATTTTGCATCTTCCAATGATCGAGGCGGTTTTGATGACCGGAGAGTTCGCGATAGCGGTACACGCCATCGTTTATTTGAATCACAAGCGCTCCTACCTTTCAAGCGAGGAGCTCGCGAAGAATATCTGCACCAACCCCGCGCGCGTCCGCATGGTGATGAGCAAGCTGAAAAGGTCGGGGATAATCCTCACCCGCGAGGGCGCGGCCGGAGGCTATGCCGTGAGGGAAAACGTCTCTGACCTTTCGCTGCGCGAAGTGGCGGAGGCCGTGGGCGCGGCCTTTGTCGGCAGCGCCTGGCGTCCCGGGGATTCCGATATGGAGTGCCTCGTCGCCTCCGGGATGGCCGACGTGATGGACGGGCTTTACGCAAAGATGGACGGGCTCTGCCGCAGCTACCTGAGCGGCGTCTATGTGCGCGACGTGGAAAATACCATCTTCAATACGGAGACGAATGTGTAATCCCGCGGTCTGCGGCGTAACGCCGCCGCGGACCGCGCGGAGGCTGGGCTCAAAAGTCCCCAAGGACCGTGGAGCTGCCCTTTCTTTATTTGGCGTTGTCGATCGCCTCGTTGGAGAGTTCGTCGGCACGTTTGTTTTTCGCGCGCGGCACCCACTCGTAACGGACCGTCATCCCCTCCGAGATCTCCCAGGCCCTCTTGGCCAGTTCGCGCAGATGAGGCAGGTTGATCTTCCATTGTTTTGAAAGCTGGCAGACGACGAGCTTGCTGTCGCCGTAGACCTTGAGCTCTTTCACGCCGCGCTCCTTCGCCGCCGTGAGCAGAAGGATGGCGGCGTTATATTCGGCCTCGTTGTTGGTCTTTTTGCCAAGGTAGCGCGCCGTCTCCCAGATCGTGTTTTCGCCTTCGTCCAGCAGCAGCGCTCCCGCGCCCGCCTCCCCGGGGTTTCCGCGCGAGGCTCCGTCAAAGTATCCTATCATTTTGGTAACTCCCTCTATCATTGATTTTGCGTTATACTTTCCTAATTATATGCTACTGTGATACGGAGGTAAATGTAAATGGCAGCGGTAAAAAAGACAAACGCGGTTCGTTTGCTGGAAAATCTAAAGATCCCCTTTGAACTTCTGGAATATGAGATCGACGAAGAGGCGCTCTCCGCCGAGGACGCCGCCGCGAAGACCGGGATAGCCGAGGAGCGCACCTTCAAGACTCTGTGCTGCCGCGGCGACAAGAACGGCGTGATGATGGTATGCGTCCCCGCCGGACGCGAGCTGGATTTTAAAGCGCTCGCGGCGGCCTCGGGAAACAAAAGCTCCGAGCTGGTACATCTCAAAGAGGTACAGGGACTGACCGGCTACATCCGCGGGGGCTGCTCGCCGCTGGCGACGAAGAAAAAATATCAGGTGATCATCGACGAATCGGCGCTCAAGTTTGATTTCATCACCGTGAACGCGGGACACAGGGGGCTGCTCTTCAAAATGTCGCCCTTGGATCTCGTCAGGGCGACGGACGCCAAGACGGCCACGGTGGTAAGGTAGTGCGGGGGGAATCGCGGCCGCAAAGCGGAGCATACCCTAAGTGGCTCATTATCTTTGCCTATCTGATCGTCTACATCATCTGGGGATCGACATACCTCGCGATACGCTTTTCGGTCGAGACCATCCCGCCGCTGCTGTCGGGCGGCATCCGCTTTCTCGCGGCGGGGGCGATACTGCTCTGCGTGAGGCTCCTTCAGACACGCGACCTGCCGACGGCGCGCGGCTGGAAGCTCGCCTTCGGCGCCTCGCTGCTGCCATTCGCCGTGACCTACGGGCTGATCACCACCGCGGAGATCGTAGTCCCATCTTCTATAGCGGGGCTCATCGCGGCGATCGAGCCGTTGTGGTTCTGCCTCATCGGCTGGCTCTTTTTCGACGGCAGAAAGCCGCTGCTGCGCCACTATGCCGGCATCGCGCTGGGCTTTGCGGGCATTTGCCTGTTGATCGCCGGAGACCCGAACGTGGAGCTTTCATTTGAATCAAAGTACACGCTATGGGTCCTGCTGTTGCTGCTTTCGACGCTCACCTGGGTGGTGGGCGCCTTTATATCGGCCAATCCCAGGATACACAAAGACTTCCTGACGGCCTCGGGGATGCAGATGCTCTGCGGCGGCACGGTGATGATGGTCTCGCAGTACGCGCTCTCCCTCTTCACGGGGAATTATCCGCAATTCCACGCCTTTTCCATGCGTTCCGCCCTCGCCCTCGGCTATCTGGTGATCTTCGGCTCGCTCGCCGCCTATTCGGCGTTTCTTTGGCTGATGCGCGTGGAACCGGCAAACCGCGTCGCCACGCACGCTTTCGTCAATCCCATCGTCGCGGTGCTGCTCGGCTGGCTGCTCGGCGGCGAGGCGCTCCATAAAAGCACCCTGCTGGCGCTGCCTCTCGTCGTCGTTTCCGTGATCCTGATGATCTGGGAAAAACCGGGGAAAAATCCCTGAGAAAACCTAAAAAGCGGCCCCTCCAAACAGAGAGGGGCGCTTTCGTATATCGTACCGTAACCGGATATCCGTCAGGCCATCAGCAGCACGATCACCACGCCCCAGACGGCGAAGATCACGTTGTTCAGCGCATACGGGATGGTGTAGCCGAGCACCGGCGTCGAACTGCCGCAGGCCTCCTGCAGCGCGCCGAGCGCAGCCGTGCAGAGGCGCGCGCCGGTACAGGCCCCGAGAAGGATGACCGGATTCATCTTGAAGAACCATTTGCCGGCGAGGATGCAGGAGACTATGGGAACGACGGTGACGACGATGCCGCCCCACATTATCCCCCAGCCGTTTTGTCTGAGGCCGCTCACGAAATCCGGGCCGCAGCTCAGGCCGACGACGGCGATGAAACCGCAGAGGCCGAGGCTTTGAAATATCCAGGCCGTGGCGGCGGGCATATTCCCGAAGACCGGGCGCGCCGAGCGAAACCAGCTTATCAGCAGGCCGGCAAGCAAGGCTCCGCCGCCCGTGGTGAGGCTCAGCGGTATGCGGCCGGCCTTGAAGGTGACGACTCCGACGAGGGCGCCAGCCGCGATCCCGAGCGCGACCGTCACCATGTCCGTCGCCGTGCTCGTGCGCTCAGGATAGCCGATGGTCGGTATCGCAAGCTCTACCGCCTTCATGACGCCGCCGATCGTGATCACGTCGCCGCGGTGGATGACGGTGCTGTTGAATACGGGGATCTCCTGCACGCCGCGCGTTATCTTTCTTACAATCACTCCGTGCATCTGCGGCTCGACCGCCAGCTCTTCGATGGTCCGGCCGAACCATTCTCTTTTGGTGACGACGACGTTCACGCGCTCCATCACTATAGAGGAGAATTCGTCGTCGGCAACCTCCGGCCCGGGCATCGCCGCCGTGTCGGCGAGTATCTTGCGCAGGCTGCGCACCGCGACGATATCGTCCTTTTCAAGCACGGCGCCGCCGGTGACGGCGACCTTATCCCCCTTGCGCCGCAACGCCGTTATCAGGAAGCTCTTATCGCCGCCCTCCGCCGCCTCGGCGTCGCCGACGCTCCTGCCGATATAGCGCGGGTTTTCCACACGATAGCTGCGCGTAAGGTAATCCGTATATTCGATAAAGGTATCCGGCGGCATCTTCGTCTCCCCAAGCTTGCTTTCAAGCGCGCGCGCCTCCGCGCGGATGTCCTTGACGCCGAGCAGTATCGGACCGAGATAGGCGGTTATCCATATCGCGCCGATGGTGCCGAAGAGATAGGAGATCGCGTACGCGATCGGGACGTCGTTGACGTACCGCGCCGTAACTTCCGCACCGAGACCGAGCTTGGCGATCGTGTCGGCGGCGACTCCGATCATCAGCGACTCTGTCGCCGACCCCGCGAGCAGTCCCGCGCCGAAGCCCGGATTGAGCCCCATCAGCTTCGCCATCACATAGGCCGAGGCGAGGCAGAGCGCCGCCATCAGCAGCGCAAAAGCGAGAAGCGGCACAGCGCTGGAGCGGAGGCTGTGAAAAAAGGCCGGGCCGCTGCTGTAGCCGATGGTGAATATGAAGAGCAGGAAGAAAATATTTTTGACATTGGGCGATATCTCCACCCCCAGCAGCGCGCCCACTATCACCGCAACGATGAGGGTCGCCGCCACCGCGCCCAACGCCACGCCCTTGTATTTAAAGCTCCCTAGCCAGTAACCCGCCCCGATACAGAAGAAAAACGGTATCGAAGGGTTCTCGCGGCAAACCGCGGCAAACCAGCTTATTATCTCCATCAGAAAGATTTCCCCTTTCATAATACAGTCGGTTCCGTTATTACATTATGATTATATTGGCGGGGGATTTTCTTTCACTGCCAAGATATGGAACGCCGGTTAGGCATAAATGCCAGTTCCGCGTTGCGGACCGGGAGGCACGGATGTCTATGGAGGCCAAACGTCTTGTATATTTGTGATTTATATATTTTATTGTCTTTTGATATTGAATGGCGTACAATGAGCGCATAGTAACCGTACGATTTTTCACCAGTCATACATAGCATATATATTATTGCCTCGCCGGAGGAGTGAATAAATATATTTTCATTTCTGAGTATAGGCCGCAAATCGGCTCTTTATCTGATCGCCGTCTTTTTCTGCCTTACGCTTGCCGCCATTTTTTTCTGGTACCAGCACGTGATGGAAAAAGCCATCGCGAGAGCGGCGACCCTTAACCTAGTCGACTACGCGGAATACTCCTCCGCGGAAATAAACCAGCGCATCTCAAATATGTTTTCTTCCCTCAACGGCGCGGCGGACATGATCGCGCGGGAAGAGAATATCCAGAACCCGCAGATCATGATGATGCTGCGAAGAAACGCGGAACACATGCCCTATAACCGTATCGCGGTCGCCCTGCCGAGCGGCCGCTCGCTTTCAAGCGACTTTCATTATAACAATGTCAAAGACCGCGAATACTTCCGCAAAGCTCTTAGCGGCATTCCAAATATCTCCGATGTTTTGATCTCAAACCACACCGGCGACGACGTGATAGCCTTTGCCGTGCCGGTAAAAGGCTATCACGGTGTGCGCGGCGTCCTCTACGCGAGCTTCGACCGCGAAAACTTTTCCGCGATATTCTTCTCGCCGCTCTTTGGCGGGAAGGGGTATTCATACGTCGTCGACCAAAAGGGGGTCGTCCTCCTGGCGCCGACGGGACGCGAAGAGGCTGTCTTCCGCGACACCTCCAGCATCTTCAAAGAGACGGACCGGATCGGCACTAAATACGAGACGCTGCGCCGTTCAATGGAAAAGGACATGGAGGCGCACAAAAGCAACGTCTCCCGCTACGACGCCGGCGGAGAGACGCTTTATATCAACTACGCCCCGCTCGGCGTGAACGGTTGGTATCTGATCTCCGTCATCCCCGGCTCCGCGCTGCTTGACCGTTTTGGAGACTTTGCAGATATAACATTTTTATTCGTGGTCGTGATCTTCGCGCTCTTATCGATAGTCTGGGCCGCCACCTATTTCATTCTGCGCAGCCAGATACGAGAGACGGACGAGACGCGGGAGTCGCTGGAGGCGCTCACCGCCAACATACCGGGCGGCGTCTCCTGCTGCCTGGACGACAGTGACGTTACGATGACGGAGATAAGCGACGGTTATCTCGATCTGCTTGAATGTGCGCGCGAAGATTTTCACCGTCATTACCACGACAGCTTCCTGGAAACGGTCCACCCCGATGACCGCGAACGGGTCCGGCTCGAGATGGCCGAACAGTCGCAGTCCGCAAAAAGGTTCTCGCTTGAATACCGCGTCATCACGGCTAAGGGCGGCGTAAAATGGGTGCTGGACAGAGGCCGCAGCGTCAAAGGACGCGACGGCGGCTGCCGTTATTACTGCGTCGTCATCGACAACACGGAAGCCAAGGCGAACGCCGACGAGCTCGCGCTCTCCGAGGAGCGTTACCGCGTCGTCACGGAGAACGCCGACGAATGCCTCTTCGACTGGAATGTCGACGACGATTCCGTCTACTTCTCCCCCGCCTACAAAAAACGTTTCGGCGGGCTCCGCATACATGAGGCGATACATCATGAGGACGCCGGCGCTTACGAGGACTTCATCGACGACGTCCTCACGGGGCAGGAGGGACTGCACGAGACAGAACTCCGCATAACCGATCGCGGCGGCGATTATATCTGGTGCCGGGTACAGGGTACGCCCATCGTCAATTCCGGCGGCTGCGTGGCGCGCGTCGTCGGGCTGATAAAGGACGTCAACGAACAGGTCCGGGAGCGCGAGGCCCTTATGATACAGGCCCAGACGGACAGTCTGACGGGGTTATACGACAAGGGGACGACCCATTCCATGATCTCCGACTTTCTCTCCGCCTCCCCGCCGGACAAGATGCACGCCGTTTTCGTCTGCGACATCGATAATTTCAAAATGATAAACGACACATTCGGCCACCTTTACGGCGATACCGTCCTCGGAGACATGGCCGACAATCTGCGCTCGATATTCCGCAGCTCGGATGTCGTGGGACGCATCGGCGGCGACGAATTTATGATACTGATGAAGAATGTCCCCTCGCTCGCGCTGATCCACAGCAAAGCGCTGGAGATACGCGCCGCCTTTACGCTGAAATATGAGAAGTTCTCATCCTCCGGCAGCATTGGGATCGCGATATTCCCGCAGGACGGCACAGACTTCGACGCGCTCTATCAGGGGGCGGACATGGCCCTCTATAACGCCAAGCAGAACGGAAAGGATTGCTACATGCTCTGCCGGGACGCCGAGAACCGCGGCGGCGCGCTCGAGAAGGCGCAGCTATGCAATGTGAGGACGCTGCCGGACCAGCCGCAGGGACAGAAATCATACAGCGAGAACATCGCCGAATATGTATTCAAGATACTTTACACGGTGAATAATTTCGACGAGGCCGTAAACCTCGCGCTCTCCGTAGCCTGCCGCTATCTCAATATGAGCCGCGGCTACATATTCGAATACGATGTGAGCCGCACGAAGCTGGGCTGTACCTTCGAATATTGCCAGAGCGGCGTCGAACCGGTGATAGGACGCTATCCGATGCGCCCGGCAGAGGATAACGCGCTATTGCTCAGCCACTTTCAGGAGTCCGACGTCTACTTCCTCAGCTCGCTCGACAATCTGGAGGACGCCGCATACCGCGAACACCTCCGGGAAGAGGGCGTCATCAACATGCTGCAATGCGCCTTCAAAGAGGGCGGCGTCCTGTGCGGGGCGCTGGGGTTTGACGACTGCCGGCATGAGGGACGCAAAATGACGACGGCGGAAATAGAGACGCTGAGCCTGCTGGCCGGCATCATCGGCGGCTATATACAGAAAGAACGCTCGCGGAATACGCTTGCCGTCAATTTCAGAATACAGGAGGTCGTCCTCAACAGCCTGCGGCAATGGGTATTCGTCGTAAACCAGAGCTGGGAGCTCATCTACTTCAACGATGAATTGAAGCGCTGTTTTCCCGGCGCCGGGTTCGGCAAAAACTGCTTCGCCGCGCTGCATGGAAGAGAGATCGCCTGCGAAGACTGCCCTCTGGAAGAGATGCGGAAGACGGGCGGCAGCACCAGCACCATGAAACGCCGGTTCACGGCGGGATTTTCAGCCACCGTCAGCACCTCGGTGATCAGGAACGGCGGCGGGGAGGATATTTACACCTTCTGCGCCTCCGACATACAAAAAACGGCTTAGCCCTTTAAACGTCTGGGGCCGCTTCTCTCCTCCCCGGGGATATCGTCCGGCAGCCGCACCCTCCGGGCCTCCGCCGCCTGGACCTCCAGCAGAAAGCTGCGCAGCAGGTTAGCGGCCATTTTTTTCCTCCAGGCCGCGCTCTTTCGAGGCGTAAGCTCCTCCGATATCGCCGCGCAGCCCTTTTCTATGAGCTCTTCGCCAAGCATTCCGCCCTCGAGGGCGGCCTCCGTCTTCGGCAGGCGTATCGGTACCGGGCTCATGCTGCCCGCGCCGGCGCGGAAGGATTTTATCAGATCCCCTTCGGCCTCCAGGCAGAAGCCGAGAGAGATGCGCGAAAGGGTCAGCGCCTTGCGCGATCCGCGCTTAAAAAACCTCTGATAGGTCCCCGGCGACGGCACGGAGACGACGACCTCCGTGATAAGTTCGTCCGGGCGGCGCTCCGTCCGGCGGTAACCGGCGATAAAGCGCGCGAGCGGCAGCTCCCGCGCTCCGCGCACGCTTTCCAAAACGACGCGCGCCTCCAGCGGCAGAAGGATCGTCGGCAGGTCCGCGGCCCCGGAGGCGGTGGCGATGTTTCCGGCGACGGTGGCGCGGTTCTGCACCGCGGGCGCCCCGCTCCTGTGCGAAGCCTCCCACAGCGCGGGAAGGTACTTTTTTATGATAGAGCTGCGGACGACATCGCCGTTCGTCGCGCAGGCGCCGATATGTATATCTCCGCCCGCTTTGTATATGCCCCTTATCTCCTTGAGGCGGCTGACGTCCAACAGCCTCGGGGCGCTGAATTTGCCGTTCTTGATATCGGGAACGATGTCTGTCGTCCCCGCGAGGATCACCGCTTCGGGATTCTCCGCGAGAAGCGCGAGAGCCTCTTTCAGCGTCTCGGGAAGCAGACAGTCCTCATCCCCGCCGCGGGTCGGCTGCGGCAGCTGCCCGGAGCAGAGATTTTCACGCTTCCTGAACGTTTCGCAGTACCCCTCGGCGACCGCGCGGCGCACCGCGTTATAGATGCGCTCGTAGCCCGTGCAGCGGCAGATGTTGCCGGAGAGGCCCTCTTTTATCTCATACTCCGAAGGGTCGGGATTCTCTTCGAGCAGCGCCCTCGCGGCAAGGATCATCCCCGGCGTGCAGAAGCCGCACTGGACCCCGCCCTCGATAACGAAGGCCCTCTGCAGGATATCCATATCCTCCGAACCTCCGAGCCCCTCTATCGTCAATATCTCACTGCCTGAAGCCTGAACGGCGGGAACGAGGCAGGCGTTCGTGAGCCGGCCGTTCATGATGACGGAACAGGCTCCGCACTCTCCCTCGCCGCAGCCCTCCTTTGTCCCGCCAAGCCCGAGCTCCTCGCGCAGCACCGCGATCAGGAGCTTCATCGGAGGCACTTCGGCGTGGCGCAGCTTTCCGTTTACTGTGAGCTCTATCCTCATCTTCTATTCACCACCGTTATCTCTCTTTTCTATCGCCTCGAAGATCCTCTCTCCTGTCATCGGGACGCGGTGCGAGAATATCTGCGCGGCGTGGTCTATCGCGGCGGCGAAGGCCGCCGCTCCCGCGTCGCACGGCAGCTCGCCGAGCCCCTTCGCGCCGTAGCAGCCGGCGGGACAGGGATCTTCAAGCAGGGCCACCTTCCACTCCGGCGTATCGAGCGTCGTAGGCACCAGATAGGCGTTCATATGCGCCGCCGTATAGCGCCCCTTCGCGTCCACGCCAAGGTCTTCGATGTGCGCCCAGCCGAAAGCCTGAAGCACGCCGCCTGTCAGCTGAGCTTTCGCCTGCATCGGATTTATCGCGCGCCCTACCTCCGCCGCGACCGCCGCGGAGAGCGGTGTCGCCTCGTAGGTGTCCATGTCAAGCTCTATTTCCACGGCGTTCGCTATCCAGGCGTAGCCGTGATAGGCGTCGCCGGAGAACTTTTCCTCGTCCCAGCTCTGCCCGTCGTTAAAAATGTTATAGCCGAGCGCTTCGGCACGCCCATTTTTTGCCAGATACTCCCTGGCCGCGGCGATCAGCGCCGTGCCGGAGAGCGGCGCGCCGCCGTCCTCTATCGCCATTTTAAGGTTCCCGCAGGCGTCCTGCACAGCCTTGCCCGCGTACATCGTGGTGCGGGAGGCGACGGTCGGGCCGGTATTCGGCGTGCATCGGGTATCCGGCTCCACATAGATAACGTCGTCAATCTCGACCCCCAGCGCCTCGGCGGCCACCATCGGCAGCACCGTCGAGGCCCCCTGCCCCATCTCCGTGCTGCTCGTATATATACGGAATTTATCTCCGTCAAAAGTCATCTTCGCCGTCGTTCCCATATTCGCCTCGCCGGAGCCGGTAAAACCGCCTCCGTGGAGGCCGAGGGAGATGCCGATGCCCCGGCGGAAACGCCCCTCGCGCCGCTGCGAGAGTATCTCGCGCCGCCGCCGGTAGTCGGAAAGCTCCGCCGCCTTTAAGAGCACGGCCTCCGCGTTATTGCCCTCGCGCAGCACCTGCCCGTAGGGAAAGCGGTCGCCGGTCTTTATCGTGTTGACGAGGCGGATATCGAGCGGGTCCATCCCCAGCCGCTCGGCGGCGAGGTCCATCGTGCGTTCGATCGCGAAGATCGCCTGCGGCGCGCCGAAGCCGCGGAAAGCTCCGTTGGGCGGGGTGTTCGTCGCCCAGGCGGCGCTCCTAACGCGGACATTAGGCACATAGTAGCAGCCAGCGGCGTGCAGGTGCGTGCGCTGAAGGACGACGCGCGAGAGCGTGGTGTAGGCCCCCGCGTCAAGCTTTATCTCCGCGTCGAGCGCCGTTATCTTACCGTCCTTTGTGAACCCCATACGGTAACGGCTTTTGGAGGGATGCCGCTTCGGTGAGACGAGCAGGTCCTCCGAACGGTCGTAAACGATCTTCACCTTTTTCCCGGACTTCCAGGCGAGCAGCGCCGCGTAGACGCCGAGTATCGATGGATAATCCTCTTTGCCGCCGAAAGCGCCGCCGGTCGCGCTCTGGCGGACCGTGACCCTCTCATGCGGCAGCCCGAGAGCCGCCGCGACGGCGTTCACCACATAGAAGGGACACTGGAGCGAACCGAGAAGCTCGACGCCCTCCGCGGAACGCCAGGCCGCCATGCCCTGCGTCTCAAGATACATCTGTTCCTGCAGCCCCGTCTCCCATTCACCCTCGACCACCGCGTCGGCCTCTTCAAAGCCTTTTCGCAGGTCGCCGCGCTCGGTGTAATAACGGTCTACACAATTGTCCTCGCCCCAGATCAGCTCTTTACGGGCCTCCGACTCATCTATCGTAAAGATCGGCGGCAGCGGCTCTATCTCGACCTTGACGGCGTCCATCGCCCGTTTGAGGCTCTCGCGGTCTGGCGCGGCGACAAGCGCCACCGCCTGCGTCGCGTAATTGACCTCAGGCGCGGCAAGCGCCGGATAGTCCTTGCGCACTATCGCGACATAATTCTCGCCGGGAATATCCTCCGCCGTGACCAGCACCGCCCCCGTCCCCTCAAAGGCGGGAAGTGTTTTTATTCCCTTCAGCACGCCGCGCGGCACCTCCGAGCGGATAACGCCGCCTATCCAGCAGCCGGGAATATCTATGTCCTCAAGAAACTTGACCTCTCCCGCGACCTTGACGGGACCGTCAAAGCGCGGCAGCGATTTTCCAATGATCCTGAACTCTTCGCTCACAGGCGCACCTCCCAACTGGAATTTCCCTGTTGATATTCTCCCTTAAATGTCAATATTATACTCTTTGGTAATAATTGCAAACAGGTATTGTGCCCGATTACATATCCCTTTGGCGGCGATTATCATATAATAAACGTAGGGAAAATGCCGCATAGCCAAAGGTGCAAATTCCCGCGATATGAGGTAAAATATAGCTGATCAGAAAATTTTTTAGGTAATCAAACAAAATTGAAGGGAGAAATATAAAATGTCAAAAGAAATCATCAGCACCCCCAACGCTCCAGCGGCGATCGGCCCCTATTCGCAGGCGGTAAAGGCCGGCGGGTTCCTCTACCTTTCGGGACAGATACCCCTTGACCCGCAGACGATGGCCGTCGTTCCCGGCTGCGTCGCCTGCCAGACCGAACAGGCGCTCAAGAATATGAGCGCCGTGCTCGAGAGCCAGGGACTGACGACCGACGACGTCGTCAAGACGACCGTTTTCATCAAGGACATGAACGATTTCGCGAAGGTCAACGAGGTTTACGCTAAGTACTTCGCGAAGAACGCTCCCGCGCGCTCATGCGTCGAAGTGGCGCGTCTGCCGAAAGACGTTCTGGTGGAGGTAGAGGCCGTCGCCGTCTGTAAGTAACCCCGGCATACATACGCCGTAAGCGTCATTAAGCCGCCCCGTCCAATCCCCGGCGCACGACAGACAGCGCGCCTCCGGCTGCACAGGGCGGCTTTATTCAGCCTCCGGCAATCTATTTCAAGTTTGGTCGTATAAAAAACTTCAAAGGCAAATTCACAAAACAAAAATCTATATCACATAGGAGGACATTGCTATGCTGTTAGTCGGCAACGGAGCTTTGATAACCCGCGACCCGGAGAATCCCTTCATAAAAGACGGCTGCGTCGCGATCAACGGGACATCGATAAATTCGCTCGGCGCCACGGCAGAGATGCGCGCGAAATACCCGGCGGCAAAGTTCATAGACGCCAAGGGCGGCCTCATCATGCCGGGATTCATCAACAGCCACATGCACTTCTACAGCACCTTCTCACGCGGCATGAACGTTCCCGGAGAACCGGCGCAGGACTTCTCCGGCGTGCTGGAAAAACTCTGGTGGCGGCTCGACAAGGCGCTCACGCTGCGCGACTGCTATTACAGCGCCATAACGGCGCTCGTCGACGCGGTGAAGTGCGGCTGCACCACCGTTATCGACCATCACGCGAGCCCTCACGCGGTGAGCGGCAGCCTCTGCGAGGTGGCGAAAGCGGCGCGTGAGGCGGGCATACGCACCTCCACCTGTTACGAGGTCTCCGACCGCGACGGGCAGAAGATCGCCTATGAGGGCATCAAGGAAAACATCGCCTTCCTGGACTGGGCGGAACGCGAGAACGACCCGATGATTTCAGGCAAATTCGGCCTGCACGCCTCCTTTACTCTATCCGACCAGACACTTGAAAAGTGCCGCGAGGCGATGAACGGACGGAGGGACGGCTTCCACGTCCATGTCGCAGAGGGACCGTCGGACGAGGCCGACTGCGCCGCCAAATACGGCAAACGCATCGTGGAGAGGTTTAATGATTTCGGACTCACGGGGCCTAGTTCCATCTTCGTCCACTGCATCCATATCGACGACGGGGAGCGCGCCCTGCTCAAAGAGACCGGCACCGCCGTCGCGCATAACCCCGAATCGAACATGGGCAACGCCGTCGGCGCGGCGAAGATAACGGAGCTCATGGCCGGCGGAATAACGCTGGGGCTGGGCACCGACGGCTACGTCTGCGACATGCTGCAATCCTATAAGATGGGCAACGCCCTCTGCAAACACGCCTCCCGGCATCCCAACTCCGGCTGGGGCGAGCTGCCGGCGATGCTCTTCGGGAACAACGCGGAGATCGCGGAGCGGGCTTTCCCCGTAAAGCTCGGCAAACTCAAGGACGGCTATGCCGCCGACGTGATCGTGCTCGACTACAGCGCCCCGACGGAGCTCTCCGATAAAAACATCAACGGTCATCTGCTCTTTGGGGCCTCGGCGCGCAGCGTCGTCACCACGATCGCGAACGGCAAGATCCTCATGAAGGATCGCAAACTGACCGAGCTCGACGCCGAAGAGATATACGCCAAAGCACGCGAGCGCGCGAAAGAGGTCTGGAAGAGACTGTAAGCTCCGGGGTTACGTGATATCAAAAGAGGCGCGCCCGCGCGGGCAACGCCTCTTTTTTATATCGGTCGTATAAACTCTCATCCGCGCGCGGGAGCTCTTTTTACGAATTTTCCCCGCGGGACGCTCTCGGCCAGCGCGCCATCCATTATCAGATGCCTCCCGCGCAGCCAGACGTCGGTCACGCAGCCGGTGACGGTGATGCCCTCGTAAGGCGTATAGTCGACCTGCTGGTGCAGCGTATCGACGGAAAGCCGCTTGCTCTTCGCGGGGTCGATAAGTATCAGGTCCGCGTCGGCCCCCTCTTCTATCCGTCCTTTGCCGTCCAGTCCGAGGATCGCGGCGGGATTCGTCGCGGTGACGGCGACGAACCGCTCCAGCGAGAGGCGGTTTTTCATCACGCCCTCGGAGAAAAGCAGCTCCATGCGCGTCTCGATCCCCGGTATCCCTCCTGGGCTCAGGAAAACATTTTCCGCGCCCAGACGCGTTTTGTCGGCGCGGCTGAAGGAACAGTGGTCGGTGCCGACCGTGTCGATGTCGCCCTGCGCGAGGGCGCGCCAGAGGCGGTTGCAGTCGCCCCGGCCGCGCAGCGGCGGGGCCATCACGTAATCAAGGCCGTTCTCTTTTTCGTAGCATTTATCGGTCAGCGTCAGGTACTGCGGACAGCTCTCAACATATACCTTCTGACCCGCGCGGCGCGCGAGGATCACCTCGTCAAGCGCGGCTTTCGTCGAGAGATGGACTATATAGGCCGGCACCTCGGCGGCCCGCGAGAGCGCGAGCACGCGCTTCACCGCTTCCGCCTCGCAATAATCGGGGCGGCTCTTTGGCCAGCAGAGACATGAGGCCGGCAGCTCCCTCTGAAATCCCGCCGCGAGGCCGTTCGTTATCGCGTCGTTCTCGCAATGGTAGAAGAGCAGTCCGCCGGCCTCCTTCATCCTCAGCATCAACGGAAATATCTCCTCGTCCGTGAGCCTTCCGGCGTAGGTGGTATAGACTTTTCCGGTCGGGAAGCCCTTGGAGACAAGCCCCGGCAGCTCCCGCGCGATATTCCCGTCATAGCGCCGGAATACGAGATGCACGCCGAAATCCGTATAGGAGCGGCCTTCGCCTTCGGCGACGGTCAGTTCGACGGCCCTGGCAAGAGGGTCTTCCGCCGCGGTAAAACCAGGGTGCTCGACAACGGAGGTCGTGCCTCCGAAAAGCGCCGCGCGCGTCGCCGCCGCGAACCCGTCGGAGACACTGTTCTCACCGACCCGCAGCATCACATGCGTATGCGGGTCGACGCCGCCCGGCAGCAGATAACGGCCCGCGGCGTCGATCACCTCGGCGCCGCCGCAGTACAACGAGCCGCCGACGGCGGCGATCTTTTCATCCTCTATGAGCAGGTCTCCGCGAAATGAACGCTCCGCCGTTCCGATTATCCCATTTTTTATCAATACAGACATAAAATCAGCCTCCGATCCTGTCCGTTCTGTCCCTCATCAGCTCGGCGGCCGCCGGCGTCACCGCAAGCCCTCCCTGAGAGGTCTCGCGCAGCGCGGGCGCCATCATCCGGCCTATCTGTCCCATCGAGTCGATAACTTCGTCAAGCGGGATCACCGACTCGATCCCCGCGAGCGCCATATCGGCGCAGAGCGTGCCGTTAGCCACAAGAATGCCGTTGCGCTTGATGCAGGGGCATTCGACGAGGCCGCCGACGGGGTCGCAGGCCAGACCGAGCACCGATTTAAATGTCATCGCGGCGGCGTGCGCGCACATCGCGGGCGTACCGCCCTGCAAAAAGGCGAGCGCCG
>OLGB01001820.1_pt1 | contig 24460 bp, 19 predicted proteins | sample 1605691 | NCBI WGS metagenome assembly OLGB01 (sample SAMEA3888925, study PRJEB22519) | human gut metagenome | biome: human gut; feature: human-associated habitat; material: faeces | place: Denmark | collected 2010 | reverse complement strand
ATATTCGAGATTGTCGGCTTGATTTTTTCCAAATTTTAAATGGTGTTTAGTATAATACGTTTTTGCCATTTCTCAAAATGGCAAAACGAATGCTTTGTTTTAATCAGCTTTTTCCTAATTCCGCATTAAACAACAAGGTACACCGTCAAAGCAATTGCAAACAGTCCCAGCGAAACCGCCAGCAGGCGCAGGGTCAGATCTGTGATGATATGCGCCTTCGGCGGCTTTTCCTCATTCGGGGAAAGCATTGCCACCGTGCTTCTCGCTTCAAGCTCCAGCCTGCCGATAGGCTCGGTGCTTTTTTCGGGTCGGATATAAAGCACAGCCTTTTCAAAATAGTCGTTCTTCATTCCGCTTATCTCAACAATTCGTCTGTTTACGCCCTTTATCATAAATTCTCCACCTCAAAATTTCATTTCAAGGGAAACGAACGCTTAGCTTATCAATCGTATCCCAAGGCTATTTTTGACGCTTGTCAAGGTCAATATACAAGCTGTATTAAAAGTTTTCCTCAACATTCGGTGGAAAACTCGGTGGAAAATGGTGAAAACTGTTCATATACGGTGGAAAACCGGGTGGAAAGTGTGTAAAAGTGCGTAAAACCGTACCCCCGGTTTTCCACATATCTGAACATCGGTGGGAATACTGAATGTAAACTCACCTTTACGTTGAAAAAATTACTCTTTAATCCTCTTCAACTTCGTATATTTTTGCTGAAAAAGGTGCGAATTCGTCCTTGAACGAGAACTTGTGCTGTTTGTACTGTTTCGCTTCGGAAACTATGGACGGCTTTTTGACCGTGCGTGTGCTTCCGCTGTAAATATCGCTGTCGCTGTACAGTATCTCGTGGAAATAAGCCTTTTCGTCAACGCCTATCGTGTAGTTTTCGTACTTCTTGTCCGAGAAATTCAGCACAACGAGAACCTTTTTGTTCGCCGCCATTCGCTCATAAACATAAACGCAGTCCTCGCAGGCATCGGCTTCGAGCCACTTGAAGCAATTGCTGTTGTATTCGCCGTCATGGAGCGCCGGATTTTCCGCATAAAGCTTGGAAAGGTCGCCGATATAGCGCGCGAGCGAGTCGTGCAGAGGATAGCGCTTCATAAACCAGTCCTGCTGACGTTCCTCCGTCCACTCTCTGAACTGACCGAACTCGCCGCCCATAAAGTTGAGCTTCTTGCCGGGGTGAGTGTACATATAGGCGTAAAGCGCTCTTACCTGTGGGAATTTCTCCTCATAATCTCCCCACATCTTCTGAATGATCGTAGCCTTACCGTGAACATTTTCATCATGCGAGAACGGCAGGATATAAAGCTCGTTGTAGAAATACTGCATTGAGAATGTTATCTTGTGGTAATGCTTAGGGCGTTCGGACGGCGGTGTGCGGAAGAAATCGAGCGTGTCGTTCATCCAACCCATATCCCACTTGTAGTCGAAGCCGAGTCCCTCATATTCGGACGGCGCAGTTACCTTTAAGAAGTTGGTGGAATCCTCCGCCATAAGCAGTGCTGTCGGGTGGAGATGATGCAAGCCGCTGTTCATACTGCGAATAAACTGTACAGCGCCGTTGTTCACGCCGCGGTTCGCATCGCCCTGCCAGTAGATGATGTTGCTGATAGCGTCCATTCGTATTCCGTCAAAATGGAATTCTTCAAACCAGTAGTTCGCCGCCGACTGCATAAAGCTTCGCGACTCGCCGCGGAAATAGTTGAAGTTGTAAGTTCCCCATTCGCTCTCTCCTGCGCCCGTGTTCGGATATTCGTAAAGCGCAGTTCCGTCATATTTCGACAGAGCATACCAGTCCGTAGCCATGTGAACAGGAACAAAGTCGGTAATAACGCCGATGCCTGCCTTGTGACATTCGTTGATGAAGTATTTGAGGTCGTCGGGACTGCCATATCTCGAAGTCGGCGCGAAGAAGCCCGTTACCTGATACCCCCACGAAACATCGGCAGGGTGTTCGGAAAGCGGCATCACCTCAACATGGGTGTAATGGTTTTCTTTGAGATATTTTATAAGAAGCGGCGCAAGCTCACGGTAGCTGTACCAGCGTTCCTCGATAGGAATATCCTTGTCGAAATCCTCACCGTCGCCCTCTTCCTCTGTGAGCTTCATTTTCCACGAGCCGAAGTGAATTTCGTAAATGTTCATCGCCTTGTTGTAGGTGTCGCCTCTCGATGCGAGCCACTTTTCATCGGTGAATTTGAAGCTTTTCAAGTCGGTTATATACGAAGCGCAGTTCGGGCGAAGCTCCATTGCAAAGCCGTACGGGTCGCACTTCTCGACCGTTTCACCGCCTGCGCCGCGGATACGGTATTTGTACATCTGACCGACCTTCGCATTTCCCACGAAAAGCGAGAAAACACCGCCCGTGCCCTCCTTGTTCATATACTGACCGTTCCATTCGTTGAATTCGCCGATGACCTCGATAGAACGTGCGTTGGGCGCGTAGGTGCGGAACATAACCCCGTCATCTTCAACGTGCGCGCCGAAATATGTATAAGCGTCAAACGCTCTGCCCTCATAAAAATCCTGTAAAACCATAGCGATCTCCTTTTTGAAGAAAAGTTTCCGCGCTTTCCTCCACGATATTTTATAATATTATACTATATTTGAAGCAAATTTTCAAGAATTTTGTGTAAATTCACCGCAAAGTCTGACAAAAATCAGATTTTGTCAAAAAATCTTTTGTAAAACGGACTTCAAACCGCCGAAAATACAAATTTCGCCTTGATTTTCGCACAAAAAAATGCTACAATATAAATGTATTTTTTCAATCCGACCGAAAAGGAGAACTTTTATGATAGTAAAACCAAAGATCAGAGGATTTATCTGCACAACGGCTCACCCCGAGGGCTGCAAAGCCGCTGTAAAGGCACAGATCGACTATGTAAAGTCCCAGCCTGCCGTTGACGGCGCAAAGAAAGTGCTTGTTATCGGCTCATCAATGGGTTACGGACTTGCTTCAAGAATTTCCGCTGCATTTTCCTGCCACGCCGCAACTATCGGCGTTATCTTCGATAAGCCCGGAACGGAAAGCAAAACAGGCTCGGCAGGCTGGTACAACACCGCCGCTTTCGAACAGTTCGCTCACGCTGACGGACTTTACGCAAAAACTGTAAACGGCGATGCTTTCTCGCAGGCTGTCAAGAACGAAGTTATCGACCTTATCAAGAAAGACCTCGGCAAAGTTGACCTCGTTATCTACAGTCTTGCCGCTCCAAGAAGAACCCTCCCCGACGGCACAACGGTTTCCTCCGTGCTCAAAACAACTTCAAGCAGCTACACGAATAAAACTATCGATATGAGAAATATGTCCATTTCCGATATCACCCTCGAACCTGCCACCGAAGAAGAGATCGACAATACCGTTAAGGTAATGGGCGGCGAAGACTGGTTCGACTGGATACAGCAAATGGAGCGTGAACACGTCCTCGCCGACGGCGCAATGACCGTTGCCTACTCCTATATCGGACCCGAGATCACCCACCCGATGTATTATGACGGCTCAATCGGCAGAGCAAAGGCTCACCTCGCCGCAACCGCAGGAATGATAAATAACGTTTCAAACGGCGTAAAGGCTTATGTTTCCGTAAACAAGGCCCTCGTTACACAGTCAAGCTCCGCGATCCCGATAGTTCCGCTCTATATCTCTATCCTCTTCAAAGTAATGAAAGAAGCCGGAAACCACGAGGGCTGTATCGAGCAGATGCAGCGACTTTTCGCACAGAAGCTTTACAGCGGCAAGCCTGTCCCGACCGACAGCGAGAAGCGTATTCGTATGGACGACCTCGAAATGCAGCCTGAAATTCAGGAAAAGGTAACCAAGCTCTGGAATGATATCTCCACCGAGAACCTTAACGAGTGTGCAGATATCGCAGGCTATCAGCACGACTTCTCCGAACTTTTCGGCTTTGATGTTGACGGAGTTGACTACGATGCCGATGTCAATACCGTTATGCCGATAGAAAGCCTTGAATAAAATTCGGAATTAAAGCAAAGCTAACATATTTCGAAAACTGCGAAGCCAAGCAGCCGGTCGAGCTGAGCACAGCTCGACCGGCTACTTGGCTTCGCATCATTTTCTAACGACACTTTTTCATTAACTACTTAAGGTCACCATTTTTTCTCTTCCGAGGCGCAGTACATTCCCTTTTTCAGCGCGCGGAGCTCCACGAAACAGCCGCATTTTCGGCATATCCCGCTTTCAAGCTCCGAACACGCTTTGCACACGCTCAGCCTTTCCGAATAGACCTCGCCCGAAACGCGCTTTTCCTCGGGAAAATCTTTTATATAGCGCTTTATGTCCTCGTATGTTTCGTCATAGTCGAGTTCGTCAAGAAGACAGCGCTTGCAGAATTTTTTGCCCATTTTACTTCTTCAGAGTAAGTGAAACCACGCTGCACTTCGGGAGAACGACTGTGAGCTTTTCGCCGTCCTGCTTAAAGCCGTCATAAGCCTTCGGTGCAACATTTTCTTCGCCGTCAAAGCCGTTGTAAGCGTGAATTTCGGCGGTGAGAATTTCGCCCGAAACGGATCCTGCACCTGCGCCGTTGATCTCTATCTCATAGTCCTCGTCAAGCGAGCAGTTTGAGAAAGTGACGAGAACATCGCCGTTCTTATTGACCGATGCGGAGTGCGAAACGACAGGGATCTTGCAGCCGTCCATACCCGTCTGAGCGTTTTCAAGGCGGCTTTCGAGAAGCTCTGCGTCCTGATGCTCGCGATACATTTTAAACACATAATATGTAGGCGTGAGAACCATTTTTTCGCCCTCGGTGAGGATAACAGCCTGCAGAACGTTGACAGCCTGTGCGATATTCGCCATAACGACACGGTCGGAGTGTTCATTGAAAATATTGAGGTTTATTGCGGCAACGAGAGCATCACGCATTGTATTCTGCTGATAGAGGAAGCCCGGGTTTGTACCCTTCTCAACATCGAACCAGCAGCCCCACTCGTCAACGATGAGCCCGATCTTATGTTCGGGATCGTATTTTGTCATAATCTCATCGTGCTTTGTGACAAGTTCCTCCATAAAGAGAGTCGATTTTATTGTGCGGTAATATTCTTCATCGGTGAAGTCAACTGCATCGCCCTTTTTGCTCCAATCGCCACTCGGAACGGTGTAGTAATGAAGTGAAATTGCCTTTGTGTGCCATTCGCCGAGTTGGTTCATAAGCACCTCCGTCCAGTTGTAGTCGGACGAGTTCGGACCGCAGGCAACCTTGTAAAGCTCATTGCCGCTGTAATTCTTGCAGAAGCTCTGATAACGGCGGTATTCATCGGCGTAATATTCGGGGCGCATCGAGCCGCCGCAGCCCCAGCTTTCGTTGCCGATGCCGAGGTATTTGAGGTGCCAAGGCTTTTCCCTGCCGTTCTTTCGGCGAAGTTCTGCCATTGGCGAAACGCCGTCAAAGGTCATATATTCGACCCACTCGGCAAGCTCCTGAACTGTGCCGCTGCCAAGGTTTCCCGCAATGTAAGGCTCACATTCGAGCTCCTCGCAAAGGTTCATAAATTCGTGTGTGCCGAAGCTGTTGTCCTCGGTAACATGACCCCAGTTGGTGTTTATCATCTTTTTGCGTTGGCTCTTGTCGCCGATGCCGTCTTTCCAGTGGTATTCATCGGCAAAGCAGCCGCCCGGCCAGCGGAGAACGGGTATTTTTATATCTTTAAGTGCTTTGATAATGTCATTTCTTACGCCGTTCGTGTTCGGGATAGATGAATCCTCGCCGACGTAGATGCCGTTATAAATGCAGCGTCCGAGATGTTCGGAGAAGTGACCGTATATCTCGCGGTTGATATGGCTCTTGGTCTTGCCCGTAAGGGTCATAGTTAATTTTTTCATAGAAGTTTCCCCCATAAATTGAATTGTTGGTACAACTATAATCCATTTTAAGCGGCAATTCAAGGTTAATTTATGGATTAATTATGAAATATCTCCGATTGACAAAACTGTGCATTAATGCTATAATTAATAATATCCGTTAAAAAAATCTGTCACTTTTTTAAAATCAACGGCATAAAAACTTTAGGGGGGAGAGTTATGGATAAAAAGCTTTGCGCGCTTACCTTTGATGACGGTCCGAACACGGATACGACTCCGCTCGTGCTTGAAAAACTGAAAAAACACGGAGTTATCGCTTCATTTTTTCTTGTCGGAAACAATATAAATGAGGAATCCGCAAAGGTAGTCAGGCAGGCTTTTGATATGGGCTGTGAAATAAACAACCATTCAAGGACACATTCGGCAATGCCCGAGCTTTCGGCAGAAGAAATTCGTGCGGAGATCGAATTCACTTCGTCCGAGATAAAGCACATCACGGGAAAAGAACCGAGATTTTTCCGTCCGCCGTATATCGCGGTCAGCGAGAAAATGTATGAGAACATCGACCTTACATTCATCGCAGGCATCGGTGCGGAGGACTGGCTGTCCGAGGTAACGGCGCAGCAGCGCGCGGAGAAAATTCTCGGTCAGATAAAGGACGGCGCAGTAATACTTCTGCACGATATGAGCGGAAATATTCAGACCGTCGAAGCGCTCGACATCATCATTCCCGAACTCAAAAAGGAGTATGAATTCGTGACCGTTTCGGAGCTTTTCGACCGTGCAAAGGTCGTGCCGAAAAAGGGTATCGTTTATTCGTTTACCTCACAGACAACGGAGTATTAAGAAAGGACTTAAAGCTATGAAAAAATTAGCGGCTATACTGCCTGCGCTTTTGATAGCGTCAGTAATGGCAGGCTGTGCTGATTCGTCAGCGGCAAATAAGGAAGTTAAAGAGGAGGAAGCAGCGGTGAAGTCGATCGAACTTAACGAGGAGAATTTCAAGCAGCTTGGAAGAACATACTATAATAATGGAAAGATCTACTGCGCATTGAGCGGCTCGGGCGCAGAATTCACATTCACGGGAACGGAAGTCACCGTAACTATCGAGGGCGACACAAACAGCAGCAACCCTGCATCGGCAGACAATCAGGCTCGCGTTGCGGTATATGTTAACGGTGAGCGCAAGGCTGATGAAATGATAGACAAAAAGACAAAGACTATCAATGTCAAGATCAGCGATACCGAACAGCAGAACGATGTCAAGATCGTGAAGCTCTCCGAATCGCCGATGTCTACATACGCTATCAGCGATATCACTATCAACGGCAAGGACGAAAAGCCTGCCGAGAACAAGTCACGCTATATCGAATTCATCGGTGACTCTATCACCTGCGGCTACGGCGTTGACGACGAGGACAAGGATCACCACTTCTCAACCAAGACCGAGGACTGCACAAAAGCGTATGCTTATAAAACAGCAGAAAAGCTTGACGCTGACTACAGTCTTGTTTCATTCAGCGGTCACGGCATCATCTCGGGCTACTCGGGCGACGGAAAGAAAGTCCTCACACAGCTTGTTCCGCCTTACTATACACACCTCGGCTATACTTGGAGCAAGAATGACGAGTTTGATCCGCTTGCACTCGACTGGGATTTCACCAAGCACGAACCCGATGTGATCGTTATCAACCTCGGTACGAACGACGACAGCTACTGCAAGAATCAGGAAGAAAAGTGCGAAGATTACAGATCGCACTATGTTGAATTCGTAAAGACTATCCGCGAAAATAACCCGAACGCAAAGATCATCGGCACACTCGGCATCATGGGACAGAACCTCTATCCTTATGTAGAGCTTGCTCTCCGCGATTACAGCGAAGAAACGGGCGATACGAATGTTGACTGGCTCATGTTCGACCAGCAGAATATGAACGAGGACGGCATTGCCGCTGACTGGCACCCAAGCGAAAAGACCCACGAAAAGGCTTCCGATAAGCTCGTTGAAAAGATCAAGGAATCTATGGGCTGGGAGTAAGTTGAATTCGGAATTAGTTTAACCCCGTATTATTACGCCGCAAAGCGTTTATACAATAACGAATGCCCCTATTTTCAAAGGACTTTTATCCAATGAAAATAGGGGCATTTCTTTATTTTGTAAACTTCCTATAGTATGAAACAGAAAACTGTTTCATACAGTATCTAAGGAAACGCTGATTAATACGTTTTTGCCATTTCTCAAAATGGCAAAACGAACGCTTCACTTTAATCAGCTTTTTCCTAACTTAATTTTGCGGAATATAAATAATTTCGAATTTATTTATGATATTTTCCGCCTGCGTTTATCTGAAACGCACGGTAAAGCTGTTCAAGAAGCATTATACGCGCAAGCTGGTGAGGAAACGTCATTTCCGACATCGAGAGCCGCAGGTCGGCGAGAGCCTTTACCTCGGGCGCGATGCCGAATGAACTTCCAATAACGATATTGACCGTGCTTTTGCCCTCATACGCTGACACGCTCTGCAGCTTTTCCGCAAATTTCACCGACGGGAGCTGTTTACCTTCTATACACATTGCAATATTGTAGCAGCTATTTCCTGAGAGTAATTGTGAAATAGCCTTTCCCTCGTTGGAAAGCGCCGCACTTATCTCTTTTTCGGACGGATTGTCGGGAAGTCTGCTTTCCGCAAGCTCAACTATATTGAGCTTGCAAAACGCCGAGAGCCGCTTGCTGTATTCCGCCGAAGCATCGCGGAGATAGCCCTCTTTGAGCTTTCCGACCGTGATTATATTTACATTCAACATAAGTTGTACTCCTTAGCAGGGAAGCTGCGCTGTCAGGCTGTCAGCCAAACCCTCTTCGCGACCATAAATTCATTTCCTCACAAAACGAGCGAAGCAAAGCGGAGCGTGACGTAAACTTGCCGCGGAGCTTCCCCTTCAAATTTGAACTATAAAGCTTTTAAACCAACCCTCTTCGCGACCATAACTTCATTTCCTCACAAAACGAGCGAAGCAAAGCGGAGCGTGGCGCGAACTTGCGGCGGGGCTTCCCCGCCGAACTTGCCGCGGGGAAGCCCCGCCGCTTAGAATGCAATGAAGCCGCCGCTTGTTTCGACGGGCGCAACACTCAGTATGTAATCGCTGTTGCGAACAAAGCCGTCAAGGTGACGGACTACCGTTTCAGCGGCGATCTCGGGCGTGTTGTTATCCTGCGAAAGATGCCCGAGGATAAGCTTTGTCGTGCCGCTTTCCACAAGCTTTCGCGCAAAGTCGCCGCAGTCATCATTGGAAAGATGCCCGTTTTTGGAGAAAATTCTCGTTTTCAGATAGTAGTCATACCGACCGTTGCGAAGCATTTCGACATCGTAATTCGCCTCGATAAGCACAACATCAAGTCCGAGCAGACTTTCCTCAACGATAGGCGAAACATAGCCGAGGTCAGTGCAGACAGCACAGCGCTTTCCGTCCTCGAATTCGATCTTGTAGCCGCAGGATTCCTTTGTGTCGTGCGAAGTCGGGAAACAGGAAATTTTCATTCCGCATATCTCCTCGAAGTCTTTCATCTCGCAGCCCTCGCTGTTGATGAAGCCGCTGCCCATGAGAATATCCAGCGTGTAAGCCTGCGCATAAACGGGAACATGGAGCTTCTTCGTCAGCACCGAAAGTCCCTTTGTGTGGTCGGAGTGTTCGTGCGTGATGAACACCGCTTTTATCGCTTCGAGCGGCAGTTCGTTCACCTCAAAAGCTTTTTTCAGCCGAGAAAACGAAACGCCGTCATCTATAAGTATCCCCTGCTGTTTGTTCCCGATGTATGTAGAGTTGCCCTTGCTCGAAGAAAACAGCGGATAAATTCTTGCCAACTTTTATCCCTCCGAAAATTTTTGCCAAGTCTGCAGCGGAAAATATAAGCTTTTACGCAGTATGCCGCGATTTGGCATAAAAATCATATCAAATGACATTATACCACAAAATCCGCCGATTGTCACGCTTTATTTTTCCGAGCATAAAATAATATTGAGCGGACTGCGAATACAGCGGACCGACTACTTAATTTTACAGGAGAAATGCAATGAACATAGAAACAAGCCTTTTTTCCCTTTCGGAGGGAATGTGCGCCCGCGTCACACAGCTGCGCAATGACGGCAGTATGCGGCGGCGCTTGCAGGATCTCGGACTTATCGAGGGCACACGCGTTGAATGTTTGCAGCGAAGTCCCTCGGGCGACCCAACGGCGTATCTTATCCGCGGTGCTGTTATAGCTCTGCGCGAAGAGGACAGTTCAAAGATAATGGTAAGAGCAGTTTAATTCGTAATGCGTAATTATTTTTGTTCCGTATATTTATCACAAAAAAACTGAATTTCGTAGGGGCGGATTCTATATCCGCCTGATGCAAACCCGCGAAATTACGGCTAATTCACCGTAGGGGGACGGGTTTCTGTCACGAATCGCAAAGCGATTTTTCAGCATAAATATCGTTTTTCATAAAAAGAACCTGTTTTCAATGAATCGATCATTTGAAAACAGGTTCTTTTATTTGTGATAAAACATCTTGCGGTGCGGAACGGGAATTCGCACCTACGATTTTCATTGCAAACTAACGGAACATAAATAATTCCGCATTAAGGTCACCTTAAGCATTAGAACACACAGTATTTCGCTTTTCCCGAGCATTTTGCGCTGTATAAAGCCTTGCTGCTCTTCTGCATAAGAAGCTCCGTGTCCTGCTCCTCATTTTCGCCGATACGCTGAACGGCGATGCCAATGCTCACGGTAAGCCCTTTCGTATAAGCTTTGGACGAATATGCCGATGCAAGCGTGTTCATGGCGCGCCCAACGGTTTCCTTTACTTCATCGTCGGAAAGCGCTTCGGTGCTTACTATCGTGAACTCGTCACTGCCCGTCCGCGCGATTATATCGGTCGGATATATCTCGGAAAGCTTCTGCGCGGTCAGCCTTAGCACGATATCTCCGATGTCATTATCGTGGCTGCCGTTATATTTTCCAAAGTCGTCGATATCGATGACTGTCAGTGTGAGCTGATGCTCGTTTTTGAGCTTTTCAAGCTGAGAAGTCAATCCGCGGCGGTTGAAAAGTCCCGTCAGCAGGTCTGTGTTCTCCAGCTTTGCCGCCTGCTCCTTGATGGTCTGCTCCGCGGTTATGTCACGCATAACGAAAATCTCGCCTATAGCTTCGCCGAAGGAGTCACTTATGGTCTTTTGATCCATAAGCAGTATCCTTTTCCCCTCGTCCGTGTGAACGACGACCCTTGTCATACCGTTATCAAGCTTTGTCATGCTCTCGGCACAGTTCTGCCAGTAATCACGTGTCTTTCCGACAGCGTTTCCGCACTCGGGAAAATACTCGGAGAATTTCAGGTTCACGCTCACCGTTTTATGATCCTTTCCCTCGATTATTACAGAAAAAGGCATATTTTTCAGCACGGAGCTGATCTCGATATTGATATTTCTGATATCGGTCACATCATGTGCGATCCCGCACGTTCCGAAGATCGTTCCGTCTTGATCGATGAGGGGACTTTTATAGGTGCTGAACATTCTCATTCCCATTTTTGTCTTGACCTTTTCGTCAAAGCGAACGGTCTGGCGCGCCCTCATAACTATCTCCTCGGATTCAAGGCAGACGTAATCTCCCTTTTCATACTCCTCTTCGGGCATATCCCATATATAGTAATGACCGCGCTTGTAGATCATATCCTTGGTTTTATCAACCGCGGCGCAGAAGCCGTCGTTCACGATAAGATGCCTGCCCTTGTTGTCCTTGAACCACACAAGGTCAGGTATGCTGTCTATCGCCGTTGTAAGACAGGTTTCCGTTCTTCTCATATCGAAGCGAAGCTTTAAGTCTTTCTGCAGGCGCAGGAAATTCGCCTTTGCAAGAGCTTCGCAGGAAGTGTCCGTCCAAACAGCATCGGCTTCCGCGATAACTGCTTCGTAAGCCTGCATATTATCCTCGGGAAGAACGACCACCTTGTATGCTTCGTGGAAGCGCGAAAGCTTCGCATTTACAGCGTCAAAAGCGTCAATGATAATAGCTGTGTCAGCGCCGTCATAAACGGCTTCTATGCTTTCGGGGAATGATATATCGAAAGTGCAGTCCTCCAGACTTTCTGCTGACTCAGCCGCCTTTGCGATAAGACTGTTCCCCGACAATATCATAATGCCGCAGTTACATTCATACATTTATCATTCACCTCGGTCGTAATAAAGCGCATCGGCGCGCTTTCCAAACTCACTTTCGGGCAGCGGCTTGTCGAAGACATAACCCTGAACATAATCGCAGTTCATTTCTTTCAGATAGTCGAGCTGAACATCGTCCTCAACGCCCTCTGCAATGACCTTCATTCCAAGGTCGCGCGTCATTCTCACCATATCACGAAGAATATAGAGTGCCTTTTCCTTTTCGGGATAATTCTCCGAAAGCGGAATGAACGAGCGGTCTATCTTAACAATATCAAGCGATGTGCGCTGGAGCATTTTAAGCGTTGAATAACCCGTTCCGAAATCGTCTATCGATGTCTTGAAGCCGTTTTTGCGGAACTCGTCAACAAACACGGACATCGTGCCGTAGTCGCTGAATTCCTCGCTCTCCGTAAGCTCTACCTCGATGAACTCGTGTCCGACACCGTATTTATCAACTATATCCGTCACCTTTTGTACGAAATACGGGTCATCAAGATGCTTTCTTGAAAAGTTGCTCGAAATGCAGACAAGCTCTTTTCCGCTGTCCTGACGTCCCTTTAACATTCGGCAGACCTCTTCAAGCACATAAAAGTCAAGCTCACAGACCTTACCCTCTTTTTCAAGAGTCGGGATAAATTTTATCGGGTTGACGATCTCGCCGTGTCTGTTCCAGCGGACGAGCGCTTCCGCACCGATAAGCTTCTTTTCGCTTATCTCGACCTTAGGCTGATAATAAACAACGAACTCGCGGTTCGCTATCGCCTTGTCAAAGCCGTGGATTATCTCCTGCATCTGCATCTCTCTTTCGAGAAGCTCATCGCAGAAATAAATGCTCTGGATATCCTTTCTCGACTTTATGCTCTGATATGCAACGGAAACCCTGTGCATCACCTCGCCGGGATTCCTTATGCCGTCAAGATGCGCCGCGCCGATCTTAGCCGAAAAGTTGAGTTTACGCTTATTGCCGCTTGATGTTTCAATGTTGATGTCGGTATTTTCGAGAAGCTTTATAAAGTTGCCCGCATTCTCTTTGCGGATAAGAACAACGAAGTTGTCACCGCCAAGACGGGCGAGCATCTCATCATCTTTCAGCTCCGCGATAAGGCGGTTCGCATACTGGAAAATGACCTCGTCTCCCTCTGTGTAGGTGAAAATGTTGTTGATGAATTTAAAGTTGTGTATGTTGAAATACATTGCATCATAATCGGCTATCCTGCCGCTTATCATAAGCTTTGCCGCATATTCAAGATATCCCGAAAGGTTCGGTATGCCGACAGTGAGATCGACCATCATATCAGTTTTTATCGAAGTCACGAAATACTCCCTTGGGATAAAGCTTATAAGCTCGAACGCAAGATCATGAACATTTCCGTGCTTGTCGGTCAGCTTTGCAGGATAAACAGCCGTCTGGCGGATATTTTCGCCGAAGGCTTCATATTTTTCATAATGCCTGCCGTTCTCGACAGTTTTGGCGCAGGGACAGCTGAAACATTTCGCGCTTTTTCCGATAGCGGCGAAACAGCTTCCGACTGTCTTTACCTCACCGTCCACGACAGCAACTTCTGTGCTGTTTGCAGGGTCAACGATCTTTACCAGATCAAACATCGAACCGAGCTGTTTGATTATTTCCCCTATTTCTGTATGATCGTACATATTTTCAATCCTCCGAAATACAGCTTTTTATTACAAAGTAAAAATTTTAACATAGCAAGTACACTTTTTCGCGGCAGCAAACTTATTTTCTCCCCAAATGAGCGGAACGAAGTGAAGCATGGCGCGAACTGCCCAAGGGGGCTTCCCCTCAACTTTAATTCGCCGAACAGTCAAATATAATTCTATCCGCGGACACAAACTTATTTTCTCCCAAAACGGGCGGAACGAAGTGAAGCATAGCGCGAACCGCCCAAGGGGGCTTCTCCTTAATTATAACATACTATTTAATAAAATTCAATATTTTGTTTAAAATTTCAGCCTTTTGTCGAAAAACCTGAACCATATACTTCCATTATGTTAAAAAATCTGTAATTTTGCACTAAAAAACATATTATCGTATACTATTTATTCCCGTTACAACTCTGTCATTGCCGCCGAGGTCTTTCATCACCTTTATATCGGTGTAGCCGCTCTTTTTGAGGATATCCGAAACCGCTTCGCCCTGCTCATAGCCGATCTCGAATGCAAGCAGACCGCCCTCTTTGAGTATCTCTTTCCAAAGACCTGCGATAACGCGGTAAAACTTCAATCCGTCCGTGCCGCCGTAAAGCGCCGATTCGGGTTCGCACTTCACCTCGGGCGAAAGCTCGCCCATTTCCTTTTCGGTGAGGTAGGGAGGGTTGGAAACGATGCAGTCTATCTTGCGGAATTCGCCAATGTCCTCGGGGTCGGTGAAGTTTCTCAGCAGGTCACCGTTAAGCACATCGCCTTTCATCGTCTTTACGTCAGCGCCGTTCCTGCGGATATTCTCCGTGAGATAAGGGAACGCCTCGGACGAAAGCTCCACCGCCGTTACTTTCGACTGCGGAAGATTTTTCTGTATCGCAACCGCAATACAGCCGCTTCCGCTGCAAAGGTCGATTATCTCAGGGTCAAGCTTTCCAAGCTTCATAAAATGATCGAGCACCGCTTCAACAAGCGTTTCCGTGTCGGGACGGGGAATAAGCACTCCCTTTCCCACCTTGAACGGCAGACCGAAAAACTCCCATTCGCCGAGAAGATACTGGAGCGGCTCGCCTTTCAATCGCTTTTCAAGCAGCTCAAGTGCCTTTGCCATTTTGGTTTCATCGGCATCTTTCGTGCCGTTCATCGCAAGCTGCAAGCGGTCAATACCCATAATATCCTCGATGATGCATCTGCTCTCGAAAACCGGGTCGTCGATGCCTGCGTTTTTCAGACTGCTTCGGATATAATCGTATAATTCTTCGTTGGTCATATTGGAGAAATCCTTTCTTGGTTTATTGCAAAAATGTTGTGGAAAAGAATGTTGCTTAGGTCGTGCTAAAACGGGCGGATATGGAATCCGACCCTACGGAAAATTGTTGTTTTTATAGGTGACCTATACTAAACACCATTTAAAATTTGAAAAAATCAAGCCGACAATCTTGGATATATGTGATTTCATCGCAAATTTTTCCTGTATTTTATTGTTTAGTATTACCGACATATTACATAGCTGTTCATACGACAAGGATAAGTTTGACTTTGGAAAACAGAATGGCGCAATTCACGAATTTGGTTTTACGGAATTTGTTTATCATATTTCGTTCTCCATTATTTATGTGAATTGCGCCTTTTTAGCTGTTACTGATTTACACTATTGCGGCAAATTTTATGCTGTTAGTTTAGAGATTTCGCTTTCCGCTAAAGGTCAAATTGACCTGTGACCAAGGGCTTCCGCCCAGTGGACTTCCCTCTGCGAAGTTAGGGTACCGAGCCGCAAACTTACGGTTCGGACAAAAGCTAAAACGACATACCTGCGGGGGTTCCCCGCCTCTGGACACCCACCACCTTTGAGCAAAGGTAAATTCTTACAGAATTACAAAACTTTTGCTTGGCTTCGCAGTACCGGACAAACTCTATTCGCGAACACAAACTCATTTCCTTACAGAACGAGTGCAGCGAAGCGGAACGTGGCGCGAGCCTGCCGCGGGGCTTCCCCGCTCACCACTTGTCTTCTTCGTCCTCTTTCGGCAGGCAGGGTGTAAGCGCCGCTATAGCAACCTCTATCTGCTTATCGTTAGGCTCTTTTGTTGTGATATGCTGCAGCCAAAGGCCCGGTGCGGAGATTATTCTTGTAAAAATATTGTCATATCTTCCTGCCAGCTTTATCAATTCATAAGCTATCGATGCTTCGGGGATAAGCAGTACAAGCTGCATCAGCAGTCTTATGCCGATGTTTTTCCACGGCAGGAACATTCCCACGATTATGCTTATAAGAATTACTATCATTATGAAGCTCGTTCCGCAGCGTGGGTGGAAGCGGCACATCGGGCGGATATTTTCCACTGTAAGCTCTTTCTGCGCTTCGTAGCAGGCGATAGTTTTATGCTCTGCGCCGTGGTACATAAAGGTAGTATGCATCGAATCCGTGAGCGAGATAACATAGAAATATCCGATGAGGAGCGCAAGCTTTATCACGCCCTCCGCTACAGTTCTTCCCCAGTCGGGAACGCCTGCGCTCAGCAGAAGCTTCGATATAAGCATCGGCAGGAACTTGAACAGCAGTACACATATCACCATTGCAAGCACTATCGATATCACCATTATAACTTTGACGAGCTTGTCGCCGAATTTTTCTTCGAGCCATTTCTCGAACTTTGAGGGCTCTTCTTCCTCATCGTCCTCGGTCATCTGCTTTTCGGCGGACTTCATTGTACAGCGTATGCCCTCCGCCATAGTTTCGGCGAAGTTGAAGCAGCCGCGGATAAATGGTGCTTTCTTGTACCAAGGCGCTTGCCTGCCGTTTTTTATCTTCCACGTTTCAACGTCTATTGAGCCGTCGGGGAGTCTGCATGCCATTGCCGCAATGCCTATGCCGCGCATCATAATGCCCTCGATAAGAGCCTGACCGCCTATCTTTGATTTGAATTTTTCTTCCTTATTCTGTTTACTCATTTTAATGTTTTTCCTTTCAGGGAATAATGCATTTAATTTACCTTTATGGGTAGGATTATGCGGACTGTAGTGCCCTGCCCTTCCTCACTCAGAATATCGAGCCTGCCGCCGTGCATGGTGACAATTTCGTCCGCAACGGCAAGACCTATGCCCGAACCGCGGCGAGTGTAGTTCGCCTTGTAAAATTTCGTCTTGACTTTCGCAAGGTCTTCCTTGCTTATTCCGCAGCCGGTGTCGGAAACGTCCACAACGATGTGCGTGTTGTCCGCCATTCCTGCCTGAACGGAAACAAGTCCGCCATTGTCGGAATATTTTATCGCATTGTCGATGATGTTTATGAAAACCTGACGGATACGGTTCTTGTCGCCGATAATGAACGGGAGCATATCGGGTTCATCATATTTCAGCGTGATGCCTGCTTTCTTCGCGCTTTCGCCATAGATAAGCACCGCATCACCAAGCTCCGCAAGAACGTCCATAGTTTCCTTTTGAAGCGAAAACTTGCCGTTCTGCATACGGGAAAAGTCGAGAAGCTCCTCTACCATTCGCGTAAGGCGCTCCGTTTCAAGGTCGATGACTCTCATTCCCTTTGCAACGGTCGCGCTGTCCTCTGGCATACTTGCTATCGTTTCCGACCAGCCTTTTATAGCCGTCAGCGGAGTGCGGAGTTCATGCGAAACGCTCGAAATGAACTCGTTTTTCAGCTTTTCGGAGTTTGCGAGCTCCTTTGCCATATGGTTTATCGTGTCGCAGAGCTCGCCTATCTCGTCATCGTTTTTCTTGCGGATTCGCACGGAAAAGTCGCCCTTTGCGTAACGCCTTGCGGTCGCGCTTATCTGCCGCACGGGGATAACTATCGACTTCACGAAGTACATTCCCGAAAAGAACGTCAGTATCAGCACCGCCGCGCATATTGCAGCAACGACAAGGAACATCATAAAAAGCTGTCTGTCTATCCTTTTCATCGATGAAGCAACTCTTACCGCTATGTAGCCTGCATCATTGTCGGGGAGCAGGATACTCAGCGCCATCATCTTTTCGCCGCCGACCGTTCTTCCCACGAAATAACCCGTTTCACCCGATTCGACAGCGTCCTTGTAGTCGGTCATAGGGTCTTCCACGGTCGGAACGAAGCCCGAAGATGTGAGAACAACATTCCCGTTCTTGCCGATTATCATAAGCTCGGTGCGGGTTCTGTCCGCCCAGTTTTCGACAACGGAACGCGTTTCCGCGGTGAAGCTCGTCGCAGGGTCGTTGTAGGAATTCTGCAAAATGCTCGTGACCATATTCATTCGCGAAGAAAGATACTGCCGAGCGGAATTGTAGTAAAAGCTGTGAAGAAATATCGTGCTCGCGAGCGTTACCGTCAGCAGAACAATAAAGATTATGCCAATATTGTTGACTATCCAGCGGCGTGTTATGTTGTTTCGCCTTGTGATCTTTTTACTTTCCAAAGCGGTTTTCCTCCAAATCAGTCACCTGCTGTCCACTTGTAGCCGAAGCCCCAGATCGTAGATATATACTTCGGGTTGGACGGTTCGTCCTCGATCTTCATACGGATACGTCTTATGTTGACGTCAACTATCTTGTCATCGCCGAAGTAGTTGTCGCCCCAGATATGCGTGAGTATGCTCGAACGGTCGAGAGCCGTTTTCTGATTGTTGAGGAAGTATTCAAGTATCTGATATTCGACCTGCGTAAGCTCTATCGGAACTCCGTTCTTGGAAACAGTCCTGCTCTTCAGGTCAAGCTCGAACGGACCCGAAACTATGGTCGAGGAATCCTCTTCCTCGCGCACCATAGACATACTTACACGGCGGTAGATAGCGTCTATTCTCGCCGTAAGCTCAGACGGGGAGAACGGCTTTGTCATATAGTCGTCCGCACCGAGCATAAGTCCGCTCACCTTGTCCATTTCCTGCGTTTTTGCGGAAAGCATTATAATGCCGAGGGTGCTGCTCTTTTTGCGCAGAGCCTTGCATACCTGAAAGCCGTCAATGCCCGGCATCATTATATCAAGAAGTGCGATATCGAAGTTTCCGTTCTCCTCGTCAAAAACGCGGAGTGCCTCTTCGCCGCAGTTCACATCGACCACATCATAGCCTGCACGGTTGAGATTTATAACGACAAAGTCGCGGATAACATCTTCGTCCTCGCACACAAGAATTCGTTTCATAGCATTTTCCTCCTCTTTTATCTGTTATCAAGGCATAATATAAAAATTGTTCACGATCTCGGCTGTCGTAGGGATGAGCGGCTCGTCCGAAGCCTCGGGGAGCTTGTAAAAATAGTGCATATTGTCCCTGCTTTTGAGCCAGACATAGCCGTTTTCGGCTTTTTCGTCATAATAATCGGCTGTGACGGCGGAAAGCCGCAGAAGCTCGGTGTAAGAGTTCAGCAGATCGGCGAAATACTTGTAAAAAACGATGTCGCCGTTATGCTCGTCCCTTTTTATCGTCACAAGACCGTCCCAGCGGCTCGACAAAACAAAGCAGAAGCCTTTTTCAATGTCGTAATAGCTTGAATATTTCTTATTTATCGTAAAATTCGAGTAAACGTTCCAGTTTGTCGCGATAAAAGCGTCGCGGTCGTCCTGATCGTAACCGGGAAAATAGGAAAGCGTCGGTATCTCGGTTATGCCGTCAAGGTCAATATCCGCGGAGTAGTAGCCTTTGCTGCGCGTGGTGTCGCTTATCATCTGACGCTCGTCAAGATAGAGCGGATTGCGGAGCGTATCGCCGACAAGGTAGATTATCTCGGTCGAAAGCTGTCCGCCCGAAAGCTCATCGATGAACACCGCGGGCGTGTTTTCGCCGACATTTCCGAGTACAACTCCCACAAAATCGGAAGCCTTGTCGTTGAGTGCGACCGTGTCTTTCTTCACGACCTGCGTTCCCGTGTCGGTAATAACCGAAAAATCCGCTTTTCTGCCGATGTTCTCATTGTTGGAGCGAATGATGCAAAGTCCGTCCTCACCGTCGCCGTTAAGGTCGTAGGTAAAGAACGATGAATAACTGTCGGTGTAGTTTTCGCTCACAACGCCGCCGTCATAGCTGTAAACTTTGAGGAGCTTATCACTGCCCGATTCGCCAAAGCCGACGATAATACTTGTCCTTTTTGTCGAACCTATCGAAGCTATCTGCACTCGGTCAATGCTCGTTCCGCTGCCTGCAAGGTCACATACCGACTGCCATTTTCCGTCTTCGTCCCTGTCGAGAATGTTTATCCTGACCTGCTCGCGGACGCTGTAAAAAGCAATGGCTTCGTCCTCACCGCTTCCGTCAATATCATCGATAATGAACGCCGAGCGGAGCGCCCCCGAACGCGGATACTGGAGAGTGACATTTCCGCCGATGCTTTCTGTAAGTGCCGAATAGATCTCCTCCTGCTCCTCGTAAAGCACGGGCGGCGAAAGAAGATTTTCCGCCGAGCCGCCGAGCGTACAGCCCGTAAGCATCACCGAAGCAACGGCTATTGCCAATATTCCGAACTTTTTCATTTTGGGCGTTATACTGATATCTAAGGAAACGCTGATTAAAGCGTTTCTGCCGTTTTTCATCACCCTCTCAGTGACGGATTTTCGAGCGTTCCTCAAAACGTCGAAACGATGCTATCGCATTAATCAGCATCTTCCTAATCAGAATGTGTACAAAAAATCAAGCAAAATCTCGAATAAATGGATTTTGCGCCGATTTTTTGTCTACACATTCATTAGAGACATTCATTAGAGATCAGTATTATCTCCTTTCGTTTGATTTTCGTTCAACATAAAAAACGGGGCGTTCAAAGCGGTTTTTCGCCGCTTGTAAACACCCCATAAATAGTTATCAGTCGTCGATAGTTTCCATCTTGGAATTGCCATCGGTCTGAAGTCCTGTCCAGCGGCGCTTGCCCGTAAGGTTGAGCTTGGGCATTACTCTGTAAACGTAGGTGCTCCAGAATACAGCAACGATAGTGGCTGTTACAAAGATGATACCAACATCGGTCGCATCGGGAGAAAGCATACCCTCTCTTACCGAGTAGTCGGTGAGGAAGAACATCGCATATCTCGGGAGAGTCGATACAGCCGCGGTTATCGAAGCCGCATAGCCGAAAAGTATCATATAGTATCTCGTTTTCTTCTTTTCAAAGCCGCAGAAAAATCTTACAACATTGAGGAAGAAAAGTGCGGAGAAAACATTCGTCATAAGGATATAGCATTTTTCGGAGTATGGTCCGATGACCTGATATGTTGTGATAAGGTCAAAAGTCTGAACAAGCTTCCATATCGGGAAAAGCGTAAGGAAAGCGCACTGTCCCTTGGTTATTCCCTCACCTTTGAAAATGCTCATTCCCGTTGAAATAAAGGTGAAGCAGAGAACTATCATAAAGATGTAGTTCGCCCACTGCATACCCGTTATATTCGCAAATGCGCTTACGGGATTATCTTCGGTGGACATACTCTTGTTAAGGCTTATCTGCGCCGCGAGCGGTGCGACCGTCTGATATATGAGCAAACCTGCCATAACGAACATCGAAGCCGCCGCTTTCGGGGAAACCTTTTTGTTAAGGCGCTCTGCCCTTAAACGCATCGGATTGATAAGGATACAGGATTTGATGACCTTATCTCTCGATTCGCCGAATATCATAACGGCAAGAAGAAGCGCAAAGCCCACAAGGATAACAGCCATTGTAAGATTGAATCCCGAATTGATATATGTACCTTTTTCAAAATTCATATTGTTCTTGAGCTGAAATATTCTGCATATTACCGCAAGCACAAGAGTAACTGCATAGATCACTACAGAAAACTTCTTGTCAAGGAAAACTTTTTTCTTTTTGTACGGAGTAACCTGTTTCTCGCTCATGTCAACTTCTCCTTTTTGTTAAATAAATATTCACCCTTGAATATATGTATTCTCTTATCTGTTTTCGATCGTCTTATAAGATCTTCTCTTTGCGATAGGCTTGTAAGCAGGACGGATTATCCTGTTGCCCGTTGTGAGCTCTTCAATTCTGTGCGCTGCCCAGCCTGCAATTCTTGCAACGGCGAACATCGGCGTGTTGAGTTCAACAGGGATCTTGAGCATACGGTAAACAAGACCCGAATAAAGGTCAACGTTTGCGCACATCGCCTTGTTATTGCCCTTGATCTCGGCAAAGACTTCGGGAGTAAGACGCTCAACAGCGTCAAGGAGCATAAATTCCTTTTCAAAATCAGTACCCTTTGCAAGCTTCATTGCGTTCTCTTTGAGGATAACGGCTCTCGGGTCGGAAATGGTGTAAACGGCGTGACCCATACCATATATAAGTCCCGTTCCGTCGCCTGCTTCCTTGCGGATAATTCTTGCAAGGTAGTCCTTGACCTCACCGTCATTGTCCCAGTGTGCGATATTCGACTTAAAGCCTTCAAGCTGTGCAATTACCTTTGTGTTCGCGCCGCCGTGACGGTGACCCTTTAACGAGCCGATAGCGCCCGAATAAGCGGAATAAGCGTCAGTACCCGAGGACGTGAGCGTTCTGCAGGTGAAAGTCGAGTTGTTTCCGCCGCCGTGTTCTGCGTGGATAATGAGCATAAGGTCGAGAAGCTTTGCTTCCTCCTCGGAATAAACACGGTCGGAACGGAGCGTTGAAAGTATGCTCTGCGCCGTACATTCCTCAGGGTTGAGAGGGTGCATATAAAGGCTCTCGTGGTCGAAAACGCGGCGCTTTATCTGATAAGCATCGACCATTGCGGACGGGAGCTTCGCGATAACGGATATCGCACGGTTGAGTTCAGCCGCGAGCGACTGATCCTCGGGGTCAACATCATAAGAATAAAGTGCAAGTGCGCATCGAGCCATCTTGTTCATTATATTCTTTGACGGAGCTTTAAATATCATATCCTCGGAAAATCCCGGAGGAAGTTCTCTGTATTCGGACAGAAGCGCATTGAAGCTGTCAAGCTGTACCTGCGTAGGAAGATCGCCGAAGAGGAGCAGATAGACCGTTTCCTCGAAACCGAAGCGGTTTTCCTTCTGTATGCCTGCGACTATATCGTTGATGCTGTATCCGCGGTAGATAAGCTCGCCCTCAGCAGGGACTTTTTCGCCCTCGGAAACAACGTAGCCGTGAACGTTACAAATATTTGTGATGCCTGCAACAACGCCTGTTCCGTCGCTGTTTCTCAGACCTCTTTTTACCTGATATTTTTCATAAAGTTCAGGCGGGATATTGTTATGTTTAAGAAATTCGCCGCATAAACTTGTTATAGCAGCGCTGCCGTTTTGATTTTCTTTTCCAATCATTGTGAAGTGCCCTTTTAAAAAGAGCCTCCCCCTTTCCTCAGATGCTTTTATATTAGGTATTCGCCATATATCAAAGCATTGCGCACATACTTCGGGTGTCGTCTTTGCTTTGAAAAGTGCATCATTGCACAAAAAGTATAGGCGCACACCAAAGGAAAGCCGCTGTTTCGCCGAGCGGACAAGGCTTTCAGCTCATTTGCGATAATGCATTTTACCGCAGCTTCCTTAATAAATATGTACCCTTTTATTTTACAATAGCTTTTAACACTTGTCAAGCAGTTTTTAAAAAAACGGGTCACGAAAAAAAACGGCTTTGTCTGTTCTTTTTGTCATATTTGCAACAATTTAAAGCTTTACAGCTTTATCAAGAAAGGAAATGTTATAATGAAGGATCTGTTCAAAATCGTTCTCATCTTCGCCGCATTTGTGTTCGTTATACCGCTTGTAGGGTTTGTCGGACGTGAAAAAAGCGCCGCTTCGCCCGTGCAGGCCACCTCCGAAACAGTGCAGACAAGCATATCCGAACCCGAAGCCGAGGAAAACACCTCTTCCGACGAGATTTTCACCGTTTTCGATATAACGAGCGGAAAAGTTATGGAAATGCCGATGAAAGACTACCTTGTCGGCGCAGTTATGGCGGAAATGCCTGCCGCATACGAACCCGAAGCGCTCAAAGCGCAGGCGGTCGCGGCTTATACATACGCCCTGCGCCGTGAAAAGCTCGAAAGCGAGAACCCCACGCCCGAGCTGATGGGCGCAGCTATCTCAAACGACAGCACGAAATTCCAAGCCTTTTTCACTCCCGAGCAGGGCAAGGCTTTTTACGGCACGGCTTATGACGAATACCGCCAAAAGATAGAATCCGCCGTTGATGCCGTCTATCCCGAAGCGCTTTTTTACGAAGACGAGCCTATCGCAGCGGCGTTCCACTCTATCTCCTGCGGCAAGACCGAGGATTCTGCCGAGGTGTGGGAAGCGTCTTTCCCCTACCTCGTTTCCGTGAACAGCGAATGGGACGAAGAAGCGCCGACATTTTACAGCGAAAACAAATTCACCGCCGACGAAATAAAAGCCGCTTTCTCCGATTCGGGCTTCGGCAAAAGCAGCACTATCTCCGTTGACAGCCTTACAAGCGGCGGCTATGCAAAGAGGGTCACTGTCGGCGACAAGACCTACAGCGGACAAGAGGTGCGCACCGCTCTCGGACTGCGCTCATCGTCATTCACGGTTTCATATAGCGACACTGACAAGGTTTTCACCTTTTCAGTAAAAGGCAGCGGTCACGGCGTAGGAATGAGCCAATACGGCGCGAACTGCCTTGCCAAAGAGGGAAAAACTTATCGCGAGATATTGGAGCACTATTACACAAAGGCTGAATTAATGCGTAATTCGTAATTATTTTGTTCCGCAAATCACCATAAAATGCAGAAGACGGATTTCCCGTCCTATTCCGCTAAGTGATTTGCAATAAACCGATACCCCTATTTTCAACGGGGGGTTCTCTAAAAACCGAAACAAAATAATACTTCGTATTATTCGCAAATTTTCG
>OLGB01001800.1_pt1 | contig 24633 bp, 21 predicted proteins | sample 1605691 | NCBI WGS metagenome assembly OLGB01 (sample SAMEA3888925, study PRJEB22519) | human gut metagenome | biome: human gut; feature: human-associated habitat; material: faeces | place: Denmark | collected 2010 | reverse complement strand
GCTGCCGATCGCCGCGGGGCTTATCGGCGGCACTTTCTGCGCCTGGCTCGCGCTGAAGATATGGCGGCTCTACCTGACGGAGATCGAAGAGGAGAACCGGCGGCTGGAGGAAAAACGCGAAGAGGAAGAATAATTTTTACGCTGACGCGCGCCTGCGACAGCAATTTTAAATAGTTGACTTTGTCCATCAATTTGCCTATTATAATGGACGAAGTCAACTATTATATTATAAGGGGATCGCTCAGCAATGGACAATAAAATGGACACCGTCACCGAGATCAGGGCCTTCAACCGCTTCTACACGGGGGTGATAGGGCTGCTCGACCGGCACATTCTTGATTCGGGCTACTCTCTCACCGAGGCGAGGGTGCTGCTCGAGATCGGCAGGACGAAGAACTGCACCGCCAACCGGCTCGCCGGAGCTCTCGGAATAGACCGCAGTTATATGAGCAGGATCGTCGTGAAATTTGAAAAAGACGGGCTCGTCACACGGGCGGCGAACAAAAATGACAGCCGCGCAAGCGACATCCGGCTGACGAACGAGGGGAGGCGCGTCCTTCGCGGCCTCGACGAACGTTCCAACCGGCAGATAGAGCGGCTCATCTCCGGACTCGGCGAGGATGAGCGCGGCAAACTCCGGCAGGCGATGAGGACGATAAAAAAATATCTCGAGGCCGCCCCCGCCGGGTTTTCCATCCGCACATTCCGCGAGACGGACGTGGACTACGTGATCGAGAGGCAGCTCTCGCTTTACGAGACGGAGCGCGGCTTTTCCTCAGAAATATGGCAGCGTTACCTGCGGGAGGGCGTGCTGGCGCTGGTGGACCGTTTCGACCCGGAGCTCGATAATATCTACATCCTCGAGAGCGCCGGCGCTCCCGCCGGCTGCGTAGCCGTAACCCACACCGACGCGAAGACGGCGCAGCTGCGCTATTTCTTCCTCGAGCCTGAACTGCGCGGCCTCGGCGCGGGGCAAAAGCTCTTTGATAAGGCGCTCGATTTCTGCCGTGAAAGGGGCTATCACCGCGCATTCCTCTGGACGGTCAGCGCCCAGGAGGCGGCGAGACGCCTTTACGCGGCGAAGGGCTTCAAAATCACTGAAACGGGCGAAAACTCGGAATGGGGCGTCCCCGTTCTCGAAGAGCGCTGGGACCTGGAGCTGCGATAAGGGCGGCGTCACAGGCATGGGCGGCGGCCGTGCCCGCGCCGCCGTCCATGCCGTCAGCGTCTATTCGTCAAAGATAGAGACGATCTCCCCCTCGAGTATCCGGTTCATGTTCCTCACGGCGCAGAAGTTGCCGCACATGCTGCAGGTATCCTCTTTCTCGGGCTTTAATTCGGCGCGGTATCGCCTCGCCTTTTCCGGGTCGATCGCCAGCTCGAACATCTTTTCCCAGTCAAGCTTTTTACGCGCGAAACTCATGCGGTCGTCCCATTCCCTCGCGCCGGGCACGCCCTTCGCGATGTCGGCGGCGTGCGCCGCGATGCGCGCGGCGACGATCCCCTCTTTGACGTCGTTCACATCCGGCAGACGCAGGTGCTCTGCGGGCGTCACGTAACAGAGGAAGGCCGCGCCGCTCGCCGCGGCCAGCGCGCCGCCGATCGCGGAGGTGATGTGGTCGTAGCCGGGGGCGACGTCGGTGACGATCGGTCCGAGCACGTAGAAGGGCGCGCCGTGGCAGAGCGTCTTTTCTATCTCCATGTTCGCCGCGATCTGGTTCAGCGGCATGTGCCCCGGCCCCTCTATCATCACCTGCACGTCGCGCTCCCAGGCCTGCTTCGTCAGTTCGCCGAGCGTTATCAGCTCCTCAACCTGCGAGGCGTCGGTGGCGTCCGCGAGACAGCCGGGGCGGCAGGCGTCGCCGAGGCTCAGCGTCACGTCATAATCGCGGCATATTTCGAGCAGCTCGTCGAAACGTTCATAGAAGGGATTTTCTTTGCCAGTCATCTCCATCCAGGCGAAGATTATCGAGCCGCCGCGTGAGACGATGTTCGTCAGGCGCTTGTTCTTTTTGAATTTATGCGCCGTATCGCGGTTGATGCCGCAGTGTATCGTCATGAAGTCAACGCCGTCCTCGGCGTGCATCCGCGCGATATCGATCCACTCCTCCGTCGTTATCTGCGCCAGCGGCTTGTTATAGTAGACGACGGCGTCGTAGATCGGCACCGTGCCGATCATCGCCGTACAATTCCCCGTCAGATGGCGGCGGAATTTCCGCGTGTCGCCGAAGGAGCTCAGGTCCATGATCGCCTCGGCACCCATTTCGACGGCGCTTTGCACCTTTTTGAACTCCATCTCAAGGTCGGTCATATCACGCGAGGTTCCGAGGTTGACGTTGATCTTCGTCTTAAGCATCGAGCCCAGCCCATTGGGCGATAAGGCGGAGTGCAGCCTGTTGCATGGTATTATCGCGCGCCCCTCGGCCATCAGCCTCATAAGCTTGTCCGTTCCGATGCGCTCCTTCTCCGCGACCGCCGCCATCTCCTTTGTCAAGACGCCCCGGCGCGCCGCCTCCATCTGTGTTGAATGATCCATCGTGCCACCACTTTCTTCGCAGAAATTAAGCGGGGAACACCCGAATAGGCATTCCCCGCTTAAAAGACATTTATGCTATCTTCCTACGGCGGCATTACCCGCATCAGGTGTAAGGGTCGAAGTAAATAACTTCCTCTCAGCCTGCCGAGCAAGCTCCCCTGCTTTGTCGTTTAATTAGAACACGCCTCTTTCCTTTTTGTCAAGCGCGTGAGGAAAAAAATACGCGGGCCTTCCACGATGGCAATAAAAAAGGAAGCCGGGGAACAAACGCTCTCCGGGCTCCTTTCATAAAACTATATAGTTCTGAAGAGGGCTTTACTATTCAATAGCGTCCGCGGTCAGCGGCACCAATTCAACCACATGGTTATGATCGCGGCATTAGTAAAGTTGCAAAAGAGACCGCCTATCACAGGAACCACCAGGAACGCCAGTTTTGAATAGCGATATTTGACGCGGAGAGCGTTCATATTAGCCATCGCGACAGGTACCGCCCCTAAACCGAAGCCGACATGCCCGGCACAGATCACGGCCGCATCGTAGTTTTTTCCGGTAAGGTTGAATGTGAGATAGCGGGCAAAAAGATACATCAGCAGCACCTGGGCCAGCAGTACAACCATAATGGGAAGCGCCATGTCGATAAGTTCCCAGAGCTTCATCGTATAAATCGCCATTGAAACGAAGACCGTCAGGAATACGTCCCCGATCGTCTCTATTTCAACCTCCGGCACATCGGCCTTCTTCGCGTCCAGCGCCACCCTCATCACAGCCCCACCGCACATCCCCATCACATGAGACGACAGTACGACGGAGGGGAAGAAATAGTTGAACACCGATTGCATGATCATACCGACGCCAAGCGCCACGAATATGAGAAAGAACGATTTGGGTATCTCGCCGACAGAAACCATCGCGGCGGATTTTTCCGGCGATTCCGTATCCATGGAGCCGTCGGCAACTCTGTCCAGCAGATGTTTTTTCTGGATCAGGCTGTTGGCGAGCGGGCCTCCAAGCAATGATCCGCTGACGAGCCCAAAGGTGGCGGCGGCTATCGCGACCGAAAGCGCCCCGGGGTAATCGGGCGGAGCGAAGGAAGCCGCATAGCCGTGCCCTCCGGTCATCGGGATGGAACCGGTCATCAGCGCTATCATCGGCTCCAAGCCTAGCATCGTGCCCAGCGATACGGAAAGGACATTCTGCAGAAAAGCAAGCAGAGAGGCCAGTATCAAGAACACAATGACAACCTTGCCTCCTTTTTTAAGGACGACCATGCTGGCGCCAAATCCGCTGGCAGTAAAGAAGAGGTCCATGAAAAACCCCTGGTAGGAGTTATCAAAGGTAAATCCGACGACTCCCGTCAAGCGAAGGGCCAGCGCCAACGCCGCGAAAAGCAGCCCGCCTACGACCGCCCCAGAGATACAGTATTTTCTGAAAACAGATACCTTGGAATTTATCCATTCGCCCAGCAACGCTAATATGACCGCGAAGAAAAGGGTGTAAACGCTGCTGAATTGGATATTGTAAAGTTCATTCATCGTATATCTCTCCCGTAATCCCAGCTTATCTTATCATAAGGATATTTATTCGGAGGATAAAAGCGTCAGCGAAGTTCATCGCAAACTTGCTTTATCGCGGCGTCGAGCGCGGAGATGAGAATATCGACCTCTTCGCGGCTGATGGTGATCGGCGGGGTGATCTGGATATGATCTCCGCGCACTCCATCGGCGGAGCCGCCTCCGGGATAGGGAACGATGCCGCGCTCCAAGCAATATTCGGTGATCTTGCCCTTTATGTTCTGTTTTGTCTCGAAAGGCTCTTTGGTAGTTTTATCGCGCACGAACTCGATGCCGCACATCAAGCCTTTGCCGCGCACGTCGCCGACGATAGGATATTTGTACAGTTCTTCGAGTTTGGCAAGGAGGTATTCGCCCTGCACGGCGGCATTGTCGATATAATGCTCGCGTTCGATAATTTCCATCACCTTGCAGGCGATCCCTGTCGAAAGAGGGTTGCCGGCGTAAGTATGTCCGTGATGAAAGCTTCCGGAACCGTCGATCATGATGGCGTTAAAAACCTTCTCCGACGCGACGGCCGCTCCGATTGGAGTATAGCCGCAGCTCATCCCTTTTGCAGTGCAGAGGATATCGGGGATCGCGCCGCCGAAATGTTCCACCGCCATTTTCTTTCCTGTCCTTCCGCACCCCGCCATAACCTCGTCGTCGATCCACAGGACGTCATATTTGTCGCAGATGCTCCGCACCATCTGGAAGTATACGGGCGCGGGGTGAATCCCCGGGCAGGCGGAGCCTACGACCGGCTCGCTTATAAAGGCCATGACATTCTCCGGCCCCTGGCGAAGTATCTCGGACTCAAGAGCTTCCGCAGCTTTGACGCTCGTCTCCATCAGTGTGCCGCAACCCCATGGATTGCGGTAGTGATAGAACTGGGGTATTTTTGGGAACTGCAGCAGTATCGGATCAAAAACCTTTTTGCGGCCGCTTATACCCGTGACGGAAAGCGCTCCCAGCGTATTTCCATGGAAACCGTTCCACTTCGATATCACCTTCCATTTGCTGCTGGAGCCGTCGCGTTCGATGAAATACTGGCGGGCCATTTTCAGGGCTGTTTCCACAGCCTCGCTTCCGCCTGAAACGAAGTATACGTGATCGAGGTCTCCAGGCGTCCATGAAGCAAGCTTTTCAGCGCACTCCTCGATAGTATCCACCGTCCACCTTGAAAGGTGGGTAAAGGCTATCCTTGCCATTTGCCCGCGGGCGTAATCGGCGATCTCGGCGTTGCCGTGGCCGATATTGGCGACAGCCGATCCCGAGCACGCGTCGAGGTACCTTTTTCCGTTCTCGCCATAGAGAAAGACGCCTTCGCCTTTCACTATCTTAGGGTAACGCCATGTCTGTGTCCTGTAGAATACGTTGTTGCGCGGTGCGTTGTTTGCTGCCATGATACATAACCTCCCGATTGATATTTTATTCTTTATGATTTGAGCCGCCGTAGAGCCAGACGGCGCCTTCGTCCGCCCCTCGCACTCCCTGGCGGTAAGCCTCAAGGATCCCGTCGGCCTTCCGTGCCGGCCTGACTACTTTTTTCCGCCGCTCTTCCAGAATTTCGTCGGAGACGAAGAGCGTCAGGGACTTTTTATTAAGGTCTATCTCAATAGCATCGCCGTTTTGCACAAGTCCGATAACACCGCCGTCCCACGCCTCCGGCGTAATGTGGCCGACGCACGGGCCCCTGGTCGCGCCTGAAAAACGGCCGTCGGTGATCATGGCCACGGACGTATGCAGCCCCATTCCGACAAGCATCGCCGCCGGTATAGACATCTCCCGCATGCCGGGGCCGCCCTTAGGCCCCTCATAGCGGATCACCAGGACCGACCCCTTGGCGACAGAGCCACCCAGCAGATAATCACGAACCTCCTCCTCCGAATCAAAAACGACGGCCGGCCCCTTATGGCAATACATGCTGGGATCGACCCCGGTCTTCTTTACCACTGCTCCTCGGGGGGCGAGGTTTCCAAAGAGAATCGAATAACATCCGTCCTGAAATTTTGAATCGGCCGGCTTAGAAATCACATCTTCGCAATCAACATGGGGAGTATTTTCTATATGATCTTTCAGCGTTCCCCCCATAGCCGTAGGAAGGCTCGTGTCGACGTAACCGGCAATTTGCCTAAGCACGGAAAGGACGCCTCCGGCGCGATGGTAGTCGCTGATGTTATATTCCGACGCGGGTTTGAATTTTGCCACTACGGGGACGGCGGCCTGTTCCCTGTCAAAATCAGAGAGGGAAATGGGGTGCCCCATAGCTTTGGAGATCGCCGGAATATGCAGGGCGGCGTTTGTCGAGCCGCCGGTGGCGGAGATATAGCGGATCCCGTTGTTGAGCGAGGCTGGATTAAATATTTTCGAAAACGACGTCTTATTTTTAACCAGTTCGACAACACGTTCTCCGACGTCTCTCGCCTGTCTGGATTTTTCCGAAGCGCAGAAAAGCATCGTCGAACTCCCAAACGGAGCGACGCCTACGGCCTCTAAAAAAGAGCCCATCGTATTCGCCGTACCGTACATGGAGCATGTTCCTTGGGAGAAGCAAATATTTTTCTTCCAGCCAGAAAAAGTCGCCGCGTCTAGCTCGCCGCTGTTGACCTTGCCGATCGCCTCTTTGAGGTCACATGTGACATAATCCTTCCCGCAGCTCTGATAGGGCAGCATCGCACCCGCCGTGATAAAGAGCGAGGGAAGGTCAAGCTTTGCGGCCGCCATAAGCATACCTGGGACAATCTTGTCGCAGGAGCAGAGAAAAACCAATCCGTCGAACCCATGCGCCCTGACCATCGCCTCAATGGAAGCCGCGATAAGGTCCCGCTGAGGAAGCACATAATGCATCCCTTTTCCCTGCGCCATCCCATCGCATGGCGCGGGAACGCAAAACTCAGCGGGTGCGCCTCCGGCCGCCCACACGCCCTCCTTTACATAAAGCGCCAATTGGGAGAGCGGCTTATGGCCGGGGTTCACGTCGTTGCAGGAATTGACGACGCCGATAATCGGCTTCGCGAGATCTTTGCCGCGATACCCGACTGACGACATCAGCCCCTCGTAATAGGCCTCGGTTATATTCCGCGGGTCTCCGCGTTTCTCCGTCTCGCCCATCACGCCCGAGCCCCTGCGCGAAAAACTACGCCGAGCAGCTCTTCATAGACCTTTATCATAGCGCCCTTGTCTTCCCCGCCAAGTCCGCGCAGCAACGCCGTCTGATAGGTCGACGTCGCCGCGCTTAACACCGGCAGAGGTATCCCGTTGTTCGCGGAGAGCTCGGCCGCGCTGACGAGATCTTTATACGCGTTTTCCATAAAATACCCCTGGGAAAATATTCCCTTGAGCACTCTGGGAATAAAAAATTCAGAGGCATAGCTTCTGCCGGTTCCGCTGTTGACGATCGCCCCTACCTTTTCCGGGTCGAGCCCCAGCTTTACAGCCATCGGCAGTATCTCGGCCAAAGCCGCGGCGTTGATATCGAACAGCAGCTGATTGATCAATTTTGCGAGCTGGCCGCACCCCGGCCCGCCCATAAAGAGAATATTGCTGCCCATCATTTCAAAATATGGCCTTACATATTCAAAGGTTTCATAGTCGCCGCCGCACATCACCGAAAGAGTGCCGTCTTTGGCGCGCGCCTCCATGCCGGAAACAGGGGCGTCGAGAAAACGCACTCCTTTCGCCATAAGGGCGTTGTGGAGTTTTATCGTCGAATCATAAGAGATGGTGCTTAGATCCGCCACAACTTGCCCGCGAGACAGCTTTTCCAAAAGGCCGTTCTCGCCGATCAATAGATTTTCAACTATCCGCGCGTTTGGCAAAGAAAGAAAGATGATACCTGCCGACGCAATTTGGTGGATATCATCCACCGGTTTTATTCCAATTTCTGAAAGTTCACGATAACAGGCGCTAGAAACATCGTAAGCCATTACCTCGTCTTTATGCTTCATAGCCAGGTTTACAGCCATATTTTTGCCCATTTTTCCCAAGCCGACAAATCCAAGCTTCACCGGAACCACCCCTTTACTCTCTTTTAGATAAAAGCGACAACATGGTTAAAATACACCATATTACGGAGCAAGTCAATCATTTTGCAAAAAATAATGGATTATTTCCGTTATTTAAATATATACATAGTTTTTTGTAGTAAAATTTACTTTTTCTTGTCAAGAATCGACTACTCATGTAAAATAACGGAGAAAATTCATCAATAAAAATCGGAGATGGCACATTATGAATAAAACGGATTCCAACCCTTTAGTCCCCGCGGGGAACGCCATGGAACGCATCAGAATGATGCAGCCCTCTTTCAGCAAAAGCCACAAAAAGATCGCGGACTTCATTCTGCAAAACTATGAAAAGGCTGTTTTTTTGACATCGTTCAAGATGGGGCAGCAATGCGGCGTCAGCGAATCAAGTATCATCAGATTTGCCACGACGCTCGGTTACTCCGGATATTCCGAGTTTCAGCGCGAGATACAGGATTTGTTAAAAACTCAGATCACCATGTCGCAGCGGCTGAAAGAAACTTCGTTAAGCGGCGACGGCGGGATCATGCAGGGCATGATGCAAAAGGGGGTAGACGGGATCCAGTATGCCATGATGAATCTCAATGAAAAAGATTTTGACCGGGCGGTCGCCGTGCTGTCACAAGCAAAGAGAGTATTTCTCGTCGGTTCAAGAAGCTCCTATGGGCTGGTCTATTACTTCGCGTTCGTTCTCAACTGGATCAGAGAGTCGGTATTCGCGGTCAATTGCAGCAACGAAATTATCGATTATCTGGCGACGCTGACCGAAGACGACGCCGTACTAGCCATAAGTCTGCCCAAATACCCCAAATCCACGGTCGACGCTTTGGAGGCAGCGCGCAGCAAAGGCGCCCATACGATAGCCATCACCGATACGATGACCTCTCCGCTCATACCTCACTCTGAAATATCTCTGCTCGTATATACGGAGCTGCTCTCATATTCCGACAATATCGCCCCTGTAATGTGCCTGATAACCGCCCTGCTGACCGCCATTGGCGCCGCAGACCCACAGAAGACGGCGGGGCTGCTGGAAAAGCACGAAGCTTTGTGGGAGGAATCCGGCATTTACGCGTGAGAGAGCGGTAAAAAACCGGCGCGGGCCGGAGTTATCACAATTCCTTCGCCCGCGTCGATTTTACATTTTTCCTGTACTTTTATTTTGCGAGGAAATCCGCCGCGAACTGTGCCGCGAGCGCGGCTCCCATGGGGAGTATTTTTTCGTCTATCGTGTAGCATTCGTGATGATTCGACATGCCAGACCCCGGGACATCCTTACTGCGTCCGCCGATGAAGCCGTAAACTCCCGGGGTGTCCTCCATGAGGAAGGAGAAATCTTCGGAGCCCATGAGCTTTTCAAAGGGGACGAGCACATCTTCGCCGAAGAGTTTGACCGCCGCGCCGCGCGCCGTCTCCACGACCTTTTCGTCGGAGTTTATCACCGCGGGGCAGAGGTATTTGTAATCGAGCTCCGCCGTGCAGCCGTAGCCGGCGGCCACATCCCGGGCGGTCTTTCTGATCATCTCCTCCATCTTCATGCGGAACTTAGGGTCGAAGGTGCGCACGGTGCCGTCCATGACGGCTTTGTCGGCGACGATGTTGAAGCGCTGCCCCGCGTCGAAGGTGCCGACTGTGAGAACGAGCGAGTTGAGCGGGTTGTTGACGCGGCTGACGATGGTCTGCAGCGCCATGATTACCGCCGAGGCGGCGACGACAGCGTCGCGGCCGAGATGCGGCGCGGAGCCGTGGCTCGCCTCGCCCCTGACCGTCAGCGTAAACATGTCGCAGGAGGCCATGCGCTCGCCGTGGGCGATGTTTATCTTGCCGGCGTCGACCAGCCCCCAGACATGAGCGCCGTAGACAGCGTCAACACCCTTCATCAGCCCGCGCTCGACCGCGCCTTTGGCGCCCAGCGCGAGCTCTTCGGCGGGCTGGAAGAAGAACTTGACCGTGCCGCCGAGCTCGCCGCGCATCTCCGTAAGGATCTTCGCCGCGCCGAGCTGCATCGCGATATGCGCATCGTGCCCGCAGGCGTGCATCCTGCCCTCGTTCCGCGAGGCGAAGGGAAGGCCGGTCGCCTCTTTTACGGGCAGGGCGTCGATGTCGGCGCGCAGCAGCACCGTTTTTCCGGGCGTAGCGCCTTCCAGCGTCGCGACGCAGCCGTACATTCCCTCGAAGCGTTCGACGGGAAGCCCCATCGCCTCGAGGTCCTTAACGACGGCCTCCGTCGTCTCCGCCTCGTGTTCCGTCAGTTCGGGACGGGCGTGGTAATATCTGCGCCTCTCCACGATATAGTCGTTGTATTTCGCGGCCAGCGCTTTGATGTCAGCCATTACTTCGCCGCCCTTTCGTCTGTAAAGTCTTTCGCGAACTGCGCGTAGAGCGCCGCGCCGCGGTGCAGCGCATCCTCGTCGACGGTGAATTTGTCGCTGTGGTTCGAGTACGTGATGCCGCAGGCGGGGTTGAGCGCGCCGATGAAGCCGTAAAAGCCGGGGACCTTCTCCATGAAGTAGGCGAAGTCTTCCGAGCCGGTGAGACGCGGCATCGTCGTGAGGATATCCTCGCCGTAAAGCTTGACGGCGGCCTCTCTCGCGATCCGGTTGAGGTCGTCGTGGTCGTTGATGATCGGTCCGGGGAAGCGGTCGTATTGCAGCTCCGCCTCGCAGCCGAGAGCTTCGGCGGTGTTCTTTATTATCTTTTCGAGCTGTTTGTCGATCGTCTTGCGCAGCTCGCGCGAATAGGTGCGCACGGTGCCCTCCATCACCGCTTCGTTGGCGATGATGTTGAAGCGCTGCCCTCCGTGTACGGTGCCGACGGAGACGACGAGAGTGTTGAGCGGGTCGTTGACGCGGCTGACGAAAGTCTGGAGGTTCATGACGATAGAGGCAGCCGCGACCACCGCGTCGCGGCCGAGGTGCGGCGCCGAGCCGTGGGCGGTGAGGCCGCGGACGGTGATCTTGAAGTTGTCGCAGGAGGCCATGCGGCCGCCGGGCTCGAGGCTCATGAGCGGCGCGTCGAGCGTGCCCCAGATGTGCATGCCGAAAATCGCGCCGACGCCGTCGAGGCAGCCTCTTTCGACGTAATACTCCGCGCCGTGGCAGGATTCCTCCGCCGCTTGAAACAGTAGCTTCACCGTTCCGCTGAGCTCGTCCCTCATCTCCGAAAGTATCTTCGCCGCGCCTAGCAGCATCGAGATGTGCGCGTCGTGTCCGCAGGCGTGCATTTTGCCCTCGTTTTCCGAGGCGAAGGGCAGCCCCGTCTTTTCGACCGAGGGCAGCGCGTCGATGTCGGCGCGCAGCAGCACCGTGGCCCCGGGCTTTCCGCCTTCGATAGTGCCGATGAGGCCGTAATAATCGGGGAAGGTCTCGACGGCGATCCCCATCGCCTCGAGTTCGCCCCTGATCGCCGCCGTCGTCTCCCTCTCCTCAAACGAAAGTTCGGGATGGGCGTGGAAGCGGCGCCTTTGGGCGACGATGTAGCCGTTGTGCCTCTCGGCAGCTTCTTTTATATTCATTTCAAGCCTCCTAATTTATTTTACAAACGTTCGCAAGCAAAAACGTCTGTTCCGCCGGCGGTACCAGCCGTCTGTGACACGGGCGGCTGGTACCGCCGGCAGCTCTTTATTAAAGCAGTCCGATAAAAATACCGGCAATGATGACGGATGTGATCGTTACCGTCACAAAGCCGCCGACGATCATCTGCGGCAGCATCGCGTCCAGCAGATACTGGTGCTCCTCGGGCGTCTCGGCGAGAGCCTTGACCGACTCCTCGGTGAGGATGTAGTTCGGCGGGAAGCCGTAGAGCGCCGTCAGCGAAGTCGCGAAGGCCATCTCCCAGCTCACCTTGAGTATCCTGCCGGCTATTATCGAAAGCACCGCCATGCCAGCGACGCCGACGACGATGATCGTCAGCATCGGCCCGATGCACTCGCCGAGCATCTGCGGCGTCGCGTCCTTGAGCCCCGCGAAGACGAAGATCATCAGCACATACATGAGGAAGCCGTAGGAGCCGGCCTTATGCAGCGCGTCCTTCTCCAGGAACCCGAGCTCGGTGAAGACGATGCCGAAGAGCAGCGCCAGGACCGCCATGTTGATGCCCGTGAGCTTGGCCGCGAGACTGGCCAGATACGCGGAGAACATCAGCTTCGCGAGGATGAGCGCCGTCGACGAATATTTCGCGGGGATCTCGGGGAAGATGCGGTATTTAAGGACGTCGCCCGTAGCCATGTTGCCGACGACGGTGTCGACTTTTTCATTTTTGTTGACCTGGACTTCGCCGCTGCGGTATTTTTTAAGCAGCCGGCGTCCCTCAAGTTTGAGGCAGACGGCGGTCAGCGGGTAGCCGAAGAACCCCTGCACGGCGTACATCGCGATCGCGAGTACGGCGGCGGTCGTCAGCCCCTTCTCCGCGGCGGCGGTGTTCATCATCGTCGCCGCGACGATGCCGCCCGTGAGCGGCGGCAGTCCCGCGATGACGTAGGCGCGTCCGACGAGCGGGATGCAGACGAACCAGCAGAGGGCGACCATGCCGGCGAGTCCCGCGAGCGTGATGCAGATTATCTTCCACTGGTCAAGCAGCTGCCTGATGGAGATGATCGTTCCCATGTGGGTGATGCAGAGCATGATGACGAGCGTGCCTCCGAGCGGCGCGCCCATTCCCGCCAGAGCCACGATGTCCTTGGGGAAAAATGTCCAGTAACCGAAAAGAAAGAGCGACGCGATGACGAAGACAGACGGAATCCACGCCTTTGTCTTGGTGCCGACAAATTCGCCTATGTAATAGACGACGGCAAGAACTAAAAATGCCACGATACTGCTCATAAAAATTCCTCCTATGCAGATATTGTTGATGTAATCATTTTACAGTATTTAGCATCCGGTGTGTATCAGCCGCGTTAAAAATCCTTTAAAGTCACGCCTTTTGCCTGTTTTGCCGGCCCTTTACGTTAAATTCATATTTCCTCGGGAAAATTTCCCCAAATTGAGCGCTTTGGCTGTACAATTAGAAGAGTTATGTGTTTACATAATTCCCTTTGCATAATGAGAGGAGTTTTTTGTTAAATGAAGGTCACAGAGGAGATACGGGGTTTTAAGTCTGAGGGGATCAGCGCGGAGGGCGTCGCCGAACTGCGCGGGGCGGCGCGCGAGGCGCGCGTGTGGGCCGTCGTCGCGACGGCGGCGGCAAAGAGCGGGCATCCCGCGGGAGCGCTCTCGTCGATGGATATTTACATGACGCTGCTCGGCGCGGCGAACGTCACGCCGGAACTCGCGGACTCGCCGGAGCGGGACCGCATAGTCGTCAGCCACGGGCACACTTCGGCTGGCTTCTACGCGGCGCTCGCCGAATACGGCTTCTTCCCCGCGCATGAGATGGCGGCGAACTTCCGCCGCGCCGGCAGCCCCTATCAGGGACATGTCGAGCGCGACGTTCCCGGCGTCGATTGGGGCACCGGCAACCTCGGACAGGGACTCGCGGCGGGCGTCGGCTTCGCTCTCGCGGCCCGCGCACGCGGCTCGCGGGCGCACACCTGGGTCGTCATGGGAGACGGCGAGCAGGTCAAGGGACAGGTCGCCGAGGCGCGCAGGATCGCGGCGAAAGAGAAACTTACCAATATCACCGCGCTGGTGGACTGGAACGACATCCAGATAAGCGGACGCCTCGAAGAGGTGATGCCGGTAAACATCCCCGCGCTCTGGGCCGCCGACGGCTGGCTGGTGACGGAGTGCGACGGACACGACTACGAGGCGCTCTACAGAGCAATGAAGGCGGCGAAGGGTTCGCCCGTGCCGACGGTCATCCTCTGCCGGACGACGATGGGCAAGGGGGTCTCTTTTATGGAGAACATCCCCGACTACCACGGCAAACCGGCCGCGGGAGAAAAGCTCGAGCTGGCGCTTAAGGAGCTTGGCAGCGACATCTCCGTGTTCAACGCGGCGCTCGCGGAGCGCAAGGGCCCCCTGCCCAAAGGCCGCCGCATCACGCCGGAAAAACCGGTGCTTGAGCTCGGCGTTCCGCACACCTATACAAGGGAAGATAAGAAGGACAACCGCGGCGCCTTCGGCAAGGCCCTCGCGGAGGTCGGCGAACTCAACTATAAAAAAGAGGGCGCGACGCCGATGCTCGTATTCGACTGCGACCTCGCCGGTTCGGTAAAGGTCGACGGCTTCGCGAAGGCCTGCCCCGACAATTACGTGGAGGCCGGCATCCAGGAGCATACGACGGCGACCGCCGCCGGCGCGGCGTCGGCCGCGGGGGTCGTCTCCTTGTGGGCCGACTTCGGCGTCTTCGCGAGCGACGAAGTATATAACCAGCAGCGGCTCAACGACATCAACCGCGCCGGCGCGAAGACGGTGCTCACCCACACGGGGCTTGACGTCGGAGAGGACGGCATGACGCACCAGTGCATCGACTACGTCGGCCTCTTCCGCAACACCTTCGGCTGGAACGTCGTCGTTCCCGCCGACCCTAACCAGACCGACCGCGCGACGCGCTGGATGCTCGCGGAACCCGGCAACGTCTGCCTCGCGATGGGGCGCAGCGTGCTGCCAGTGATCCTGAAAGAGGACGGCACGCCATTCTACGGCGAAGGCTACGAGTTCCGTAACGGCGCGATAGACCTGCTGCGCGACGGGACTGACGTCGCCATCCTCGCGATGGGACACCTCGCGGGACGCGCCGTCGAAGCGCGCGAACTGCTCGCGAAAGAGGGGATCAGCGCCAGGGTGCTGCACTGCGCGACGCCGCTTTCGATGGACGAAAACGAGCTGTTCACGCTTGTGGGAGAGCTGCCGCTCCTCACCTGCGAGGACCATCACGCCGACACCGGGATCGGGGCGGTCGCCGCGCTGGCCTTCGCGCGCGCCGGCAAGGCGGTCAGGATAAAGAACCTCGGCGTGACGCGCTACGGCCTTTCGGGCTCAAACGGCGACGTCCTCGCCGACATGGGGCTCGACGCCGACGGGATCGCCGGCGGAGCGAAGGAACTGCTTAAATGATCCAGGCGGGAGACCTCGTATTTATCTGGAACCCCAAAAAAGGAGACAGTTTTCTCGTCAAAGTGCAGCCGGGGCAGAGCCAGGGCACGCACTTCGGGCAGATAAAGCATGCCGACCTCATGGAACACGACTACGGCGAAGGCCTCCGCACCCCCAAGGGCGAGGTCTACTTCCTGCTCAGACCGACGCTCGGCGAGTACACGCGCCGCCTCAAAAGGCAGACGCAGATCGTCTTCCCCAAAGAGGCGGGCTTCATCATCGAACACCTCAACATCTTTCCGGGCTGCACCGTCGTGGAATGCGGCACCGGTTCCGGCAGCCTCTGCTGCACCTTCGCCCACTTCGTCGGCGATACGGGAAAGGTCTGCACATACGACCGCCGCGAGGAATTCTCCGCGCTCGCGCGCAAGAACGCCGAAAAATGGGGCGTGGCGCACCGCATAGAGTTCAACGTCCGTTCGCTCGACGAGGGCTTTAAGGAGCGCGGCGCAGACGCCGTATTCCTCGACGTCCCGACACCGTGGGACTATATCGACAAGGCCTACGAGGCGCTCGCGCCGGGCAACCATCTCGGCATCCTCGTGCCGACGACGAACCAGATCTCCGAGACGCTGCGCGCGCTTCAGGAATTCGGCTTCGCCGACGTGCAGGTGGTCGAGATAATGCTGCGCTACTTCAAGACCGAACCGAACAGGATACGCCCCGAGGATATGATGATCGGTCATACCGGCTACCTTATCTTCGCCGTTAAAACCCTGCCGCTGCCGGAGATAAAGGCGGAGGAAAGTCCAGAATCCTCCTGCGCGGAGGCGGAGACAGAACCTTCGGCGCTTCCAAAATGCGAAGCGCAGGCCGGGGACGCCGCCGCGGACGATCCCTCCGCCGTTAAGGGACCCTGCATATAGAGGCGGCGGATTGAACGGGAAAAGGCTCCTGCTGCACATATGCTGCGCGCCTGACGCCACGGTCCCGTGGCCCTCGCTGATCGGCGAGGGCTGCGAGACCGCCGGCTATTTTTACGGCGGCAACATCCACCCTCGCGAGGAATATGACCGGAGGGCGGCGGCGGTCTCCGCGCTGGCCGGGCACACAGGCGCGGAGGTATTCCTGGCGGACTATGCGCCGGGACCGTGGTTTGAAGCGGTGCGCGGCCTCGAACAAGAACCTGAGCGCGGCGCGCGCTGCCGAAGATGCTTCGAGACGCAGCTCGCCGCCGCCGCCGAATGGGGGGCGCGGGGCGGATTCACTCATCTCTGCACGACGCTCACCATCAGCCCGCACAAGGACGTGAACCTGATCAACGAGATCGGCGCCCGCGCCGCCGCCGCCCGAGGCCTCGTATGGGTGGAAAGGGTCTGGCGCAAGGCGGATGGCTTCAAGCGATCCGTTGAGATAAGCAAAGAGCTCGGCCTCTACCGGCAGAACTACTGCGGCTGTATTTTTTCAAAGAACATAGAGTTATAATCATAGGACAAACTGATTCGGAGAGACCTCTCCCGGGCCTCGCGCGCGGGGGTTGGCTTTTGCTATCAGGGACTATTCCTCCGGAAACCTGAACGACATATAAAAAGACCACTGACCAGAGGTGAGCGAAATGACAGACAAACCGAAAACAAAACTCCCTTCGGGAAAACTCTCGCCCGAGGCGCTCAAGCGCAACGTCCTTTCTTACGTCGGCGCGCCGCGCCCCGAGGTGCTGATCGGCCCCGGAGTCGGCGAGGACGCCGCCGTCATCAAATGGCCGGAAGGGAAATATATGGTCTTCGCCTCCGACCCGATCGTCGGCGCCGAAAGCGGCGCGGGGCGGCTGCTCGTGAGAATAAACTCCAACGACATCGCCTCCAAGGGCGGCGACCCCGCCTACCTCACGGTGACGCTGATCCTGCCGCCCTCCCTCGGCGAAGAGGGCGCGGCGCGCATCATGAGCGAGATCGACGAGGAATGCCGGGCGCAGGGCATCGCCGTCGCCGGCGGACATACGGAGTTCAACGACCGCTACGACCGCCCCGTGATCATGGGCGCGCTCGTCGGCACCGCCGACAGGGTGATGCGCGCGACCGACATCTCGGAGGGCGACCTGCTGATCGTGACGAAACATCTCGGCATCGAGGGCATGTCGATATTGGCACTCGACCGCCCGGACCTGCTCGCGCCCTTCATGAGCGAGGATGAGATCGCCGAGATACTCTCATGGTCGGAGATGACCTCGGTGCTCGCGGAGTCCCGTCTGCTGCGCCCCTATGCGAAATTCATGCACGACCCTACCGAGGGCGGCTTCATGGGCGGCCTCGATGAAATATGTTCGCTCTGCGGCCTCAAAGCCGAGCTGGACCGCGAAGCGCTGGCGATACATCCGCTGACGCGCCGCGCCGCTAAAGAGCTGGACTTCGATCCCCTGCACCTGATCGCCTCCGGCAGCATGCTCGCGGCAGTGCCGGAACGCTATGCGAAGGCCGCGCGCTCCGCTCTTGAGGCGGCGGGGATCGAATCGGCGGTCGCGGGGCGCATGGGCGGCAGGCTCGAAACGCCCCTTCCCGAACCGAAGGAAGAACTCTGGCGGCTGCTCAAAATGGAGAAAAAAGATGCGCGCTGACATCCTGCGCCGCACCGAGCGGCTCGCGAAAGAGCTCAGAGCGCGGGGAGCGGATGCCTTCGTCATCGTCAACGACGAAGATACGAACTGGGAGAGCCTGTTCTACATGAGCGGCTTCCGCGGAACGGCCGGCTCGCTGGCGGTCTACGCGGACGGCGAGGCAGAACTGACGCTCGACGGGCGTTACGCCGCGCAGGGACGGGAACAATCGCCGCATAGAGTCCTTGAGCAGAAGACGAGCCTCGAGGACGACCTGACGGAAAACCTCAAAAGGCATGGCTCGCGGGAGATACTCTGCGAGGCCGGCAAGACTTTCCACGGCACCTGGGAAAAATTATCCTCGGCAGGCGGACGCTGGCGCGACGGCGGCGCCGTCATGAGAGAACTCCGCCGCGAAAAGGACGCGGGAGAGGTGGAAGAGATAAAGAGGGCCGCCGCGATCGGCGCCGAAGCCTTCCTGGAGACGCTCGACTGCGCGAAGCCCGGAATGACGGAAAAGGCCTTTGAAGCGCTGCTCAACTACAAGATAAGCCTCCTCGGAGGCGGTCCCGGCTTCGACATGATCGTCGCCTCCGGCCTTCGCAGCGTCATGCCGCACGGGCGCGCGAGCGAAAAGACGATGGAGGCGGGAGAGTGGGTCACCGTAGACTACGGCGCGCGCTGGAACGGCTATTTTTGCGACATTACGAGAAATTTTTCCATCGGGAAACCAAGCGGAGAGGCCGCGGAGATGCACGAGCTGCTGCGCAGGGCGCATAACGAGACGGCGGCGATGCTGCGCGCCGGCGTCTCCGGCGCCGGCGTTCACAAAAGAGCCGTGGAAATATTCGCCGCCGAGGGCAAAGACGGCTGCTTTACCCACAGCCTCGGCCACGGGTTCGGCCTTGAGATACACGAGGCCCCGCTGCTATCGCCGAGGCGCGACGACATCCTGCGGGCCGGGGACGTCGTGACCATCGAACCGGGACTCTATATACCGGGCTTCGGAGGCATGAGGCTGGAGGACGACTACCTCGTCACGGAAGACGGAGCCGAAAGATTAACGAAAAAACTAAATCAGTGTTTTTACAGTATTTAAAATTAAATTAAAACTGTTATAATCATTCTTAGTTTTTTAAGGTTAAAAATCTTAAATAAACCAAAGGAGAGAGAAATTTATGAAAAAGTACGTCTGCACCGTATGCGGTTATGTATATGATCCCGAAGCCGGCGATCCCGATTCCGGGATAGCCCCCGGCACAGCCTTTGAGGACATCCCAGACGATTGGGTCTGCCCCGTCTGCGGCGTCGGCAAAGATATGTTCGAATAGAAAACGGCGCGCATAAGCGCCGTTTTCTTTATGCCGCCATATTTACCTTCGCCCTCGGCCCTCCCGCAATATTTCGCTTCGCCGCGGGCCCTCCCGTGCTGCGATTTTTCAGATGTTGAGATATGCTCTTCTAAGAAACCACTGATTAATTCACTTTGTCATATAAAACCTGACGCATCGTCCGCTGATTACGGCCAGAGAGCCGAAATCTTTGATTTCGTGCGAATCGGCTGGTTTGTCCACCAGATGTGCCAGCCGCTAAACAGGCAGCCCCTGAGCGGGGCGGACGGCCAGAGAGCCAAATCAGTGATTCTCTGATTTGTGCGAATCGGCTGGTAGTCCCATCAGGCGTATTTGCATACGTTGGAGCCACGGTCGGGGGCTGCCTGTGACGCGTAGCTGAGATAGGGAATCTGTGATTCCCGTCATCGAAGCTAGTAGTTACACCAGATGGTGCATATAATCAGCGGCTCTCTAAAACTCGTCGATCTTTTTCATCAGGCCGCCGACCACGTCGGCGACCGGGTATTCTTTGAGATCGTCGGCGATCCGCCGGAATATCCCCTCTTCTTTCAGCGTAACGACCGAGACCGGATAATTCAGGTCAAGCGCCCAGGTAAGCTGTATCAGCCGGTAGTCCTGCAGCGAACGCGCGTTGGCGTAAGAACCGCGTCCCGTGGCGCGGACCTCTTCCACGAGCGCGGGCGAAAGCCCGCTGACCTTTTTATGGCGCGGCAGCATCTCATATACGGTGCCGTTGTCAATGCGGCTCTGCACCATGCGGAAGACGTCTATCTTGTCCGCGTCGCGTATGAGGGCGCACCAGCGGTAGATCGAGAGCGGCACGTCGGCCGGTATTTCGATCTTGTTATGGTGGCGCACCGCCGCCAGCACTTTCTCTTTATCGCCCCTATCGATGCCCTCCCAGTCAAAGAGTCCGGCCAGTATCTCCGCTCCGCGATCGCCGTGGTCGAAACTCGCGCTGTCCTGAAAGGTCTGATAATCACGGTATTGGGAAAACCTCGCCGTGTCGTGCAGCAGCCCCACGGCGTGGGCAATCCAGGCGTCATTCTCCTCGCGCCATTCAAGCGACTCGGCGATCGCCGAGGCCAGCCGCTGCACGCGGAAGCTGTGCCTTCTCTTGAGCTCCTGCATCCGGGCGAGCTCTCCCTCTATCCTGAATGAATCAACGTAATCGTTGAACCATCTTTCCGTCTTTTCGCTGGAATACATCATTAAAAGCCCCCAATCTCACGAAATTATACAACAGTAAGCGGATAACTGCTCCGCAATCGCGCCGGCCGCCCCGCTTAAACTAAAAAAACGGCCCTTAAAACCTTTCATCGCCGCTCTTTTCACTAAATCGTGCCGTCATAAAGCGATTTAAGCCATTCACGCCGCCCTTCCTAGGTATATTGGCCTTGTTGGCGGCTCCCTCATTTGAGAAGATGCTGCATGTGATATACGCCGGAAACAGGTATCTGACGACAGCAATCTAAAAATACCATTCAAGGGGGAAATAAAGATGGCAGTAAAGAACGACGAAGAGATCAAGAAAAGCCTGGATATGCTCGAGGCTCACACCGGCCCGTATGACGAAAAGTTCGCGAAGTCGCACGCGGAAGACATCCACGCGATGGCAGACCGCCTTTCCGGAAAGAAGGACGACCTCTGGCAGCGTACGAAGAAATGGTTCGACGATCACTACGATCATCTGAAAGACCATCTGCACGACGACAAGGAGAAGATCGAGACACACATCCACCGCCATAAAGAGGAAAAGAAATAGCGTTAAAGCCGGCAAAAGCCCCGCCAGCGAGCGCCTCCAGCTTCGCGGACGGGGCTTTTGTCATAAATGACGGAGCTTAAAGCGCCGCCGTATACGGACAAAAGGAATGCCTCCCGCGGATTAGCCTTGCCTGAGGCGAAAATGGCTCTTATAAAAATCGAGCAGCCCCTCGTCTCGCATTTTGGAAAGCTCGCCCGACATCGCGCTGCGGTCTACGGAGAGATAGTCGGCGAGCTGCTGGCGGTTGAAGGTTATATCGAACTCAGGGCTTCCGAGGCGCATAGACTCGGCGGAGAGATAGGAGAGCAGCTTCTGGCGGGTGGTGCGCTGCGTCATGTGCGTGAGTTTGTCGTTGAAGCGCAGGTTCTTTTCGGCGAGGACGGAGAGCAGGTTTCTAAGCAGCCGCGAGTGGAATTCACAGGCGGAGCTGCAAGTCGTGAGGACGCGGCGCACGTTCATAAACATAACCGCGGCGGCCTCGGCGGCCACGACGCTGACGCCGAGCGCGGCGCCGGGCGTACAGGCGTAGCTTTCGGCGAATATCTGGGCAGGCCCGATCTCCGTCACGATGTTCCTGTTGCCCCAGAAGTCTTCCTTGACAATGTGGACGGAGCCGCTCAGCACCATTCCGATAGCCTCGGTGCTGTCGCCGAAACGCATCACGAACTCGTGCCGCGCATATTTTCTCGCCTTCACCGAAAGGCAGCCGAGCATCGCCTCGATCTCACTCTCCTCTATACCTTTGAAGAGCGGTGATTTTTTTATCGTCTCAAGATATTTTTTCATATTTCTCCTTTTTGTTGTTTATACAACCGATTCATTATATTTATTGTAGTATCCTCTAAACGTAAAAGCAAGAGAGCCAGAAAATCAATAAAAATAAATATTGAAGATAAACAGGTTTGGGAGGAAAAGCGATGTTAAGGAGAATAATCGAGATAGACGAAACAAAATGCAACGGCTGCGGCGCCTGCGCCGACGCCTGCCACGAGGGCGCGATCGCGATGGTAGGCGGCAAGGCGAAGCTGATGCGCGACGATTACTGCGACGGCCTCGGGGACTGCCTGCCCGCCTGCCCCACCGGAGCGATCACCTTCGTGGAGCGCGAGGCGGCGGCCTATGACAAAGAGGCGGCGTCGGCAAATATAGCCGCGAAGAGGACGGCAGGCGGTAACCTGCCCTGCGGCTGCCCGGGGACTCACTCGCGCGGGATCACACGCATGGAGCGGGAGACAGAGGCGGAAGCCTGCCGTCCCCAGGCCGCTTCACGGCTCTCGCAGTGGCCGGTCCAGATAAAATTGGTCCCCGTAAACGCGCCCTATTTCGACGGGGCAAAGCTGCTCGTCGCCGCCGACTGCACGGCCTTCGCGCGCGCCGATTTCCACGAGCGGTTCATCAAGAACCACGTGACGCTGGTCGGCTGCCCGAAGCTCGACGCCGGCGATTATTCGGAAAAGCTTACTGAAATACTGAAGAACAACGATATCAAAAGCGTTACCGTCGTGCGTATGGAGGTGCCGTGCTGCGGCGGCATCGAGGCGGCGGTGAAGAAGGCGCTGCAGGCCAGCGGGAAATTCATTCCCTGGCAGGTCGCAACCATCTCCGTAGAGGGAGAGATCATCGATTAGGACCGGCGCGGACGGCACTATGACCGGTGGCTCCGCAAATCATGAAGGGAGAGATAATCATGGAAGAGAAGATGTTTTGTTTTCAATGCGAACAGACGGCCGGCGGCAAAGGCTGCATGGGAAGGGCGGGCGTCTGCGGCAAACCGGCGGATACGGCGCTGCTGCAGGATGAGCTGACAGGGGCCCTGATCGGCCTTGCGCGCGCCGCGAACGGGAAAAGCCCGTCGGAGAGCGCGGACAGGGCGATGCTCGCGGGGCTCTTCACCACGGTGACTAACGTAAACTTCGACAGCGGCACCGTAAAAGAAATGACCGGCAAGGTGCGGGCCGAGGAACAGAAGCTCGCGGGATGTTCGTGCGGCTGCGGATGCGGCGAGTATGACGTGAGGGGGCTGTGGGATGCGGACGAGGACGTCCGCTCGCTAAAATCACTGATCCTCTTCGGGCTGCGCGGCATGGCGGCCTACGCCTACCACGCGATGGTCCTCGGCTATAGCGACAGGGAGGTCAACGACTTCTTTTACGAGGCGCTCGCCGCGATAGGACGCGAAAATACGATGGAGGCGCTGCTGCCGCTCGTCCTTAAAACGGGGGAGGTCAACCTCCGCTGCATGGAGCTGCTAGACAGGGCGAACACCGGCACCTTTGGGACGCCGGAACCGACCACCGTATCTTTTAAGGTCGAAAAGGGCCCCTTCATCGTCATCAGCGGCCACGACCTGCGCGACCTGAAACTGCTGCTTGACCAGAGCGCGGGCAAGGGCGTCAATATCTACACGCACGGTGAAATGCTGCCGGCGCACGCCTACCCGGAACTGAAAAAATACCCGCACCTCAAAGGCAATTTCGGCACCGCCTGGCAGAACCAGCAGCGGGAGTTCGACGGCATCCCCGCGCCGATACTCTTCACCACGAACTGCCTGATGCCGGTCAAGCCCTCGTACGCGGACCGCGTCTTCACCACCGAAGTGGTCTCCTATCCCGGCCTGGTCCACATCGGCGAGGACAAAGATTTCGCCCCCGTCATCGCCAAAGCCATTGAGCTCGGCGGCTGGGGCGAGGATAAGAGCTTTACGGGCATCAACGGCGGCGGCCATACCGTGACCGGCTTCGGCCACGGCGCGGTGCTCGCCGCCGCGGATAAGGTCGTGGAGGCGGTAAAATCGGGAGCGATACGCCACTTCTTCCTCGTCGGCGGCTGCGACGGCGCGAAACCCGGACGCAACTACTACACGGAGTTCGTTGAGAAGAGCCCCGCGGACACAATAATCCTCACGCTCGCCTGCGGCAAGTACCGCTTCAACGACCTCGACCTCGGTACGATCGGCGGCTTCCCGCGCATCATGGACATGGGACAGTGCAACGACGCTTACAGCGCGATCCGCGTCGCCGTGGCGCTCTCGGAGGCATTCAAATGCGGCGTCAACGACCTGCCGCTCACGCTCGTGCTCTCATGGTATGAACAAAAGGCCGTCTGCATCCTGCTGACGCTGCTCCACCTCGGGATAAAGAACATCCTGCTCGGTCCGACGCTCCCGGCCTTCGTCTCGCCGAACGTGCTCAACTTCCTTGTCGAACACTACAACATCGCCCCCATCGGCACGCCGGAGGCGGATCTGAAAAAAATCCTCGGATAACATTACTGTAATAGAACGAACGGGAGGCCGGAGGCGCGTCATAACGACAGCCTCCGGCCTTTCTTCATATAGGGAGGGACGGCGACTGCCGTAATTGATCTACCTTTGCCCACATAATATCTTGTTTACTACTAAGAAATAAATGCTGTCGCCCCAATTATAAGTGACTGTATTATATTTTGTCCGCCATACAAATAGAGGCAAGAAAAGATAGACAAGAGATAAAAACTCTTGTCTATCTTTTCTTCTATTAGGTATTTTTATTTTATCGACTTTATCAAGCGAGATTCTTAACGAATTAAGATTTTTAGGTAGTGCCAAGAGGGACGTTTTTCCCTTAATCTCCAAGTTCTCCAAACCACAAAAATCCAGGTGTGCGTTGAAACTTCTCAAAGCAGATTTTCTCCGTTCGGCGGGATGGCGCTCTTTAGGGAAACAATCAATGTATTACGCCTGGATTCGCATTTGGATAAGGCCCCGCCTTGCGGCAGCGCTGCTTTTCGTAAGTCGTGTCGTCGATGATGAAGACGTTCACACGTTCTTTCGAGGTAAGTCTTTCAAGAAAGC
>OLGB01001794.1_pt1 | contig 24770 bp, 26 predicted proteins | sample 1605691 | NCBI WGS metagenome assembly OLGB01 (sample SAMEA3888925, study PRJEB22519) | human gut metagenome | biome: human gut; feature: human-associated habitat; material: faeces | place: Denmark | collected 2010 | reverse complement strand
GAAGCGGCTGCAAATCCCAAAGACCGGCGACAGCAGCGTGTTAGGCTTGTGGGGAATCTCCCTCTGCGCATCTCTTGCCGGATGCCTTGTGCTGACCACATGGCAGATCAGGCGGCGACGTGAGGAAGAATCGCTGCAAATCATCGAAAAGTAAACAGGCTCACCTCTAGGGGCGCGGGCAAATAGCCCCGCGCCCCTTTTCGGTTTCATTCGTCAGGAAAGGCGGTTGCTCTTTTGAACAACCGCCTTTCGCCATATCTATCCGATTTGAACAGAAAGGAAATCAGTCTATGACAAAAGAGTACGGGAGGTGCCGCTAATGCGGCTTGCCGCCGCACAAATCGCATAACCGGATCAATACGGAATGAAAGCAATTTTCTGCACCCGCCTGCCCTTCCTGCTGTTTCATTGCACCTATTGAGCACCTATGAAGGTTTTGAAGCCTTTATAGGTGCTTTTTGTCATCCACGGCACTTCTTCGCCGCGGGCTGCCGCTCCCCACCGTCCTCCGTTCTGGAAGGAATATCCACCCGAACAGAACGAAAGGAGCGCAGCATGAGCCGCGAAAAAAATGTTTTGAGAAGTTTCCGAAAAAATGGCCAAAAGGGCCATTTGGAAAACCAGTAAGGGGTAAAAGAAGAAACCACGGCCTGCCTTCCGGCGTGAAGGGAGGTGAGACATTACCGGCATAAGCAGCACACCTTCGATGCGTTCCGAGCAGTGAGCCTAGAAGCGTGTTTTACCTGCACCGGAACCACCGCATACAAGTACATTCAGCTTTCTGCGGTGCTTTCTTCCGTCCAGGCCGATGGCGACATTTTGCGTCAGCAGCTTGTTTTGCGTCTTATCCTTGTTGGCATATTTCTTGTTGACCGAACCAGCCGTGCCCCACTTGGCTGATCCGTGCTCTTCTCGCCGTCTGTAATTGTGCTCCGTGGAGAGATAGACGCCGATGGCGATCCCGTACACCAAAAGCAAAGTGAGGACAGTTTTTACACTGTCCTCACAAAGCTGTATCTGGAATGGGTTTTGCATCACCGATCCGAACTGCTGAACCAGTCCGGGCAATCCATCCTTTAAGCAGGGAGCAATCAACAGGCCGAGCCACACAACCGGAATTATGCCGCAAAGATAAAGGATCACATTCTGCTTGGAGAGCTTATCTTGCCTCACGGTCGGCTCTCCGTTTCTCTTTCTTTGTTGGGGCATCAATGGCCTTCAGGATCAAATCGTTAATGTCTTCTGTGGGCTTTTCGTCCCGGAGAAGATCGTTCCGAAAATCCATCAGGCCGCTGACCATCAGACGCTGCTCAAAATCGTCCAGCGTGACGACTTTCTTTTCCTCAGCCATATTGGGGTACCTCCTTATGGAGCTTATAAATAATACAACAAAAACTCTTAAGGACGATTTGTCCGTTGAAATCAAGCAAGGCAGCAAACTGTCCATTGCGGCGGCTTGCTTCTCTATTTATGCCTTTCAGGAATTGAAGGCGCAGTTCTCTCAAATTGATGAGTTGCGCTTTATTTTCACTTCGCCTATCGCTGCCATTTATCGCGGTAACATACCATTTATGGTCATCTTTCCATGCGAAATAGCCCCGTGCATCCTGCCAGAAATAGACATCTTTCAAATAGTTGTAGTAAAGATATCCGTTGCTGGCAGCAATGGTGGAGTGGCCATTGTGCGCGGAAATGGTCGTCATTCACAAAGCTGTAGGCGCGCAGCAATTCGCTGCCCAACTCATTGGTAGAGGATTCCTTCGCGGTGGAGTTTTGGATATAGTCTCACATAGAATCAGCCGCTGCATCCCAATCAGCTTTTTCATACAGATAGTAGGCACCATAAGAACTCCGCAGGATTCTGGGAAAAAGCTCGATATCCTTCAGCGCGTCTTCTGCCGAAAAAGTGCACGGTTTATTCCGCTCATCGTTTACACCCTTAATTATCTGCGCTTCTTCAGCAGTCAAGAAGGCGGCATCTTCCTGAATCGTTTCACGGGAAAATGCGCTGAAGCCACTGCTGCACACGACCTCTGCACGGCGATTTTCGTTTGCCTGCTGCTGCAACGTCCCGATAGTCAAATCGATTGTCGGCAGGCAGTTCTGCCGTGGCCCAATCCTCCTCACTCCAAACGATGGCCTCACCTGAGGAAGTCCCACAGTCGCATAGTAAAAACAACAAAAGAACAGGCAGGCAGCGGCTCACGCCACTGCCTGCCTGTTCAAAAAAATCAATTACTTAGCGCATCTGAGAGAGAGAGAGAAGCCGGGGGTGCTGCTTGTTCTTTTTCCCCTTTTCCCGTTACAGAATAGCGTAATTCACGATCAGTCCAGCAAACACGATGGACACCATGCTCAGCAGCTTGATGAGGATGTTGATGGCCGGACCCGCAGTGTCCTTGAAGGGATCGCCCACGGTGTCGCCCACCACGCCGGCCTTGTGGCAATCACTGCCCTTGCCGCCGAAGTTGCCTGCCTCGATGTACTTCTTGGCGTTATCCCAGGCACCGCCGGCATTGGCCATGTAGATAGCCATCAGGAAACCAGTAACGGTGGCACCGGCCAGCAGACCGACCACACCCTTGAAACCCAGGATCATACCTACCACAATGGGCGTCACCACCGCGATAACGGTGGGCAGCACCATCTCCTTCAGGCTGGCCTTGGTGCACAGATCCACGCAGCGCGCGTAGTCGGGATCTGCCTTGCCCTCCATCAGGCCGGTGATCTCGCGGAACTGGCGGCGTACCTCCAGCACCACGCTCTGGGCCGCGCGGCCCACGGAGTTCATGGTAAGCGCTGCGAACACGAAGGGCAGGCACGCGCCGATAAACAGACCCACCAGCACCACGGGGTTCATCAGGGAGAAGTCCTCAAAGGTGACATTCGCGCCCACTTCCTTGACCTTTTCGATATAGGAAGCCATCAGTGCCAGAGCCGTCAGCGCGGCGGAGCCGATGGCAAAGCCCTTGCCGGTAGCTGCCGTGGTGTTGCCCAAAGAGTCCAGCGCGTCTGTGCGCTTGCGAACCTCCGGCTCCAAGCCAGCCATCTCAGCGATACCGCCGGCATTGTCGGCCACGGGGCCGTAGGCGTCGGTGGCCAGGGTGATGCCCAGCGTGGACAGCATACCCACTGCCGCCAGCGCGATGCCGTACAGGCCCATGCCTGTGCTGGCTGCGCCGCCGGAGAGGAAGAACGCCAACAGGATGCACACCGCCACGATCACGATGGGCACCGCCGTGGAAAGCATACCCAGGCCAAGACCGCCGATGATGATGGTAGCGGAGCCGGTCTGGCTCTTGCTGCTCAGCTCCTGGGTCGGCTTGTAGGTATCAGAAGTGTAATACTCCGTGGCCTTGCCGATCAGCACGCCGGCCACCAGACCGGAGAGAATGGCCACATACAGCCCCCAGTGCTCGATGCCCAGCAGGGCCCACACCAGAAAGAAGGAGATAATAGCAATCAGAATAGCCGCCAGGTTGGTGCCGCGGGACAGTGCTTTCAGCAACGTGCGCTGGTCGGCGTTCTCCTCGGTCTTGACGAAGAAAGAGCCAATGATGGAGCAGATGATGCCCACCGCCGCCATGACCATGGGAATAGCCATGGCCTTGAAGGCCTGATTGCTGAACGCGGCCACGCCCAGCGCGGAGGCGGAGATGATGGAGCCCACATAGCTCTCATACAGATCCGCACCCATACCGGCCACATCGCCCACGTTGTCACCTACGTTATCGGCGATAACAGCGGGGTTGCGGGGATCGTCCTCGGGAATACCGGCCTCAACCTTGCCCACCAGGTCGGCGCCCACATCGGCCGCCTTGGTGAAGATGCCGCCGCCCACGCGGGCAAACAGCGCCATGGAGCTGGCGCCCATGCCGAAGGTCAGCATGGCGCTGGTGATGTCGGCGGCCTCCAGTTTGAACACGAAGCGCAGAAGCATGAACCACACGCTGATATCCAGCAGGCCGAGGCCGACCACAGTAAAGCCCATAACGGAGCCGGCGGAGAAAGCCACGCGGAGGCCGCGGTTCAGGCCGTCGCGGCAGGCGTTGGCGGTGCGGCAGTTGGCCTTGGTGGCGATGCGCATACCGACAAAGCCGCTGAGGCCGGAGAAGAAGCCGCCGGTCAGGAACGCGAAGGGCACGAACCAAGTCAGCAACTTTAAGGCCGCCATAATGCACAAAACCACGATCATACAGGCAAAAAACACACCTACAACGGTGTATTGCCGCTTCAGGTAGGCGTTGGCGCCCGCACGGATAGATTGCGAAATTTTGCTCATAAGCGGTGTGCCTTCGTCAAAACTCAGCACTTTTTTGCCGGTGGCGAAGGCGAAGATGAGTGCGATGACAGACCCTATAAAGGTTGACAAAACAAGGTATTTTTCCATGTTTTTCTCTCTTTCCGTTCCGAATTGTTGTGAAATTCGAAATCTTCTTTTTTGTTCCTGAAATATTATAAAGAAAAACAGCGCGCACGTCAAATTTTCACACTTTTTTTGGGTATGCCTGAAAAAGTGTCCGGTTCTTTTCGTTATTTTGCCTGCAACTTTTTTGTGAAAAAACTTCCCATTTTGTGGCATTTACAACCGATTTTTCCCCAGTCGTGGAAGATGTACCATACGTTTAGAATGTATTTTTCACCACAATATACCGTGGTATTTCCAGTATAAAAAATTTTTTACGCAACTTTTTCACTTGTATTGGTACCATTTCCTTAAAAAATGCAGCAGAAATCCTTTTTCGCACTTTTTGCTGCGTTTTTTTGCTTTTCCGAATTCGCACGCCGGGGGCGTTTGCTAAATTGCACAACGGCAATTTGCAACATTTTCCCCGCAAATGTCCACGGCGGGAGAACGCGAAAGCTATGAAGCTTTGCGTTCAAGCTATATACATTTACTTTCCTTTTTTGATACCTCAGCGGTACATCTGGGTAAAAAAGAAAGCCCTTTCGGGCAATGTCATTAAGTTAAGAAAATCCGCGCACACGAAAAAAAGCCCACCTCGACTTTTCGAGGTGGGCATTTTTATGCTTTCGTTATGTGGATTGCTTGTGCTTACTTCGCGGGCAGGACAATGACCTGTCCCTCGTAAATGGTGTTGGCGTTCACAAGACGGTCGGCGTTGCGCTCGAAGATGGCCTTGTAGTTCATCAAACTGGAATTTGTGAAATCCACATATTTTAAGAAGGAGCCTTCGCTTATGCGAAAGCTCCTTCTCTGCATACCTTACTTTTTCAGCTTTAAGCCATCGTGGAACGCCTCGCCCACACGCTCGGTGACCTTGTAATAGCCATGGGTGTAGGGGTCAAATGCGATGGCGTTGACCTTGGACATATCAATTTTTCCATCCACCATAACGCTCTCATCGACAGTGACATTGACTACCTTGCCGATGACGCCGCATCCGTATTCATTGTTCTGATACTCGATGAACCTGCACTCCAGGCAAATCGGGAACTCGTTGATGACAGGGGCATCTACTGTTTCTGCTTTGCTGGCGGTCAGACCGCTGCGGGCAAATTTGTCGGCTACCTTGTTGCCGGACTCCACGCCGAAATAGTCTGCTTCGACCATGTGGGCAGCGTCGGCAATGCTGACGGTAAACGCTCCCCGTGCCTTGATGTTCTGCACGGTCTTATGGGTTTCGGTGAGATTCAGGGCAACGGTGTCTCGCTCCTGCATGGTGCCCCATGCGGCATTCATGACATTCACGCTGCCGTCCTCGTTATAAGTCGCAACCATCAGAACCGGCATGGGGAAAATACCCTCGGTGATTTTCAGTTTTGTTCTCATGATAACTTCTCCTTGTGATCAGATTGACAGGACTGTTCATCCTGCTTATAATTATATCCATGCAAATTATAAATTCAAGTACTGATAATTATGATAGGTACTATCTTGGGAGAAAGTGAAATGATAAAGAATTATATCGAGAACGCCAATTTTGAGGACACCGGCTTTGCCTACACGCTGTCGCTGATCTCAGGCAAGCACAAGATGGTCATTCTCTATTGTCTGATGGAGTTTGAAACCGTGCGGTTCAATGAGTTGAAACGGTATCTGAAAACCATTTCCGACAAGACCCTCAGCACGAACCTCAAGGAGCTGGAAACCGACAAATTGATCGTCCGCACCGAGTATCCGCAGATCCCGCCGAAGGTGGAATATACGCTTTCGGAACGAGGAAAAACGCTGATGACCGTGCTGGATCAGCTCTGTGTCTGGGGCGAGGAGAATCGACTGACAGAGTGACAAATTTCGATTTGCCGGTTTCCTTCACCGCTACCAAATCCATCATATCATGCGTTTCCATACAGAGCAATAAAAAAGATGGACCGCAGAAAATCCGTGATGGAATTTTCAGAGCATTGGCAGGACTTGTTGACGGAGGGCGGCTTTGGTTGGTGGCGGCTGACGCCGCCGGGGAGTTTAAGACGCCGCCTGCGCGGCGGGACGAGGGCTTTACGCCGCTGCGCGGCTACACCTCATCCGTCAGCCTACGACTGGCACCTGTCTCCCTGCGGGTCGGTCGGTCCGCAGGTCTGACAGGCCACCGGCCTGTCATTCAACACCGCGGACCCCCCAGGGGGAAGGCTAACGGGGGTCATATGCGCTCGTAGGCGCGGCGGGGGGTGCCGTCGGCGACGTGGATGGTGCCGGCGTACACGAAGCCGGCGCGTTCCAGGCAGCGGCGCATGGGGTGGTTATCCTCGTGGGTGTCCGCCCGCAGATGGGGACACCGCGTCCACGCCCAGGCCACGGCCTCGGCCAGCACGCCGGTATGGGTACCGTCGCTGCCCAAGCGGTGGAGGGTGCCGTATGGCGTCTCGTCATCCAGCCACGCGCCGTCGATGACCTGATAGGTGGGGTCGTCGCCGATGATGAAGGCAAACACGGCGTACACGCCGTCCGCGTCCTCCATGACGAACAGCCGGCCGGCGGCCACGTCCGACCGGAGCAGGGCCTCGGAGGGGTAGCCGTTGACCCACTGGACGGTGTTGCCGCTGCGGCGCATGAACTGCCGGGCGCTGTGGTAGATCGTCAGGGCGTGGGGAATGTCGAAGCTTGTCGCAGGTCGGAGCATATCAGTTTTTCAGGCTTTGCAGCGGGGCGGGGATACGGCCGCCGCGGGCGATGAAGTCGGCGCTGGAGGCCTCGTGGACGGGCATCAGGGGCGCGCTGCCCAGCAGGCCTCCCATCTCCACGGTGTCGCCCACGTCCGCGCCCTCCACGGGGATGATGCGGACGGCGGTGGTCTTGCTGTTGACCATGCCCACGGCGGCCTCGTCGGCGATGATGGCGGAGATCGTCTCCGCCGTGGTGCTGCCGGGGACGGCGATCATGTCCAGACCCACAGAACACACGCAGGTCATGGCCTCCAGCTTGTCGATGGTCAGGGTGCCGTCCAGGGCCGCGGCGATCATGCCCTCGTCCTCGGAGACGGGGATAAAGGCGCCGGACAGGCCGCCCACATGGCCGCTGGCCATGACGCCGCCCTTCTTCACGGCGTCGTTCAGCAGGGCCAGCGCCGCCGTGGTGCCGTGGGTACCGCAGACGGACAGGCCCATCTCCTCCAGGATGCGGGCCACACTGTCGCCCACCGCCGGGGTGGGGGCCAGGGACAGGTCCACGATGCCGAAGGGCACGCCCAGACGGGCGCTGGCCTCGGACGCGACCATCTGGCCCACGCGGGTGATCTGGAAGGCGGTCTTTTTGATGGTCTCGGCCACCACGTCGAAGGGCTGGCCCTTGCAGCCCTGCAGGGCGTGGTACACCACGCCGGGGCCGGACACGCCCACGTTGATGACGGTGTCGGCCTCACCCACGCCGTGGAAGGCACCGGCCATGAAGGGGTTGTCCTCCACGGCGTTGCAGAACACCACCAGCTTGGCGCAGCCCAGGCCGTCACGGTCGCGGGTCAGGTGGGCCGTCTCCTTGATGACGCGGCCCAGCTGGGCCACGGCGTCCATGTTGATGCCGGCCTTGGTGCTGCCCACGTTGACGCTGGAGCAGACCAGCTCCGTGCGGGCCAGCGCCTCGGGAATGGAGGCGATGAGCCGCCGGTCGCCGGAGGTAAAGCCCTTCTGCACCAGGGCGGAGTAGCCGCCGATGAAGTTGACGCCGCAGGTCTTGGCGGCGCGGTCCAGCGTCAGGGCCAGGGGGACGAAGTCCTCGCTTTTGCAGGCCGCACCGGCAATGGCGATGGGCGTGACGGAGATGCGCTTGTTGACGATGGGGATGCCGAACTCGCTCTCGATGTCCCGCCCCGTCTGCACCAGCTTCTCCGCCCGTGTGCATATCTTGTCGTATATCTTGTCGCAGCAGCGGCCCATATCCTCATCGGCGCAGTCCAGCAGGGAGATGCCCATGGTGATGGTACGGATGTCCAGATGCTGCTTGTCCACCATGTCGATGGTGTCGAAAATATTTTGCAGACTCAGCATATTCCCCACCTCTTACAGCTTGTGCATGGCGTCGAAAATGTCCTCCCGCTGGATGCGGATGGACAGGCCGCGGCCCTCGCCGTAGGCCTTCAGATCGGCGCGCAGGGCGTCGAAGGGCGCCTGACACTCGGTCAGGTCCACCACCATCATCATGGTGAAGTAGCCCTCCATGATGGTCTGGCTGATATCCAGGACGTTGATGCGGCTGGCCGCCAGGGTGTTGCACACACCGGCGATGATGCCCACCTGGTCCTTGCCCACAACGGTAACGATCGCTTTCATATGCTTGTCACTCCTTTTGTTGTTAATCCATCTCATCCAATGTCAGGCCGTAACTTGGCAGGAAGTGCTCACGGAAATAGTCCAGCTCCGGCAGGGCCATGGCGTCCATGGCGGCGGCGGTCTGGGCGGCGGCCTGGCGGAACTCGGTGTTGCCGGCCTTCAGCTCCTCGATGCACTTGATGTGGGCGGAGAGCTTATCCGCCGCCCTCACCAGCTGCTCGATCTCCGGGTCGGCGGGACGGAGGGCGTCCTCGTAGGCGGGGCGCAGGTCCTCCGGCAGCATGGACAGGAGCTTGTCCTCCGCCACCTGCTCCACGGCCTTGTAGGCGTCGCGGATGCCGGGGTTGTAATACTTGATGGGGGTGGGCATATCGCCGGTGAGGATCTCGCCGGCGTCGTGATACAGCGCCGCCACGGCCACGGCGCCGATGTCCACCTGGCCGCCGAAGCGCTCATTCCGCAGCACCGCCAGCGCGTGGGCCAGCACCGCTGTCTGGTGGCTGTGCTCCTGGATATTCTCCGTGTAGCTGTTCCGCATGAGCGACCAGCGCTGGATGAAGCGCATACGGTTGATATAGGCGAAAAAGTGGTTCATGTTATGTCAACTCTCCTATCAGTATATCACCATCTATACCGACTATTTTTGTATCGATAATTTTATTATGTAAATCTTCGGCGCGGACGCACACCTCACAGTAGTTGGGGGCGTGGCCGGTGTAGAGACCGTCCTTCTCCTGCTCATAGAGCACCGGGTAGGTCTGCCCCACGCAGCCCTCCAGATAGGCGCGGTGCATAGTCCGGGCCACGGCCACGGCGCGGCGGGTCCGTTCCTCCTTTACCGCGGCGCTGAACTGCACCAGCTCCGCCGCCTTGGTGCCGGGACGGACAGAATAGGGAAAGACGTGCATATCCGCGAAGGCGCACTTTTCGATAAAGGCCATGGTCTGTCCGAACTCCCTGTCCGTCTCGTCGGGGAAGCCGCAGATCAGGTCGGTGGTGACGGCGGGCCGGTGGAAATACTGCCGCAGCAGTGTGACGGACTCGTAAAACCGTGCCGTGTCGTACTTCCGGTTCATGCGGCGCAGCGTCTCGTCACAGCCGGACTGCAGGGACAGATGGAAGTGGGGGCACAGGTTGGGCAGCTTCGATGCCCGGCGGCAGAAGTCCTCGGTAATGGTACGGGGCTCCAGGCTCCCCAGCCGCAGACGCATATCCCCCGCGGCGGTGGATACCGCCTCCAGCAGGTCGATGAGGCTTTGGCCGTTTTTCAGATCGTGGCCCCAGGAGGATATCTCGATACCGGTGAGCACCAGCTCACGGTAACCCTCGCGCCGCAGCTGCTCCGTCTGGGCCACGGCCGTCGCCAGCGGCAGGGAGCGCACCGGGCCGCGGGCGTAGGGGATGATGCAGTAGGTGCAGAAATTCACACAGCCGTCCTCTACCTTCAGCATGGCCCGGGTGCGCTCGGCCATGCCGCCGGCGGGAAGCACCTCGAATTCCCGGCGGCGCAGTGCGTCGTCCAACAGTCTCACCGGCTCCTTTTCGTGGGCTGCCTGCTCGAACAGGTCCAGAAATGCCATGCGGTCACCGGTACCGGCCAGCAGGTCCACGTCCAGTGCCGCCACCACCTCCGGGTGGGTCTGCACATAACAGCCGCAGGCGGCCACCACCGCGTTGGGGTTCAGCTTATGACACCGGCGGATCATCTGCCGGGATTTCTTGTCACTGATGGCGGTGACGGAGCAGGTGTTGACGATATAGCCGTCGGCCTCTGTCTCGGCGGGCACCAGCGTATGACCGCGGCGCAGCAGCTCCTGCTCCATGGCCTGTGTCTCGTATTGGTTCACCTTGCAGCCCAAGGTATAGATGGCAACACGCATCTTGCACTTTCCCCTATTCTATCGTATAATAAGGTTTCACGGGTGAAGGTGTTTTTCACTCCCGCTTTTTGATCGGTTTATTATACTGTATTTTACCGTGTCTTTCAAGACCCGTTCGTGAAACAGGAGGCTCTCTATGGTCTATTTTGATAACGCCGCCACCACGCCGGTGCCCAAAGCCGTGGCCGACACCATGTACGAGGTGCTGACGGCGCACTTCGGCAATCCCTCCTCCCAATACCCCATAGGGGTGGAGATGAAAAAAGCCGTGGAGGGCTGGCGGGCCGTCATCGCCGGGGCGCTGGGCTGCCCCGCGGAGCGCCTGTACTTCACCTCCTGCGGCACGGAGAGCGACAACTGGGCCATACAGGCCGCCCTGTGGCAGAACCGGCACAGGGGCAGACACATCATCACCACCGCCGTGGAGCACAGCGCCGTTCTGGAGCCCTGCAAGCTGCTGGCCCAGCAGGGGTATGAGGTCACCTATCTGAAGCCAGGACGGGACGGCAATGTCACCGCCGAACAGGTGGCGGATGCCCTGCGGGAGGACACCGCCCTGGTGTCTGTGATGCTGGTGAACAATGAAACGGGCTGCGTATTTCCCGCGGCGGACATCGCTGCCCTGCTGCGGGAGAAGGGCTCCCCTGCCCTGCTGCACTGCGACGCGGTGCAGGGCTTTTTGAAGGTCCCCTGCGACCCGGAGGGCTGGGGCGTAGACCTGATGAGCCTGTCCGGTCACAAGGTCGGCGGGCCCAAGGGCGTGGGCGCGCTGTACATCGGTCCCCGGGTGCGGAACCCCCGCCCCCTGCTGCCCGGCGGCGGACAGGAGCGCGGCGCGCGCTCCGGCACCGAGGCCACGGCCCAGATCGCCGGCTTTGCCAAGGCGGTGGAGCTGCGGCTGGCCGATTATGACGCCAAGCTGGCCCACATGGCCGGGCTGAAGGCCTATTGCCGGGAGAAGCTGCTGGCCATGGGCGGCGTGGTCCCCGTGGGCGAGGGTACGGCCCCCCACATTCTGGCGGTGTCGCTGGTAGGGTATCCCAGCGCCAACATCGTAACGGACCTGGGTGCGCAGGGCATCTGCATCTCCGCCGGCTCCGCCTGCCACCAGGGCAAGGCCAGCCACGTGGTGTCCGCCCTGGGGCTGGACAAAAAGACCGCCGCCGGCGTGATCCGTATCTCCTTCTCCCCTGACAATACGGAAGCGGACGTGGACGCGCTTTGCCGCGCACTGAAGTCCCACCGGGACAGCCGCTTCCCCATGCTGTGATATACGCCCGCGGCGCGGGCACAACGATATTTTGAGGTGGACTATGTTCAAAGCTCTTAAGCGCGACAGGGCCTTTTACGGCTATCTGCTCCGGTTGACCGGGCCCATCGCCCTGCAAAATCTGATCACGTTCTCGCTGGGTCTTATTGACACACTGATGGTCAGCCAGCTGGGCAACAATGAGATGGCGGCGGTAACGGCGGCCAACGTGCCGGTGTTCCTGCTGATCTCCATCGTGTTCGGCGTCCAGTCCGGCGTAGGCATCCTGATCAGCCAGTACTGGGGCAAAAAGGACCTGCCCAGCATCAGCCGTGCCATCGGCGTGGCGGCGGGGCTGGGCGTGGCTCTGGCGCTGGTCATCGCGCTGGCGCTGTTCCTGTGGCCGGTGCAGATCATGGACCTGATGAGCAACAAGCACCATCTGTCCCTGCTGGGCGCGCCGTATCTGCGGGTCATCGGCTTTTCCTATGTGTTCAATATGCTCTCGTCTATCTACGTCAGCGCCCAGCGCAGCGTGGAAAACGCCAGCTTCGGCATGAAGCTGTTTGGTATGTCCACGGTGCTGAATACCGGCATGAACTACCTGCTGATCTTCGGCAAGTGCGGCTTTCCCATGCTGGGCGTGGAGGGCGCGGCCATCGCCACACTGCTCTCCCGCGTGGCGGAGTTCGCCGTGTGCCTGTTCTGCGCCCTGCGGAGCCGGGTCATCCCCCTGGACCTGAAGGCGCTCCTCCGTCCGGGCTGGGAGATGCTGCGCCGGTTCGTGAAATACGCCTCGCCGGTGATGGCCAACGAGCTGTTCTGGGGGCTGGGCAACAGCCTGCTCACCGTCATTCTGGGACACATGACCATCTCGGTAGAGTTTCTGGCGGCCAACGCCGTCATGGGCAACCTGAACCGCCTGTTCCTGGTGGTGTGCTTTGGTCTGGGCGCCGCCACCGCCGTGATGATCGGCAAGGCCATCGGTGAGGGACAGAGCCACGACGAGCTGATGGAGCTGTCCAGGACACTGTCCTGGGTGACGATACTGGTGGGCGCCGCACTGGCCGTTATCGCCCTGGCGCTGGTGCCGCTGCTGTTCCAGCCGGTGGTCTTCCCACTGTTCAAGCTGTACGACCTCAGTGCCCATCTTGCCACCACGCTGGCGGTGACGGGCTTCGCCTGCATCCCCTTCCACGCCTACTCCATCTCCGCCGTCACCGGTATCCTGCGGGCAGGCGGCGATGTGTTCTGGTCCACGGCACTGGATCTGGGTCCCCAGTGGCTGGTGGCGCTGCCGCTGACGGCCCTGCTGGCGCTGGTGCTGGACGCGGATCCCTGGTTCGTGTCGCTGGCCATACAGGCGGAGAGCTTTATCAAGTGTCCCATCTGCCTGTGGCGCATCCGGTCCCGCAAATGGATACACGACGTGACGCTGCCGGAGGGTGAGCGATGAGCAGTCTGTTCGTCTGCCCCCTGTGCGGCGGCGCGCTGACGCGGCGGGAGGGCAGCTATCTCTGCCCCGCCGGCCACTGCTTCGACATCGCCAGGGAGGGCTATACCTATCTGCTGCCGGTGAACCGGAAGCACTCCAGGGCCCCCGGCGACGACAAGGCTATGGCCGCGGCGCGGCACACCTTTCTGGAAAAGGGCTACTACGCCCCGCTATGCGAAGAATTATGTCAACTCGCTGTGGAGCTGACCGGCGATGCCCCGGCGGTGCTGGACAACGGCTGCGGCGAGGGCTACTACACCGCGGGCATCTATCGTGCCCTGTGTGAGGCCGGGAAGACGCCGGTGATGGCCGGGATCGATATCTCCAAGTCCATACTGCGTCTGGCGGCTAAGCGGGAGAAAAATGTGCAGTTCGCTGTGGCCTCCTCCTACCGCCTGCCGGCGGCAGACGGGTCCGTAGACCTGCTCATCAACTGCTTCTCGCCGCTGGCCATCGAGGAATTCCGCCGTGTGCTGCGGCCCGGCGGGCACTTTATCTATGTGGTGCCCGGAGAAATGCACCTGTGGGAGATGAAGCAGGTGCTCTATGACCACCCCTATGTCAATGAGGTGAAGGAGACACCCTATGAGGGCTTCCGGTATGTGAGTATTCGGCACATAACGGACGTTATCCATCTGGAGGACCCGGCGGACATACAGGCGCTGTTCGGCATGACGCCCTACTGCTGGAAAACGCCGAAGGCCGGCGTTGAAAAATTATGTAAACTCACGCGGCTGGACTGCCGCATCGCCTTTGACATACACGTTTTCGAAAAGGAGAGGTAACTATGGACCGAATTTCCCCGCCCCGCCGCCGGCCGCGGCGGCGTCTGCTGCCGGTGCTGCTGCTGATCGCGGCGGTGCTGGTGGTGGGCGCACTGCTGACGGCGGTCGTTCTGTCCCTGCGGGGCGGCAGCGCCCGGCAGGAGCCGGAGGCCGATCCCCACGCGGGGCAGGTATATATCAACGACGGATTTAACATGGTGTGGATGACGCCCCATGAGGGTATCCCCGCCAGCGGCCTGGCGCAGGAGGACTTCCGCCGGGACACCAACGACGACGGCAGCGACGGCGTTCGCGTCCGCTATCTGGGCGCGGAATACGCCACCCGCTGGGGCGTGGACGTGTCTAACCACCAGGGCACCATCGACTGGGCGGCGCTGAAGCGGCAGGGCATCGACTTTGCCTATCTGCGCCTGGGTCTGCGGGGCTACGGCGAGAAGGGCTCCCTGTACCCGGACCGGTCCTTCGACAGCTATTACAGCGGGGCCAGGGCCGCCGGCATCGAAGTGGGCGTGTATTTCTTCTCCCAGGCCGCCACCGTGCAGGAGGCCGCCCAGGAGGCCCTGTACGCCCTGCAGCTGCTGGATGGCCGCGACCTGGACCTGCCGGTGTACTACGACTGGGAGCCGGTACAGCAGGAGGACTCCCGCACACTGCACAACAACGAATTCCTGCTGACCTCCCAGGCCCGGACTTTCTGCGCCTTGATCGAACAGGGCGGCTATGAGGCCGGGGTGTACATGAACCGCCAGCAGGGCTACTACCGCTATGATCTGTCCTCTATGGGGAACATCGCCCTGTGGATCGCTGATCCCGGCGACTATCCGGACTTCTACTACCGCTTCGATGTGTGGCAGTATGACCACGGCGCACGGCTGGACGGCGTCAACGAGATCGTGGACCTGAACGTGGAGTTCGTGCCGGTCATGTAAGCAAGAGCGCTCCCCCGCCGGGGGAGCGCTCTTTTATTCGAACAGCTTTCCGCAGGCCCAGTTGGTAAAGGGTGCGGCGGCAAACATATTCCAGAAAAACGCCATGGGGAAGTTCTTGATAAGCGTCCCCGCCCAGATGGCGGGCAGCTGCCACACCGGCGCACCGCCTAAGATCATGCTGAAAATAATGGTGGCCGCCAGACTCATGGTGGGGCACATAACGTTTTTATTATGTTAACCTATCCTCTGTGTCCACGACTTTTTCGTACCAGAATTTCCGCACCGGGTCATACAGCACTGCTTACAATCGCCGCAGCCAAACGTTACATCTCCCCCACATAAACCAAAAGACCGGCTCACGCCGGTCTTTTGGTTTACATAATTTAGTTTTTCTTCCCGTGCTGCGCCTTCATGCGCCGCTCGTGGTTCAGGATGGTCTTGCGGATGCGGAGGTTCTTGGGGGTGACCTCCAGCAGCTCGTCATCCGCCAGGAATTCCAGGCACTGCTCCAGGCTCATCTTCCGGGGCGGCACCAGACGCAGGGCGTCATCGCTGCCGGCGGCACGGGTGTTGGTCAGCTGCTTCTTCTTGCAGACGTTGACCACGATGTCCTCCTGCTTGGGGCTGATGCCCACTACCATGCCCTCGTACACACCCACGTTGGGGCCGATGAACAGCACGCCGCGCTCCTGCGCGTTGAACAGACCGTAGGTGATGGACTCACCGGTCTCGCTGGCCACCAGAGAGCCGGTATTGCGGCGGGTCAGCTCACCCTTATAGGGGGCGTAGCTGTCAAACACGCTGGCCATAATGCCCTCGCCCCGAGTATCCGTCAGGAACTCGTTGCGGTAGCCGAACAGACCGCGGCTGGGCACCAGAAACTCCACCTTCATGCGGCTGCCGATGGGGGTCATTTCCTGCATATCCGCCTTGCGGGCGCCCAGCTTCTCGATGACCGCGCCCACACTCTCGGCGGGCACGTCCACCACCAGGCGCTCGATAGGCTCGCACTTCTTGCCATCGATGGTCTGGTACAGTACACGAGGGGGCGACACCTGGAACTCGTAGCCCTCGCGGCGCATGGTCTCGATGAGGATGGACAGGCTCATCTCGCCGCGGCCCGCCACGTTGAAGGCGTCCATAACGCCCTCGATCTCGCTGACGCGGAGGGACACGTCCTTCAGCGTCTCGCGGAACAGGCGGTCGCGCAGCTGGCGGCTGGTGACGAACTTGCCCTCGCGCCCGGCGAAGGGACTGTCGTTGACGGAGAAGGTCATCTCCACCGTGGGGGCGCTGATCTTCACAAAGGGCAGCGGCTCCACGCAGTCGGGCGCGCAGATGGTATCGCCGATGGTGATATCGCCGATGCCGCTGAGGGCGATGATGTTGCCCGCCGTGGCCTCGGTGACGGGCACCTTGCCCAGACCGGCGAACTCGTACATACTGACAGCCTTGGCCTTCTTGGCCGGGGCGTCGGGGTCGTGGTAGTTGCACACGGCGATCTCCTGGTTCTGCTTCAGCACGCCGCGCTCGATACGGCCGATGGCGATACGGCCCACGAACTCGTTATAGTCGATGGAGCTGACCAGCATCTGGAAGGGCTGGTCCAGGTCGGCCTCCGGCGCGGGGATGTAGTCCAGAATGGTATCGAACAGCGGCTTCAGGTCCGTGCCCACCACGTCGGGGGAATAGCTGGCGGTACCGTTGCGGGCGGAGCAGAACAGCATAGGGCTGTCCAACTGCTCGTCGGTGGCGTCCAGGTCCAGCAACAGCTCCAGCACCTCGTCGATGACCTCGTGGATACGCTGGTCGGGACGGTCGATCTTGTTGATAACCACAATAACACGATGGCCAAGCTCCAGCGCGCGGCTGAGCACGAAACGGGTCTGGGGCATAGGGCCCTCGGCGGCGTCCACCAGCAGGATGACGCCGTTGACCATCTTCAGGATACGCTCCACCTCGCCGCCGAAGTCGGCGTGGCCCGGGGTATCCACGATGTTGATCTTGGTGTCGCCGTACTGGATGGCGGTGTTCTTGGCCAGAATGGTGATGCCGCGCTCACGCTCCAGGTCGTTGGAGTCCATGACGCGCTCCACCGTCTCCTGGTTCTCGCGGTACACGCCGCCCTGCTTGAGCATCTGGTCCACCAGCGTGGTCTTGCCGTGGTCGACGTGGGCGATAATGGCCACGTTTCTCAGTTTTTCGTTCTGCAAAGGTAAAAACCCCTTTCTCTCGGGTAAATTCACTAACCTTTGTATTATATGCCTGCAAAGGACCGATTGCAAGCCCTTTCGTCAACTTTTTCGCCGCGCCGCCGTTGACAAATGCCGCCGCCTACGGTACAATACCAGTTGCACACGCCTCCGTAGCTCAGTTGGATAGAGCGACCGCCTCCTAAAAATCGAATCGTTCGAATCCTGGAGCCCTGTAAAATTGAATATTTTCTGTATAAGCCCCCGTAGCTCAGTTGGATAGAGCGGTCGCCTCCTAAGCGACAGGCCACTGGTTCGAACCCAGCCGGGGGTGCCAAAAATGACCGCTGTAAGCCGTTTTTCGATGGTTTACAGCGGTTTTTTGTTATCGTTTCTTCGGAGCATTCTTGCCGCTCCGCCGGAACGATTTTATACATTTTCCGCTGTATGCCTGCTAATTGGCTTCGAACTATTTTTCCGGCCTTGCTAATAAAAAACGCCGATTTGCTAATACGATTTTCCCGCCCTATTTTTCGGATGGGGCCGACACCAGCAATGCAGCCAGTGTGTTGGCCAGTTCCGGCGACTTGCGAAGCTGTTCCACCAGGGCCTCCAAATCCAATGTGGCGGGCGCCGGTTCCTTTGGTTCCTCCGGGGGACGAACCGAACGCAGGTCAGGATTGGCATAGAAGGCACTCTCAAACTTCTGGGCGTTGATCTTGCGGTCCTCGTCCAGAATGTGCGCATACACGCTGGTGATCATGTCGATCTGAGCGTGGCCCGTATCACCCTGGGTGGCCTTCAGGTCGCCGTGGTTGAGCTTCAGCTTATAGGTCGTGCTGGAATGGCGGAGGGAGTGAAAGACCACTTTAGGAAGCCCCGCTTTCTCCCGCAGCTTCTCAAACGACTTCAGGATGATACGGTCCTCACAGGGGCGGCCATTGGCCAGCGCCACCACCAGGTCGTAGTCCTGGTACTCGTCACGGAGTAGCGCCCGAAGCTCGTCTTGCGCCGACTTCCATTCCCGCAGGATGTAAGCCAGCGTCTTGGGCAGCCACACCTTGCGGATGCTGGAATCGGTCTTGGGCTTCTTCAGGATGATCCTGGTGCTGGTGTTGGGAAACAGCGGCGTGAACACATGATAGATGTCCTTTTGCCCCAGCATCTCAATGGCCCGCTTGGAGGCCCGCGCCAGCTCCTTGTCGATATAGACATAGGCGTTGTCATCGGCAATATCTTCATCGGAGATGTGAACATTGCTCCAGGTCAGCCCCAGAATCTCGCCCATGCGCAGCGAACAGGCAAAGGCCAGGTTCATTGCTACATAGAGCTTGCTGTCCGTACACTGGTCCAGGGCGGTGCGGATCATATCGGCAGTCCAGATGTCCCGCTTTTTGTATTCCACTTTGGGCAGCACCACATTGTCAAAGGGGTTCTTGGCAACCAGCTCCCAACGAACCGCCTGCTTGAAGGCACAGCGGAGAAGTTTGATGATCTTCTCGATGGTGGCGTTGGTGACAAACTCCGTTTTGGCGTGGTGCGTCCTGGTATTCACCGCAGGGGTTTTCTGCAAAGTCTGGATGTACTTGTCCACCACCCGCGTGGTGATGTCCTGCACCTTCATATCCCCGATGATGGGGTTGATGTAGTTGGCAATCAGCGAGTTTTGGCTGTCGTACATGGACACGCCCCACCGCTTTTCGCCGTAGAGGGAAACGAAGTCCGACAGGAACTCCGCAATATTCTGATTGGTGGGCGGAAGGAAGGAGTTGGAGCTTTTCTGGCTCTCAATCTCTGCCTTGCGCTTCAATGCCTCCTGGTAGGAAGTGCGGGTTTCCCATTTCTGCTTGGTTTCGCCGTTCTCGTCCACATAGGTATAAACAATAGAATAGTTTTTCTTTCTTTTGATAATGGATGCCATAACGAACCTTCCTTTCTGATGTCACAGGTCAAGCGGCTCCAGCCACTTGTCAAACGACCGTTTGGGAATTCGTATGGCGTTACCAATTCGTACGCTTTTGAAAAGGCCCTCCTGCACAAGGCGGTATGCCTGTGTCCGACTGACGCCTAATATACGGGCAACCTCGTTGACCGTATAGGTGCGGCACTCCAAAGGCCTTTTCTCCGTACCGTTCTGAATCTCTGACACAGCAGCCTCCTTTCCAGTCAGAAACGGCACGCAAAGGGGTGTTCATTCATAACTTCCACCCTCATTGTACCGCGCCGTTTCGGGTTTGTCTGCTGCTAATGGAAAGTTTACGAATTATCCGTAAACAGAAAAGCAGAAGATTTATCTGAAAATAAAAGAGGCAAAAAACGGATGGCTGCTGGCCGCAGCTCCACGGGAATCTCACCCCGGCCCATGCTGATGGGTGCGCCGCGCAATGCTTTGAGGGCGTTCAACGCGGGAGTCTCATTATCCTGTCTGTGCATCCTCGCCCACAGGCTGCCACACCTGTTTTGCGGCCTGGTTTTGTCGCTCACCTGTTTGGTAGGGGTCCCGTCCTGCGGACTTGCAACAGGGTCATGGCGCACCGGCCGACCGGCTCCACACAGACAGATCGTATCCGTCTGCCTTATGCTGCCCGAAGGCTTTCTTTGTCAAGGTGGGGTCAGTCCCCGGCATCGGCAAAGGAGGAAAGGGTAAGCCGCTTGCCTTCTGCCAGGGCTGAAAGGATCAGGCGCGCATCACGGCCCGGATCAGTCGGATTTCCAGACAGCGTTTCATGTGGGTATCCACGCACACATGAGGCGTTCCGTCCTTGTCATAGAGGGTACGGGTACACAGGCGGCTCATATAGTCGTCGTAGTACCGCAGCACTTGCTCCATGGCCTCGCTGTCACCGCCGGAGGCCGCATGGATCACCCAAACGGGCAGCAGGTCCTTTCCCTTGTGGATGGGCTCTGTCATCTTCCTCAGCCTCCTTTCGGCATCAGCGCCGACAATGCTTCGCGCAGCTCCTGTAGCGCCCTCGTCCGGTGCCGCTGAACGGCGCTCCGGGACATCCCAACGAGATTGCCAATCTCACCGTCTGCCAGGTCCAGAGTGCAGTGCAAAATCAAAATGCTCTGCTCTGTCTGCGGCAAAGCGGAGAAAGCCTCGGCTACAAGCTCGTTGTCGATATGTAGATCGTAGCCGTGCGACGAGAACACAATGCTGTCGCTGGGGTAACGATCCACGACGCAGAGCTTGTCCAGCTCCGCCTGGGACAAGTCGCTAAAGAAGGCTTCACGCTCTCTTTTGCGTTTCATGTTCCGCAGGTAGGCTCTGGCCTCGTTTCGTAATACCTTCTTGCAAAAAGCATCGAACCGACATTGCTCGCCATAGTCGCGGGGGTTAGATTCCATCAATTTCACCCCCTTTCCATGGGGGGATCAGGTAGTTCTCTCCCTTTCCGCTACTACCAATCCTGCGAGAGCGTGTTCTGCCCGCTAAACGCCTCCTTTTTGAAGAAAATTTGAGAAAAGCAACGGCCAGCCAGCCCGACCGCAGGAAACGACAAAAAGCGCCCGGCAGGTCACAGACCCACCGGGCGCAATAGCGAGTGATATGAAGTTTATTTACATGGTATAGTTCATACTCATGGCCGAACCTGTCCGACGAATGGAACGGGCTTTTTTTGAGCCGTTAGGGGGGTGAAAAATGAAAAAGGACACAGCGATACCTCCTCGATACCGCCGTATCCTTAAAAAAGGGCGACTTTAATACACCCCCTGCATTCTCATTTTTTCAAACAGAATACAGCGGTCTTGATTTCTTGTTTTCAAAACCGCCGCATTCCATCAGCGGTTTGCGCCGCCAGGAATCAATTCTTTTCGAAGTTTACAAAAAACTTTGAGGATGCTAGACCAATCACACATACCAGTAATCCACTGGGGATCAGCACCCAATAGGGACTATCTGAAAACCAATCAAACAGCGCCCCATAGATGATCTGTCCTGCAGGCTGGGCACACATGGCAAGAGTGAATACATAGGACATGATCTTTCCCATCAAATGTTCGGGAGTTCGAGTCTGGATAACGGAGATTGCATAGGTGGAAAACAGACTGCATCCAAATTGCCCAAGGCTGAACATGACAAGGAGAATGATGTAAATACCGAGAGACCCTATAGGTAAGAGAAAAGCAATTCCCGTTGGAATGAGGCTAAGACCAAGTCCCATGAAGACAAAGGCCAGCCAGCGCAAACGGAATTTCTGCGCTGTAATTACCACAAAGAGGCTGCCCAACACGGCGGCTACACCCATAACGCTCTCTGCTGCTCCGTAATGCTCTGCCGAGAGTCCAAGAACAGTCCGCACCAGGTAAGGAAAGCCGACTACCACCGTGCCAGCTACAAACAAGCTAGCCAGGGCTGCAAGCAGGAGCAATTTGAGGATACACGGCTGCTCCCGACGCAGGAAGTGAATGCTGACGGAGAAGTCCTCTCTAATGATCTCCCGGACACTCATAGTGACTTCCGCCTTTTGATAGTCCAGGTGAATGAAGCACTCCAAAATAGCGGTGAGGAAAAAGCAGGCCACCGTTCCCCAGAGGACCGGAGTAAGTCCAAAAGCAGCGTAAACCAGACTCCCCAGAAACGGAGTGATAAGACCGGCAATGGCCTGTACTTGATTGACAGCCGCATTGCCTTTCATCAGATTGTCCCCAGAGAGCATTTGGGGGATGCAAGCCTGTACTGTGGGAGACTCAAAGGCGGCCAGGACAGACAGGATCACTAACAATGCACCGATGACCCAAATATCATGTCCAAAGGGCAGCACCAAGCCGGCAACCAGCACGGTGCATCCGGAGAGAGTGTCCAGTCCTACCATGATGTTACGCCGGTTGGCGCGATCCGCCAGAATACCGCCAAAGGGGGACAACAGGATGGTAGGCAGCATGGCCACGGCCAACAAAGTTGCAAAAATGGATGCCGATCCGGTCTGCTCCAACACATACATGGAAAGGGCAAACTTTAGGGTGTAGTTGCCAATGAGGGAACTGACTTGCCCCAGAATTAGAAAAGTAAAATTGCGGGTGAACAGTTTGTCTTTCATTTTTTCTTCCTCCGGAAACAGATCGCAGTCAACACATCCCCTGCCAAACCGACGGCACTTAATCCTGCACACCACGCCGCAGCAGTTCGGTTTCCACGCTCCGCCATACGCCCAGCAAGCAGTAGTAATCCGACTTCAGCAGCCAAGGATGTCCCTCTGGATACACAACGAAAAAAGCGGCTGCGATCCCATGCACGATTTACGGTTTTGTCCAGATGATCTGCTGCGGTCTCCACCCGTCGTTCAAAGTTTGCGGCTGCTCTTTCAACCTTTTGGTCAAATTCTCGTTCTGTCATGTTTCATACCTCCATGTTCTTTACTTGTCTCAGTAGATTTTGCATTGCCAAAATTGCAAAAATGCCTGTAACGCTGAAAACGATTCCCATAATCGGCAAGAATGCCTGTGCTGCGCTGCTTATCTGACACACAATGGTTACCAGAATGACCGACGCCACAATGGTCACTGAACCCGACTTTTTGCGGAATCCAAACCACAGGGAAACCACACCCACCAGTCCCGCCAGAACGGAGTAACAGAGCAGGAAACCCAGGGATTGCAGGGCCACTTCTATCGTCAGTTGGTCAGAACAGAGCGGAAACAGTGATTCTGTTAGAAAGAACACAGCCTGGACCACCACTCCGCACAGGAGCATTGCGCCAGTGGTATAGGCAAACACCAGCACCAGCTTTGCACACAGCACCTTTTTTCGGCTGATTGGATAGCTCAACAAAAGAATTGCCCGTTTCCCGCTGTATTCCTCCACCACAAAGCGGGAGGCCATGACTGCCGACAGAATCGAAAAAATCGCCATACAGACCAAACACGTTATCCCCATCAGGAAGGGATACTGGGAGAACAATTCCGCATCCGGCTCCGTGGGGTCCATATAGGGGATGGCGGCCATTAGGTACTGGAAGCCCAGCATAGTCACTCCACAAATCAGGGTTGCAATATGATAGGGGCGAAGACGATTTCGTTTTAATTCCAATACAATCAGTTTATGCATGGTCAGCACCTCCCTGGATAAGTGAAATAAAATAGTCCTCCATATCGGAAGAATGTTGTTTCCAGATGCCCGTCATTTCCGCTTCTCGCATGATAGTTCCATCCACAATGACACCCACACGATCCGCGATCTGCTCGATCTCCGACAGAAGGTGACTGGACATCAGAATGGTCATTCCTTCCTCCTGCACCAAGCGGCGAAACAAAATACGCATCTCCTTCATTCCCACAGGGTCCAGACCGTTGACCGGTTCATCCAGAATCAATACTTCGGGCCGATGGATGATGGCCCGCGCAATGGCCAAACGCTGCCGCATACCCAGGGAGAAGGTAGACACCGGCTGACTCCCTGTACCGGGCAGCCCCACACGGCAGAGCGTTGGTTCCACATCGGTATCCTCGATTCCCATGTAAGCCAAATGGAGGTGTAGATTATCCGCAGCCGACAGATGCTCATAAAATATCGGCGTTTCAATCAGACTTCCAGTGCGTCGAAGTATTGCCCCGTTATCACGCACACTGTCCAGTCCCAGCACAATGGCGGTTCCAGCAGATGGTTTTAACAACCCCAGCAACAGTTTAAGCACCGTAGTCTTACCTGCTCCGTTGCGCCCCAGGAAACCATAAATGCTGCCCCGCTCCACGGAAAAGGTGCATTTCCGGATTACTTCTTTTCCCGAAAAGGTTTTTGTCAGGTTGTTTGCAGAGATTACAATTTGGCCCATGTTATACTCCTTTCATACCTTCAAGCGGTATGTATCCTAGTAAAAAATTTGCCGCAGTGATCGACTGCGGTATTTACAATATAATACCTTCTGGATGAATGTATATGCCCAAAATAAAATTGCCGCGAGGCAATTTTATTTCAGGTCGGGGATTTGCTCAAAGAACTCGTCCACCAGTCGCTGAATGGTATCGTCAAACAGAGGCACGCCCATCTTCTCCATCATCTCCCCGATAAAGGAGAATTTCCGCCGCATCTCCTCTTTGGTGGCTGGAAACACAGATGGCAGCAGCCACAGGCTGGTGAGCAGAGGCAGCAGTTCAGCAATCTCCTTGGCATACTCTGTGTGGATGGAACCGTCCCGGTTCCCCTCCTCGATGAGTTCCAGAAAATACGGGGTGAGAATCCGGCGGTTGGCATCGATCATTCCAACCAATACTCTGGGATTGTGATTCATCGGAATGGACTGTGCTGTCATATTGGTACGGGCTGTGTCTGCCTGATTCAGCCGGACTACTTCACGCAGCTTTTGGAGCCCGTTCAGATCGGTACGACCTTTCACTGCCTCGAAGGGGTTATTTTCAAAAAACATACGGTCACTCACCGCATCCATGATTTCCTCTTTGGACTTAAAGTGGTGGTACACCGCACCTTTTGTAAGGCCGCCCAGCTCGTTCACGATGTCCTGGATGGTGGTGTTCTCGTAGCCCTTTTCTGAAAAGAGGCGCTGATCTACATCTA
>OLGB01001779.1_pt1 | contig 24857 bp, 29 predicted proteins | sample 1605691 | NCBI WGS metagenome assembly OLGB01 (sample SAMEA3888925, study PRJEB22519) | human gut metagenome | biome: human gut; feature: human-associated habitat; material: faeces | place: Denmark | collected 2010 | reverse complement strand
TTATTTATATAAATAATTGTAGTTATTGTAGTAATCCGATATTTATAAGGCTTTGCGCCCCCTACAAAACAATTTTTACTTTGTTGCTTTTGTTGCTTTGTAGTTTTTTATACTACAAATTTTTTGTAGTTTGTTACTTTTTGTTCTACGATTGGCCGTTGTATTTGTATCTCTCCGCAGAAACAAACAACCGCTGCTTTCCGTATGCCGCCGTGTCCCTCGGTCCTTTTAGTTCTTCCCAACCAGTCAGATGCCTTAAAATACCATTGATCTCTCTCGCATCGGAATTCTTCATACGTCCCTTATCCTGCCGGAAGCACTCGCACCAAAGCTCCACTGCACATATCCGGTCTCTCCTGGCTGTGCATAATTGCTTATTTGCGGCCATGTTCATATAGAATGTCCGCCGGTTATCCTCATCCCGCCGGTTCCAATCCTCCGGCACCAGGGTATCCAGGAAATTAAGGATCACACCTTCTCTCGGATCACTCTCTCTGTGCTCTTCCTGGGCCTCTACGGCCATCTGTTCTAATCTCTGGTCAATATACAGCGGTTCTGCCTTTTTGAAGTATTCCACGGCCTCCGCCCATATCTGTGGAACCTCTTCTGCAAGGTCTCTCCACACACTTTTTATTGGCACCTGCTTCCCCAGATCAATGGGCCAAAAACGTCGGTTTCCTGTTTTATCCCTTAAAAACTCCGCGTCATTTGTTGTTCCTACCAGAATACAGTTTCTCGGATGTGGCATCGTTCTCCTGGCAAATGGTGCCCGGTAAATATCTTCCTGCTTACTTAAAAACCCCTTGATGGTATTCATTTCAGCTTTATTTAATCCAGCAAGTTCTCCTACTTCAATAATCCAATAGCCCTGCAGAAGCTCGGATGCCTCTTTTCCTTCGAAGGTACTCAAAGAATCCGAATACCAGTCAAGTCCAAGCCTGTTCCAGAAAGTGCTCTTTCCTAATCCCTGCCGGCCAGCTAAGATAATCATATTGTCGAATTTAACCCCAGGACGAAAGACTCTTGCCACCGCAGCTACCAGGCACTTACGTATGGCAGCCCTCGTATAGGCCGTATCCAGCGCTCCCAGATAGTCTGTAAGTAAAGTATCCACCCTCGGCACCCCGTCCCATATAAGACTGCTCAGGTACTCTTTTAATGGATGGAATTTTCGCTTCTGGATAATCTCGGTAAGGGAATCTGCAATCTTTTCTTTTCCGCTGATCCCGTATGCATCAGACAGATAGTTTCGGAGTGCAGCATCATCCCCGTCTCCCCAGACCCTCTTTCCGCTCTGCATACTGGCATCCCATGGAAGTGATCCTGTGATATACACACGGTCTGCGAACTCATCAAAATAGAATTTATTTGCAATCACCGGATCATTTTCAATAATAAGCTTCATGTTATACGGAGTACTCACCGGGTTCCCGGTATTGGGGTTTACTTTAAGCTTAGTCATCCATTGCGGATCATAAGTTGACGGAGCCGTCTGCAGTTCCTGTCCGAATGCATTGCTCACCTGTTCCTGTCTCTCCTTTATGACGATCTGCTTTATCTCATCCCGGTCGGAAATAAAACGGCACATGCTTCCATAGGATGGCAGCTTGTTGGTCGGTGTATCCGGCAGGGAATCCATATCCTCGTCTCCAAACAGATGAAGCCTTACCATGTCAAAGGCATTACACAGCTTGCCAGAGCACGGATCTGTTGCATGATGGCTGTAGATGAATTTATCATCATAAACAACGGCTCCCCCTACGGTGGATCCCCCGGTAAAGGTATACCGGTCATTGCCGGCGGGCTCATAGGTTCCCGGAATAAATTCTGTCATAGCCTCTTCGATACTGTAGTTCTTACAAAACGCCCCGACAATCCCCGACTTGCTTAACGGATCCCCCTGCTTCTTTGCACTCCGCTCCCGGAGTTTTACGGCTCCCGGCACCTGTGGCCATTCTTCGATATTCTGCCAGTTTCCATATAAGCTGAGCATTCCGTCCTTAGAAAGAAACGGCTTATCCTCATAAAAAAATACAAATTCAGAATCCTTACTGCAGCTTGGCCAATACATCAGCCGTACCGGTTCAAAGGTTGTCGGATCAAAGATATTAATATCAATAAACTCTGCCAGCTTTCTTGCTATTGCTTCATACTCTTCCGACCCGCATTCCCTGTCTAAAGGAACAATAATGCGCAGTCTCGGGGCGGCTCCCTCGTGCTTTCTGGTAGAGTAAATGACGTATGTACATCCAAGAGCAGATACCCTGTTGATGATCCTCTGGGTTCCACCCGGTTCAATGGTGTCTGCATCCAGTGTTACCAGATACCGGACTCCGGCAGATTCATTTTTTCTTTTTCCGTTAAGCAGCGTTCCACCAACAAAGCCCCCTACGTCCTTTAATTCGTCCTGCTGCGGCTTTGCATAGGACTTATATTCGACAAAGGTCTCTGCTGTCCGTTCCGGGCGAGAGAGCTTCTGAATAAATTCGGACCAGTACATCTGGGTTTCCGGCCATTGCATTGTCTTTCTGCTGTTTCCTACGGATATTTTAATGAGTTTGTCATAAATCAATGGATTTCACCTGCCTTTAGTCTTTCATATAATACAAAGCGTTATCGAATCCGGCAGCGTTTAACGGAAGGCCGTTTGCCCAGTCAGGCAGCGCACACATTCGCTTAATCACATCTTCCAGATTCTTGCTCTTATCCTCATCGGGAACCTCGAGTATTACTTCATCATGGATATGGAAATTGATCTTGTATCCTGCAGAAGCAAGATTCATCATAGCGTTGCACAGAATATCTCTTGAAACTGCCTGGATAATGTTTTCCACAAGCTTTCCGCCCCACGTAGTGATCGTTCCCCACTTTTTGTTTGTCTGATTAAGTCCGGTAAAACAGATCTCCTTATTTCCATAACTTCCCATTGCCAGTTGCGGATTGTTATAAAACAAAGACCTCCCGGACGGAAGCTGGATCAATAAAAAGTTTTCGTCCCGGCTGATCGTAACGCCACACGCTAATGATGTAACTACTCCATACTCGATGGCTTCCTGTGCTGCGCGCTCAATGGTGTACCAGAAGTCATAAATACGCCGGCTGCTTGCCCTCCACCTTTTCACGATATCCGGAAGTTCCTCTTCCGTGAGTCCCATATTCAGGGCACCCATAGCAATTAGTGCTTTTGCCCCACCGCCATATCCGAGTGCAAGTTCCGCAACCTTTCCTTTGGCTCTTAACTTATAGTTCTCCTGTCCTTTGGCGATGGATTCAATCGGAACCCCGAACATAGCCGAGGCCGAGGCCTCATAGATCTTTCCATGTGTCCGGAATACTTCAAGTCTCCATTGCTCCCCGGCCATCCAGGCAAGAACCCTTGCTTCAATGGCAGAGAAGTCTGCTACGCAGAAGTGGCATCCTTCTCCCGGTACAAATGCTGTCCTGATCAGTTGTGACAGGGTATCCGGAATATTTCCGTAAATCATCCGGACTGCTTCAATCTGTCTGTGCTTAACAAATTCCCGGGCAGTATCCAATGTCCCGATGAAGTTCTTCGGAAGATTCTGGATCTGTACCAGCCGTCCTGCAAATCTTCCTGTCCTGTTAGCTCCGTAAAATTGTAATAATCCTCTGACTCTTCCGTCCTCACAAACACAGGTCTTCATTGCTTCGTACTTTTTAACGCTGGTTTTTCCAAGCTCTTTACGAATCTTTAAGACCTCCTTTATCCCTTCTTCCGGGTCACCGGCAAGAATCTCTGCTACCGTAGCCTTATTCAGACTCTCGATTTCAAGTCCGGAGTTTTCTTCAACCCACTTTTTCAACTGGGCTACACTGTTAGGATTATCCAGTCCAGTAAGGTCCTTTGCTTTATCTGACAACTCGTCCCTGATCTGATCTGAAATGGCGAGAGCTCCGTTTACAAGATCCATATCCAGAGCCGTACCGCCCATATTAATCATCTGATCCAGTCTCCAGTTTACCCATTCCAGATCCGGAACCGGGTAATGTCTTAACCGGTGGTAAATTTCCCGTTCGGTCACAACGTCCTGCAGGTTATAGCTTTTGAACAGCTCCCATTTCTGCATATTATGATGCGGGTAGTTTCTTGTTCTTCCTCCGTTTGCCTTTGTAGCAGCGCAAGGAACACAAAAATATTTAATAAGGGCTTTACCAATACCCATTTTTTTCTTATCCTCGTGAAAGTTCATTGCTTCCCCAACTCCTGCAAGGGATCCGGGGAAACCACAATACAGAGCCTGTACCATGGTACATTGCCACTGCTCTAAATAAGTTCTGTAAAATTTACTCAATGAATAAAATTCAAACGCCGCATTATGCGCCACCTTAACAATTTTGGGATTCGACAGATCCATAATAACCGGCAAAGGAATTGCTTCTTTCTGCAGGCAGTCAATAACCCGGATGGGCTCATCGTCATAAGCGTAAGCAAAAAGAATAATTTCGAAATCCGGGGACTGTACGTATTTGTACAGTCCGGACTTCTTTATATTTACAGATGAAAATGTTTCAATGTCGATATGAAGGGTTCTCATTGGATTCCCATTACTCCTCCCTGAATAAGTGGCTGTCCGGTAATTGGATCAATGGGCGCGTTCATCATTTGCTGATGCGGATATGCCGGTGTTGACTGCTGGTACATCGGCTGCTGATACATAGGTTGCTGTCCTGGGTATGGCTGTGCCGGCATGCCTCCCATCTGCGGAGTTGCTCCTGACGCATATGCATTGTTTCCTCCGAATGCTTCCTGGGCGGATACTCCACCGGAAAGAGGATCTCCATCCGCAATTTTCTGAATACAGTTTAAACCACATCCGATTCCCCTGTTTCCTGCCTGATTATAGGCAAAAAAGTTAAGGCTCACACGTCCATAGCACCCGCTATACACTTCTGCCTGGTTAAGAATCGGCTGCACATTCAGATCTACTACCTGTGGCTGCGACTTGCTGGAAGCCGTGATCACCATACAGCCTTTGCACTCCGGCCCAAAAGCTTCACCGGATGGTCTTACTCCGTCACCATCATAGAGCGGGATCTTTACGATCGGCGGGAGTGTTCCCCCCCAGACATTGGCTACACCTGCCTGCTTTGCCTGTTCCATTTCCTGAAATAAAGCATTCACTGTGGCAGCATCGGATTTAGGGATCAGAATTGTAACGGAGTACTTCGGATCCCCGCCGTTCTGTGGTGTTTGTGGCTGCCAAACATGGCAATACGAAAGTCTTACTTTTCCTGTTGTTACTGACATTATGCTTCCTCCTTATATTGATTATTTCCTCCGAATGCATCTGTTGCACTGGGTTTGGACTTCCACTCTGCCCGCTTATCGTCCTCCGGTACAAGGGTAGGCTTTCCAGGTGGTTTAATAACATATGTTGCTGCTACACTGTTCCAGGTCTGTGCATCTACCAGTTTTTCTGCTTCGGTAAGTGTGATTGCTTTCTCCTCATAGAGTAAGGACCGGTCATATCCTGCCTGAACCAGAGCCTGCATGGCCGCATCAGTATCTGAAAACGCCCGGTTGCTTCGTCCTTCCACAAGCTTCCATCCCGGAATCTTTCCACCTTCCAGAAGACGGTTCTGCGCGTATGCTTCCAGCTTCTTCACCCAGGATGCTAAGTACTGCGCGCGTTTTAAGATCGCCCCTACTTCTTCATCTGTCAGCGTTGCAACGTCCTTAGGCTTTCCTCCCGGGTAGGTAGCAACTTCCATCAGGGCCATATGATTCTCTGCACGTTTTCTACATGTTCCGGCAATCTTACAAAAACAACTGTCACACCATGGCCCTTCTTGGAACTCACCCTCTCCTTTATAGGCCAGCTGCGCCCGTCCCTTAACCCATTCTCCCCAGGCAAGTACCTCTTTGGTATTGGTCTCCCAGTGATTGGTATTACTGATCCTGGGCTGTACAATGTGAAGCGTGATATTTTTTACCGGATAAATAAATCCATACTCTGATAATGCACCTAACGCATATAGGGCAAGCTGTGGATTTCCTTCTGCCTTTACCGGAACACCTTTTCCATATTTGAAATCCACAATATGTAAGTTCTCGCCCTGCAGCATTACGCAGTCTCCTGTTCCGAAGCCTTCCGGTGCATAGTTTCCGTAATCCAGTCTCTTTTCCAGCATTACGGTCGGTGCTGTCGGCATCGAGAACGCAAGGCCTTTCACGTATTCCACGTATTCGTCTGTAAACCTGTCCATCTCCGGCTGGTATAATTCATTCTCCTTAATCTTCTTAAGCCGGCTGTTATAGCTCCTGGTTGACATATTCTGATCCGTAAATATCTTGGAAAGCTTTAATTCGCAAAGGCCGTGTGCCAACGTACCTTCATCTGCTGCCATCCCTGCCTTATCCGGGATCTCGTCTTCCAGTCTTGCACTCGGAGGGCAGTAAAGCCATTTATGCGCTCCCGAAGCAGGTAATATGGAATGAGCTCTTTCTTTTTCTTTCGCCATCAGATCACCGCTCCTTCTGCACGTAATACCGTGGCAAGTTCTCCGTAACGCTCCTTAGGCACATCTACAAGGGCAGCCACTCCGAAGCCCTGAAGGATCTGCATAAGCTTTCCCTGTTTTCCCTGATTTACCAGACCGGCACAGGCAACCGCCAATTGATCCTGTGTGTATTCCTGCGCCACTGCTGTTGTCGGAACAGGACCCGCGATCGGTGCTGTCGCGATAGGAACTGCAGTCTGTGACACAGGAATCTGCACCGGAACAGAGGGTTGCGACGTCGCAAAGTTCTGTTGTACCGGAACTGCCTGCGGCTGTGCAAAATTTGGTGCTGTGTACTGCGACATCTGCTGTGGCGGTAATACTGGCTGCTGCATAGGAGCCTGTACCGGTGCATTCTCCGCGATTACTACGGCATCTGACAGCTTGTGAAAAGCCTCTACCAGTTTCAGCAGTCCTTCCTTAATGTCTGTTGGGTTTACTTTCATTTCACTCATTGTTTTTCCTCCTTCTATTAATCAACAACCCTTGCAACGTCCCTTATGATCGCTGTAGCGCTGTCGAGTGCTATATTAACCGGGCGTTTTCCTCCACCCTTGTAATGAATAACGACTGTTTCTTCATCTGCCAGTTCCAGACTCTCCACACCTGCTCTCGTAAGCTTCAATGCCTGTTCCAGGCTCTTTATAAACTGTTCCTTGATAACTCCGGTCTTCATCTTCTTCCTCCTGACAATTGCATTTCTCCTCTGGATCCAGATTTGCCCCACAATGCGGACATATTCTATAAGGCATCTTGAATTCTCCTTTCCGGTTGACATTTCCTTTCTCCTGCCTTAACATAAAGACAGGCATAACATTTCCGTTTTTTGCTGTTTTAATAGTCCCGGCTCGCCAAAGTATCGGGGCTATTATTTTTACCCTTCTGCATCTGTAATGATCTGCACATAACAGTAATCACCATACCTTTCTGTCCATTCATGACACCGTTCCAGACTGCTCCGGAACACGTCTATGCTTGTCCCTTCCTGGATACTGCCAATACCGTCCCCGTCCTTGTCAATTCCGAAACCGGTGTCCTTGACTTCAAAATACCCAATGAAATTCATGTCCATGTCATACAGGACAACCAGGGCATCCAGCCAGTTCTTCTTCGCTGCAACGATGCCCTCACGCACCTCACAGCCGGATGCCGTGATACTGCCGGGTGGATATGTATAACACGTGACACGCATCCGTTTCAGATCAGATGATTCTGCTGCTTCAACTGGCAAGCTGTACAGGAGTACCAGTAACAGCATCACCAGAATCAGTAACACCGATAGAATTCTTTTTCTCATGATCTTCTCCTTTCAGCATGGAACGCACCAGCTCCCATATAAAATCCCTCTGCCAGTCCTTCTCTTTCTCTGATCCGGTAATCAGTCCGGCTTCCTCGTGTGCCATGTACATCTCTCTGCTCCTTTCTGCTGGATGTAAGCAGATATATACTGCTCAATATTGCCAGCACTCCCGCCGTGATATTGAGCCGACTGTCCATTGCTGCAACAGCCAGAAGAAATACCACAAACGCAACTGCCTGTTTAAACCTCTTCACTCTTTTCTCCTTTCAGTGCATACAGCAGATCACCATCCGATATTTTCAGCAGTCGGATGTAAACCTTTAATTCTCCAAGTGTCATGGAGTCAGGATCCTTGACACGCTTGAAATGTGTTGATCTGCTAATGCCCGCACCTTTCATCAGTTTTTCACAGGTGACATCATGCCGTTCCATGTTGGACTTAATCACCCGTCCGAGGAAACGTCTCTGTTCCTCGGCTTCACTCATTCTTACCCTTGGCATCGTTATCTCCTTTCTTTCCATCACGACATATAATTGCCAAACACACCACGATCGTAAAACAGATAATTAATGTCTTTGCTATAGATACCACTCTTTGTACCTCCTTTCTGCTCAATCAGCTTCGTTTTTGTTGCCCTGAATATGACAAATCGAAACTTTATTTCTGATGATGGTTATAGATAAATAACGCTATATTAGAAATAATTGTTAAAATTGATAATATGAATGCTGCTTTTAACATTTCTCCCTCCTATTCCACAGGTTTTGTCCTTTCTATACTCCATCAGCCATTTATGCTATAATTCATTTACAATCAAATTATTGGAGGTATATCTATGGATTACTACAACCCTTCTTTTGCTCTCAAAGAAATTGAGGAGGCTGAAAGAAAAGCTGAAAAAAGAGCGGACCGCCGACATGATTGGCTTGTTGCCACCTATGGAATTATTGGCGGTGCTGTTGCCGGCGGAATTGTCAGTGCTGTAATAGGAATGCTACTACGCTGACGATAACCGATACTAAAAAACTGACATTGAAAGAAACTGAAAAGATTGCTATTCTTCTATAATGTTTTACATCCTTTTCAAGTTCTTTCATTTCAGTACATTCACATACCTTCATTCTCTATTCTCTCCCTCCTTCCTACTCCAATAGCTTGTCTACTTTTACCTTAAGCACTTTGTCGTATTCATCGCCAGTACAAATACGCAAAATATTGTATTATTTTCTGTATTTTCTCTATATATTGTGCTTTATGTCTTGACACATAAACATTTGTTCTGTATAATTCAATGTGAACGTTTGTTCTTGCACGGTTTGTTGTGTGTGCCTCCTATTACGAAAGGATGGTGCCTATGCCACAAAGAGTAAGTGTAACAAGAGAAAATTCAACCGGAAGAAATACCCACTTCCATGATAATTATTCTGGTGCGGATATGACCCGCGCCCAGTTCGTACGACAAATCAATAACGGTAATTACGAAAACTATCATGTTAGAAAAATCAACGGTATGTATACTCCCGTTTCTAATCCTGACAGTTCCAGTAAAAACAACCTCGGTTAATTATCATCAGGCACACACACAACCTTGCAGTTCTTCTCTTCGATAATGTCTTTATCCGTAATGCTAGCAAGCAATCCACCATCTGCATCCGTAATAAGAATTTCTGAATATTCCTTATCTCCGATTTTCACGTTATTCCTCCTTCCTGTACAGCTCATTGACATCTACTCCCAGTGCTGTTGCAATATTGGGAATGTATTCTGCTAAAATAAACTTTCGCTCATTCAGCATCGAGCTAAAAAGTCTCGGGCTAAATCCTGCCTTTTCTGCTACCGCACACTGTTTAAGTCCTTTGTCCTTAATGATGCGTCTGATATTACTTATAATCATTTGATTATTACTCACTTGGTATTTTCTCTCCTTTCTACAAGTTTCTTGGTGTTGTAATTATATTACTATTAGTTTCTTGGTTTGTCAATACTTTTTCTACAAGTTTTTTGGTCTTTTGTATTGACTGTCCAAGATAAAAATAGTAATATTCAAATAAAGATACTTAGGAGGTAAGTGCATATGGGACTTGCAAATAGGTTAAAAGAGCGAAGAGAACAACTAGGACTGACTCAAGGCGAAGTTGCTTCTATATTAGGAATTACTCCCGGTGCTGTTGGCAATTATGAAAATGGTGTAAGTACACCCAAAGCAGACATTTTGTTTAAAGTATTCGATGCATTAAAGTGTGATGCAAATTACTTATTTCAAGATGAAATGAAAACTCTTTCTAATAAAGATGCTGCTACACCTTATGAAATGGATCATCTCGTAAAAAGATATCGTGACCTCGATCCACATGGTAGAGAAATGGTAGATTTCACATTGGAAAAAGAATATGAACGCTCCATTGCTGAAAAGAAAAAATCCGACAATATTGTCCCTATGAAAGTGCCTGAAACGCCATCTTCCTGCGATGCTAACGCTGCACATGCTATTAAAAATGCTTCCAGTGAAGATAAGGCCTCTGATGAAGATATTATGAATAGTGAAAACTTCTAGTACCCTTTATAGGACATGTATTTTTGTATTATTATGATGAGGTGATTTTATTGACTACATATACAGATCTACTAATAGAAGCTGATAAACAGCGTCTAATTACAAAAGAGAAACCACTCCGCGCAAATTATGGACGGATAAAAGGAAATCGCATTGCAATTAAAAAAGATTTGGATGAAATAGAAAAGAAATGCACACTCGCCGAAGAGCTTGGACATTTCCACACTACTTCCGGTAACATATTAGATCAGTCCTCTGCTTCCAACCGCAAGCAAGAACGAATTGCCCGAATGTGGGCCTATAACCGGCTAATAGGATTACGTGGAATTGTAGACTGCTATAATGCAGGATGTCAAAACACTTATGAAATGGCAGAAACGCTTAATGTGACCGAAGATTTTCTGCTTGAAGCACTCTTCTGTTACAAAGAAAAATATGGAGCATACGCACAAATTGATAACTATATCGTTTATTTCTTACCCAATATTGGCGTATGTGAAATAAGATAACTTACTAAAGGGGGATTCTCAATGAAATGTGAAAACTGTGGAGCCGAAGTTACAGAAGGAAGATTTTGTAATTACTGCGGTAGCGAACTGCCAAGAGAAGGAACAACAAATATAAAAGGTAATAACAATACTGTAAATACCATAAATAATTATTATTCTGCACCAGAGGAACGTAATGAATACATTGAACCAGAATTGATAGAATTTATTCCAAAAGACGATTCTTTTCTCCAGCGCGAGGCTTACATATATATAATCATTGTGGCACTATTATTTTTAGTATATATGATATTCAGTATTTTAATCGGACGTCTTGTATTAGGGTATTCGATCATTGTAATTGCTCCTGCTATATATTTTTATAAAAACCATAAAGAGCATAAACAGGCATTCTACGACAGTGAATGTAAACGTGAGGAAAGGATCAACCGGATTAATTATAAACGAGAATATGATGCATGGTTCGATTCATTAAGTGAGGCTGAAAAACAGACAGAACTTATGCGCCGGATAGTTGAAAAGAATAGATAAAATAAAAAAGGTGTACTATGTATACTTGACAAGCTTTCCGCATATGATACAATATCACTAATTAGTGAATGACTGCTGTGCGGTCGCGGAGAGTCTTGGAATTATGTTTCAAGGCTCTTTTTGCATTCAGAGGAGGTTATTTATGAACGATAGAGAATTTGAAGAACAACTACAGGCAATGTCAGAAAGAGTCTTAAATAAAGCTCTTACCGAAGAAGAGAAAAACAATTATACAGAATCTCTTTTTGAGTCTATACGACATGTAAATGAATATGGACAGGAATTCTGGTATGCCAGAGAGTTGCAGATTGCATTAGAATATACTGAATGGCGCAATTTCTGCAAAGTTATTGATAAAGCTAAAGAGGCATGCAAAGGTAGTAAAAATATGCTTTCAGACCATTTTGTTGAGGTCAACAAAATGGTTAGCATTGGCTCTGGAGCGGAACGTGAGTTAGACGATATTGAACTCTCCCGTTATGCATGTTATCTGATTGTACAAAATGGCGATCCCCGTAAAAAGGTCATTGCACTTGGTCAAACCTACTTTGCAGTAAAGACCAGGCAGCAAGAGTTAATTGAACACTATGAAGATCTCTCGGAAGATCAAAAACGACTGGCTATTCGAAAAGAAATGGCAGAACATAATAAAATGCTCGTAGCTGCTGCCAAGGATGCCGGGGTAGAAACTTCCCTAGATTATGCAGTATTCCAAAATTATGGATATATGGGATTGTATGGTGGATTAAAGGCACAGGATATCAAAGAGAGAAAGGGATTGAAAAAGTCCCAAAACATTCTTGATCATATGGGATATGAAGAACTGGCGGCAAATCTTTTCCGTGCTACACAAGCAGAAGCCAAATTGCGCCGTGATAACATACATGGCAAACAGGAAGCCAACCAGACGCACTATGAAGTTGGTAAAAAAGTTCGTGATACTATCAAAGACTTGGGCGGTACAATGCCAGAGGATCTTCCTACTCCTGAAAAAAGTATTCAACAAATAGAACGAGAAGAAAAGAAAAAATTGAAATAAAAATCTGCCCCAGTGCTACCAACACCGGAGCAGATCAGGAGCCATATCGGGAAATCCGATACAATCACCTAGACAAGTGAAATTGTATCATTTTCCCGGTGAAAATACAAGCACCGGGCATTTTTATGCCCAAAAGGAGGATGATATTATGGCAAATCGAAAAGGAGAACTCCCAAGCGGGAGTATACGCCGTCAGGTACTGATCGGATATGAGCCACTATTTGATGCAGAGGGTGTCCCCATTATAGATCCGAAAACAGGTCGCCAGAAAAAGAAACGAATATATCAATCTGTTACTGCCACCTCTGCCAAAGAGGCCAATCAGATGGCAGCTCAAGTACGGATCACGAAGGAGAAGATTGTAAAATCGGATTTATTATTTTCCGAAGCGAGGGAACGCTACATAAACATGAAACGTAATGTACTATCCCCATCGACCATTCGAGGGTATGTACAAATGAAAACCTATTATAAAGCACTGGATCCATTACCGATAACATCCATAGACAATATTGTCCTGCAGGAATGGGTAAATAATATTTCTAAAAATCACAGTCCCAAAACCGTTAAGAATGCATACGGATTGGCAATATCGGTATTGGATATGAATAAAATCAAAGCAAGTGCAACACTGCCAGCCAAACAGCCCCAGAATCTCTATGTTCCAAATGATACTGATGTGAAGAAAATTATACAGTATTTCACCGATAAAGAGGATTCTGATATGCTGATTGCCATTTGCCTTGCAGCATTTGCAACTCTGCGCCGTTCTGAAATATGTGCCCTGGATGCCAGTGATGTGAACCGCCAGAAGAACATAATCCATATACATGACGGTGCTGTTGTTAACGACAAAAAAGAATTGGTAAAGAAAGGGACTCCCAAAACAGAAAGCTCCGACCGGTATATTGATATTCCGGCATTCATCATCGAAATGCTTCCGACCTCTGGTCCGCTTGTAACAATATCCCCGGACAATGTTACGAACCGTTTCTGCCGGGCTCTTAGAAAAAATAATGTTCCTCTTTTTGCTCTTGAAAGCGGCGATTATATCAAAGATTTTGATATGATTGGTTTTACTCTTCAATATGAGCTTTCATATACAAACGTTTTGAATATGCTCAATCTTGCTCAAATACCGCTTAAATCAAGCGACAGAGAAAATTTGACGCCGCTTATATGCGTTGGCGGCCCTTGTGCCTGCAATCCGGAGCCGATAACAGATTTTGTCGATATCGTTTTTCTTGGTGACGGCGAGGAAACTACAAATCAGGTTATAGATTTGCTTATTGATTGCAAGAAAAAAGGACTTTCAAAAAAGGAATTTTTGCTTAAGGCTAAAGATATAACAGGCATTTATGTTCCGTCGTTTTATGAGGATTCATATAATGAAGACGGTACATTGAAGGAACTTAAGCCGCTTTACGGCGCACCCGAAAAAGTGAAAAAAGCAGTTGTTTCTGATATGAACAAGGTGTTTTATCCCAAGGAATTTGTTGTTCCTTATATTAATATTGTTCATGACAGAGCAGTTGAGGAAATATTCAGAGGATGTATAAGAGGCTGCCGCTTTTGCCAAGCAGGATTTATTTACAGACCGATTAGAGAAAAAAGTGTAGAAACGATTAATAAGCAAAGCAAGGCTTTGATTGATTCGACAGGCTATGACGAACTTTCGCTGTGTTCTCTTTCAACTTCGGACCACAGCGAGGTTAATAATATGCTTACAACGCTTATAGATTGGACCGTTAAGGAAAATATAAATCTTTCTTTGCCGTCGCTTCGTGTTGATAATTTTTCCGACGAACTCGTTGAACAGCTTAATAAGGTAAGGAGAAGCGGTCTTACATTTGCGCCTGAGGCAGGCACTCAACGACTTCGTGACGTAATCAACAAAAACGTCACTCAAGAGGAAGTAATAAGAACTTGTACTAAGGCTTTTGATAACGGCTGGACATCGGTTAAGCTTTATTTTATGATGGGCTTACCAACCGAAACAATGGAAGATATCGAGGGCATTGCAAATCTAGGTATGGACGTTATTCATGCTTTTTATAATAACCCCAACAGGCAAAAAGGGACGGGTGTGCAGGTGTCAATTTCGTGTGCATCATTTATCCCTAAGCCGTTCACTCCGTTTCAATGGGAACCTGAGGACAGTATGGAGTCCCTCAAAGCTAAGCAAAAGCATTTGCTTGAATCAATACCAACCAAAAAAATCAGGGTTTCATATCACGAAACTCCGACCTCGCTTCTTGAAGGCGTTCTTGCCCGTGGTGACAGACGTCTCGGAAAGGTTATACTTCGTGCGTATGAGCTTGGCTGTAAATTTGATTCTTGGGACGACCAATTTAATTTTGACGCTTGGATGCAGGCTTTTGAAGAAAACGGAATTGACCCCCATTTTTACACTCACAGAAAACGTGAATTTTCAGAACTTTTACCTTGGGATCATCTTGATTACGGTGTGAGCAGGAAGTTCCTTGAATTTGAAAATAAAAAGGCACACGAGAATAAAACAACACCTCATTGCAGAATTAAATGTGCAGGTTGCGGTGCAAATAAGTTAAACGGAGGACATTGCGATGCGAGAGGTTAGACTTCGTTTTTCAAAAACAGGCAGATTAAAATATATCAGTCATCTTGATATCAACCGTGCAATGTCACGTGCTCTTAAAAGAGCAGGTATTCCGCTTTGGTATACCGAGGGTTTCAATCCGCATCCTTATATGAGTTTTTCACTTCCGCTTTCTCTCGGCGTTGAAAGTCTTTGTGAAAGCGTAGATTTGAGAATTACCGGGGAAATCACTAATAAAGAAATTAAGGATAGGCTCAACAGCGTTTTGCCCGAAGATTTGAAAATTGTTGATGTTTATGACGATTTTCGAGATAACAGCGAAATTGTATATTCCGATTATGTTTATAAATTTGAATTTGCGGATAATGATTTAGCTTTAGAAAAAATTAAAAATGTTTTATCAAGCGATGAAATTCTTGCTCTCAAAAAAGGGAAACAGGGTAGAAAGCGAGTTATGAAAGAAACAAATATTAAGTCATTTATTGATAAATATTCCATTTCAATTCGCAATGATGTTATAGTACTGAATATTCGTTTGCTCGCAGGACCTGAGAAAAATCTTAATCCCTCGCTTTTGTTTGATACGATTATAAGGCTTATAGATATGGACTTTGAGTGGAAAAGCATTGCAAGAATATCACTTCTTGATAAAGATTATAAAGAGTTTAAATAAATCTTTTACTTTTTGAAAAAATACTTGCAATTTCCAAAACATTATGGTATTATATATCAGCATTTAATCCGTTGTAACTCTTACAACGCGTGTAATGTCGGCGTTTAGCATTATAAGAAGATGGTCCTCTTTCGTTATTCGTTATGAACATCTCATAAAATTTAGGAGGAAGAAAAATGGACGCACTCAAGTTAATTGAAAAAGATAGCACAAAGGCTGAACTTCCAAAGTTTAACATCGGTGATACAGTTAAGGTATCTGTTAACATTCGTGAAGGTCAGAGAGAAAGAATTCAGATGTTTGAAGGCACTGTAATCGCTATTAAGGGTTCAGGCATTTCAAAGACATTTACCGTTCGCCGTCTTTCATACGGCGTTGGTGTTGAGAGAGTATTCCCAATGCATTCACCTAACGTTGTTGACGTTAAGGTTGTTCGCAGCGGTAAGGTTCGCCGTGCTAAGCTTTATTATCTTCGTGACCGTGTCGGCAAGGCTGCAAAGGTTAAGGAAGATATCCAGTAATTTAATATTACTTATTAAATACCACAGATTTTATTTCTGTGGTATTTTTTATTGATTGAAATATGAATATATGTTAAAATATATTTAGAAAATTTTTGAAAGGAGACAATATGGCTGATTTTCAAAAACAAACTGTTCAGTGGTTTCCCGGTCATATGGCTAAAACAAGGCGAATTATTAAAGAAAGTCTTACGCTTGTTGACGGAGTAGTTGAACTTGTTGACGCTCGTATTCCGTATAGTTCGTCAAATCCTGAACTTGACAGTATAATTAAAAGAAAACCGAGAATTGTGCTTTTAAATAAATGCGATATTGCAGACCCGAATGCTACTAAGCTTTGGATTGAATATTATAAAAATAACGGTAAATACGCTATCCCTGTTGATTGCAGAACGGGTAAGGGGCTTAATGCTTTTATCCCGACTGTTAATAAGGCGCTTGCAGACGTTATTGAGAAAAATAAGGCGAGGGGAATGGAAAATAAACCGCTTCGCCTTATGGTAGTCGGTATTCCGAATACCGGTAAATCGTCATTTATCAACAGAATGGCAGGCAACAGTAAAGCTAAGGTTGCAGACAAAGCCGGTGTTACAAGGCAAAAACAATGGTTTGCGGTAGGTAAGGGGATTGAACTTCTTGATACTCCCGGTGTTCTTTGGCCTAAGTTTGACGATAGTGAGGTTGGCGACAAGCTTGCTTTTACAGGCGCTGTTAAAGACGAAGTTACCGACCTTGAAACATTATCATGCAGATTGCTTGAAACTCTTGCAAAAACAAGGCCTAAGGCTATTTGTGACAGATATAAACTCGATGGCGTGGATAATCTTCAAGGCTGGGAAATGCTTGAACTTATAGGAAAAAAACGTGGCTTTTTGATTAAAGGCGGAGAAATTGACTATGAGCGCACAGCAGTTATGCTTTGTGATGAATTTAGAGGGGGAAAGCTCGGCAAAATATCGCTTGAGTTGCCGTAATTATGGATTGGCTTGAATATGAAAACAAAGCCTATGAGCAAGGCTTTAATATTGTTTGCGGTGTTGACGAGGCAGGCAGAGGTCCTCTTGCAGGTGACGTGTATGCCGCCGCAGTAATACTTCCGAAAGGGTATGTTGTTGAAGGTGTTAACGACTCTAAAAAACTTTCTGAAAAGAAAAGGGAAGCACTCTTTGATAAAATAGTTGATGAATGTATTTGCTATAGTGTCGGCACGGCAAGCGTTGAGGAAATAGACGAAATTAATATTTTGCAAGCTACTTTTCTTGCTATGAAACGTGCGGTTGACGGCTTAGAGGTTAAGCCGGATATTGCGCTTATTGACGGAAATAAAAAGCCGGGGCTTGATATTGCCGAATGGGATATAATTAAAGGTGACGCAACAAGCGCAAATATTGCCGCTGCTTCAATTATCGCCAAGGTAAGCAGGGACAGATATATGCGCCAAATTGCAGAAAAATATCCTGAATATCAATTTGAAAAGCATAAGGGATACGGTACTAAGCTTCATTATGAAATGCTCGATAAATACGGAATAAGCGATATTCACAGGAAAACATTTTTGAAAAAATATATGGATAAGAAAAATGAACAATAAGGGTAAACTTTGGGAAATTGAGGCGGCTAATTATTTAAGAAAGCATAAATATAAGCTTGTAGACGTGAATTATACAACACGCTTCGGCGAAATTGATTTAATTGTTCAAAATAAAAAATATTTATGTTTTGTCGAAGTCAAGCAAAGAAATATCAATTCAATTGCTTTACCGAGAGAATTTGTTACTTATTCAAAGCAACAAAAAATAATCGCAAGTGCAAAAATGTATTTAATGCAAAACAAGACTGATTTACAGCCGAGATTTGATGTAATTGAGATTTATACCGATAATAATAAAATAAAATCTATAAAACATCTTGAAAATGCTTTTCAGTTAGTATAAAATATTATAAACCTAAATTATAAGGTGAAAGGAAACAATATTATGCTTTATACATCTACAAGAGATAATTCAATCAGGGTAACGGCTGCTCAGGCTATTGCTCAGGGTATAAGTGAAGAAGGCGGACTTTTTGTTCCTGTTGAACTTCCTAATTTTGATATTAACAAAATTTCTTCAATGACGACTATGAGCTATATTGACAGAGCTAAAACCGTTCTTAAGGAGTTTTTGACAGATTTCAGCGAAGAAGAACTTGATTATTGCGTAAGCGGCGCTTATGCTGCTCAAAAGTTTTCCTCTCCTCAAATTGCACCGACTGTTAATGTTGACGGCAATAAAAATATATTGGAACTTTGGCACGGTCCTACTTGTGCATTTAAAGATATGGCTCTTCAGCTTTTGCCTTATCTTATGACTGTTTCGGCTAAAAAGACTGCAGACGGTAAAACAATTGTTATTCTTGTTGCTACATCAGGCGACACAGGTAAGGCTGCTCTTGAAGGATTTAAGAATGTTGACCACACTAAGATTTTAGTGTTTTATCCTGTTGACGGCGTATCTCCTATGCAGAAACTTCAGATGACAACGCAGGAGGGTGATAACGTTTCAGTTTGTGCAATCAACGGCAATTTTGATGACGCTCAAAGCGCAGTTAAGTCAATCTTTACAAACGCTGAGATTAAGAATGAGCTTGCAAAGAAAAATATGATGTTCTCATCTGCAAACTCTATCAATTGGGGCAGGCTTGTTCCTCAAATTGTATATTATTTCTCAACCTATTGCGACCTTATCAATATGGGCAAGATTAAAGCCGGCGACAAAATAAATGTTGTAGTTCCCACGGGTAACTTCGGCAATATTCTTGCAGGCTATTATGCTAAGAAAATGGGGCTTCCTATTAAAACTCTTGTTTGCGCTTCAAATTCAAACAATGTTCTTACCGATTTCTTGAAAACAGGTACGTATGATAAGAACAGAAAGTTTTATACAACAACTTCTCCGTCAATGGATATTCTTATTTCGTCTAACCTTGAAAGACTTCTTTATCATATGAGTGACGGTGACGATAAGCTTATTAATGACTTGATGAATCAGCTTTCAAATGACGGTAAATATACTGTATCGGATGAGCTTATTTCTAAAATTCAAAAAGAGTTTGACGCAGGATTTACTGCAGAACAAAATGTTGATGATACAATTAAATCTCATTTTGACAAATACCATTATCTTTGTGATACTCATACAGCTGTAGCCGTTAAGGTTTATGATGAATATGTAAAGGCAACAGGCGACGATATTCCTACAGTAATTGATTCAACTGCTTCTCCTTACAAGTTTTCGGCAAGCGTGCTCAATGCTGTTCTTGCCGGCAAAGCACCAAAGCTTGACGAATTTGCTATGGTTGATGAGCTTCATAAGGTTACAGGCGCAGATATTCCTAAGCCGATTGCTTCTCTTAAGGATAAGAGCATTCGCTTTGAAAATGTTTGCAATAAAGAAGATATGAGCCAAATGGTATTCAAACTTCTTAATTTATAATAAAAAGGCATTAAATAACGGCTCTGCGCTTTACAGAGCCGTTATTTTGACTGATTTTAGCGACAACTGCAGCCGTCGCCGCATTCAAATGTTTCGCATTTTGTGTCAGTTGAGCTTGTTGCGTTGCTGTTACCTACTTTGATGTGACCTGCGTTGCAATTATTAGTCTTATCGTGATATTTGCAATTTTTAACGTCGCAGGAAATGCCTTTGATTTCCATATCCATTACTTTTTCACTCCCTTCGGTTATTATTATTTGATTAAAAAGATTTTTTATTCATATAATTTTTAACAAAATTTTCCTTTAAAAGAAAGGCGGAATATATGTCACTTTTCGCAATTGCCGATACTCATTTATCATTTGGCACCGATAAGCCTATGGATACTTTTGAGGGTTGGTCAAATTATACACAAAGACTTAAAGAAAATTGGAATAAAATAGTTGACGATAAGGATTATGTTGTCATTGCCGGTGATATAAGTTGGGCTATGAGTTTTAGTGAGCTTGAAGCTGACTTTGATTATATCAATAAGCTTAACGGTAAAAAAATCATTCTTAAAGGTAACCACGATTATTGGTGGAACACAATGAGCAAAATGAATAAGTTTATTGAGGAAAACGGCTTTGATACAATTTCAATTCTTCATAACAGCTCTTATGATTTTGACAGCTTTTCCGTTTGCGGAAGCCGAGGTTGGTTTTTTGACAGTGATGAAGAGCATAATGAAAAAGTGCTTAATAGGGAAGTAATGCGCCTTAAGGCTTCGATTGAAGCGGCAAAAAATGAAGAGAAAATTGTTTTTCTTCATTATCCGCCTGTTTATGAAAATCAAAATTGTAAGGAAATTTTAAATCTTTTAAAAGAAAAAGGTATAAAAAAATGTTATTATGGGCATCTTCACGGTATGGCGGCTAAATATGCCTTTGATGATAATTTTGAAGGAATTGATTTTAAACTTATTTCTGCAGACAGGCTTAAATTTGTTCCGCTTTTGATAAAAAAGTTTTAATTTGTAAATAATTAACAATATGTTTAATATTAAATGAATATAAAAAACTTGATATTATCGGCATTATATGTTATAATACCGCTTCGGTGATTAGAATTTTTATTGATAGGAGGTCATTATTATGGCACTTAAATCATCTAATAAAGTAGATACTAATGTTTATGAAATTGAAGTAACTGTTACACCTGAGGTGTTTACAGATGCTTGTAAGTCTGCATATATGAAGCAGAGAAAGTCAATCCAGCTCCCCGGTTTCCGTAAGGGCAAAGCTACACAGGGTATGATTGAAAAAGTTTACGGCGAAAACGCTTTCTATGAGGAAGCACTTGAGATTGTTTATCCTGAAGCTGTTACAGCTGCTATTGAGGAAGCAGGTCTCAGAACTGTTGATACACCTTTCGACCTTGACGTTCCTGTAATGAGCAAGGAGCAGGGTGTAGAAATGAAAATGAAGGTTACAGTTTATCCTGAGGCTAAGCTTGGAGATTATAAGGGTCTTAAAGCAACAATGCTTCCTACAGAGGCTACTGATGAAGATGTAGATAAGGAAATCGAAAATATGCGTGATCGTAATTCTCGTCTTGTTACAGTTGAGGACAGAGAAGCTCAAATGGGTGATACAGCAGAAATCGATTTTGAAGGTTTTGTTGACGGCGTTGCATTTGAAGGCGGCAAGGGCGAAAATTATCCTCTTGAACTTGGCTCAGGCTCATTCATTCCTGGCTTTGAAGAGCAGGTTGCAGGTCATAAGAGTGACGAGGAATTTGATGTAAATGTTACATTTCCTGAGGATTATGCAGCAGAACTTGCAGGAAAAGACGCTGTATTCAAATGTAAAATTCACGAAATCAAGTCAAAGGAACTTCCTGAGCTTGACGACGAATTTGCTAAGGATGTATCTGAATTTGATACTCTTGATGAACTTAAGGCAGATATCAAAAAGCAGATGAATGAAAGAAAGGCTGAAGAAGCTAAAAACGATTTTGAAAACCAGCTTATTGAGCAGGTTATCGATAATATGGAATGTGAAGTTCCGCAGTGTATGTTTGACAAGCGTGCAGATGAGATGGTTCAGGATTACGCTTACAGACTTCAAATGCAGGGTATTGACCTTGATACATACCTTAAATACCTCGGACAGGATAAGGATGCATTTAAGGCAACATTTAAAGACGGTGCCGAAAAGCAGGTTAAGGCTTCTATTGCACTTGAGGCTATTGTTGAAGCTGAAAAGCTTGAAGCAACCGAAGAAGAAATCGATGCTGAAATCGCTAAGCTTGCCGAGCAGTATCAAATGGAAGCAGACCAGATTAAGAAGGCTGTTCCTGCTGACCAAATTGCTGCTGATGTTAAGACAAAGAAAGCAATCGACATTATTGTTGATTCAGCAGTTAAGGAATAATTTAATTTGTTTTAATTCTGCCCGTTTGCTACAGCGGGCAGTATTGTATTATTAAGTAGCAGAAAGGTCATGATAAATATGGCATTAGTACCATACGTACTTGAACAAACAAGCGCCGGTGAGCGCTCAATGGACATTTATTCAAGACTTTTAAATGATAGAATTATCGTTTTATCCGATGAAGTTAATTCAACTACAGCTTCTCTTGTAGTTGCTCAGCTTCTTTTCCTTGAGGGACAGGATAAGGATAAGGATATAAGTCTTTATATTAACAGTCCCGGCGGTTCTGTTACCGACGGTATGGCTATTTACGATACAATGCAGTACATTAAGTGCGATGTATCAACTATTTGTATGGGTATGGCTGCATCTATGGGCGCATTCCTTCTTTCAAGCGGTGCAAAGGGAAAGAGAATTTGTCTTCCTAATGCAGAGGTAATGATTCATCAGCCTCTCGGCAGAACAGAGGGTCAGGCAACAGAGATTGAAATTGCAGCTAACCACATTTTGCAAACTAAGAAAAAACTTAATTCTATTATGGCTGAAAACTGCGGCAAAACAGTTGAGGAATTGACAGCCGCTACAGACAGAGATAATTGGCTTACTGCTCAAGAAGCTCTTGAATTCGGCCTTGTTGATAAAGTTATTGATAAAAGATAATTTGAGGTGATTATATGGCACACGACGAACCTAAAAACGGCGTTGCAAGATGCTCTTTTTGCGGCAAGCCTGAAACGTTGGTTCATAAGCTTATTGAGGGACCGGGTGTGTTTATTTGTGATGAATGTATCAATCTTTGTTATGATTTGATTGAGCAGACATCATCACCGGATATTCCCCATACGGTTAAGCAATCAGACAATAAGGTTCTTCCAAAGCCTGAGGAAATTAAGGCTAAACTTGATGAATATGTTATAGGACAGGATGATGCAAAGGTTGCATTGTCTGTTGCTGTATATAATCACTATAAAAGAATTTACTCTAATGTACGTGGCGATGTTGAGCTTCAAAAGAGTAATGTTATGCTTTTAGGTCCGACCGGTGTTGGTAAAACCATGCTTGCGCAAACGCTTGCAAAAATTCTTGATGTTCCGTTTGCTATTGCAGACGCAACCACTCTTACCGAAGCAGGCTATGTTGGCGAAGATGTAGAAAATATACTTCTTAGATTAATTCAGGCAGCCGATTTTGATATTGAAAAGGCAGAACGTGGAATTATATATGTTGATGAAATAGATAAAATTTCCCGTAAGAGCGAAAACAGGTCTATTACACGTGATGTAAGCGGCGAAGGCGTTCAGCAGGCTCTTCTTAAAATTTTAGAAGGTACTGTTTCAAATGTTCCTCCTACCGGTGGAAGAAAACACCCTCAGCAAGAATATATTCAAATAGATACTTCAAATATACTTTTTATTTGCGGCGGTGCATTTGACGGAATTGAAAAGATTATTGAAAAAAGAATCGGCGGTAAATCACTTGGTTTTGGCGCTGATATTGAAGCAGAGGATTTTGACGGCGACGATATTATGAAAAAAGCGGAACAACACGACCTTGTTAAGTACGGTCTTATTCCTGAACTTATCGGCCGTGTTCCTGTTATAACCGTACTGCAAAATCTTGATAAAAAAGCTCTTGTCAGAATAATGACTGAGCCTAAGAATGCTATTGTAAAGCAATATCAAAAATTATTTGAATTTGACGGCGTTAAGCTTGAATTTAAGCCTGATGCACTTGAAGCAATTGCTGATATCACTCTTGAACGTCACACGGGTGCAAGAGGACTTAGAAGTGTTTTTGAGGCAGTTCTTAAGGACCTTATGTTTAAGGCTCCGAGCGATTATACGATTGAAAAGGTTATTATTACCGAGGATGCCGTAAGAAAGGGCGATGAGCCTATTATTCTTCGCAATCCTAATAAGACACCTAAACGCCTTACTACTTCAAATTTAAAGAATGCATAATAATACAGTAAAAAAGAGTTTCTTTTGGGGCACCCTCGATAAAGAGGGTGCCTCAAAACTTTGTATTGAGCCGAATGTTTGATTGTAGGTTAAGTAAAACATTAAACAATCATTATTTGGAGGAATACAATTATGAAAGAAAAGTCTTTATTTGAGCAAAAAGGTATTGGTTACACAGAATACAATGGAGTTTTAATTCCAAATGTTGTTATGCCAAAGTCAAAGAATTATCAACTTGGCAAATTTGGTAAGTTGCATAAGAAAAGGTTAAAAGAAAACCACAAAAGTATTTACACAATTAAACTTATGAAAGGCGAACTTGATAGTTATATTGCTGATGTTGATAAAAGAGCAACCGAGATGTACGATAACCTTGTTAAGCAATTAGCCGAAAAAGAAGGTATTACAGAACAACTCAAAGCAAACGATATGATAACTTGGGTAAAAGCTATGAACAATATCTCAAATCGTTCAAGAGAGATTGTGTGTAACAAAATTGTATATTATGTTAACTGATTTATGAGCGAGAACCATTGTGTTCTCGCTCATGTTCTAAGAAGGCTTTTAATAGTATATTTACTGGTGTTATTATGTTTATATCATAAATTTAATTCTATATTTATGTAAAATACTAAAAAATATTTTTATGTATTTTGAGTTATAATATAATCAAATAATATAATTTAAAACAAATTCTTGTCATATAGTTATTGTTATAATTATTTTATATTACTATCTAACTGTTATAATAAATGTTGTTAAAACTGTTTTGTTTGCATAA
>OLGB01001738.1_pt1 | contig 25174 bp, 16 predicted proteins | sample 1605691 | NCBI WGS metagenome assembly OLGB01 (sample SAMEA3888925, study PRJEB22519) | human gut metagenome | biome: human gut; feature: human-associated habitat; material: faeces | place: Denmark | collected 2010 | reverse complement strand
GGCGCGCATTGCGCGCCCGCGTTTTGTGCAGAATTTGCTTTTTGCTCAATTATTGTTGTTGACATACGCAAACTTGGCTTAAATAGCAAAATCAAGAAATTCAGCTTTTTGTCTACAGTCTGCGGCCGCGTCCGCGGCCTTTGAACCGTTTAACGGTTTCCATTATGGTATCATACAAGGCGCGGCGATAGCAAGGGATTGAACGGAAATCCTCCAAAAACATTGTTTTGGAACGCGGGCGGCGGACGCGATTGACAGCCGCCGCGCGCGATGCTACAATAAGCGCAGTTTGCGGATTGACGCATGAATTTCGGAGGATAAAGCGATGGCGAATACGCCCGCGTTCGATCTGGACGCATTTGGTAACACCCCCATGAACTGCATGACCCTGATTGCGGGCAAAGCCGCCAGCGCGACGGGGCATGTGCTCGTCGGCCACAACGAGGACGACGGCGGCCACGTCGTCGTGCGCCACGGCTGGGTTCCCCCGCGCGATTGGGAAAAGGGCGCGGTCATGCCCGCCGAGGAAGGCTGCGCCCTTCTCCCGCAGGTCGCCCACACGCTGGGCTATTACTGGGTGGAATACCGCAAGGACGTGATGGGGCTCTCCAACGCGGACGGCTTTGTCAACGAGCGCGGCGTGGTCATCGTCTCCAACAGCATGGGCACCTCCCGCGAAGGCATGGAGAACGCGGATTGCGTCAAGGACGGCGGCATCGCCTTCAACCTGCGCCGCGCGCTGGCCGAGCGCGCCCAGACCGCCCGCGACGGCGCGCGCATCCTGATGGAGCTGATCGACGAATGGGGCTACGCGCCCTCCGGCCGCGCCTACACCATCGCCGACCGGGACGAGGCCTTCATGTTCCAGTTGGCGCGCGGCCGCCACTACATGGGCGCGCGCGTGCCGGACGACGCCATCGCCGTCATGCCCAACCACTTCAACCTGCACGGGCTGACCGATTACCCCGAGCAGTTCTACCCGGCGGACGTGGTGACCTACGCCATCGCCCGCGGCTGGTACACGCCCGCGAAAAACGGCGATTTTTCCGATTTCGATTTCGCCAGGGCGTATCAGGCGGAGGACGAGTTCTTCGGTCCGCGCAACGTCATGCGCCAGAAAAACGGACTGCGCATCGCGCTGGATCGCCCGTGGAGCGTCGAAAAGGAGGGCATGCCCTTCTGCGTTCGGGCGAACCGCCCCGTCACCGCGCAGATGATGGCCGATATCCTCAGCTCGCATTACGAGGGGACGCGCGACTGCTGCGCGCACTTCGGCCCCGGCCTCTCCCCGCACGACGCATCCTCCATCCGCTATATCTGCACCGGCACGACGCTGGAGAGCGACCTGTTCATCCTCCGCGATGAGCCGGAATTGACCACCGTGATGAGCAGCTTTGGCCGCCCGTGCCAGCTCCCCTATATCGCGCTGCACCCGCTCCTCGCCCAGCCGAAGGCGCTTGACCCGATGGCGGACGCGGGCGCGCGGATGGACGCGCACCTCTGCCCGGAGGACGGCGCGAGCTGCTGGCGGGATACGCCGTGGTGGCGCATGCGCGCGTTTGAAACGCAGGCGGAGATGCTCTTTAGCGCCGTGACGGACGACCTGCGCGCGCTGCTCCGCCGGATGCTCGATCAGGGGCTGCAAGGCGACGCGCAGCTCTGCGAAAAGCTGGCCGCGCTGCTGCGCGACGGCCGGGAAGCCGAGGCGCGCGCGCTGGCCGAGCAGGCGGATGAAAGCGCGCTGGTCGCCGCGCTGCAAACGCTCGAAGATCACGCCCGCGCCGACTTTATGGCCGTGCAGCTCTCCCTGCCGACGAGCCTCGCCGCCTGCCCGCAGGCGGGCGAACGGGTTCGCGCGGTTTTCCACACGCAGCGCACACCTGTGGAAAACGCCATGACGCTCGGCGTGGTGCACACCAACACGAAGCTGACCTTCGCCCCGCTCATCCCCGGCTCGCTGCAAAGCATCGGCGACGACGCATACGCCGCCGAGTTTGACGCATCGCGCCTCGCCGCCGTCATCGAATACGCCGGGCGATACATGCTCGCCCTCGGCGGCCGCTTTGCGGATGGTCAGCCGTTTGCCGGTCTGGCCGAAACGGAATTTTTCAAATAATTCCAAACATATCAAAACGGCGAACCGCTGCTCGATCAGGGCGGGTTCGCCGTTTTTTTCTTGCCAAAAACACCCTGTCGGGTGTGCCGACAGGGTGAGGTGTTAGCCCTCGATCAGAATGGTCTTCTTCTCAGGGGCTTTCAGCGCCTCTTTCTTCGGGAATTTGATGTGGAGAACGCCGCTCTCATACGAGGCCTTAACGTCCTCCTCGCTCAGATGATCGCCGATATAGAAGCTGCGCTGCATCACGCCCGAATAGCGCTCCTGACGGAGCATCTTGCCTTTTTCGTTTTCCTTGTCCTTCTCCATAGATTTCTCCGCGGAGATGGTCAGATAACCGTGATCCAGCGCCAGATGAATCTCGTCCTTCTTGAAGCCCGGCAGATCAACGTCCACCTCGTAGCCGTCGTCCGTCTCTTTCACATCCGTCTTCATCACGTTCTGCGCGTGCTTGCCGTACAAAGCGCGATCGACATTGCCAAAGCCACGGAACAGGTCGAAATCATCAAAAGCGTCCATCAGGTTTTCGCCGAAAACGGTAGGAAGATAAGTGCTCATCATGCAGACCTCCAATCATTAGCCTTGCACCGCTGGTAACATTGCCAGTCATGTAAGGTCGCACGTTGAACCTTTTTGCGGGTCGTGTTTGTCGTCCGTTCCCGAACGACGCCTTTATTATAATCTCTTTTTTCCCCGTGTCAAGGGGGGCTTTGAAATATTTTTTCAGTTTTATTTTCTTTATGCTTTATACTAATTCGCAGTTAAAATGCTTAACAGAGCGCATCAGATTTTTTGTTCTGACGAAGCCAAGTGAAGTGAGGCGTACTGGAGGTACGTTGAACGGAACGAGGCAAAGTCAGAGCGAAAAAGATGGTGCGCGGATTAAGCCATTTTAACAAGAATTAGTATTATTCGATCTTGTCCACGAACAGCAGCTTGAACCGCGGCACGATCACGTCCGCGCCGCTCGCGCTCTGCTCGCTGTATACGCCGTCCACCGTCACCACGGCGGTCATCATGTCGCCGACCTTCGCGCCCGTGTCCGCGTCGCAGACGATCACCACGTCGTTGTACCACTTGCCCTTTGCGTCCTTGTTGTATTGCAGGCGCACATAGTACACGCTCGCGCTGCTGCTGACCTCGCTCACCGGGCCATACAGCCGCATCACCTTGCCCTGATTCTCCTCCTTGTCCTTCTGCAGGTCCTTATAGGAGATCTTCACGGCGGACTGGCGGATTTTTTCCTGCTCCTGATCGTCCGTGATGATTCGGGTCACGGTGAAGGGCACGCGCCGCTGGTTGTAGCCGCTCTTATCCAAAATGAGCGTGTATTTGTATTCGCCCGCGTCCTTCGTCGTCAGCTCGAAGGAGAACGCGCCGTCGTTGCCGGATCGCTTTTTGCTCACGCCGAAGGGCGTCACAAGCTGGAGCTGAACGCCCGCCAGCGTCGTACCGGCGATCGTCGTCGTGTCGCCGGTGACAAACAGGCTCTCCTCCACGCCGGAGACGGGCAGCGTCTTGGCGTTGTAAGCAATTTCGCCCGAGAGCGTCGCGTCGTTCATACCCTCTTTGGAGGCCGTCAGCGTAACGTCGTAATGGCCTTCTTTTTCAAGCTCAATCGTCAGCGTGAATTTTCCCTTCGCCTCCGCCGTCGCCGCGTCCAGCGTCAGCATCGCGCCGTTGCCGTCCGGCGTTTCGGCGATCACCGTCGCGCCGGCGGTCGCCGTTCCCGTGATCTCCACCTGCGCCTTGGAGGTCTCGGCGGGGATCTGCGCCTCCAGCTTCACGTCGCGCACCGGCTCGGCGATTTGCTCCGTGACGACCAGATCCGCCAGCCGCGCGCGGAAGGCGTTCAGATCCCGCCCGGAGAAGCGCCCGCTCGCGATTCGCCAGTCCATCTCCACATACAGCCCGTTGCGAACGGTGATGTAGCGCAGCCCGCGCCCCACCGTTTCGCCCGCCCGCGTGACGGTGTAATGCGCGTAGAGCCAATAGCCGCCGTCTTCCTTCTGCCATTCCGTGTCCTGCGTCCGAAGGCCGGTCGTCTCCCAGAAGCTGTTGGCCTCCACGCGGCGGCGCAGCGTCGCGCGCTGACTGTCCGTCGCGTTTTCGATTTCGTAGATTTCCTGCGAAAGTTCGTCCTCGCCGATCAGCACGGACAGATACTGCGTGTAATTCTCGTTGTATGCGCGGCTGAGCGTGCGCGTCTGCTCAAGCTCCCGCGCCAGCTCGTCCGCGTCAAGCCCCGCGTCCTCCAGCAGCGGCGCGTACACGCCGCAGAGCTGGGGCGAAACGACCAGCCAGCTATCCGGGTAATCAAAGGCGACATGCCCCTCGTCCATCACGACAGTCTGCGCGCCCGCCGCCCCCGGCCCAATCGCCAGCAACATGAAAATAAAAAATGTCAGGATTCGCTTCATGTGTTTTCTCCGTACATCCAAATGCCGCTCCGATTTCATGCGTTTGAAAATGTGATCGCAAGGGCTATTCTCCCCCCGAAAGGGGGAGAATAGCTGTTTGTCTTTCGTTCGCAGACCGCGGATTACAAAATATGCACCAGCATGTTGCCGCCTTCGTCCGTTTCCAATTTCAGCAGCTTTTCCTTTTCCAGCGCGCGCAGCACATCCGAGAAGCGCCGCAGGCCGATCTGCCGTTCGGTGAAGTCGGGATAATCCGCCTGCACCGCCGATTTGAGAATGGAGGGATTCACCCGGTCAAAGCCGTCCTCCTTGTATTCCGAGAGGATGCGCGAGAAGATGCGGATGTAGTTCTCCCGCGTGATCTGCTCCCCGGCGGTCACATGCGGCTGGTTGAGCGACACAATGACGTTAAACTGCTCGCTCTCCACGCTAAACGCGCCGAACTGCTGGGAGAGCCGCGCAATCAGCTTGCCGAAGGTGGAAAAGCCGACGCTCTTTTCGGAGAAATTCGGTCTCAGGCGCAGCAGCACGCTCTTGACCTCGCTGGCGAGCATCTCCCCGCTGTCGCTCTCCTTGAGGATGGTCACGATCAGGTCGTTCACATCCGCCAGCGTCAGCGCCTCGATCTCCTGCCCCTGCGCGCGCTCCTTGCCGCTGGCGACGCTTTCCAGGAACTGGAACTCGCTGCAGGCGTTCATGAATACGCCGCTGGCCGCCTCGCTTCGGGAAATGCCCAGCACAAACTTGCCCATCGTTTTCAGCTTGCCGACGAGCGGCACATAGTCGCTGTCGCCGGAAACAATGCAGAAGCTGTCAATCAGCGGATTGGTGTAGGCCACGTCCAGCGCGTCGATGACGAGCTGAATATCCAGGCTGTTCTTCTGGTTGCGCCCGAATCGGAGCGAGGGCACGACCGCGAAGGTGTTGGACAGCAGAATCTCCTTGAGGTCGGAATAGCTGTCCGTATAGCCGTAAACCTTGCCGATGAGGATGTCGCTGCGAATCTTTACCCGCTCGATCACGTCCATCAGCATGCTCTTTTTGCCGCCGCAGTTTTCAAGATCGACAAACAGCGCAAAATGCGAAGCCATCAAACCCATCCTTTCGTTCAAAGTCCTTCCGTCAGCTCCCCGTTGACAAAGTCGCCCATGCCGGAGGAGAGCTTCATAATCCGCTTGAAAATCCGCGCGCTGTCCGCCTCGTCCGCGACGACGGGGCGGTAATCCGTCCCCTTGTCCAGCGCGGTCAGGCGGATCGGCACGACGGTCAATTCCGGCGCGTCGCAGTGATCCTCGTAGACGGTGAAGGTCACGCGCGCCAGATATGCGTCGCGGTCGTCGGGATCGACGTTGCCGCCGAACACCAGATTGCCCAGCGAATAGAGGATGTAGCTGTCCTGATAGGCTTCGATCCCCTGCACGATGTGCGGATGCGTGCCCACGACGATATCCGCGCCCGCCTTGATCGCCGCGCGGCCGATGGTGCGCTGTTCCCCGGTGAAATCATCCCGGTATTCGCTGCCCCAGTGGAACGACGCGATCACGATCTGACATCCCGCCTCACGCAGCGCCTTCACATCCGCGCTGATGTCCTTCTTGCCGCCCTTGTAGGGGAAGCAGTAGCCGGTCATGCCGACCTTCACGCCGTTCTTTTCAAAGATGCCGAGCTGGCCGCCGCCGGAGACGACGATCCCCGCCGCCTCCAGATTGGCGATCGTGTCCGCCTTGCCCTGCTGACCGTAGTCGAGCGTGTGGTTGTTGGCGATGTTCACCGCCTCCACGCTGCCCAGCGTCAGGATGTCGGTGTATTCCGCCGGGCCCTTGAAGTTGTAGAGCTTCTCCTTCTTGCTCGTCTCCTCCGTCAGCGTGCCCTCAAAGTTCACGAGCGTCAAATCGTCCGTCGCGAACAGGGTTTGCAAGCCGGAGAAAAACCAGCCGTAGCCCTTGTCCGCCGCAACGTTTTCAAAGCAGTCCTCCCGCTTGCGCAAATCGTCCGTCGAGCCGAGCGTCGTGTCGCCGCCCAGCGTGACGGTGAATGTCTTCGGCCACGTGTCTGCGTTCTGCGCGGCCGATTGTGCATCCTCCGCCGCGGCCATGTCCGAAAGCGAAATGCCCGCGCCGTCCGCCTGCGCGGTCTCTTCCTGCCGCGCCCCTTCGATTTTTTCGTATCGGATGTGCGGATTGCTCAGCGTATAATCCATCTCGCAAAGCCCTGCGGCCGCGAGCGTCGTCATCAGCAGGAAAGCGCCCCATACGGCTTTTTTCATCGGTCTGCTCCCTTCAACGGTCCATGGTTGATTTCTGCCGTCCGGCGCTGTCCCTGGCCTTCGGCACGAAATATCTCTTTTTATTTTATCACAGTCGGAAAATCGAATCAACTTGCGTTTTTCCTTGGTTCATGCTATTCTTTCTGCATACGTCAGCCCGTCGTCCGCGCCCGCCGCCGGGCAGTTTTCCGCCGGATTTGGGGCGCGCCCTCAGGAGGAAACACGCCATGCATGCCACCCGCGTCCGCCTTCGCCGCCTGCTGTCCGCGCTCATCGCCGAGCGCGAGGACAGCCAGCTTCTGTATATTCCCCACGGCGAACCCGGCATGCGCCGCATGATCGCCGCGCTGCTGGCGCTGCGCCCGCCCGTTGAAAACGACCCGCTCGAAGAACAGATCCGCTGGTTTCAGGCCGATCAGCCGGAAAGCGCGTCGCCGATGAGCGTGCCGGAAAGCAGCGCCCGCTCCGCCCCGCGCTGATAGCGGCTGTCGATCAGCAGCAGCGCGCCGTGGTCGCTCTGCGTGCGAATCAGCCGCCCTGCCGATTGAATCACCCGCACCATCCCCGGCAGGGTCATGCATAAAAACGCGCCGTCCGCGCCGTTTTCATCGTGATAGCGCCGCATCGCGCGCACCCGCGCGTCCATCTGGGGCAGCCCCGTCGAAACGACGATCACGTTTTGCAGCCGCTCCCCGGCGAGATCAACGCCCTCCGCGAATGCGCCGCCCAGCACGGCCAGCAGCACCGTCCGCCCGTCCCGCTTGTCAAACGCGCTCAGCAGCGCGTTTTTTTCTTCCTCCGTCAGCCCTCGCGCCTCGCGCAGAATCGCCGCGCCGGGGACGCCCTCCGCCGCCAGCAGCGCATCGACGCATCTCAAATACGCATACGACGGAAAGAACACCATCGCGTTGCCCGGATGCGCCGCAAGCTGCGCCCGAATCGCCTCGGCCACCCGCGGCGCGTTCGCCTCCCGTGCCGCGTAGCGCAGGTCGATGGGCAGAATCCGCGCGTCGAGCTGACGCTTGTCAAACGGCGAGGGCAGCGCCAGACATGCATCCCCTTCGAGGCTGCCGAGCATCCGTTTGGCCGCCTCAAACGGCGCGAGCGTCGCGGAAAAAAACACCGCGCCGCGCGCCCGCTTCGTCTTTTCCAGAATATCCTGCGCCGCGCAGAGCAAAAACAATTCGATCCTCGCGGTTTTTTCCGTTCCCTCCGTCAGCACGGCATAGCGCGCATCGAGCCGCCCCGCCGCGTAGCGCCAGCAGGCCGCCAGCGTAAACGCCTCCGCCGCCTCCGTCCCCGCGCCGCTCAGGAGCGCCCCGTCCGCCGCGTCCAAAAGCCGCGCCATGGCCGCGTCCAGCACCTCCGGCGGCCTTTCCAGCCGCCCGGAAGCGAATTCTTCCGTCCCCGCCGCCTCCTCCAGCGCGCGCATCGCCGCCGTCAGCGCCCCGTAGAGCGGGTGCTTTCGGCCAAGCGCCTGCCCCGCGCCGTGCCGAAGTGCGCGAAGCTGCGGTACGCTCACCGCCGCCGAAGCGTTATCCTGCACGCGCGGCGCGAGCTGGTGCGCCTCGTCGATGAGCAGCGCCGCGCCGCCCTGCATCAGCGCGTCGATGGCCACGAACGGATCAAACACATAGTTGTAATCGCAGACGACGACGTCCGCCTCCTGCGCCAGCGACAGCGCCAGTTCAAACGGGCAGAGCGTGTGCTTCTGCGCCAGCGCGTCGAGCTGCCCGCGTCCCCAGTCCCCGCCGGTCAGCGCCTCGGCCAGCGCGTCCGGCAGGCGGTCGTAAAATCCCTTCGCATACGGGCAGACCTCCGGGCGGCAGTCCCGCTTTTCCATCGGGCAGACCTTGTCCTTCGCGGCGATTTCCACGGCCAGCAGCCTTGCGCCGTGCGCGCGCAGGATGGCCAGCGCATCCATCGCGCTCTTTCTGCCCGTCGTTCGCGCCGTCAGCATCAGCACGCGGGCGCATTTGCCCTCGCCCAGCGCCAGCGCGGCGGGATACAGCGCGGCCATCGTCTTGCCGATGCCCGTCGGCGCCTGCGCGAAGAGCCGCTTTCTCTCCCGGATGGCGACGTACACGTTCGCGGCGAACGTTCGCTGTCCCGCGCGATACGCGCCGTAGGGAAACGCGAGGCCGAAAAGCGATGCGTCCCGCGCCCGCCGCCGCGCCAGCAGCCGCTCCGCCCACGCGCAGTAGGCCGCGCACAGCGCCTCAAATTCGCCCTTCAGCCGCGCGCTGTCCGCCTCCTCTTCATAGAGACGAACGGGCGCGCCGTTTTCATCCACATATAAAATGCGCAGACGAACGCCGTTCAAGCCCTCCTTTTGGCAGAGCATGTGCCCGTACATCGCCGCCTGCGCCCGATGCGCCGGGACGAGCGGGTTTTCCGCCGTGCCCAGCTTGATTTCCTCCACGATGCGCGCGCCGTCCGCGGCGAGCAGCAGCCCGTCCGCCCGCCCGGTGACGCGCAGGGTGATTTCGCGGGCGGCGTAATCCGCGCTCAGCGATTTTTCCGCCTGATAGGCCGTCTCCTCCCGCGCGCCCGCGCTTTGCCGCGCCTTGTGCGCCGCCGCGCCCTCCCGCATGCGCTTGGCGGCAAAGGCCGCCGGGGAAAGGTCGCGCTCATGCAGGCTGAATTCCACCACCTGACGAACGCTCGCGCGCAGCTCCGTCATGCGCGCCTCCGCATCCGCCGAAGCGACGCGGCCAGCAGCAGCGCGCCCAGCGCGCTCGCGCCCTGCGCGATCAGCCACGCCGTCGGCGGCTGATACCAGACGTGAACCGTGCCGCTCTCGCCCGACGACAGGCCGTAGACGCGCACCATGTTGTTCGTTCCGCGCGCCACCGTCTGCGCCTGACCGTCGATCTCGGCGCGATAGCCGGGGTAATACAGCAGCGGCAGCTCGATATACGCCGCCTCGCCTTCGAGCTGCACCGTCGCGGTCAGCTCTGTGCCGCGCTTTTCGTAAGAAAGCACGCTGCAGACGCCCGGCTGGCTCGTTCTGACGTCGCCGACCTTGAGCGCCGTTTTCTCCGTGCACGGATAGGTGTATTCAAACTGGCCGATGCGCGTGTCGGTGTAGGTCTCCTTTTCCAGCTCGGGCAGCCGCTGCACCATCGTCTGCATCGTATAGCCCGAAAAGACCACGCACAGCGCGATGAGCGCGGCCATGCCCGTTTTCGCGTCCTTTTCCTCGCGCAGATAGCCCCACGCCGCCGCCGCGCTGAGCATCGGCACGGCCATGCCGACAAAGCGCCACGGGAACTGAATCTGCATGAAGAAGGTGGAAAACGGCTTCCGGATCGAACAGAGGGTGCGCCACGGGAAGAAATCCGTGCTCAGCCCCAGCGCCAGCGCGCCCAGCGCCAGCAGCCCCAGCGCCAGCTTGTCGTTTTCCGTCTTCATTTCGGCGCGCCCCGCCGCATAGCGCCGCGCCAGCAGCAGCGCGCAGCCGATGAGCAGCGCCAGCCCCGGCACCACGCCGATGGTATAGGCAAAATCCTCCGGCGCGTCCGCCTTCACGTCGCCCGCAAAGCCGACGAGGAAGCTGCCCGGCCGATGCACGTATTCCGACGAATTGAGTACGACGCTCGTGCTGATCCCGTCCGCCGTATACTGCATCATCGGCACGAAGAACCACAGCGCGCAGAGCGCCGTAACGCCCGCCGCCGCCAACACCGCGAGGATGCGCCGCTTCCGGGCGAGCAGCTTTCCGGCGCTCGCCAGCGCCGCAATCGCGCAGAAGAGCACGCAGAACATCGTGCTGAGCAGGTGGCTCATGCACACGCCCGTCATGCCCAGCGCCAGCAGCGGCCACTTCTTTTCATCCCGGCGGAGCACCTCGTACAGCCCCAGCATCACCACCGGGAAGAAGACCATCGCCAGGCTTTCGCCCAGCGTCGCGCGCGTGTACACGTTCACCAGCCGATAGATGCACAGCGTATAGAGCACGCTCGCGCCGACGGCGACGCGGCGGCTGTTCATCATGCCGCGCACGCACAGGTAGCACGAAACCGCCGTCGCCAGATGGATGCAGACCTCGAACACCCGCACGCACGCGCACAGGGACACGCCCAGATTGCGCAGCAGCGCCGGGAAATAGAGGAACAGCTCGGGGTAAAATTCCGGCGCGGCATAGCCGTAGCCCAGCAGCGTCGAGCTGTGGATGCGCACGGGAAACTGCCCGTTTCTCAGCCCGTTTGCGATACCCTCGATGCGGTTGAGGTGGAAGAACAGGTCGTGCCCATCGTAAACACCGCGCCAGAGCAGCGGCATGCAGGCAAACGCCGCCGCGCAGAGCACCACCGCCATATCCCGGCGGTTTTTGCGGCCGCGCTCGGTCTGATCCCACGAGAGCACGAGCAGCGCCGTCAGTACCGCGCCGACGAGCGCCGCGTAAGCGCACAAATCGGCGGAAAGCACGCCCGCGCCGACCTTATGCACCGTAACGGCGCGGATCGCCTCCGGGTTTTCGCTCGCCAGATAGAGATTCGGCGTGGAATCCGTCAGCCGGAAGACGAAGCTCAGCCGATGCAGAAGGACGTTCTCCGCCTCCGCCTCGTCGTGCGCGTCGCCGTTTTCGATGAACGCCTGATACCCGGCGGAAACGACGTGCGCATCCATGCGCGCCGCGTCTTCGTATTCAATCGTCGCCTGATAGTCGCCCCACATCAGGTTCAGGCCGCCGTTTTCGCCCTGCGCGGGCAGGAAATCGTCTTCCCATTCGTTTTCGCTGCCCCAAAGCCCCGCGTCGGTGCGCGCCTGCGCGGCCTGCTGCATCAGTGCCATCGCCTCGTCAGCCTGCTTCTGCCGCGCGTCGGCCTCCTCGCGGGTGATGACGATCTGCGCCAGCTCGCCGCCCTCGTAGCGCCACGTATACTCGTCCCTGTCCGTATAGATCAACGCCAGCGCGAGCAGCGCCGCCCACAGCAGAATCAGGCTCAGAACCTTTTTTCTCATATCGTCAAACCTCCGAATCGGCCATTCTCGCATAAGCCCCCATGATGATGTTTATGATACCATGAACAGGCGCATAATGCAACAAAGCGCCGCCCGCTTTCTCAATGCCGCGGGCGGCGCTCTGATTGGGTTTTTTATGCGTTCGGGTCAACCGGCGGACGGCGGCGGCGGCGCGGCGCGGCCTCCGAAGCGGCCTCGCCCGTCGTCGGCTCGGTCGGCTCGGTCGGCGCAACCGGCTCGGTCGGCTCAGTCGGCATGACCGGCGCAGTCGGCATGACCGGCTCGGTCGGCATGGTCGGCTCGGTCGGCTTATACGGGTTGACCGTGCTGCGGACGTTCGGCTGCGGAGCCGCCGTGTTCTTCATGTAGCTCGGCACCTGTCCCGACGGGCCTTGCGGCGCGCGCGGGGTCTGCGGCTGGGCGTAGCGGCTGCGCTGGCGCTCCAGCTGCTCGGCGCGCATTTCGTCCTCCTCGTCCTCATCCGCGTCGGCTTCTTCCTCCTCGGCTTCCTCGGTCTTGCGGCGATAGACATACACGCCGTAGACCGCCGCCGCGACGACGACCAGCAGGCCGCCGATGATGAACGGCAGGATGCCCAGACCGCCCTCTTCCTTGACGGGCTCGGCGGTCGGCATGGGCTGCGCGGTCGGTTCGGGCGTCGCGCCGTTGTCATAGGTCACGCCGTAGTTGGCGTAAGACGGGCCGGAGGCGAACTCCACGATGTACTCGCCCGGCTTGGGCAGGGTCACATCCATGGTGTAGCGTCCCGCGCTGTCCGCAACGGCCTGACCAACCGTCTTGCGGGTGGTCTGCGCCGCGTTTTCCGCAATCGCGGAGGCGATGAAGCCCAGCTGCTGCGGCGTGGCCGTCGGCTCGACCTTCACTTCGACGGTCGCCGTGACGATGGCATACGCATCGGTCGTGCCGTAAACGGTGAACGTGCCGTTTTCGCTGACGGCGGGCACGTTGCTGACCGTCAGGTTGCCGCTGCTGCTGAGCAGTGCCGCCGGGTTGGCGACGGGCTGCGGGGTCGGCGTGGCGTTCGGGTCAGGCGTGGTGCTCGGCGCGGTCGTCGCGTAGTTCGGCATGCCCGTGCCCGTGCCGCTCGACCAGCTGTTGTCGGTCGGCAGCAGATCCTGAAGCGGCGTTCCGTTAATGGTCACGGTTGTGTTGTTGTTCTTGTTCGGGGTGACGGTCGCGCCGTTCGGGGCAGGCGTGGCCCGCGCGGCCTCGGCGAGATACTTCTGGAGCTCCGCGATGGTCAGCATCTGGCACATGTCGCTGCGGACATAGCCGTCCATGCCGCTGTAATTGACCTGATACCAGGTGTACGTGCCGTCGTATTCCGTGCCGGTGACCAGCAGCAGCGTGTTCACCGGGATGCGGCCCATCGACGTGCCGGAGGCGGACGGCGTGCGGCGCAGGTTCACCGCGTCCTTAATCAGCTTGGCATAGGCGCTGGTCGCGTCCGGGCCGAGCGGTTCCGGCGTGGCCTGCGGCAGCGGGGTCGGGGTGGCCTGCGCGGCCTCCAGCGCGGCGAGATATTCCGCCGTCTCCTGCTCGCCCATCACGCGGACGAGGTCGGCGCGCACGAAGCCCCACTGGCCGCTGTACTGCACCAGATACCACGTCATGCCATCCTCGGCGAACTGGCTCTGGAAGATGTAGACGACCTCTTCCTTGTTCAGGATGTTTTGCAGATACGCCTGATTGCTCGGGTTGCCGCGCAGCGGCGTGCCGTCGTTGAGGATGCGCGCGTACAGGCTGAGCTGCACCGGCGCAGGCGTGGCGGTCGCCTCAGCCGTGGCCGTCGGGGTCGGCGTGGGTTCCTCGGTCGGTTCCGGGGTCGGCGTCGCCTCCGGCGTGGCCGTCGGAGTCGGGGTCGGCTCTTCGGTCGGTTCCGGGGTCGGCGTCGGGGAAGGCGTCGGCTCGGGGCGCGTCTCCGGGTCGCCGAGGGTGGCGATATAGGCCGCCTCTTCCTCCACGCCCATCAGCTTGACGAATTTCGCCATCATGTAGCCGGTGTCTCGATCCGTGCGCACATAGCACCAGTCGCCTTCGCGCTGCATGACCCAGAGGATCGTGCCCGCCGACAGCTTGGTAATCACCTTGTCGCTGTTCGGCGCTTCACGCAGGCGAACCTGCGTTTCGATGTTGTAGCCGTAGTGATACACATCGCCCTCGGTCAGCTCCTGCGGAATGGGTTCCGGGGTCGGGTCGGGCGTGGGCTTCTCGGTCGGTTCCGGGGTCGGGGTTTCAATCGGCGGAACGGTCGGGGCGGGCGTTTCCACCGCGTCCCTGGCCTCCTGCTCGGTGACGACGCGCACGTTATACGCCTCGACATAGCCCGTGTCGCCGTTGTTCAGGTTCTCGATCTGATACCAGACCTGCTCGCCTTCGCCGGTCTTCTGGCCGTCGATGCGCACCGGGGTCGGCTTGTTGATCGTCTTGAGCGCGCCGGTCGTCGGAATCTTGCCGTTCGGCTCGTCGCGCAGCAGGATCGTCGTCTCCTGCTGAACGGTGATGCCGTAGGCCGGGAAGGTCATCTGCTCCGGCGCGGGCTTCGGGGTTTCCTCGCCCGCCGGGGTCTGCGTCTCCTCACCCGCCGGGGTCTGCGTCTCCTCGCCCGCCGGGGTCTGCGTCTCCTTGCCCGCCGGGGTCTGCGTCTCTTCGCCCGCCGGGGTCTGTGTCTCCTCGCTCGGCGGGGTTGTCTGGCCGGCGTTGATCTCACCAATGCGCTTGAGCGCGTCCGCTTCGGAAATCTGCGTCAGCAGATAATCGCGCATATAGCCGCGGTTGCCGTCGCGAACGACGGTCACATCATACCAGAGGCCGTCATCCGACACGCTGTTGACAATCACCAGCTCGTCGTTTTGATAGGTCTGGATGAGGTTCGCCTTTGTGCTCTGCGCGTCGCGCAGGTTGTTGGTCTTGTTGCCCTTCTGGTTGTTCGTGACGGCATAAACCACCGTCGGCTGCTCGGGCTGCTCCGGTTGCTCGGGCTGCTCCGGCTGTTCGGGTTGTTCCGGCTGCTCCGGCTGTTCCGGCTGTTCCGGCTGTTCCGGCTGCTCCGGCTGCTCCGGCTGTTCCGGCTGTTCCGGTTGTTCCGGCTGTTCCGGCTGCTCGGGCTGCTCCGGTTGTTCCGGCTGCTCCGGCTGCTCCGGCTGCTCCGGCTCGGTCGGCTGATTCGCGTCGATCTGCGCCATCAGCGCCCGCGCCGTTTCCTCGTCCACCGCCGTCATCTGGTTTGCGATGACGTAGAACTCGGCCTTTGTCCGGTAATCCGTTCCAAAATACCAGAGCACGCCCGCGTCATCCGTCGTGTAACCCGTGACCGTCAGCACGTCGGCGGCGTTCGGGGTGTCCGCCACGTCCCACGTGTTGGCGCTGTTGAACCACGTCGCGCCTTCGCCCGCCGCGATCACATACGCCGGGATTTCCGGCTCGCTCGGCTGTTCCGGCTGCTCGGGTTGCTCCGGCTGTTCCGGCTGCTCCGGCTGCTCGGGCTGCTCCGGCTGTTCCGGTTGTTCCGGCTGTTCCGGCTGCTCCGGCTGCTCCGGCTGTTCCGGCTGCTCGGGCTGCTCCGGCTGCTCCGGCTGCTCCGGCTGCTCCGGCTGTTCCGGCTGTTCCGGTTGTTCCGGCTGCTCGGGTTGTTCCGGCTGCTCGGGTTGCTCCGGCTGCTCGGGTTGCTCCGGCTGCTCCGGCTGCTCCGGCTGTTCCGGCTGCTCCGGCTGCTCCGGCTCGGTCGGCGCGGGCGTTTCGAAGCCATACTGCCAGAGCGCGTTGTCGGCCTCCTCGCCATCCATCGGCGCGGCCGTCTCCGCGGGCAGCACGGTCAGCACGCCGCCGGGGATCATGTCGTTCACGATATCCAGCCGCTCGTCAATCGCGCCCGCAAAGCCGCTCTCCAAAAGCGGCATTTCGGCGTACAGCTCGCCCGTTTCACTCACCAGTTGGAGCTGAGCCGTGGACAGCGAGGCGATTTCGTCGTCGCTGAGCATGCTTTCATCCACCCAGTAAACGGTGTTGCCCATCGTGTTAGTCACAGGCGTGACAGGCAGAAGGCTCATCGTGCCATCCGGCTGCGTGATGACGATCTGCACCGTCAGCAGTCCGCCCTCCGGCGTCATCAGCTCCTGCGCGCTGGCCAGCGGCATGGCCATCATCAGGATGGCGCAAAGCGCGAGGGCTGTCAGCCTGCGGATGATTTGCTTCATGTTGTATCCTCCTTTACAGGTGAACCAAGGGCTTACGCCCATGAATCGCTGTGTATGATCCTCATTTTAAGGCGGGAAGCGCCGACTGTCAACCTCGCGAGCCGTTTTGGCACGGATTCACAGCCGCTTCCTGCGTATAAGACGAATGAAAAGCAGGGATTCTTCCCCGGTTCAGAGAATTATCCTGCAAAATCCGTTTTTATTTTCGATTCGGGAGGTTTTTGGATATGGTTACGATTGACACGACCCATGACGACGCGCTCCGCGAGGTTCCCTTCGCCAGGGAGACGATTTACGACGGCCACATTCTGCACGTCGAGAAGTGGCGGGTCACCTGCCCCAACGGCCGCGAGGCGCCGCGCGAAATCGTGGTGCACAAGGGCGCGGCGGCCGTCGTGCCGGTGTTTGACAACGGCGATACGCTGCTGGTTCGCCAGCACCGCGTGGCCGTGGATCGCGTGACGCTGGAAATTCCGGCGGGCAAGCTGGACAGCGTGAACGAAGATCCGCTGGATTGCGCGACGCGCGAGCTGCGCGAGGAAACCGGCCTTTCCGCCGAGCGCATGACCCGCCTGACCACGCTTTTGACCACGCCGGGGTTCTGCACGGAGAAAATCGCCGTCTATCTGGCGCAGGGGCTCTCTCAGGGCGACACGCACCCGGATGAAGACGAGTTTCTCGGTCTCGTCCGCCTGCCGCTGGAAGAGGCGTTTGAAATGGTCATGCGTGGGGAGATTTGCGACGGCAAGACCATCTGCGGCCTGATGATGGCGCGCGAAATCGTCGCGCGGCAGAAGGCGTGAGACCGCTGACGCGCTGGCGCATCCGCGCGCCCCGGCTGCCCGAGCGCCTGACGGAGAACGCGCCGCCCGACGAGGCCTTTCATCTCCCCGGCGCGGACGCGCTGAGCGCCTTTGCCGACCTGCTGGGCGCGCCGCCGGAGGGCGGCGCGGACGACGCGCAGGCGGTGCAGGAGGCCGATTTTCCCCTGCCCGCCGCGATCCCCGGCGACGTGGGCGGCGCGGTCGAATTGACGTATGCGCTGGATTTCGGCGCGCTCTGCGCCGACGACGCGGAGCTGACGCTCGAATTGGTGCGCGGCAGGGGGCGCGTGCTGGCGGATGATGTGCCCCTCTGCGCGTTCCAAAATCCCAAGGACGGCCTTGTGCGCGTGCCGCTCGCCCACGCGCTGCACGCCGGGCGCAGGCAGACGCTCCGCCTGTGCTTTGACGCATCCCGTCCGGCGGGCGTGCTCGGGCCGGTCTGCCTGCGTCTGACGACGCGCGCCCGCCTGCGCGATATCGCGCTTTGGCCGGATGTGCAGACGAAGACCGTCCGCCTCCGCGCGGCGCTCTCCGCGATGGAGACGGGGCGCTTCGTTCTCCGTGCGCGCGCCGCCTGCGCGGGCGAAGCGCTGCCCGTGCACGATCTGCCCGTCCTTCTGACGGCGGGCGAACCGCAGACGGTCGAAATGACCCTGCCCCTGCCGGGGAAACCGTTTATCCCCGGTCAGCCGGCGGATGGCCCCTCCCTCCGCGTTCAGCTCCTCACGCCGGGGCGGCACGGCGCGCTCTGTGACGAGCTCACGCTGCTGTGCGGCTATTCCGGCGCGCCCGCGAAATACGATATTCCGCTGCTCCCCGCCGAATGTCTCGATCCCGACGCGCTGCTGGCGCGCATCGGGCGGCTGCGTCTGCCCGGCGTTCGGCTGGACGTGCCCGCGCCGGATGCGTTTTACCGCGCGATGACGCTTTCCGGCGTGTCCGTCCTACATCCCTTTGCGACGCAGGCCCTGCGGGAGCGGCTGGCGCGCCATGCCTGCGTCGTCTTCGGCGACGCGCCGCTCCCCCGCATGCGCAGCCTGCCCGCGCTGGATGCGTGGCTGCTCTGCGGCCTGACCGCCTGCCCGCGCACCCCGCCCGCGGACGCCACGCCCGCCGAGCTGCTTCTCGAGGCCGCCGGGCGCGAGCTGGACGCGCAAAGCCCGAACATCGCCGCCGTGCTGCTGTGGCTTCGCGCCGTCCGCATCCGGCTGCTGGCCGAGGCCGCGCGGCAGGGGCGTTTTTCCGGCGCGCTCTGCCCGCCCGGCGTCTGGCAGGATGAGGATGTATTCGCCGCCCTGCAAACCGCGCTCGCGCCGACGCACCTGAGCGTCCTGCCCCTGTGCGGCGCGTGGTTCGCGGGTTCGGCCTTCAGCGCGTCGGTCAGCGCGTTCGTCGATGCGCGGGACGCGGACGACGGGCTGATCGCCCGCGCGTGGCTCGAGGATGACGACGGCAGGCGCCTTGCGGCGCTCAAGCGCCCCTGCCCGCCGCGCGGCGGCGAAATCGGCATTTTGGAATGTGCCCTGCCAAACAACGCCTGCGTGCTGACGCTGTGCGCCAGCCTTTCCAAAGGCGCGGAAATCATCGAGCAGAGCCAGATTCCCGTCTACGTCGGCGTAAACGGGATGCTGGAAGCAGCGTTCTAACGCCATGCTGCCAAAAGGCGCTCCCCGGCGCGACGGTTCTTCGCCGCACGGGGAGCGCCCTGTTTTTATACTAATTCGCAGTTAAAATGCTTAACAGAGCGCATCAGATTTTTTGTTCTGACGAAGCCAAGTGAAGTGAGGCGTACTGGAGGTACGTTGAACGGAACGAGGCAAAGTCAGAGCGAAAAAGATGGTGCGCGGATTAAGCCATTTTAACAAGAATTAGTATTACCTTTACAGTTCGATTTTCCTCTCCTCGCCCAGCCTGACCGCCCCGCCCATTTCGATGCGCGCGGCGCGCCCGCCCTTCATGGCGACGCGGGCCTCCAGCCGACCGCCGGGTTCGTCGAAGGCGAAGACGTGCGTGCCGTCCGCGAAGCGCCGCGCCAGATACCACGCCAGCGCGACCGTGCCCGAGCCGCAGCTGCTCTCCCACACGCGCGTATCGGTCGCGGGCACGTAGACCAGCGGGGTCATCCGCCCGCCCTGAACGAAGAGCACGCCCTGCGCATCCTGACCCGGCATGGCGGCCAGCACGCGCTCGGCCAGCTCCGGCGACGGCGCTTCGTTCAGCAGCAGCGCGTGGTCGATGCCCTCCATGCGCACCAGCGGAATATCCCGCCCGTCCGCACAGAGCCTGTCCAGCGCGCAGGGCAGGGGCATCTGCGCATAGGCGCAGCCGCTCGCAGGCTCGATCTCCACCGGAACGGGGTTTCTCGCCCCGCTGATGGCGACGGAGAGCCGCGTTTCGCCCCGCCCGCGCACCCCAGCGGCGTAACAGGCAAACGCGCGCGCCGCGTTGCCGCAAAACTCGCCGCCCATCATGCACAGGCGCGGAAATTTGCCCGTCAGGGAATCCTCCTCCGCAAAGCCGACCTGTTCAAAGCCCTCCGGACAGCGCGCCATCATTCGGGCGGCGACGGCGGCGCGCGCCTGCGGCGCGACGGGCGAAAGGACGATGGCGGTCAGGTTTCCGGCCGGGTCTGCGGGAATATAGCGGACGATCATGGCGCGATTCCTCCGATGCTTTAGCGTTGTAAAGCATTATAGCGCATTTTCCCCCGCATGGCAAGCCGGTTCATCCCTCAAGAACCGGCAGATAAAACGTCGCGTAAAAATAGATGTGCTCCTGATGGTTCTCCGTCGCCAGATGCAGCCCCAGATACGGCTGATCCGCCGCGATGGCATAGCCCGCCTTCCGCCCGATTGCCGTCAGCTCCGGCATGGCCTCGTCGTCCCACGGCTGGCAGGCAAAGCGATGGATGAGCCGAATGCAGCGCGCCGGGGTGAGCGGCCGCGTGTGCGCAAGCGGCAGGTTCCACGCCGCGCAGGCCTCGTCGTTCGCGCAGAGGCGGAAATCCCGTTCGCTTCCCGGCGCGCTTTTGCGGGCGAAGCTGATGCGCGTATCGGGCATGGCGGCGATGAACTGTTCCAGCGAATCGCGGCTTTTGAAATCCACAAAATCCAGCTCGCTGAGCGACGGACTGAGCATGTGAAGAAGCGGCCTCTCGCAGAGCGTCGGCTCGTCCAGATGGCGCTGCGCATAGGCCAGCCGCGCTTCAAACGCGCCGAACGCCTCCGCGCGGCGGCGCAGCAGCGCGCTCTGTTCCAGCAGCATATCCCGCCGCGCGAGCGTCTGCCCGCGCAGGCCGGAAAGATCGTCCTCTTTGAAAAAATGCGTGACGATATCCTGCACGGAGAAATCCGCCTGCCGGTATTTTTTGAACGACAGCAGCAGGATGAGCTGATCCTCGTCGTAATAGCGCGTGCCGTTTTCGCTCTTTTTCGGGGTGACGACCCCCTCCTGCTCATAAAAGCGAAGCGCCTGCGTGGTCAGCCCCAGCAGCCGCGCGACCTCGCCGATTTTGTAATCCGTCACGGCCTTTTTTCCCCCTTTCCGCGCCCGATGCGCCGCGCCGCCGCCCGAAGCCCCAGCGCAATCGACGCGCCGACGGTGTCGATCATCACATCGACGGGGCTTGGGCCGCGCCCGTCGGAAAAGCACTGGTGAAACTCGTCGCTGGCCGCATACGCCGCGCAGACCATCAGCGCCGTGACCGCCGGACGCTTCGCGCCGCTCAGGCCGAGCGCGCGCGCCCACAGCCAGAAGAGAATCGCGTATTCGCCCATGTGCGCGCCCTTGCGAATCACAAGCTCCAGCGTGTCCGTCGGAATCCGCGCCGCCGTCTGCGCCCCCAGCACGAAGGCCAGCGCCCTTTCGACCAGCTCGGTCACAAAGCCGCTCTGCGCGCCGGAAACGTCGCCCGACATTTCGGACATCATAAAAATCACCATCATCCAGAGGACGCAGAGCGCCCACGCCGCCGCCTTTTTCATTCCGCCAACCCTTTCCCTTCCGTCATCCGTTGGCATCATCATAGCACAGGGCGGCGGAAAAAGAAAGCCGCGCAAACCTTTCTGCCGCGCGAAAATCCGCCGCACGCCAAAATTGGCAAAAAACGCTTGAGTTTTCATCATCTTCTGGGTATAATGAAGGGAGAAAAAGCTACCCTGCGTCCGCCCTGGGCGCGTAAACTCTGATTATCGGAGGGCATATTATGAAAAACAAATGGATCGCGGCGCTCGCTCTGGCGGGCCTGCTTTTGACCACGGGCGCTTATGCCGAAAGCACGCCGTCGGAGACGGCCGCGCCCGTTCAGGCGGAAGCGGCGGCCGAGCCGCAGCATCAGCTCAAGGTCACGACCAAATACCGCTATTTCATCAGCCAGTATCACTACATCCGCGAGCGCAAGGTCTCCTATTTCGACAACGTGTACGCCTATAACCACGGCGAATACGGCCTGACCCCGTTCGCCAGCACCGTGCCGGAGGAATACTTCGTCGCCGACGAAAACGGCACGCTGGCCATCGCGCCGATCGTGCTGGATATCACCGACGCGATGCGCGAGCGCCTCTATGGCGCGGACGTGGGCGAAACCGCGCTCTACTACGGCCAATACTGCCAGCGCGAGAAGGATCGCAAGGGCGTATGGGGCTACACCGGCATCCACGAGGGCATCGACTTCGTGAACGTCAAGGGCGCGCCGCTGTACGCGATTCTGGGCGGCGAGGTGACGCGCGGCACGGATAAAAACGGCACCGTCGCCATCTACAACGCCGAGTACGACATCACGCTGCTGTATCTGCACTGCGAGAACAGCATCGTCCGCCGCGGCGACACGGTTGAAGCGGGCGCGATGATTGCCAAAGAGGGCAAGAAGAACATCAAGGGCGGCGACAAGACGCATTACACCCATGTGGAGCTGCGCAAGGGCCGCCACACCTCCTCCAGCCCGTACCGCGACATCGTGCTGACCAGCGACTGCCCCTACGCCGTGATGCAGCAGGCGCTGGGCGTGGTGGAATCCGGCCGTCAGCCGATCACCGCCGCCGCCGTGACGCAGGCGCAGCGCATGCGCGAGGAAGCCGAAGCGAAGGCCAAGGCCGAAGCGGAAGCCGCGCAGCGAGCCGCCGAGGAAGAGGCGAAGGCCAAGGCCGAAGCGGAGCTCAATTCGGATATCACGATCGTGGACAACCTGCCGGGCACGAACGCGGGCTACGGCTTCAGCGACGCAACGACCGCGCCGCAGGCCACCGCGACCCCCGTGCCGGAGGCCACGCTGCCGCCGACCAACCCCTAATTGAATTTTTCCGGACAGCAAAGGCCCGCAAAGACGCGACATAGCGACGAGAGGGCCTTTTTCTATTTCGAAAAGGAGGGATGCGCTTGGTTCGCGTTCTGCGCTATCCATACCTGACCGGCGCGGCCTGCCTGTGCGCCGTATCGTGCGCCGTCGCCCGCGATCTCTGCGTCGGCAAGGGGCTGCTCGGCTGGTCGCGCGTGCTGCTGGTCTGCACGTTCGTGCTGCTCGGGCTTTGCTTTGCGCTGCTTTCCTGCCGCTTCTTCGCGGATGAATTGGGCGTGGGCGTGGGCTTTCTGCTGCGCGTCCGCCGCACGCCGTGGCACGAGCTGGCCTCCGTCGGCGTGCTGAGCTGCAACAGCCGCCGAACCTATCTCTACGGCCTGTATCAGGGCTCGAACGGCTTTTTGGAGCTGCTGCACCGCGCGCCCGGCTGCGGAAGCTGGGGCTTCGTCGTGCCGACCAGCCGGCGGCTGATCAGCGCCGTGCTCGATCTCTGCCCGGAGACCATCGACTTCGCGCCCGCGCCGCGCAAGCATCCCGTCAATCCCCTCCGCCCGCTCTGGCGGCAGGCCGCCATGTACATGCTGCTGCTCATCCCCGGCGCGGCGCTGGCGTTCTTCACCGGCGCGATGATGCTTCTGCGCGCCAGCGAATTGGCCTTGCCCCTCTCCGTCGTCGGCCTGACGCTCGCCGCCTGCGGCATGTTCGCCGCGGGGCTTTTCCTGCTCTATCGCGCAATCGTCGCCGTCACCACCTGCCCGTGGATCAACGAGGAGGGCGTCCGCGCGGGCGTAGGCGTCTACATGCCTTGGGAGGACGTGCATTTCGGCTATGTCCACCGCCGCGCGCAGGTCAGCGGCATGTTTCTGCTCTCTCAGCCGCTGGAAACGGCGGGCAGGCACGGCGAACAGGCGGTTTACTGCCTCTCCCTGCCGGATACCTCCACCCTGCTGCTGGCCTATCTGACGTATTGCCCCTATGCCGAGAAGGGGATCAGCGTATAACGCACCGATTCTTTCTCCAAATCGACCTTTCTTTCCAAAAATAACGGAGCCGTTGCGGAATTCAAACTTCTGCAACGGCTCCATTTTTACATCCATACAATCATTGAGCAAAATTTCAGATTTGCTCCTTTACTATTCAGTTATCTGTTGCACTTTTTCCTTCTGCTGACAATTCCCGCGCCAATAGCCGCACTGCCGCTGACAAACAGCAGGGCAATCCACAAGGCGGGGTTGCTTGTGTCGCCGGTTTGAGGAAGATTATCAATCATTTCGGGTTTAATATCGGGCTTTTTTTCAAGCGCCGCAATCGCGTCTTCAATGGCTTTTGCCATTGCATCTACCGCGCCCTGCTCGGTGATGTTCTTACCGCGGGCAACAGCTTTAACAGCGGTTTCCACACCGGAGAAATCCTTGTAGTCATCCTTCTTCAAAGCGTTTGCCTTGGCAATGGCTGCATCGACCTTGGTGTAGTCGGCAGGTAAATAAGTCATTGCAATCGTCTGCGTATGCGTTGCCGCATCGGCGGTGATCGTTATATTGCCGGTGTATGCTTTGCAGTTATCGGCTGTTACTTCAACAGGGTAAGTTCCTGCTTCCAAACTGACAGAGCCGGTAACCTCCTGACCATTCACTTTCACAACAACATTGGTCAGGCCGTCCGGCGTTACAACGAAAGAAACCGGATAGACAGCCTTTGTGATAAAATGAACATTTTTATAAAGTGCAAAGTACTGAGTACCGCTGGAAAGCAGGTCAATTTCTGTTCCTTCCGAGTCTACAGCTTTTGCATAGTTCAGGTGATAGCCATCGGCAATCGCAGGCACACTTTCATCGAAAATTGCGGGGATATTATTCTCATTCGTATTCTTTGCATCAATCTCTGCTTCTTCTACGGTGAAAGATCCGTTACCGCCCATGGGGTATTTACCGTCAGTGGTTACTTTGGCGCCGCCCTTGATCAGAATATTGCCTTTTGTCCATATTGCGCCGTCCGCAGTAGAGGTACAGCTTACCTCGCCGCCGTTAACCGTCAGATTGCCCGCGGCAAACAAAGCGGGATAATAGCTTGTTGCTTTAACTTTAGATGCAGCAAGTTCAATATCGCCGCCGTTCCCTTCTTGATCTTTCCAGATATATGCTCCGTTACGTCCGTCCTGGGTTGCCTTAAGCGTAACATCAGCGCCGTTTATAATCTTCAGCCAATGGGCATCGATTCCGGCATACAAGCCGGTGGAATCCACTGTTGCCCCGTCAATTTCGACCATTCTTCCGGCTATGCCCAATCCGCCTTTAGAGTTTATTATGACCCTTGCTTTATCGGAAATCTTGACGTCAGCCCCTGTGCTAATTCCATCGTAGTTTTTCCCGATAACGTTGATCACCAGTGTTCCGTCGCCGGTAATCTCGACAGAATTGCTGTAATTGAGGTATATTCCCATTCCTCCGTGGGGATCGGTTCGGGTAATGCTATTTGTCCCGGTCAACCGTATCTTCAACGTACTGGGGATAGTCGTTTTAATACCGTAGTCTGACATGGTGTCGTTGTCAAGGGTGGCATTGTTCAAGGACAAGGTGTGAGTGGTCGGGTCATAGCTTACTGTTCCACTGAAAAGATTATCCTTATTCTCAGATGTGACCTGTACGCCGTCTACCCAGATGCCGTAGTCCGTGGGATCCGCTGCCAGTGCTGTGACAGGCAGGAGTCCAATTACCATTACAATGCTGAGTAGGATTGCAAATAGTTTTTTCTTCATTTTCATTCCTCCAAAGTGTTTTCTGTCCGCTTTTGCTTTCTTCGGCGGCGGACACACCGAGAAGAAACAGAAAGGCTTATCCGGAAAAGATATGTTTACCGGCCATAGCGAAGACTTTCATCATCAAACCACCGCCTTTCCGGTAAACGCAAAAAACCGAAGCCAAGGCATAATACGCCCTGTCTCCGGCAACCGGTTCGTTATAAATTGTATGAAATAAGACTTGACGCACTGAAAAAACGGCGCTATACGCCGAGCCGAGCCAAGCCAAGCCAAGCCAAGCCAAGCCAAGCCAAGCCAAGCCAAGCCAAGCCA
>OLGB01001736.1_pt1 | contig 25192 bp, 30 predicted proteins | sample 1605691 | NCBI WGS metagenome assembly OLGB01 (sample SAMEA3888925, study PRJEB22519) | human gut metagenome | biome: human gut; feature: human-associated habitat; material: faeces | place: Denmark | collected 2010 | reverse complement strand
AAATCGCACTTGCCTCTGCTCCTCTTTCCGCGCGTTCCGCTTTGCTACGCGCTGGCCCGGCGGTCCCGCCGGCCTTGCTCTTTCCCTGACGGTCGAAGGTTTCTGCTGCCGTGTGGAGCGTGCGGCGGAGGGATGAGGGTGCTTGCCGACTTGGTCTGCTCCTCTTCCCGCTGCCGCTGGCCTGGAGTCAGGCGAGAGCCTGAGCGGCGGGCGGATATAGAAATCCGCCCCTACGGCAAAATGGGGCGGTCAGCTGCGAGGCACCGGTATCGGCAGGCGGAACCCATGACCTGCTGCAGCGTGCTGCCAGCCTCCATCAAACGCCACAGGTGAGCGGCAGCGGAAAGCGGCGCTGGTCCATTCGTTTCCCGCCCCGTCTCCCCACCGCAGTCGTTATGCGGAGACCGGGCTCTTCGCGGGATCGGTCCGGCGCAGGGACGACGGGGCCATCGACGCCCGCCAGACCGCTTCGCACGATCCCCGCACTCACGAAAGGGCGACCCGGATGGGCCGCCCTTTCGTCATAGCGTTTTTCTCTTTTGGACCGGCCGCGGCCCGGAAGGTGAATTGCCCCGAAGGGGCAAGAGAAGCCCCTCTGGAGGGTTCTCTTTTTGGCAAAAAGAGAAAATGGGGGGCGGATCCCCGCAGGACCCCCGCGCCCCCGGAGGGCGGATCCCCACGGGACCTCCCGCCTCCGCCCGCCGGGGCGGGCCCCGATGTCAGCGCTCCCGCCCCGCCAGGGCCTCCGCCAGGGCAGTCAAAAACCCGTCGCCGTCCCAGGGCGCCACGGCGGCCACCGCCCGCTCCGTGCAGGCAGCCACCTCCTTCTGGCAGCCTTTCGGCGTCAGAAGGTTGGCGAAGGTGACCTTGCCCTCCTCGGCGTCAGAGCCGATGGGCTTGCCGAAGTCCATCTCGTTGCCCACCACGTCCAGCAGATCGTCCCGGATCTGGAAGGCCAGGCCCAGCTCCCGTCCGTAGACCTCCGCCGCGGCCAGCAGGTCCCCGTCTCCCCCGGCAGCCTGGACGCCGATGCGGCAGGCCCCGGCGATCATGGCGCCGGTCTTGAGGTTGTGGACCTGGGTGATCTCCTCCCGGGTCCGGGGAGCATGGAGAGTGTCCAGCACCTGCCCGGCCACCATGCCGGCGGCGCCCGCGGCCTTTGCCAGGCTCAGGGCGCAGGCGCAGCGGCGCTCCGCGTCCAGGTCCGGGGCGGTCAGCAGCAGGCGGAAGGCCTCCGGCTGGAGGGCGTCTCCCGCCAGGACGGCCAGCGTCTCGCCGTAGACCTTGTGGTTGGTGGGCTTGCCCCGGCGCAGGTCATCGTCGTCCATGCAGGGCAGGTCGTCGTGGATCAGGGAGTAGGTGTGGACCAGCTCCACGGCGCAGGCGGCGGGCAGGGCCCTGCGCCAGTCCGCCAGCCCCGCCGCCCGGGCGAAGGCCAGCACCATCACCGGCCGGATGCGCTTGCCCCCGGCCAGAAGGCTGTACCGCATGGACTCATAGAGGTCCCCCCAGGGGACCTTGTCCGTAAAGAGGGCCTTGAGCGCGCCCTCCACCTCCCGGCGGTATTCGTCGAACTGCGCCTGAAATGCCTGCTTGTCCATCATCGTTGCGCCTCCTCTTCAAAGGGCAGCTCCACGGGGGCGCCGTCGGCGCCCTTCATGAGCTTGACCACCTGCTGCTCCGCCTTGTCCAGCTCCTGGGTGCAGGCGGCGATCAGTTTCGTGCCCTCGGCAAAGAGGGCCAGGGAGTCCGCCAGCTGGGCGTCCCCCTTCTCCAGGGCAGCCACGATCTCCTCCAGCCGGGCGATCTGCTGCTCAAAGGTCTGCTTTTTGGCGCTCATGGCCGTTCCTCCTTCTCATAGGGCCTGTCCACCACGGCGGTGAAGCCGCCCTCTCCCAGTGTGATGTCCACCCGGTCCCCCGCCGACACGTCCCGGCAGGAGCGCAGGATCGTTCCCTCGGCGCCCCGGGCCACGGCGTAGCCCCGGCCCAGCACCGCCAGGGGGCTCATGGCGTCCAGGGCCGCCGCCAGGGCGGCGAAGCGCTGGCGCTTGCGGGCGATCTGCGCCGACGCCAGGTCCCCCAGCCGCTGCTGGAGGTGGAGGAGCTCCATGCGCTTGTCCTGGACGTAGGCGCTCTGGTCCCGGAGGACCCGCTTGGATGCCAGGTCCTCCAGATGCCGCCGCGCCGCCGCCAGCCGGGCGCCCTCCGCCTGGGCCATGCGGTCCCCGGCGCCCCGGAGCCACCGCAGCAGCTCCCCCTGGTCCGGCACGGCGATCTCCGCCGCGTTGGAGGGGGTGGAGGCCCGGGCGTCCGCCACGAAGTCGGCGATGGTCACGTCCGGCTCGTGGCCCACGGCGGAGATGACCGGGGTCTCGCAGGCGTAGATGGCCCGGGCCACCCGCTCGTCGTTGAAGGCCCACAGGTCCTCCATGGACCCGCCGCCCCGGCCGGTGATGATGACGTCGCCGATCTTCCACTTGTCGGCGTACCGGATGGCCCCGGCGATCTCCGGCGGGGCCTCGGCCCCCTGGACCCGGACCGGCAGCAGGATGACCTTGGCGATGGGATACCGCCGCCGCAGAATGCGGATCATGTCGTGGACCGCCGCGCCGGCGGCGGAGGTGACGACGGCGATGCGCTCCGGATAGGGCGGCAGGGGCTTTTTGTGGGCGGGGTCGAACAGGCCCTCGGCGTAGAGCCGGGCCTTGAGCTGCTCGAAGGCCACCGCCAGGTCCCCGGCTCCCTCGGCCGTCAGGGCGTCGCAGTAGAGCTGATAGGCCCCGTCCCGGGGGAACACGCTGACCCGGCCCCGGGCGATGACCTGCATGCCGTTTTCCGGCCGGAACCGCAATCGCAGGGCCGAGCCCTTGAACATGACGCACCGCAATGCCCCCTCCGGGTCCTTCAGCGTGAAGTAGTGGTGGCCAGAGGGATAGATCTTGTAGTTGGACAGCTCCCCCCGGACGAACACCTCCCGCAGGGGCGGCGCCGCGTCCAGCAGGCCCTTGACCAGCTGGTTGAGCTCCGAGACGGAGAATACGTGCTGTTCCACCGCTTCCCTCCTTCCGCACTGAAAAAAAGCGCAGAGCGGGCGGCGGCTGCTACCGCTCCCGCTCTGCCGTGCATGGTGTTATTCCGTGATCTCCTGCCGCACGAAGGTGCCCAGGATGCCGTTGATGAACTTCACCGTCTCCGGCGTCTCGTACTTCTTGGCGATCTCCACGGCCTCGTTGATGGCGGCGCCGTTGGGGATCTCCGGCATGTAGAGGATCTCGTACATGGCCACCCGCATGATGGCGGAGGCCACCAGGGGGATCCGGGCGAAGTTCCAGCCCTTGGCGTATTTGGCGATATAGCCGTCCAGCTCCGGCCCGTGCTCCGCCACGCCCCGGACCAGGCGGCGGATATAGTCCGCCTGCTTGGCGTTGGGCGTCTCCTGGTAGAGGGCGTCCTCGGCGGAGAGGGTCTCGAAGGCCTCTGCCGTCAGGCGCTGGTCCAGCAGATCCTCCACCGTCTTGTCGGTGAAGCTGAGCTCATAGGAAAGATGAACGGCGATCTCCCGCGCGGTGTTCCGTACCATAAATCTTACTCTCGTTTCTCTGTGTCGTTTGGTGAAAAGGGGGCTCTCAGGCCAGCGTCACGGCGCCCACATGGACGTTGACGGCGCCCACGGAGCAGCCGGTCATGGCCTCCACGGCGTTGATGACGGCCTTCTGGGCATTCTCCGCCACCTCGGGAATGGGGTGGCCGTACTGGACGGTGAGGTACACGTCCAGCGTCAGGGCCGTGCCGGTCATGTCGATTTTCACGCCCTTGGCGCCCTTCTGGGCGTTGCGCTTGTTGTTCACCAGGTCGGTGACGCTGCCGCCCAGATTGGTCATCATGCCGGACACGCCCTCCACGTCCCGGACGGCGCCCACGGCGATGGCGGCGATGACCTCCTCGGAAATGTTGATGCTCCCGTTCTCCTCCGGCAGCGTCATATACTCTCTGCTCTCGCCCATCGTATGATTCTCCTTACCCTTTGGTATCCTTTGTAAGAGGGATGTTTTCCGAATCAATATTCTACCATGCCTCCGGCAAAATTACAACTGCTAATTTGCTGCCATGACTTTCACGGCGCTGGCGGGATAGCCGCTCTCACTGACGGCGATGTCCACCACCTTGGCAACGTCCGCCTCGGTCAGCTCCCCGGTGTCCGTGGACACCACCACGCTGATGCCGTCCTCCCCCATGAAGGCAACGCAGTCGGCGTAGCCCTTGGCGGTGACCAGGTTTTCGATCTGGGCCTCGGTCAGGGTGTAGGAGGCCAGGACCTGGATGCCCTCGGAGGCCTCGGTGGCCGCGGTCTCAGCGGCCCCCTCCTGGGCCGCCGCCTCCTGCAAAAGGGAGATGGCGTTGTCCCGGGCCTGCTGGCGGGTGAGCCGGGCGGAGGCGAAGTAGTCCCCGCCGGTGTAGACCGCCGTCTCGTCCCCGGTCCCCTCGGCCCCCTCGCCGCCGGAGACCAGCGCCGCCTCCCCCAGGATCTTGGTGCCGGCCTCGGCGCTCTCCGCCGCGTCGGCCCCCTCCTGGGCGGAATACTTCCAGTTCAGCGCCGCGGCGGCACACACCAGCACCGCCATGGTCAAAAGCACTGCGTTTCGTTTCCAGTTTCCTCTCATGGGTCCTCTCCTCCTCCAGATGATCACTGCCATTTTGCCACGGTGACGCGGTCCGCGGAAAGACCCGTCAGCGCCGTCACCGCCTCCGTCACCGCCAGGCGCACCGCCGCCTGGTCCCCGCCCTGGCACACCACCAGGGCGCCCCGGTAGGTGGGATACCAGGTCTGCTTCACGATCGGCGTCTGGCCCTGGCCGTCGTCCACCACCACCGTCTCGCCGGAACGGGAGGTGAGCGCGGAGTCCTGCCAGGACTCCTCCACGTCCGCCGCCAGCAGCCGCCCGCCGTCGCTCTCCGCCGTCAGCAGCACCTGCACCCGGCCCACGCCGCTGATCTTGGAGAGGATGTCCTCCATCTCCCCCTCCAGGTCCCGGGTCTCCAGGCACGGCTGGCCGGAGGCGCTTTCCGCCCCGGCGGAGGAGCCGCCGCCCTCCGGCCACAGCAGCAGCACCGCCCCCGCCAGGGCCACCAGCGCCACGAATTTGTACTTGTCCCATAGTTTTTTCGCTCCTTCAAGTTTCATCGTCCTGTTCCTTCCAAATCTGCCGCTCCGGCGGGATACCCAGTTCCTCCGCGATGTACGCCGAGAGCTCCGCCGACCGGGGGCCCGTCAGCTCCACGGCGGAGGGGACGGGGATGCCGTCCGGGCTGTTCTCCGTCTCCACCCGCGCCGTCACCGCCAGCCCCAGGGCGGCCCCTTTGTCCGATATATATGCCGCGGTCCGCTCCGCTATGCCCGCCGCCAGGGCGTCGGACTGGGCGGCCTCCAGCTCCGATTGACGCTGCTCCACCTGCTCCGTCCAGTCCGAAAGGCCGGCGGAGAGGCCGCTCAGGTCCAGTTCCGCCGCCGGCCGCAGCAGCACCGCCAGGAGCAGCAGCCCCCCGATGAAGGTGGCCGTCCGCCGCAGTCCTCCCTCCGGGATCAGGGCCTGCACCACCGACACCAGCAGCGCCGCGGCGGACACCGCCAGCAGCCACCGTCCCAGCGCCTCCATCATGGCGTCACCGCCCCCACCGTGGCCAGGACCGACACCAGCAGCAAAAGGGCGCAGCTGCCGGTCATGCCCAAAATCAGTCCGAAGGCGCCGCCCAGGCCGTCGATCAGCTTGCAAAGGCCCGGGGCGCCCACCGCCCCGGCCAGAAAGGCCGTGAGCTTGTAGAGGAGGTACTGGACCCCCAGCTGCAAAAAGGGATAGGCGCAGGCGGCCAGGATCGCCAGGGTGCCGAAGATGCCGATGGTGTTTTTCAGCATCCCCGCCCCGGCCAGCACCGTCTCCGAGGCGTCGGAGATGATGCCGCCCACCACCGGCACCACGCCGGAGATGGCGGCCTTGGCCATCTTCACCGTCACCGCGTCGGCGGAGCCGGTGATGACCCGGACCACGGACAGATACGCCGTGAAGGCCAGGACCGCTCCGGTCAGCAGCCACGTCACCACCTTCTTCACCCCCTCCGCCAGGGCCCCCAGCCGGTTTTCCGGCAGGCAGGCCGCCGCCGTCACCACGCCGATGTAGAGATACACCAGCGGCAGGCACACCCGGTCGATCAGCCGGATCAGCAGGTCCACGAGGAACACCGTGGCCACCTGCTGGACCGTGGCGGTGGTGACGGCGCCGCTGGCGGCGGCCGCGGCGGCCAGGGTGGGCAGCAGGGTCTGGGAGAAGGCCGAGAGGTCGTCGATGGTGGCCGCCCCCAGGCCCATGAGGGTATCCAGGCTTCCCGCCGCCGCCACTGTCACAGACAGCGCCCCCGCCATGGGAAGAAAGAGGGGTGCCTTCATGCCGCTGCCCAGGAAGAACCCCTCCGCCGCGCCGCACAGCACCACCACCAGCAAAACGGCCGCCGCGCCCCGCAGGCGCTGGCGCACCACGGCCCCCGCCTGGTCTCCCAGGGACTGGACCAGCGAGGCCAGGGTGCCGGTGAGGCCGCCCGCGGTCAGGTCCGCGTCCGAGAGCAGCTCCTCCGCCGCCTCCGGGGCGGAGCGGACCAGGTCCTCCGGCACCTCCGCGGCCCGGGCGGACACCGTCAGCACCACCACCGCCGCCAGACACATCAGTACGGTTTTCATCGCATCAGCTCCACCAACAAATCCAGCACCGCTCTCATCAGCGGCAGCGCCGCCAGCAGCGCGCACACGGTGCCCGCCGTCTCCAGCACCGCCGCCAGGGCCGACTCCCCGGCGTCCCGGCAGAGGCCGCCCCCCGCCCGGACCACCAGGGCGATGGCCGCCGTCTTGTACAGCGGGGCGAACAGCTCCGTGGACACCCCGCTGTACGCCTCCAGCTGCCGCAGGAACGCCCACAGCTCCCCCAGGGCCGGCACCACCAGGGCGATCACCGCCGCCGTGGCCGCCAGGGCCAGCAGCAGCGCCGTCTCCGGACTGCCCCGGCGGACCACCAGGGCCAGCACCGCCCCGATCACGCACAGCCCCGCCGCCTGCACCGCCGTCTCCATGGCTAAAAGTCGAACAGGGTCTTGATGAGGTCGAACAGGTCGCTGATCTCCCGGACCATCATCATCAGCACCACCACCAGACCCGCCAGCACCACCATCAGCCCCTGTTCCTCCCGCCCGGAGCGGATCAGCAGCTGGTTGAGCACCGCCACCAGGATCCCGATGGCGGCGATCTTGAAAATCAAATCCACATCCATGTTCTCAGCCCTCAAATCAGTAAGATCACCAGCAGCGCCCCGGCGGAGAGCCACAGCGCAGCCGACCGCTTCTCCCGCTCCATGCTGGCCGCCCGCTCCGCCTCCAGGCTCCGCTCCAGCCGCTCCGCCGCCGCCGTCAGGGCCCGGCAGACCTGCGCCTCGTCACCGGAGAGGCCGGAGGCGGCCTCCGCCAGGGCCTCCCGGTCCTCCGGCGGCAGGGGCAGGTCCTGCGCAAGACGCCGCCAGGCCGCCTCCGCCCCCTCCCCCGCCGCCAGGGCCCGCCCCAGACGGCGGAAAAAATCGCTCTCCCGGCCCAGCCGCTCCAAAAGGCGGGGCAGAGGCGTCCGCTCCAGGCGGACGGCCTCCGCCATGCGGGAAAGGCCCGACGAGAGCGCCCACAGCGTGTCCATCCTCCGGCGGCGCTCCGCCCGCTGCCGCAGCCAGCCCCCCAGGGCGGCTCCGGCCACCAGCAGCCCGCCCAGCGCCCTCACCATGGCAGATCCTCCGCCTCGTAGCGCCGGACGGCCCCCTCCCGGCGGATCCACACCGCCAGGCGGAACACCCGGTCCGCCAGGAGCCGGGCGTACAGGGGCTTTTCCCGCAGCTCCTCCATACTCCCGGCGTGGATGGTGGCCAGCAGCCCCACGCCGCACCCGGCGGCCATGGCCGCCGCCTCCAGGTCCGCCCGGACCGTGATCTCGTCCAGGGCGATGACCTGGGGGTTCATGGCCCGCAGCACCATGGGGATGCCCACGGCCTTGGGGCACGCGTCCAGCACGTCGGTCCGGGGACCCAGGTCCATCTGGGGCGCGCCCCGCCAGCAGACGCCCACCTCGCCCCGCTCGTCGATCAATGACACCCGCTGGGGCGGCACGCCCCCGACCCCGGCGGAGAGGCACCGCACCAGATCCCGCAGCAAGGTGGTCTTGCCCCCGCCCGGAGGCGAGAGCAGCAGCGTGCTGCAAAACACGCCCTCCCGGAACAGCCGGGGGGCCAGGGGCTCTGCAATGCCCCGCTTCTCCCGGGCAATGCGGATCACCGCCGATGAGAGCTCCCGCAGGTTCGTGTTCACGCCGCCCTTTATCACCGCCGTGCCGCAAAGGCCCACCCGGAACCCGCCCCGGACGGGCAGGTAGCCGTCCCGGATGGTCTCCGCCGCGGCGTAGCGGGAAAACTCTGTTGCCAGGTCGCACAGCGTCTCCAGATCCTCCGGCTCCACGGCCTCGTCCAGCGCCAGCTCCCCCGCCGGCAGCAGCACCGACATGGGCCGCCCGGCCCGGAGCCGGAACTCCTCCGCCTCGGCCCTGCGCTGCTCCGGCAGCGCCAGGGCGGCCTTGCGCAGCCGGGCCGGCAGGAACTGGGCCGCCTCCTCATAGCGCAGAATGTTCTTGTCCTTCTGCAAGGGTGACCCCCCTTTCTTTGGTTAGTCCACTGTATGAGAGGTTGTCCCCGCTTATGCCTGGGATTTTTCGCCCCGGGCCGTTGTAATTTGGCGGCGGCTGTGCTACGCTGGGAAAAAATGACGGGAGGCGCGCTTATGTACGAACTGATCCAGGCGGCGGAACACACCTATTACATCCAGTGTCCCGCCAAGATGGGCCTGTGGGTGCCGGACGGGAAGTCGGCGGTGCTGATCGACAGCGGCGGCGACAAGGACGCGGGCCGCAAGGTGCAAAAGACCCTGGAGGCCCAGGGCTGGACCCTCTCCTGCATCCTCAACACCCACGCCAACGCCGACCACAACGGCGGCAACGCCCTGCTCCAGCAGCGCCTCCATGCCCCGGCCTACGCCCCGGGCATCGACGCCGCCGTCACCACGTATCCCATCCTGGAGCCCGCCTTCCTCTACGGCGGCTATCCCCCCAAGCCCCTGCGCAACAAGTTCCTCCTCTCCCAGCCCAGCCGGTGCGAACCACTGACGGCGGAGAACCTCCCCCAGGGATTGACACAGCTGGCCCTGCCGGGCCACTTCTTCGACATGTGCGGCTTCGGCACGGCGGACGGGGTGTGGTTTCTGGCGGACTGCCTCTCCGGGGCCAACATCGTGGAAAAGTACCACGTGAACTTCATCTACGACGTGGCGGCGTATCTGGAGACCCTGGACAGGGTGTGCCAGCTGGAGGGCCGCCTCTTCGTCCCCGCCCACGCCGAGGCGGCGGAGGACATCCGCCCTCTGGCGGAGCTGAACCGGGCCAAGGTGCTGGAGATCGCCGGGGTGATCCTGGAGCTGTGCCGGGAGCCGAAGATGTTCGAGGAGATCTTGCAGGGCGTGTTCGCCCGCTATCAGCTGACCATGGACTTCAACCAGTACGTGCTGGTGGGCAGCACCGTGCGCTCGTACCTGGCCTACCTGCTGGACCGGGGCGCCGCGGCGGCGGAATTTGATGACAACCGCCTGCTGTGGCGGGCGGTGTGAGACTGGCGCAGCAGGTTTGGCAAGCGCGCAGAAGCAGAAAACGGAGGGCCCCGGGGGGGTCCTCCGTTTTGTTTTTCCTGTTTTTTTGCGCGTAGAATTCTCATAAAACCTTGCGAATTTCCAAGGATTTTCCAGTTTTTTGCAAGTTCCGGCAATGCGGCAAAAAGTTTGTTTTTTGCTTGACAATCTCCGCGGGGTTGATGATAATAGAAACAGCGGCGTGACGCCGCTTGTCAGAAGCAGGGATTTCAGGGAGCAGAGAGACAATGGATATTCGGGAGCTGAAATATTTCATCCAGGTGGCAAAGGACGGAAATTACTCCGTGGCCGCCAGAAAACTGTATATCTCCCAGCCCGCCCTCAGCAAGGTCATCCACAAGCTGGAGGAGGAGATGGGCTTCGAGTTTTTCTACACCTTCCAAAAGCGCCAGAACCTGACGGATCTGGGCATGGCCTTTTATGAAAAGGCCGTCCGGGTGGTCAGCGAGTACGAGGGCCTGATGGAGACCGCGCCTCCGGGCAAGGCCATCTACAAGGGACAGGTGTTCTTCGGCTTCCCCCCGGTGGCCGGGACGTGCTATTTCTGCGATCTGATCGCCAAATTTGCCAAGGAATACCCCGGCATCAAGCTCCACATCGAGGAGCGGGGCGCCAACCGGATCCTGGCGGGCGTGGAGGCTGGAACGCTGGATGTGGGCTGCGTGGTGGGACCGGTCCAGACCCAGAATTTCGACTATGTGCCCTTCATCCGGGACACCTCCTGCCTGGCGGTCAGCGAGAACCACCCCCTGGCCGACCGGAAGATCGTCTCCCTGGCGGAGCTGAAGGACGAGTCCTTCGTCCTGCTGGGCCGGGACTTCGCCACCCATCACGACATCATCTCCGCCTGCCATCAGGCGGGCTTTGAGCCCAACATCGTGCTGCTGTCCTCCCAGTGGGACTTCGTGGTCCAGATGGTGCGGCGGAATTTCGGCATCGCCTTCCTTCCGCTGTCCGTGTTCCGGCGGTTCTCCTTCCCGGACATCCGCCTGCTGGAGGTGAAGGATCCCATGAGCTCCACGGAGCTGGGCCTCGTCACCAAGCACGACAGCTACATCTCCCGCAGCGTCAACTGCTTCATCAGCTTTGTTATGGAGCAGATGGGCGATCACCCCTTTACCGTGTGACTCCCCCCGGTAACGCAATGAGAGCCGGCCGACGCCGGCTCTCATTTTTCTGCCGCCAAAGTCAAGTATTTCCAGCGGGAAACTTGATTTTACGCTGGATCAGGCGTAATATTCCGGCGGCTTTTTCAGCGTGCGGAACTGCTCCATGTCGTGGCCGAAGAGGATCTGGGCATGGTGCTCTGCGGCGTACCGGCGCAGGTACTCCATGGCGGCAAAGTAGCCCTCCTGGTCCACCACCGCGCCGGAGAGCTTTGCCGGCGGGCCGAAGTGTTCCCGGCAGTAGGCGGCGTCGGCCACCAGCAAAAAGGTGCCGCAGTCCAGTTCCACGGACAATCCCAGCATCCCGAAGGAATGGCCCGGGCCCAGGTTCAGAATGGTCACGCCGGGACACAGGGGCGTTTCCCCCGCGTCCGCGGACACCGGCACCCAGCGGGTTCCGGCGGCCTTCCAGATGTCCACGTCGCACTGGACGTGGAACAGGTCCAGCGTGCCCGCCGCGGCGTCGGACATCACCTGCTCCAGTTCCCGCTGGTGGACGTAAACGTCGGCCTGGGGGAACAGGTGGACGCCGCCGGCGTGGTCCAGATGCAGGTGGGAAAGCACAACCTTGGTTATCCGGCCGGGGTCCACTCCGATCCGGGCCAGCTGGTCCGGCAGGTTCTCGCCGGGGCCGGTCACATACGGGTTTCCGCACAGCTCCGGCGGCCAGGCGCCCTCCATGGCCTTGGGGTGGCAGCCGGCGTCAAAGAGGATACAGCCCTCCGGCGTATCCAGCAAAAAGGAGTGGATGGGGATGGCGGCCTCCGCGTCCGGCTCATCCAGAACGGGATTGGCCCCCTTCATGACAATTTTCCCCAGGTCCAGCACATAGAGCTTCATGGGTTCTCCCCCTTTCGTGGTTTCAAAAGGTCCCCGAAAACCACAGTTTCCGGGGACCTTGGGCCTGTTCAGGCCAGCGCTTTCGGATCTTCCAGCAGCAGCTTCATGTCGTTGAGGAAGGCGGCCAGGGGCACGCCGTCCAGGATCCGGTGGTCGCCGCCGATGACCAGCTTCATCATCATCCGCACGGCGATCACGTCCTCCCCGTCCCGCTCGATGACCACCGGCATCTTCTTGGCGGTGCAGGCGGCCATGATGGCGGGCTGGGGTGGCTGCGGCAGGGGCACGGAGTCAAAGGAGTTCAGCTTGCCCAGGTTGGTGATGCCGAAGGTGCCCTCGGAGTAGTCGTCGGGCATCAGCTTACCGGCGTTGGCCTTCTCCACCATCTGCTTCATCTCCGCGGAGATCTGGTAGAGGTCCTTGGACTGGGCGTCCTTGATGACCGGGGCCACCAGACCGTGGTCGGAGGCGGTCATGACGCTGATATTGCAGGAGCTGTAAACGTTGATCTTGGTCATGTCCTCGTTGAAGGCCGAGTTCATGATGGGGGTGCGCTGAAGGGCGATGCTGACGGCCTTGATGATGAAGTCGTTCACCGTCAGGCCGCAGCCCTTTTCCGCGTTGAGCTGCTTGCGGAAGGCCAGCAGATCCGTCACGTCCACGTACATGCCCTGATAGGTCATGGGATACGCGCCGCTGATCTCCATCCGCTTGCCGATCATCTTGCGCACGCCTTTGTAGGCGATCTCCTCAGATACTTGCAGCATCGCTCAGCCTCCCGCCTCAGACCAGGCCGGAGATGTCCTCGCCGGGCTGGCCGATGATGGCGATGGGGGTGCCGCAGGGATAGTCCTCGTCGCACTCCACCAGGATCTTCAGCAGCGTGCCGTCCTCCGGGCAGGGGAACTCCATGGTGGTCTTGTCGGTCATCAGCTCAAACAGGGGCTGATTCTTCTCCACCTTGTCACCCTCCTTGAACAGCCACTGGGTCACCTGGCCCTCTTCCATAGCCTCGCCCATCTTGGGCATTACAACGACTCTTGCCATAATGAAAATCTCCTTTTCTTTTTGTTTTGTGAATTGTCAGATGTATCAGGGGCCTCCGCCGCGCCGCTCAGGCGTGGATGCACGCCTTTACCCGCTCCGCGATCTTCTCGGGAGAGAGCATGACAAAGTCCTCCATGGTGGGGGCGGCGGGGATGATGGTGTCCGGCAGCGTGTAGCGCTGGGCGGGCTCCTTCAGATAGGAGAAGGCCTTCTGGGTAACCTGGAAGGCGATCTCGCCGGTGATGCCGAAGGTCTCCGTGAACTCGTCCACGATCAGCAGCCGGCCGGTCCGCTTCACGGACTCCACCACCGGGTCCAGATCCAGGGGCCGCAGGGACCGCAGGTCGATCAGATCGATGTGGATCCCCTCTTCCCGCAGCAGCTCGGCGGCCCTGGTGGCCTTCAAAATGGCGGTGCCGAAGCCCACCACCGTGATGGCGTCGCCCTCGCAGACCTTGCGGCTCTTGCCGATGGGCACCAGGTAGTCGGGGTCCAGGGGGACCTCGCCCTTGAGGCGGTAAGCGGCGGTCTCCTCACAGAAAAACACGGGGTCATTGTCCCGGATGGCCGCCTTGAGAAGGCCCTTGGCGTCCTCCGGACAGGAGGCGCAGACCACCTTCAGTCCCGGGAAGCCGGCGAACAGGTGGTAGATGGACTGGCTGTGATGGGGGCCGCTGCGGGTGCCGCCGCCGATGGCGGTGCGCACCACGCCGGGGATCTGCTTGATCTGGCCGCCGGACATGTACCGGTACTTGGCCAGGTGGTTGCAGATGATGTCCAGGGCCACCATGCTGAAGTCCATCTTCATGATGTCCATGATGGGCCGCCAGCCGTACATGGCGGCGCCCAGGCCCCAGCCCACGATGGCGTTCTCCGACAGCGGCGCGTCGATCACCCGGTCGGGACCGTACTTCTTATAGAGGTCGCCGGTCACACCGTAGGCGCCGCCCAGGATGCCGATGTCCTGGCCCATCATGACCACTTTCTCGTCCCGGGCCATCTCCTCGTCCAGCGCCAGGCGGATGGCCTGCATATACGTCATTTTCTTGGTCTGTTCCATCTTGCTCTCCTCCACTTCAGCAGCCCGCGTAGATTCCCTGAAGGGCGACCTCGGGTTCGGAGTAAGGCGCCGCTTCTGCGAAGGCCCAGGCCTCGTCCAGCTCCCGCTCCACGGCGTCCTGGATCTCTTTGAGCTGTTCGTCCCGGATCCCGTATTCCGTCCGGAGCTTCTCCGGATAGACCTTCAGGGGATCCCGGGCCATCCAGAAGGCCTGCTCCGCCGGGTCCTTGTACTTCACGCCGGATTCGTTGGGGGCGTGGCCCATCTGGCGCCAGGTCATCAGCTCCAGGATCATGGGTCCCTTCCCGCTGCGGACGTATTCCGCCGCCTCCATGGTGGCGGAATAGACCGCCTCCACGTCGTTGCCGTTTTCCACGGTGACGCCGGGGATGCCGTAGCCCTTGGCCCGGGTGCTGAGATGGTCCAGGCCCGTCATCTTCCGGAAGTCCTCGGAGATGGCGAAGAAGTTGTTCTGGATGATGACCAGCATGGGCAGCTTGAAGGCCGCCGCCATGTTCAGTCCCTCGTGGAAGGCGCCCTCGCAGGCGGAGCCGTCGCCGGTATAGGCCACGGCGATGTTGCCCTTGCCCTCGTGCTTGAGGTGATAGGCAAAGCCCACGGGCACGGTGTAGCAGGGGCCAAGGGTGCCGCCCAGCACGTAGAGATTCTTGGACACATCGACAAAGTGGGGCTCGCCGGCCTTGCCCTTGCAGGTGCCGGTGGATTTGAGCAGAGTCTCAGACAAAAGCGTCTTGAGATCGCAGCCCCGGGAGATCTGATGGGCGTGGGACCGATGGTGGGGACAGACGATGTCCCCCGGCCGGAAGGCCATCATGGACCCCGTGCCGCAGGCCTCCTCCCCGATGCCCAGATGCGTCATGCCCAGGGGTTTTCCGCTGGTGTACGCATCCCACAGCCGCTCGTCGAAGCGGCGGCTTTTGTACATATTCTCATAAAATTTCAGCTGCAGCGCTGTGCCGAATTCTTCCATCGGCATCCATACCTCCTTCTCCGTTCCGCCTGCGGGGTCGTTCCCGCCGCAGACGCACGCGTCAAGCACACAGGGCCGCACAAATGCGGAGAGACCCTGTGCGTCCCTTTGGATTTCATGGTATGCCAAGTTTTTGGTTTTTTCAAATACACAGCTTTTATACCGCTGTATTCCAGAAAAGCATAAGCCGCCGGCAGCGCCGCCGCCTGCGCTGTGAAGGCGGATCGGATCTGCTGAAAGGGCGGCGTCAAGAAGCTGTTAACTCTGTTAATTTTTTGTCGAAAGTTCACTGAACCAGATGTGTGTCTCTAAATGCCTCGATAATGTTGATGGAAAAATACATGATTTTTTGGAATGTGCCGCAATAACTTTTTGAAATTTGAAATTACGCGAATATTTGCTACAATTTGACTATGCCAAGACGTCTGGAACACAATGCAAATGTGCAAAATATGCGATTTTAGGAGGAACTTATGAAAAGATTGTATGCGTTGATCCTGGCCCTTGCAATGGCACTGTCCCTGGCTGCCTGCGGATCTTCCGACAGCGGCGAAACCGAGCAGACCGACGACGGCGCTGCCGCCGAGACCACGGACGACGGCGCTGCCGCCGAGGTGGAAGAACTGACCATCAACCTCTATAACCCCGTGGCCGGCGAGGTCACCGACACCTCCTACACCATCTTCGCCGACAAGGTGTCCGAGCTGTCCGGCGGCAAGATCACCTGCAACATCACTCCCGCCGGCACCCTGGGCGCCGAGCGCGAGGCCACCCAGCTGCTGCTGATGGGCGACATCGACATGGGCGTGTTCTCCATCGACGGTCTGGACTGGCTGGTCCCCGACGTGGGCATGTCCTGGATCTGCCTGCCGGGTCTTCTGACCTCCTATGAGGAAGTGGACGAGTACTACAACAACGGCTGGATGTTCGAGCGCCACAAGGAAGTGGCCGCCGAGCACGGTGTGGACCTGATCTGCCCGGGTGAGTTCGGCCTGAAGGTCTACATGGGCACCGGCGAGCCCATCCGCACCATGGACGACTTCAAGGGCAAGATCATCCGGATCCCCGACGTGCAGTTCCACCACGACTACATCGAGGCCCTGGGCGCCATGCCCGTCAGCGGCATCGACATGTACACCGGCCTGCAGCAGGGCACCATGGACGCCGTCCAGAACAACATCCCCGCCTCCGAGCTGTTCAAGCTGGAGGAGGTCATCGACTGGATCACCCTGACCTGGGATATGTACGGCAACAACTTCTGGGTCGCCAACGGCGATTTCACCGCCTCCCTGTCCGACGCCCAGCGTGAGATCATCTACACCGCCGCCGAGGAGGCCGCCCAGTACATCCGCGACACCTACCGCGAGGTCAACGACACCTGGGTCGAAGAGTGCAGAAACAATCCCGACATCGAGGTCATCGACATCAGCGATGAGATGAAGGCCGAGATGCAGGAGATCGGCTATCAGATCTGGGAGGAGTACCGCGACAAGTTCGATCCCGTGGCTATGGAGCGGATCTTCGAGGAGTTCTATCCTGCGGACTGAGCAATCTGACCGGGGTGCTGATGGAGCCGCTTTTCGTCAGCACCCCCCCTTTGAGAGAAAGGCAGGTTCCCTGTGAATCAAATGAAATTTGACAACAAGCTGTATGAGTTTGTCTATAAACTCAACCGGGTGTTCGGAAAGATCGAGGAGATCCTCTCCATCATCACCCTGTGGCTGCTGATCATTGTGTGCGTCGTGTTCATCTCCGCACGCTTCATCTTCCACATCCCCACCCCCTGGGCCGATGAGCTGGCGCGGTATTTTCTGATCCTGCTGGGCTGGATGGGCGCAGCCTTTGCCTCCTCCCACAACGATCACCTCAACATCGATATCATCAGCACCGTGGTCCAGAAGCGGTCCAAAAATCCGGAGAAGATCCTGGCGGTGGCCGACCGGATCTCCCAGATTTTGTCCCTGGCGTTTTTGCTGGTATTTCTGTATTTCTACACCATTTTTGTCATTAAAATGTATGAGACGGGCACGCCCTCTTCCACCCTGCCCTGCGACATGTGGGTCCCCATGAGCCTGGTGCTGATCGGCGGCGTCCTGATCCTGGTCCACAGCCTCTGCTATGCCATCCTGCCCAAGAAGTACTGGGAGGGGCAGCAGCAGGAGGACACCGCTGAAAAGGAGGAGGAGAACTAATGGAAGTCTTGCTTGTATTTCTGGTGATTTTCCTTGGCACCTCCCTCCTGTTCCGGATGCCCGTGGGCTTTTCCATCGGCCTGGGCGGCGTGGGCGCCTTCCTGATCTACGGCTTCTCCACCACCTCCATGGCCCAGTCCGCCTTCTACGGCACCAACAACTTCTCCCTGCTGGCCATCCCCTTCTTCCTGTTCGCCGGCGCGGTGATGGAGTACTCCGGCATCTCCCGGAGCATCTTCGCCTTCGTGGACTCCTTTGTGGGCCGCTTCCGGGCCAGCACCGGCACCGTGGCCGTGTTCGCCTGCGCCGCCTTCGGTGCCCTGACCGGCTCCACCCAGGCCACCATCGCCTCCATCAGCAAGATCGTGTTCCCGGAGATGGACAAGCGGGGCTATGAGCCCGCCTACCAGGCCGCGCTGATGGCCTCCGCCGGGTTCCTGGGCGTGCTGATCCCCCCCAGCATGACGGGCATCGTCTATGCCACCGCCTCCAACATCAGCATCGCCGACGCCTGGATGTCCACCCTGCTGCCGGGCATCCTCATCGCCATTATGTACTCTGTGGTGAACTTCTTCCACCGCCGCAAGGTGGAGCCGAAGGTCACCGAGCCCTTCCACGCCGGCGCCTACGTCAAAAACATCGGCGTGAGCACCAAGAACGCCTTCTGGGCGCTGATGATGCCGGTCGTCATCTTCGGCGGCATTTACAGCGGCGTATTCACCGCCACCGAGGCCGGCGCCATCTCCGCGCTGTACGGCCTTGTGTACTATGTGATCCGCAAGCGGGTCCGGCCCGAGGCCGTCAGCGGCAACGTCAAGGACATGATGAAGTTCACCATCAGCCTCACGGGCATCATCCTCTTCATCATGACCACCGCCAACATCGCCTGCAAGGCCATCGCCTTCTCCGGCGTGTCCCAGGAGCTGGTCACCTGGATGACCACCCACATCGAGTCCCCCATCGTGTTCATGCTGATCGTGAACGTGATCTTCCTGATCTGCGGCATGTTCATCGACAGCAACGCCGCCATTTTGCTGTTCGTCCCGCTGCTGACCCCCATCGCCGATGCCTACGGCATCGACCAGGTGCAGCTGGCCGGCATCATCCTGGTGAACCTGTGCGTGGGTGCCATCTCTCCCCCGTTCTGCATCAACGTGTTCGTGACCACCAAGCTGAAAAACGTCAAGTTCGTGGATGTGATCCACTACATCTGGCCGTATCTCTTCTGCTGCATCATCGTGCTGCTGCTGATGTGCTTCATCCCCGGGCTGTCCACCTGGATGCCCAGCCTGTTCAACTGAGGTCCGGTCCATCAGGACGTTCCCTTCCAAAAGACCGGGTCTGACGCCCCATCGGCGCCGGGCCCGGTCCTTTTCTCCGCCGCCGGGCCGGAGGTATAACCGGCGGGAATGGCGGCGGCAAAGCGAGAGCTATTATACAAATTCCCACGGTTGGGGCTATAATTCCAAGTAAGAAAATGCGGCGCCCGCAGGGCGCTTGAACAGACGGAAAGGACGGAGATCATGGAAAAAGCAAAACCGGAAGTGGTCTTTCAGGTAGGTATGGTGGTCCGGGACGCGGAGGAGAAGGTCCGGGCCCTGAAACAGTGGTTTGACTTCGACGAGGACAGCATCGTGGCCAAGGACACCCGCACCATGACGGAGCAGGGGATCTTCCACGACAACCAGTACCTGGGCAAGCCCGCGGAGTTCTACATCAAGACCATCCGCCTGAGCTTCGGCGGGATCGACTTCGAGTACATCGAGCCCCTCAATCAGGCCGGCGGGGACCCCTTCTCCGACTGGCTGCTGGAGCACGGCGAGGGCATCCACCACATCAACGTGAAGTTTGAAAACCGGGAGCGTCTGGTGGAGAACATGGAGCAGCTGGGCGTCCCGGTGCTCCACAGCGCCAAGATGCGGGACAAGGGCTACTCGTTCTATGACCTGCGCAGCCAGTTCGGCTTCATCGCGGAGGTCGGCGAGATGGTGGTGGGCCCTATGGCGGAGGCCTATTACAGGGACCGGGGCGGAAAGCCCGTCTGAGCGCCGGTCCCCGTCCGACAAACAAGACGGCGGCGTTGACCGCCGCAGGATACAGAAGGAGGATACCATGAAACAACTTGAAGGCAAGGTCGCCATCGTCTCCGGCGGCACCAAGGGCATCGGATACGCCATCTCCAGCACGCTGGCCGCCCAGGGCGCCCGCGTGGTGATGGTGGGCACGGACCGCACCGCGGCCGAGAAGGCCGCGGCGGAGATCGCCGCCCAGGGCGGCACCGTTTTGCCGGTGGCGGCGGATCTGACCACGGAGGAGGGCCGGACGGCGGTCCTGCGGGAGACGCTGAACGCCTATTCCAAGGTGGACATTCTCATCAACAACGCCGGCTGGGGCTGCAAGACGTCCTTCCTGGAGACCACCATGGAGGGCTTTGACCGCTCCATCAACCTCAACCTGAAGGGCACCTATTTCATGACCCAGGCCGTGGCCGCCCAGATGGTGGCCCAGGGCGCCGGCGGGCGGATCGTCAACATCTCCTCCACCGCCGCCCTCCAGGGCGAGCGCAACTCCACCATCTACTCCGCCACCAAGGCCGGCATCATGGCCTTCACCCGGGCCCTGGCCCTGGAGATGGGGCCCTACGGCATCAACGTCAACTGCGTGGCTCCGGGCTTCACCCGCACCAACAACAACGGCCACGTCCCCGCCTCCATCGACGAGAACTTCCTGGCCATCACCCCCACCCAGCGCATCACCGTGGCCCAGGACATCGCCAACGCCTGTCTGTTCCTGGTGTCCGACGGCGCCAGCCAGATCACCGCTCAGGTACTCTCCGTGGACGGCGGATACAGCGGCACCCGCGCCATGCAGGCGGCCCAGACGGCCTCCATGCAGCGCAAATGACCACGGGAGGAGCGAAAATATGACTGGAAAGATCGCGTATTTCGGAAAAGACGGCAAGGTGGGCTTCGTGAGCCACGAGCTCCCTGAGCCGGGTCCCGGCGCTCTTTTGGCCCGGGTGCTGAGCAGCAACATCTGCGGCTCCGATGTGAAGAACTGGAAAAGCGGCGTGTCCCTGGGTGTGGGCGGGGAAAAGACCTGCCAGGGCCATGAGTTCGTGGGCCGCATCGAGCGGCTGGGCGAGGGCGTGACCACCGACTACGCCGGACAGCCCCTCCAGGTGGGCGACCGGATCGTGGCGGCCTACTACATCACCTGCGGCGAGTGCCGGGCCTGCAAGATGGGCCGGTATGACCAGTGTGAGAACGCCTACATCCACCTGGGCCAGTCCCCGGAGGACTTCCCCTACTTCTCCGGCACCTTCGCCACCCACTACTACATCCATCCCAAGCAGCACTTCTACAAGGTGCCCGACACCCTGCCCGACTCCCTGGCCGCCGGCGCCAACTGCCGGTTCTCCCAGATCTACTACGGTCTGGAGCACGTGGGTCTGGCCGCCGGAGAGACGCTGCTGATCCAGGGCGCCGGCAGCATGGGCCTTTACGCCGCCGCCATCGCCAGGGAGGCTGGCGCCACCACCATCGTCATCGACAGCGTCGCCGACCGGCTGGAGATGGCCAAGCGCTTCGGCGCGGACCACGTCATCAACATGACGGACCTGCCGGAGCTGGCCGACCGGGAGAGAGCCGTGCGGGAGCTGACCGGCGGCCGCGGCGCGGACGTGGCCGTGGAGGTCACCGGCGTGGCCGCCGCCGTGGAGGAGGGCTTCCACCACCTGGCCTCCATGGGCCGGTACGTCATCATCGGCACCAACGTCTTCTCCGCCAAGGCCACCCTCTCCCCCGGCTATATCACCCGCAAGAGCCTGACGGTCACCGGCGTGGCCCGATATCTTCCGGAGTATCTGCATAAGTCCCTGCTGTTCCTGGACAAGTTCCAGCACAAGTACCCCTTCGACGAGTTCTCCACCGGCACCTACACCCTGGACCATCTGGAGGAGGGCATGCAGATGGTGGCCGACCGCAAGGTCATCCGCGCGGTGGTCACGCCGGAATTGTGAGCGCTGATTTGACAAGGAGGAAATACCATGGGCAGATTTCAATTCGGCGTCTGTGAGTTCAGCTTCCCCTGCTGGGGTCCCCTGGCCTTGCAGATGGCCCACGAGGCGGGCTATACGGGGATGCAGCTGGCGGACGCCGGCGGCTCCACCAACGCCTATCCCCTGAACAACAAGCGGGTCCAGGACTGCTATCTGGAGGCCTCTGCCAAGTACGGCATCCAGCTCCAGTCCATCCACCTCTACACCCTGGTCCGCCAGAACTTCATCCGGTACAGCCAGAGCTCCCCGGAGGGGCAGGAGTGCATGGAGAGCATCAAAAACGGCATCATCGCCGCCTCCGAGATGCACATTCCCACCGTCATGATCGAGGGCATGCGCATGTACGGCGCCGCCCAGCACCAGCACGTGCTGGATATGTACAAGTACGCCGTGAAGGTGGCCGGGGACTACGGCGTCCAGATCGCCATGGAGACGGACGTCACCCTGGAAAACCACTTCAAGTTCCTGGATCAGTTCGACGGGAAGCTGAAGCTGTGCTTCGACACCCACAACCCCGTCATGTACGGCACCGGCTATCCCCCCGACATGATCCGGGCCCTGGGCAAGGACCGCATCGACCACTTCCACATGAAGGAGTCCCAGCCCGACGCCGAGGGCTTCGTCACCAAGGAGACGGCTCCCATCGTGCTGCTGGGCCAGGGCGGGACGTTCTTCAAGGAGTCCGTCCAGGCCATCAAGGACATCGGCTACGAGGGCTGGATCATCTCCGAGACCTTCTACAACCGCCGCAACATGAACGAAAACGGCATGGACTACGTCTCCTCCGCCAAGCGGGACGTGGAGACGCTGAAAGCCGCCTTCGGCGAGGACTGAACGCCCCTTCCGGCACACAGCCTGATACGAACCGAGAAAGGAAGCGGAAATGAGCGGATATAAATTCGGCACATACGATTTTTGCTATCCGGTGATCGGACCGGCCGCCTTTGAGCTGGCCGGCGCCGCCGGATACGACGGCGTCTGCATCTGCGACCTGGGCGGCGCCAAGCGCAACTTCCCCCTTCTGCAAAAGCGGATCCAGGAGATGTACCTGGAGGCGGCCCGGCAGTACGGCGTGACGATCCAGGGCTACCAGCTGCTCCAGATGAACCACCCCAAGCAGCGCTATGAGCATTTCAGCCCCGGCTCCCCGGAGGGCGAGCTGGGCCGGCTGAGCGTTTCCAGGGCCGCGGAGATCTGCGCGGCCATGAAGATCCCCTTCGTCAAGATCGAGACCACGGGGATGTTCGACGGCGACGACAAGCGCAACGTCCTGGAAAACTACAAGGCCTACGCCCGCATCTGCGAGGAGGCCGGAGTCCGGCTGCTGATCGAGACGGATATGACCCTGACGCGGCTGTGCGATTTTCTCGACAGCGTGGGCCACGGCCTCAGGGCCTGCGTGGACACCAGCGACATCCTGCGCTACGGAACCGGTGATCCGGCCCGGGTCATCACCTCCCTGGGCCGGGAGCGGATCGGTCTGGTCCAGATGAAGGACAGCCGCATGAACCGCTACGGCTACATCACCGCCCGGAGCGACCTGGCCGCACCTCTGGGCCAGGGGGACTCCAGGCTGGAGGAGGCCGCCCGGGCCGTTCGGGACATCGGCTACGACGGCTGGATCTTCGCCAAGAGCGTGGTGTATCTGGACGGCTTCGCGGGCCAGGACTACATCGCCCTGGGCAAGAGCGACGTGGCCGCGCTGCGCAGGGCCTATCTCAGCTGACCGTTCTCCGGAGGCAGTCCCCTGCCTTCGCCGCGGCGGTGAAGGGCACGGCGCCGCCGCGGGCCGCTGGACTATCCGGCCCCGGAACTTCCCCAAAGAGGAGCACGACCGATATGAGTAAATTGCAGTACAAGTTTGGCACCTTCGATTTCTGCTACCCCTTCCCCGGCCCGCCGGCCATCCGGCTGGCCGGCGAGGCGGGGTTTGACGGGATCTGCATCGGCGATCTCTACGGGTGCGAGAAAAATTATCCGCTGAACCAGAAGTGTATTCAGCAGCAGTATCTGGAGGCGTCCAGAAAGTACAACGTCTCCCTGGAAGTCTTTCAGCTGTTCAGCATGAGCAACCTGCGCGGCCGCTACGACCACTTCGACCCCGACAGCCGGGAGGCCGAAAAGGGCCGCACCGCCGTCCGCAGGGCCGCCGAGGCCTGCGAGGCCATGGGCATCCCCCGCATCATGATCGGCACCACGGTGATCCGCGACGCCAACGAGCGCAACAACATCAAGGAGAACTTCAAGGAGTACGTGAAGATCTGCGCCCAGCACGGCGTTCGCCTCACCATCGAAAACGACATGACCGTGGAGCAGCTGATCCCCTTCCTGGACGAGGTGGGTCACGGTCTCAAGGCCTGCTTCGACACCAACAACCCCATCTTCTACGGCACGGGGTACTCCCCCGACATGATCCGCGCCCTTGGAAGGGACCGCATCGACCACTTCCACATGAAGGAGAGCCGGGCCAACGAGTTCGGCGTCCTCACCCGGAAGGAGGAGCTGGTGACGGTCCTGGGCGAGGGCGACTCCCACTTCGCCGAGGCCGTGGACGCCATCCACGACATCGGCTTTCAGGGCTGGATCTTTGCCGAGACATTCTACTTCTTCAAAGGCTTCCAGGGCCGGGACTATGTGGAGATCGGAAAGCACACCCTCCGCAACCTGCGCCGGGCCTATCTGGACGCCCAGTGATCGCCCGCGCTCCCCCCGGCCCGCTCCGGTCCGGGGGGAGCGTTTTTTTCGCCGTGAGACGATGCCGCAGGGCCGCCATCGTCTCTTTTTTGTAACCATTTTGCGGTTGACAAATGTCTACCTCTCTGGTATGGTGAGGCTGTATAGGTAGACATGCGTATACCAAAAAAGGAGGCGATCCTGTGTCTGTCAATCTCTCTGACAGCGAGTGGAAGCTGATGAACCGGCTGTGGCAGTCCGCGCCCCGGACCATCACGGAGCTGACCGCGGCGGTGAAGGACGAGACCGGCTGGAGCAAGAATACCGTCATCACCATGCTGGGCCGGCTGGAGGCCAAGGGAGCCGTCCGCCACCAGGAGGGCGGCCGGGCCCGGCAGTATTTTCCCGCCGTGGACCGCGGCGCCGCCGCCCGGGCGGAGACGGAGAGCTTCCTCTCCAAGGTCTACGGCGGATCCCTGGGACTGATGGTGTCCAACCTGGTGGAGACGAGGGCCCTGACTGCGGCGGACATCGCGGAGCTGGCCGCCATTTTGGAGCGTGCGGGAGGTGACGGAAGATGAAGGAGATTTTGCTGGCCTCCTCTGCGCTGATCCTGGCGCTGCTGGTGCTGCGGCTGCTCTTCCGGAACCGGATCTCCCGCCGGGTCCAGTACGCCCTGTGGCTGCTGGTGCTGGCGCGGCTGCTGATCCCCGCCAGCCTGCCGGAGGCGGAGTTCTCCCTGCTGGCCGCGGCGGAGCCGGTGGTGCAGCAGTTGGAGGTGGAGCGCGCGCTTTATCTCTCCCCTGTTCGGGAGACCGTGATCGGGCCCGAGGGGGGCGAGATCCTGAACAGCACCCCCGCGCCCAACGCCCCTCTGGCTGTCGGTCAGTCCTCCCCGGACAACACCCGTGTGTTCACTGACGGCAGCGACGTCATCCACGAGGTGGAATACGCGCGGCAGGTGGACCTTGCCGACTTGCTGCGCTGGGTGTGGTACGGCGGCATGGCGGTCATGGCGGTTTGGCTGTTGGCTGTCAACCTGCGCTTCAGCCGCAAACTTCGTAAAGCAAGAACGCCTTACAGTGTTGAGGGCTGTAAATACCCCGTGTACCTGGTGGAGACGGGCCTGGCTTCCCCTTGCCTGTTCGGTCTGCTGCGGCCGGCCATCTATCTCACCCCCGCCGCGGCCGCGCCGGAGCGGCTGCGCCACGTGATCGCCCATGAGAGCGCCCACGCCCGGCATCTGGACCCCCTGTGGGCCCTTCTGCGGGGAGTGTGCCTGAGCGTGTACTGGTTCGACCCGCTGGTGTGGCTGGCGGCGGCGGTCTCCAAGACCGACGGGGAGCTGGCCTGCGACGAGGCCGTTCTGCGTGCGCTCGGCCCGGCCTGCAAGAAG
>OLGB01001728.1_pt1 | contig 25262 bp, 25 predicted proteins | sample 1605691 | NCBI WGS metagenome assembly OLGB01 (sample SAMEA3888925, study PRJEB22519) | human gut metagenome | biome: human gut; feature: human-associated habitat; material: faeces | place: Denmark | collected 2010 | reverse complement strand
GAAGGCGGCCGTTTGAAGCGGCCGCCTTCCGCGCTTTTTTGGTTTGCGTATCCGCGCCGTCCGGGCGCAGGGCGCTTCCTTATCCCTTCACGCCGCCGCTGGTGAGGCCGCTCACCAGGTGCTTTTCAATGCACATGAACAGGATGACCACCGGAATGGTCGCCAGCAGGGCCGAGGCAAACAGGTAGTTCCACTCGATCATATTAAAGGAGCTGAACTGCGTGATGCCCACGGTGATGGGCTTGTTGGCGGGCGTGGAAATGAGCACTGTGGAAATGGTGTACTCGTTCCAGGCGTTGATGAACACAAAAATCAGCGTGGTTACAATGCCGGGCGCGGCCATGGGCAAAAGGATGCGCACCAGCGCGCTTACCGTGTTGCAGCCGTCTATGCAGGCGGCCTGCTCCATTTCCGAGGAGATGGAAACAAACGTGCCGCGCAACAGCCATATGGCAAACGCTTGGTTAAACGCGGCGTTGATCAGCATCAGGCCCCAGATGGTATCGTTAAGGTGGATGGCGTTCATCAGCTGGGAAATGCCTACCAGCAGCACCACCGGCGCGAACATCTGGCTCATGATCACAAAACCCAGGAACGCCTTTTTCCCCTTGAAGCTCATGCGGGCCATGGCATAGGCGGCGGGAATGCCGCACAGCATGGCGATAGCCGTAGCCCCTGCGGACAGCAGAATGGAGTTGCCAAGGAACCTGAGCACGCCCCGGTCAATGATGGCGGGCAGGTTGGACCATATCCATTCCGTGGGCATCATGTGCAAAAAGTACATATCCGTGGCCTCCGCGTTGTTGCGAAAGCCTGTGATAAGCATCACATAGAACGGATAGAGGATGAGCACGCAAAGCGCGATCACAACGGCGTACAGCGAGCCGCGCGCCAGCGCGGGCTTAAGCTCGCCATTCCTGATCAGGATCAGCCCCAGCAGGAACGCAAACAGCGCGGGAAGCAGCGCCCACAGCGGCCAAAGCGTGCGTATGCGCAGCGCGCCAAGCAGCGCCTCCGTATCGCCGGCCCCGCCCCCAAAGAACAGGCTGCCCAGCGCCAGGCGCACGCCATCTGGGTTGACGGTTTCAAATCCGCCGGTAATCAGCTTTATCTGCCGAGAAAAATTGTAGTTGAACGTCATGCCCAAAACAGGCACGCACAGCAGAGCCGCCAGGCCCAGCCAGCACGCGGCGGTACGCAGCGCGCGCGGCGCGGGCGCAAGGCTGCGGTGCCCCGTGTCCATGGCGCGGCGCAGGCTGGCGGCGGCCAGCACGGCGGCAAGCGCGGCGCAGCCCGCCATCAGCACAAGCGTGACCCACAGCGCAAGCCCCGTGCCCTTCAAGCGGGAAAGCATCTGCCAGGCATTCACCCGCACCGCTTGCAGCACGCTGAACACCACCAGCGAGGTGGTTTCTCCCTTGGAGTTTACGCGTTCGGTAACGGCTTCCTCAATCGCCGCGCCGGGGTACCCTGCCGCAACGCCTTCCACCTCCGCCAGGGCGGCGGCGTATTTCTCATCGCCCACAAAGGTATTGGGCGAGCGCTTGGTGTACACCGAGGCGGAAAGCTCAAACATGGGCAGCGATAGCAGGATGGCGGCCAGCGCCAGCGCCACGGCGCACACAATCAGCCCCATGCGGTTTTTGCGCAGGGCGGCGGCGTCCTTGGGGGAATAGCTCATAGCTCATCCTCCTTCCGCATGGTCACCATCATATACGCGCCAGCGGCCACGCACAAAATAACGAACCCAATCACCGAAAGCGCCGTGGCCGGGCCCTTTTTGTTGTCGTAGAAGGCCAGCATATACAGGTACGTTACCAGCGTATCGGTTTTATTGGCAGGCGCGCCCTTGGTAATGGTGTAGATGATGGGGAACGAGTTAAACACATAAATGATGTTCAGCACCGTGCTCACCGTCAGCGAGGGCTTCACCAGCGGGATGGTGATCATCCTCAGCTTTTTCCAAAAGCCCGCGCCATCCACGGTAGCGGCCTCATAATACGCCGCGTCGATGGATTGCAAGCCGCTTAATACGCAGAAGGTTACAAACGGAATGGTTACAAAAATACCCACCCCGCACTCCCAAATAAACTCAATTTGATAGGAAGCGCGCCAGTTGATAGCCTCCCGAATGATGCCGAGATTCAAAAGCACGTTATTGAGGTTGCCGTATTCAAACTTGATGATGTAATTCCATATGGAGGCCTGGATCACCAGCGAGGCCGCCCACGGGAATACCAAGATGGAGCGCGCGATCTTGCGTCCATGAAAGGGCTGGTTGAAAAGCATGGCGATGATGAAGCCAAGTATGGTGGAAAGCCCCACCACGGAAACCACCCACAAAAAGGTGTTGCGCATAACGGTTCCAAACGCGGGCTCGCGCACGGCGCTCACAAAATTGCGCAGCCCCACAAAGCCGCCTACCATGCCGGATTTGGAAACCTCGCTGAAAGCGATTTTAAACACGATGCCAATAGGAAAAACCACAAAAACGGCCATCAACAGGATGCTGGGCAAAATCCATAGATACGGCTCCCACTTATGGCGCACAAGGATATTATTCACGCCGCGTCCTCCTTTTCGGAGATAGAAAGAGAGGCCGGCCTTGCACCGGCCCCTCTTTGGAGTCCTGTTTACTTGGTCAGTTCAGCCTGCAACGCGTCCAGCTGCTCCTGCACGCTGCTGCCGGTGAGGGCGTTTTGCTCGGCGCGGATCACGCCCTGCTTTACCTGGTCCCATTCGGCCTTGGCGGTGGGGTAGAACTGGCAGCCAGCCAGCACGTCCAGCCAGGCGGAGAAGGAGGGGTCGGCCTCAACCAGGGAAGCCACGGCGCTGTTCACGGCGGGCAGGAAGCCTTCCATGCTTACCCAGCCAACGTAGTTCTCGGGGTTGTAGAAGAAGGTGAGGAACTTGCCGATGGCCTCGTTGCGGGCAGCCTGATCGGCGCTGTCATCCTTGAAGGCCATAATGCGGTCCATAACGCCCTGAGAAGCGCTGGTGCAGCCCTCGTTGTGGGGGATTGCGGCGGTGGCGCAGTTAACCGTGGAGCCCTTGTCCTGGATGTAGGTGGGCAGGGAGTTGGGGGCGATTACCATGGCCAGCTTGCCCGCGCCGAACATATCCTGCAGGTCGTAGCGGGTTTGGGTGGCGGGGTTGGGGTTGGTGAAGCCCTTGTTCACCAGGCCGATGGCATATTCGATGGCCTCTACGTTCTTGGCGCTGTTCACAGCCCATTCGCCATTCTCGTCCACGAAGCCGCCGCCGTTGTTCCAGGTGTAGTAGGAGAAGGCGGCCTGGCCTTCGTCGGTGGTCATGTCAATGCCCCAGGGATACACTTCGCCGCCGTAGAAGTCCAGGATGGCCTGGCAGGCGTCCTCAAGCTCGGCCCAGGTGGTAGGCACATCGATACCCACTTCGTTGAACATATCCACATTGTAGTACAGCGCGCGGGCGCTGGCCAGATCCGGCACGGCCCATACCGTATCGTCAATCACGGACTGGTCGATGAAGGACGGGAAGAAGTCGTTGAACAGCTCTTCCGGGCAATACTCCTTCACGGGCATCAGCAGGCCCTCGTTGGCATAGTTGGCGAACACGTCGATGTTGAGGATGTCGGGGGCATTGTTGTTGGAGATACGGGTGGATACCTCGGTATACACGTCGTTCCAGGAAACCACTTCCAGGTTCAGCTTGATGCCGGGGTTCTCGGCCTCAAACTTATCCACAAAATTGGTGCCGTTCATGCCGGTTCCAAGGAACCAGTCGTTGGTTTTGGTGCCGTACTGGCAGATGATCACGTCCAGGGTGATGTCTTCCGCGAGCGCAGCGCCCGACAGGGAAAGCACCATCACAACAGCCAACAACAATGCAGTAAGCTTTTTCATTGGGGTGTCCTCCTTATTCAATTGGTAGAGTAGAACGGGCCACGTTTGACATCCCCATTATATCGGAATGTGGGACAAAGGTTAGTCACCATTGGAATAATTATGCATCGAATGAATGCTAAAGTCTTTCGCAGGGAATATCCACGATTGGGATAGCGCGAAGGGCGGTACTGGGATATGAAGATTTACGCATTCAACGGCAAAAGCAACCTCTGCGGCGAAACAATCCGGCGCCTGCGCGAAAAAAAGCGCCTCTCCCAGGAGCAGCTTGCGGCCAAGATGCAGGTGGAGGGCGTGCAGATCAATCAAAAAGCGGTCAGCCGTATCGAAATCGGCGACCGCGTTGTGCCCGATTATGAGGTGCTGGTATTCGCGCGCGTGCTGGGCGTTGAGGCGGGGCAGCTTTTGCGCGAGCGGGAAGGCGAATAGCCGGCCTACGCCCGCCTCCAAATCCATGCCGCATAGCCCAGCGCAACCGCTGTGAGCGCCGCGGCCGTAAAAGCCGTAAACGCCAGCGTGCCCTCAACGCTAAAGGCGCTTAGCATATTCACCGCGCTGTGGGCGGCGATACAGGGAATCAGGCTGCGCCCCTTCTCAAACAGCACCGTAAACAAAAGCCCGGCCGCGCAGGCATACACAAGCTGCAGGCCCGTTTCAAGCATGGCCGCGCCGTTTAGCAGGTTCACGATGTGCCCAAGGCCAAACATGAGGCTGGCAACCGCCATGGCGCGCTTTGCGTTTTCCTGTTTAAGCGCCGTATACAAAAGGCCCCTGAAAATCACTTCCTCAACAAAGCCCACGCAAAGCATGCCCAGCAGGTACAGCGCCGTTTCCACGGGCGAAAGCCGCAGCGTAACGCCCTGCCACAGGTTCACGCTCGCCATTGCCGCCAGCGGCAAAAAATACAAATAGTCCCCCGCCCGGCCCTGAAAGGCGCATAGCCCGCAGCGCACGGCCCACCCGCGCCTGCGCACCCACAGCCACAGCGCCGCCGCAAAGCCCGCGGCCAGCGGGGCCGTTAGGCATTTCTCCACGCCTATCTGCCGGGATAGATTCTCCCCAAGGCTCATTAGCGCCACGTAGCTTACAATCCAGCCCAGCGCCTCCCGAAGGTCCTTCTCCAACGGTTTTTTGCTCACGCTTCCTCCTCCTTTGCAGCCTCCAGCGCGCCCAGGTACGCCCGCCGCACGTCCTGGGCAACGGCGGCCTCGTCATAGGCCATCTCGTTGTTGGCAAGCATGCTGGCATAGCCATGCAAAAATAAAAACACCAGCCGAAACACCGTTTTTGTGCGCGCGCCGCCGGGAAAGCCCGAGGCGCGCAGCGCGTTTAAAACGGGCTCCAGCTCCTCCGCGTCCATCAGGCTTATCAGGCTTTTGCCCGAAAACCCGTTGCTTTGGAACAGTAGCCTGAACAACCGCTTCTCCACGGCCGCAAAGCGCACATAGCGCAGCGCAATCTCCATCCCATCCGCGCCCCGCGTCAGGTACGCCGTATGGTACGCGTCCGCCTTTTCATACACGGCGCGGCGTATTTCGTCTATGCTGGCAAAGTGATACAAAACCGGCTGGGTGGAGCAGCCCAGCCTTTGGGACACGGTTCGCGCGTTAATGGCCTCCGCGCCATCCTCCCTGGCGATTTCAAAGGCTGCGTCCACAATCATCTCCCGGGTGATTCTGGCCTTTGGCGGCATGGCGTAGCTCCTTCCTATTTATAATCTTCGTTATATAATCTAAATTATATTATGCTTTCCCTCCCTTGTCAATCCCCATGAGGCAAAAAGGCATACCGCCCGTCCCCCTCGCATACCCTTCCTACAAAGCCGCTAGGAGGAATGATTGATGACGGATATGAGCATGGATGTTTTACAGGGCGGCGACGCCAAAACGCCGGAAATTCTAAAGGAGGAGCTGGCCCTGCAGCGCTTTGTGGGAGAGGCGCTGGGGCAGGCCGTTGTGGAGGGTGAAATTGCCCTGCCTGGCGGCCTGCGCGAGGAAACCACCGTTTTAAGCGCCGAGGCCATGGCCGTGCTCGAGCATAGCGCCGCCGACGCCGACCGCGTTACCGCGGATGGCAAGGTGGCCTTCCACGTGCTTTATACCCAAGGGGATCCCACGCACATCAGCGCCCTGGAGGCCTCGGCGGAGTTTACCCACCCCGTGGAGCTGCCCGGCGCGCAGGCGGGCATGAGCGCCCCCGTCAGCCTGATGGTGGAGCATGTGGAGGCCGCGGCGCAGGGCGGCAGGCTGCACCTGATGGCCATTTTGCGCGTCCACGCCCGCGCCTTCTCGGACGAGCCCTTGGGCGTGGTTACAGGCATTCGCAACGTGGACGGCCTGATGACCCGCACCGAAACCCTTTCCGGCTGCCAAACCGTAGCTCGGGGCGAGCAGGACGTGCTCGTGCGCGACGAATGCGAACTGGGGGCCGTGCTGCAAATTACCGACACGCTGTACGCCACGGCCATCGCCACCGTGCAGGACGTTATGGGCGGCGAGGAGCGCGCCACCATTTCCGGCAGCATCCTGCTGGAGGTAACCCACCTGAGCAATATGCCCTCGCGCCCGCTGGTAATCACTCGCCACACCATCCCCTTTGAGGAAACCCTCTCCCTGATGGGGGAAAACGGCGATTCGCTCTGCGCCTCCGCCGTAGTGAAGGACGTGGCCGTGCTCTCCCAGGAGGGTCAGGAGGAGGGCGCGCGCACCCTGCGCGCCGAGGTGCTTTTGGGGCTAAGCGCCCACGCCACCCGCCAGCGCGACCTGTGCCTGCTGCTGGACGCCTACACCACCCAGGGCGATTGCCTTGCGCTGGATATGCAGCAGGTGCGCCGCGCCCTGTGCCACCGGCAAATCCATACGGCCGAAAGCGGCAAGCTCACCCTGCTGCTGGACGGCCAGCCCCCGGCCCGCACGCCGCTGCGCGCCACCCTGCGCCCCGTGGTAACGGACCTTACCCGCGCAAACGGCAGGCTGAACGTGGAGGGCATGATGGAGGTTACCCTTTTGTACATGACGGATGATACCGAGGTTGCGCAAACCTACCAGGCGGAGGAACCCTTCCGCATGGCCTTCGCCTGCGACCTAAGCCTGCCCGAAAGCCTGGTGCTGACCCCCAGCAACATTGATGTGACCGGCATCACCAGCGACCGTGTGGAGGTGAAATACATCCTCCATCTGGACTGCTGCGACGTGCATCTGGCCGGGGAGCCTTTGGTAACCGCCGTAACCGCCCAGCCCGCCGAGGCTGCGCAGCCCGGCGTGCTGGTGTATTTCAGCCAGCCTGGCGAAAGCCTGTGGGACATCGCCAAGCGCTACCGCGTAAGCTGCGACAGCCTGAAGCGCATGAACCCGGGGCTTGAGGAAAGCTCCCAGGGGCAGCGGGTCATTCTTTGGAGGAAATAGCAAAGGCAGCCCGGCCGGGCTGCCTTCTGGCCGACGGAAAAGCTCGCCTGCGGCGATCTTTTCCGTCGAGGATTACGCCGTTCGCGTACTCGCTTCGCTCGCCGGGCGGCGAACGGCGTAAGGAAGCCTTGCTGCGCAAGGCTTCCGAAACCGGCGTACACGCCGCCGGTTTCGGAACAAGAGTTGGAGGGCTGCGGCCCTCCAAGCCTCCCATGGGGTTTATCGACAGTCTGGCTGCTCGGCCATACCATGGCCGGGCCGTTTGTGTTTGTTATGGAAACATGCTATAATAACGGCTGATTGGACATAGGCTTGGCCGGGGCCGTACCCGGTTTTACGTCCATTTGCTTGAACGATGAGGTGAATGATATGGCAGGCGTTACGTATAAATGCCCAAGCTGCGGCGCATACCTGGTGTTTGATCCGGATAGCCAGCAATGGAAATGCCCCTTTTGCAGCTCTGCCTTTTCGCAAGGCGACCTTTTGCATAAGGACGCGGAGGTGGATCAGGCTGCGCCCCAGCCTGCCGCGGATGGCGGTCAGGTGGTATATCACTGCCCCAGCTGCGGCAGCGAGATCATGACGGACGAAACCACTGCGGCCACGCGGTGCTATTACTGCCATAGCCCCGTGGTGCTTGAGGGCAGGCTGGCCGCCGGTATGAAGCCGGATAGCGTGCTGCCCTTTGCCATCGATAAGGAAAAGGCCGTTGAAACCTTCATGAATTGGGTGAAAGGCAAGCGCTATGTGCCCAAGGGCTTTTTCAGCGCCGCGCAGGTGGAAAGCATGAGCGGCGTATACTATCCGCATTTTGTAACGGAGTGCGAGCTGGACGCCTGTGTGGATGGCGAGGGGCGCAATACCAGCGTGGCCGACACAGGCCGCCACATTGTTACCAGCACCATGCACTATCATGTGCGGCGCGAGGGCAGGATTCGCTTTTCAAACATTATGCGCCCGGCGCTTAGCAAGGCCAACCGCAAGCTGAGCGACGGCGTGCAGCCGTTCCCGCTGGAAAAGGCCAAGCCGTTTGCCGGGGCGTATCTATCCGGCTTTTTGGCGGAGCGGCGGGATATGGAGCCCGCCTCCATCCAGGACGACGTGGCGCGGGAAACCGCGGGCTATGTGGAGCCGCTTTTGACGGAATCGCTGCATTATAACAGCTACAACGTACAATCCGACGCGAAGGTCAAAAAGCTCACAACCCGCTATGTGCTTCTGCCCACCTGGGTTTTAACCTATCCTAACAAGCATGACCCTCAAAACCCGTATTATTACGCCATGAACGGCTGCACCGGCGAGGTGTGCGGCAAGCTGCCCATTGATAAAAGGAAGCTGTACCTGACGGGCGGGCTTGTGGCGGCGGCGCTTTTTGCGGCAGGCTGCATACTCAGCTATTTTCTGTTTTGAAAGGAGGGAGCGCAATGAAGCTGCGGAAGATGGCGGCGGCTTGGGCCTTTGCCCTGGCGCTCGTCCTTACCCTGCCTGCCCTGGCGGCGGACGGGCGCGTGTTTGACCGGGCGGATTTGCTCAGCGCCTCGCAGGAGGCGGCGCTTGAGGCGCAAATTGAAGGCTTTCAGCAGGAAACAGGCATGGATTTTGTAATCGTTACCTCCGATGAGGCGCATGACGGCAAAAGCCAGCAGCAAATTGCCGATGCGTTTTATGACCAGGGCGGCTTCGGCCTGGATGAGGAGGGCAGCGGCATCCTGTACTATATCGATATGTACGAGCGCTACCATTACCTTTCCACCAAGGGCCGGATGATCGACTACATGACGGACGAGCGCATCGCCACGGCCATTGACACTTGCGCAAAGCAGCTTTCGCGCGGAGCCTACGCGCAGGCGGCGGAAAAGATGCTCTCGCTTGTTGAGGGGTATGTGCAAAAGGGAATCCCGGAAGGGCAGTACCGTTACGACGTTGTAACAGGCCGCCGCCTTACCGCAAGGCATAAGGTTCTTACTGCCGCAGAGATGCTGGGCTGCGCCGTTATCGCATTGATTGCGGGGCTTGTGTTTGTAGCGGGCGTACAAAGCCGCTACAAGCTTAAGGGCGGCACCTATGAATATAGCTTCCGCGACAACTGCAAAGTTACCCTTACCGACAGCGCGGACGATTACCTGCGCACCACCGTGACCCGCACCCGTAAGCCCGACCCGCCCTCGGGCGGGCATGGCGGCGGTTCAGGCGGCTTTGGCGGCGGCGGAAGCGGCGTGCATACCAGCAGCGGGGGCAGCACGCACGGCGGAGGCGGCGGGCATTTTTAACGCCCGGGGAGGCAATGTATGGTTCAAAGGGAAGCGGTGCGCTACGCGGTGGAACGCATGCTATGGCGCGGCGTGCTTGCGGCGCTGGCAGCGGCGTTTTGCATTATTGTGGCGCCAGTGGTGTGGAACCTGTTTTCCCCGTTCATTATCGGCCTGGCGGTGGCGGCGCTTTTGCAGCCGCTTATCCGCGTTGCGCAGGAACGGCTGCATGTGCGGCGCGGCCTGGCGGCGGCCTTCTGGATTGCGTTGGCGGTAGCGGCGGCCTGCCTATTGTTATATTGGTTTGCCTCGTTTGTGGTGGTGCAGCTGGCGGTTGCTTCGCCTGGGGTAGCCGCAAGCGCGACGGAATTGCTGCGCACGGCCACCAACCGCCTGCTGGATATGGCGCAAACCCTGCCTGATACGCTGGGCGGCACGGTTCGCACATCGCTCAACAGCGCCTATCAAACCCTTACGGACGGGGTGGTACAGTTTGCAGCCAGCGTGCTTAACGGCGCGCTGGGCTTTGCAGCAAGCCTGCCATACGCGTTTGTATACGCAAATTTCCTGCTTTTGGCAATCATATTCATCACCAACCGCTACGAAGGCTGGCAGCGCCTGTGGAACGGTTGGCAGGGCGGCGGGAGCGAGCACGGCATCCGGCTGCTCAAGCAGTCCGCAGGGCGCGGGTTGGCGGGCTACATTCGCGTGCAGCTTTTGTTTGCCGTACTCACGCTGCTGGTTTCATGGGTGTTTTTTCAGGCGGCGGGCTTTGAGTACGCCTTTTTGATTGGCTTTGCGGCGGCGCTTTTGGAGCTGATACCGCAGTTTGGCTGCGGCGTGCTTTACATCCCCTGGAGCCTGATCTGCTTTATGGTGGGGGCTGCGCGCAACGGATGGCTGGTGCTGGGATTGTATTTGGGCTATTCGCTTGTGCGCCGTGTAACGGAACCCGAGCTGTTGGGCACCAATCTGGGCGTATCTCCGTTAAGCTCGTTGGTAGGCATGTTCGTAGGCATGCGCTTAGGCGGGGTGCTTGGGCTGATTCTGGGGCCGATTGTGATGGTGGTATTGGTTAGCGCGGTGCGTTCCCACCTGTTTGACGGTGTTTTGGCGGATATGCGCGTTATCGCCGCGTATATGAGGGCCCGCTGGCAGCGCGGGCGGCAAGGAGAAAGCGAATGAGCGCGAACGGAGAGAAAACCCGCTGCGGATGGGCGCGCGGGGCGTTGCTGGAGGCCTATCACGATACGGAATGGGGCGTTCCCACCCGCGACGAGCAAAAGCTGTACGAGATGCTGTTGCTGGAGGCCTTCCAGGCCGGGCTTTCCTGGCAGGTAATACTGGCAAAGCGCGAAAATTTCCGCCGCGCGTTCGACGGCTTTGACGCGCATAAAATCGCCGCTTATGGCGAGGATAAGATCAAGGAGCTGCTAAGCGACGCGGGCATTGTGCGCTGCCGCCGCAAAATTGAGGGCGCGATTGTGAACGCGCGCTGCTTTTTGGAAATCCAGCGGGAGTTTGGCGGCTTCGCGGAATACCTGTACGGCTTTACCGGCGGCCATGCACTTGAAAACCAAACGGGCGGGGCGCGCGCTACATCGCCTGAGAGCGACGCGCTTTCGCACGACCTGCGCAAGCGCGGCATGAAGTATATGGGCTCGGTAACGGTGTACAGCTATATGCAGGCCGTAGGCATGGTAAACGACCACGAGCCCGGTTGCTTTAAGCACGCAAGGGCATAGCGCCGCGGCCCAAGGGGGCGTGCGGCGCTTGTACGATACCTTCTTCGGCCGCGTGGCGGCATGGAATATGCGGCTTAACGGCATTCCGCGCAAGGCGGCGCTGGTTGCGGCGATGCTTGGCGCAGCCGTGCTGGGGGCGGTCCTTTTGCCCTATGGCTGGCCGTTTGCGGCCGCATTTGTGCTTTCCAGAATGCTTGAGCCCTTCGTGCGCTTTGCAACGAAGGGCTTTTGGCGCGTGCGGCTGAAGCGCGCGGTTGCTTCGGCGATTGGGACGGCGCTTCTGTTTGGCGTTGTGGGGGTTTTGATTTCCGCGTTGATAAGCCGCCTTGTGCAGGAGCTGATTGGCGCGGTAAAGACCCTGCCGCAGCTAATCGCCTGGGCCGACCAGGTGGCGGCGCCCTATCTGCGCGAGTTGTACGGCAGGTTTCAAAGCGTGCTGCCCGCGTCGCTGCCCACCCTGATGGAAAGCAGCCTTGGCGCGCTGAGCCAAAGCGCCGTGCGCTGGGCGGGCACGCTGTCCGCCGCGCTTACAAGCGGGGCGTGGAGCACCGCCGCATCCATTCCCCACGCGCTTTTAAGCGTTGTGCTGATGGTGATGGGCACCTATTATATGACGGCGGACCGCGCGCGCATCGCGGCGTTTTTTCACCGAACCTTTCCCACGGGAGTGATGCACCGCAGCCGCCTGATCAGCGCGCGGCTGTGGCGGGCGCTGCTTTCGCAAATCCGCAGCCAGCTGACGGTTTCGATGATTATCACTGTGTTTTTGATGGCGATGCTAGCCGTTTTCCGCGTGCCTTACGGGCTGCTCGCGGGCCTGTTCATCGGCGTGGCGGACGCACTGCCGGTGCTTGGCGCGGGCTTGTTTTTAATTCCCTGGAGCATTGCGGCCTTTCTTACGGGGGACGTTGCCACAGGCGTTTTAATGGCGGCGCTGTACGCGGGCGCGGTGGTTATACGCCAAGTGCTGGAGCCGCGCATTGTGGGGCGCAACCTGGGGCTGTACCCGCTGGCGGCGATGGCCGCCATGTATGCGGGCTATCGCGCGCTGGGCTTTTTGGGCCTGCTGGCCGGGCCGGTCCTTTTGAACCTGGCGAAGGTGGTTTTGGAGGTGGACGAGCGGGAGCGTGAAAAGGCGTGAGCGTTCAGCGCCGCCTGCCGCTTTTCTCCCTGGCAAGCCGGTAGGCCTCCTCGATGAGAGGTTTAAGGGTTTCAAACGTATCCGGGGAGGGATTGAGCACGCAAAGCCAGCTCATCCATCCGTATACAGGATGGGGCAAAAGCACGTCCTGTGCGGAAAAATCCACGTCCATACCGATCACCCCGCCCCGGGGCGGGCGCGCCGGCTGCAATCCAAACAAACGCCGGAAGGTATCCTTGCCAACGCCCAGGTTGACGCGGAACACGCCGGGCCTGTCCAGGCGGGAGGCCCGGTCGTTTGGGCCGTCCTTTTCCTTTATGGTCAATACATATATCCCGCGTTTGAATCTATGGCCCGGGTTGTAAAAAACGCCCCGCTCGCCCCAGCTTTCTATTAGAACGGTTTCCTGCAAATGGCTTAGGCAATAGGAAAGGATATCGTCCGGAGCCATGAAAATACCTCCCTTGCCTTATTGCCCCGTAAGATCGCCCAGCGCAAGGTCAATCGCTTCCGCATGGGCATAGTGCAGGGCCACGCCATCCACATACAGCGCGTCCGCAAAAGCGTCCATGCGGTAGGCCTCCACCACGCGCCGCGCGCCGTCCTCCGTAACAAGCACGATGCGCCAGCGGGGCTGGGCCCCCTCGGGAAGAGCCCAATCCGGCGGCAGGCTGCCGGATACGTTCAGCGCCCGAAGCCGTGCGGCGAGCGCGTCAAACACGTCCTCCCCAACGGGCTCGCCGTTGAGGGTTACGCTGGTATCATAGACGGTTTGGCCGTCTGTATCGGTTTCGATGGCGTTATTGGGCAGCACGCGCTCGGCGCGGGAAATATGCATGGCAAACGTGCCTGCTGGCGCGTCGATTTGGATATCGCTTAGCAAAGCCTCGTCCAGGCTGGCCGGATAGCGGGTAACCAGCTTTTCCGGCGCGGCTTCCACCAGCGTTTCCACAATGAAGCGGCTGACGAGATAGCACGCGCCCTGATATTCGCAGGTGTAGAAGTAATCGCCCTCGGCGCGGCCTATGCAAAAGCTTAGGGTTTGCTCCGGGCTGCTGGTGATGGCGAGCTGCCCATTCTCATCCACAACGGTGGTATAGCCGGAGGCCTGGTGCAGCGTAACGGTGCAAAGCGGGGCGTCAAAGCCGTAGGCGGCGCGGTTATTTGGGGTAAGCGCGGCCTCGCGCGTGCCAAGCCGGAAGCTGTCCAGAGCCGTGAGCAGCGCGGAGGCGCGGCTTTGCTCCAGCGGATAGCGGTATGGGGCGGTAAGCGTGCCGGAAATCGCCCCGTCCGCGCCGGTGGAAAAGGCGATCTCCATGCGATGGGCCGGGGTTTCCAGGGCGATGCGGTCAATCAGCGCGGAAGCGACGGTTGGCTGCGTAACGGGCAAAAGGCGCGCAGGGTTGGTATAAAGCGCATCCGCCATGCCGGAATCGCCCATAAAAACGCCGTCGCCTCCGGACCAGCGGAAATACGCATAGGTGGTGTTGGGCACGGTATAGCCTATCTCCAGCGTATATTCGCTCCCGTCCCGGTAGCGCGCTACGGCGCTGGCCTGCGGCGGGTTCAGCCCCATATCAGCCAGGTGCTGGCGAACCTCGTCCGCCGTTTCCGAAACGGCATCCTGCGCCACCACCTGCGTAACGGCCTCGATGATTTCCGCCGCCAGCGCCTGATCCGTTTCCAGAAGCTGGCCGTCCCGCTCCAAATAGGCCGCGCCATCCTGCATGCGCAGGGTAAAGCTGCTGCCCTCAAGCTGGGAAAGGGTTATGCTGTCCAGCTGCGAGGCGTCGCCCAGGTACAGGGCGCGCACGGTGGAGCCGCGCGGGGCCACTACGCCCGTATCCGCCGGGAAACGCGCCTGAATCAACGGCAGCAGCAGTACAAAGGCAGCCGCCAGCACAAGGCAGGCGGCTACAAGAAGCAACAGCAGCCGCGCGCGGGGCTTGCGCTTTGGGGGTGTTTTGGGAGGACGCTGCAAGAAGAATCGCCTCCCTTAGCGGTTGCGGCGGGGCAGCAGCACGCATACCCCGGCCAAAAGCACCAGCAGAGGCACCGTTACCACCAGCACCACGCCGATGGTTTGGCTGCCCACCGTAAGCTGGGGCCGGATCGCCGCGGAAGCCATAATATCCAGGGAAACGGCCTTATCGGGCAAGAGCTGGCCCATCAGCTGCAATAGGAACTGCTGCACATAGGTTTGCTGGTAGATGTATTCGGCGGTAAAGGTGGCGCTGCACCCGGCTGCGAACACGCGGCTTATATTGCCGCTGGCATGCGCGCGCATGGCGTACAGCGCCAGGCTAAGCTCGCCCTCGATATCCCCGGGCTGCTGGTCGATGGCGGTATTGCCGTCGGTTAGGTCGCGCACATAGGCATGGGGGCCGGTTTTGAATATCGCGCCTGTGCTCAGGCTTTGATCCTGCTGGTCGGCATCGGGCGTTTCAAAGGCGCAGGCCGCGGGCATGAGCACCAAATCCATGCCGCTGGAGATCAGCGAGAGGGTCATATCGGTTTGCTGCATATAGGGCAGGAGGGAGAGCTGGTTTTGGTAATAGGTGCCGGCGTCCTCCTCGCCCGCTACCACCACGCCTGGCAGGGGAACGATGCCGTAGCTGCGCAGCAGCGCCATGTAGTTGGGCATGCCGTCTATGGGGTCGGTATAGTCGCGGGTAATAAACAGGCTGCCGCCGTCCTGGGCAAAGGCGTTGATCGTTTCCAGCTCCGCCTGGGTAAAATCCTTCTGCGGCGAAAAGATCATCAGCAGGTCAACATCCTCCAGCGTGCCGCCGGTAAGCAGGTTTACGGTCGTGCAGGCATAGCTGTTGGCGCTTAAAAATTCCGTCAGCAAGGAGAGGGAGTCGGGGCTTAATTCCCCATGCCCCTGCAAAAGGCCAACGGTGGGAACCTGCTCCTGCGACACGCGGAGAATGGCCTCGGTAAGTTTTTTTTCATAGGCGAGGCCCTCGATTTGAAAGCTGCCCGCGTCTATATTATAGCCCTGAATCAAGAAGTCGGAATAATCCAGCAGCTCATAGCGCCCGGTTGCCGGGCAGTTGACGACCACGCTGCCGGATTGGGGCGTTTTATCCACGGCGCCCGCAAAACGCGTCAAGATACCGGGATTTTGAGAAATGTCCGTTTCCATAACCTGAACGCGGCCGCTTAACACCGCATAGCGCTTCAAAAGCTGCAAAAGCGCGGCGTCCTCATCGCCGTTTTGGTACAGCAGGTACAGCTCCACATCGGCTTCCAGCCTGTTGAGCGCGGATTGGGTTTCCTCGCTGGTGGTGGCGTAGGCGTTGAAGCTGAGGTCGTTGCGCCAGCCGTAGGTGTCCTCCAGCGCTTTTACGCCGATGTTTACCAGCACGCAGGCCCCCAGAAAGCCCGCCATGAGCAGCGCGCCCAGCTTGCCGTGCCGCCATTTGGGCTGGCGGAAGCGCTGGGCGAGGGAATGCAGCAGCTTTTTCATGCGGCCCCTCCTTCCGAAAAGCGGCGGGCGTCCAAAACGCGGGTGGCCGCCACAAGGCATGCCGCTATAAAGGTTAGAAAGAACAGGACGGACGCATAGCTCATTTGCCCAAGCAGGAAGGGCTCGTAACGGTCGTACAGGCTGATGAAGTTAAGCGCGTCCGCCAGCCATTTTACATTTACGCCGCCAGCCAGCAAATCCGCCATCCAAAGCACAAAATTGGCGCCAAAGGCAGCCACCGCGCCGGTCATCTGGTTTTTGGCAAAGCAGGTCACAAACAGGTCGAGCGCCAAAAAGCTTAGGCTTTGCAGGGAAAAGCCCAGGTAGCCCGCAAGCCATTCACCCGCGTATACCGTGCCGCACAGCGCGATAATGAGCGTGTACACGTTGGTAAGCGCGATGGTGAGCAGCATAACGCAGGCGGCGGCCCCAAATTTGCCGGCGACCATGCCGCCAAGGGAAACGGGGCTGGTAAGCACCAGTTGATCGGTACGCTTTTGGCGATCCTCGCAGAGGAGGCGCATGGTTAAAAGCGGGCATAAAAGCATGGTTAAAAGCGTAAGCTGGGACAAAAACGAAAGCAAATCCCCAGAAAGGCCGCGCAGGTTGTACAAATAAAAGATCAGCCCCGAGAGCGTAAGGAAAACGCCCATGAACACATAACCCACCGGCGTGCGGAAATACGCTAGAAAATCGCGCTTGAAAATGGTGCGCATGCCGAAAGCCTCCTATTGTGAAATGGCGTTGAGGAATACCTGCTCCAGGCTGCTTTCGCAGCGCGACAGGTGCAGCAGGGGAATGCTTAGGGAGCTGAATAGCAAAAACAGGCGGCGCTCCGGCTCGGGCTGGCGGTAGAAGGTAACCAGCGCGGCGGTTTGATCCGGATGGGCGGTGGGCTGCACGGTTACGCGCCTGACCCCTTCCAACTGGCGCAGGCGGCTTACAACGCTTTTTTCGGCGGCGGCGGCGGTGATAAGCAGCGTAACCTCGTCCGGGCTGCTCATGCCGGCCATATCCGCATCCAGCTTAACCATGCCGTGATCCAGGATGACCACATGGTCGCAAAGCTGCTGCACCTCGCTTAGAATGTGCGAGGAGAACACGATGGTGCGGCCGGAGCCCAGCGTGCGGATCAACCCGCGGATTTCGGTGATCTGCTTGGGATCCAGGCCCACGGTGGGCTCGTCCAGCACAAGCACGTCGGGATCGCCGCAGAGGGCCTGGGCCATGCCCGCGCGCTGGCGGTACCCCTTGCTAAGGTGCGCAAGCAGGCGGCTGCGCATATCGGTTAAGCCGGTCAGCTCCATAATCTCGTCCACGTGGGCGGCGATGGCGGCGCGCTTGACGCCCTTGAGTTCGGCGGTGAAGCGCAGGTATTCGCGCACGGTCATTTCGTCATACAGGGGCGGGTGCTCGGGCAGGTATCCCAGGCAGCGCTTGGCCTCGGCGGGCTCCAACAGGGAGTCGTGCCCGTCGATGAGCGCGCGGCCCTCCGTAGGGGCCAGGTAGCCGGTCAAAATATTGAGCAGGGTGGTTTTGCCCGCGCCGTTTTGCCCCAGCAGCCCAAGCACGGCGCCCTTATCCGCATGCAGGCTAACGCCGCTTAGGACGCGCACGCCGCCGTAGCGCTTGGAAACGTTTTCAATGTCAATCACAGGGGAAAGGCCTCCTTGGTTGATGGCAGGCGTATACAACGCCACAGCTTATCATAACACGGGGCGCGGGGGATGGTGTGAATGAATTGTAAAATTTCGGGCGGGAAGGGATAGAGGATTTTTGGATGCTCCGGGGCTGGCGTCAAAGCGCCGTTCTACGCCTGGATGGCAGGGCTAATCGCGGCGGTAAATGCCCAGGCGGTACAGCTCGTCCTCCTCGGGCGCGTTGATGAGCACGGCCTTGAGCGGGCCGAAGTATACGAACATGCTGCCTGCCGCGGCGGCATGGGCCTGGCCTTCCGTTAGCACCCTGGCCATGTCGGAGGCGTCCCTGGCGCCGCCGCAGGCAATGAGGGGGATGCTGAGCGCCTCCGAAACGGATTGAACCAGCTTTACATCATAGCCCTGCATCATACCGTCGCGGTCGATGGAATTGAGCAGCACCTCGCCCGCGCCCAAACGCTGGGCGCGCAGGGCCAGCTCGCGCGGCGTTTCGCCGGTGGGACGGGAACCGTCCGCCACAACGCAGCGGTAGCGCCTGAAAAGATCCTGCTTTACATCGATGGAGGCGACCACGCTTTGCACGCCAAAGCGTTCGGCAATGGCCGTGATAAGGGCGGGATTGTCGATAAGCGCGGTATTGAGGATGACCTTTTCAAACCCGATGTGGAAAAGCCGCGCCGCCTGCTCCACCGTGGCGATCCCCCCGCCGTAGGAAAGCGGCATAAACGCCTCGGACGCGAGGCTCTCCAAAAGCGCAAAGTCCGGCCCGCGGCCGGCGCGGCTGGCCTGGATATCCTGAATGCACAATTCATCCACGCATTTTTCGCTGAAAATTTTGACGGCGTTGATGGGGTCGCCCAGGTAGTTGGGATCCTTGAAGCGCGTGGTTTTTACCAGCCCGCCGTCCGAAAGCAGCAGGCAGGGAATCAGCCGGGGACGGTGATACATCCTAACACTCCTTTGCAAAGCTGCGAATCAGCGCCAGGCCGAAGCGGTGGCTTTTTTCGGGATGAAACTGCGTGCCCCACACATTGCCGCGGTGCACGGCCGCGGCGAAGGAATAGCCGTATTCGCAGGTCATAAGCACGTCGGAGGGGCTGTCGCACACGGCGTGATAGCTGTGCACAAAGTAAAAACGGGGTTCCGGCCCAAGCTGCTTTACAAGGGGCAGCTCCGGCTGGGTCAGGGTTACATAGTCCCAGCCCATGTGGGGAATTTTGAGCTGCAGCTGATCCTCCAGGTGGAAGCGCTTTAGGTCAAAGGGAATATACCCCAGGCCCTCGCCGGGGCCTTCCTCGCTGCGCCGCCCCAGCATTTGCATGCCCAGGCAGATGCCCAAAAGCGGCACGCCGTTTCCTACGGCAATATCCAACGCGCCGCGCATGCCGCTTTGGGTAAGAAGGGCCATGCCCGCGTCAAATTTGCCAACGCCGGGCAGGATAAGCCGGTCGCAGGCCGCCAGCTCCATAGCCGTATGCACCGCGCAGCCTTCCGCCCCCGCCTTTTTGACCATATTGAGAATGGAGCCGATGTTGCCGATGCCGTAGTCCAGCACGCCGATCATGTAGGCAGCCCCTTTCCGCATTGAAAAATACGACAAAAAACGCCAAGCGCCTTTGCCGTATTGGTAGGATAACATGTTGCGGGGGAGATGTCAATGCGCCATGGGCAGGTCAATGCGCATAAGGCCGTGGCGCGTGCAGTAGGCAAGCAGCGTGCCGCGCGTGAAAAGCGGCGTGCGCAGCGCGGCGTCCTGCTCGGGATACAGGCGTACCATGAGCATGCGGTCGTAGCTTAGCCAGGCCACAAAGGCAAGGTGGTGCTCCTTGCTCATCTCGTGGGGGAAGACGAGGTAGCTTTCGTCCTCGACGGCTTCCATCGTTGGGGTGTGCGCGGCGTCGGCGGGAACGGGGGAGAGCGGCGTTAGCTTGCGCCCGCAGCAGCTTAGCTGCGACCGGCCCGTGCTGGTGAGAATGTTGCCGCATACCGGGCAAAGGTAAAACTGCATTCGTTTCATATTGCCTCCTTGCAGAGTTGATTCCGGCAGCGCGCCGGAGAGCAGGCTTTCAATGTCCACACGGAATACGCCGGAAAGGGCGTTAAGCAGCGATACGTCCGGGCAGCCCAGCGCGCGCTCCCATTTGGACACGGCCTTATCCGTTACGCCGATTTGCCGGGCAAGCTGAGCCTGCGTAAGCCCGTTTTCCAAGCGCAGCCTGCGGATGAGCGCGCCGCATTTTTGTTGATCCATCAAGGATCCCTCCTTGCGCGGTTTTCAGGGACAGCATACCATGGGCGCGCGCGCGGCGCAACCGACGCGCCGTAGAGTTCGCGACATTTCTTCCCCGCTTTTTTCCTGAAAAAGCGTTTACAAACCCCGCCTTGCGTGGTAGAATAAATGATGTGCGTATGCACAGGAAAGAACCGCGCCCGCAGCTTGCTGAACGCCAACGGCAGGCTATGGATGCGGCGATTACCAAAGGAGCGGGTCATCCGCTGCCAAAACAAGGAGGCAAAACCCATGGAAAAGTCCGAGATCATCAAGACCTATGCCCGCCATGAGGGCGACACCGGCTCCCCCGAGGTGCAGATTGCGCTGCTGACCGAGCGCATCAATCACCTCAACGAGCATCTCAAGCTCAACAAGAAGGATCACCACAGCCGTCGCGGCCTGCTGCTGATGGTTGGTAAGCGCCGTGGCCTGCTTGACTACCTCAAAAAGACCGATATCGAAAGCTACCGTACGCTGATTGCCCAGCTGGGCCTGAGAAAGTAAACCGTTTTGGAAAGCAACCGCGCCGTGGCGGGGCAATCCCGCCGCGCGCGGCTGTTTTTGCAAAGGCGCGGCGCTGCCCGCGCAAGTGTGCGCCATGGCACGAGGCCATGGACGCAGGAAGAGGAGAGAGAGAAGTAGAATGGATTACAAAGTGTTTTCAACAGAGCTGGCGGGCCGCCCGCTAACGATTGAGTTTGGCAAGTACGCGCAGCAGGCCAATGGGTCTGCGTTTGTGCGCTTTGGCGATACCGTTGTGATGGTAAACGCCACCATGAGCGAAACGGCGCGCGAGGGCGTGGATTTCTTCCCCCTGAGCGTTGATTTTGAAGAAAAGCAATATTCCGTGGGCAAGATCCCCGGCGGATTTATCAAGCGTGAGGGACGCCCCACCGAAAAGGCGACCCTGACTTGCCGCCTGATCGACCGCCCGCTGCGCCCGCTCTTTCCCAAGGGCATGCGCAACGATGTGCAGGTAGTGGCGACCTGCCTGAGCGTGGATAAGGATATTCCGCCTGAGGTGCCCGCGATGATTGGTTCCTCCGCGGCCCTGAGCGTGAGCGATATTCCCTGGGGCGGCCCCACCGGCACCGTGGTGGTAGGCTGCGTGGACGGCGAGCTGGTGCTGTGCCCCAATGCCGAGCAGCGCGAAAAGAGCACCCTGCACCTGACCGTGAGCGGCACCAAGGAAGCGGTGCTTATGGTGGAGGCCGGCGCGAAGGAAGTGCCTGAGGAGCTGATGCTGCGCGCCATCCTGTTTGGCCATGAGGAAATTAAGAAAATCGTAGCCTTCATTGAGGGCATTCAGCAGGAAATTGGCAAGGAAAAGGCCGAGGTTGCCCTGGTAACCACCGGCGAGGACGTGAAGGCCGCCGTGGCCAACGGTCTGCCCTTTGTGGGGGCCAGCGTCAACATCCTGGAGTATGCCAAGGCCACCATCCCCGGCTTCGACTTCAAGATCCAGTGGATCATTGAGGAGGGCATGTACGGACCCGAGGAGGTCTATAACGACTACGAGGCGCTGTTCAACGTGGAATACGGCGACAGCCTCATCACCGCCAGCTACGCCGCCGACGGAGACTTCACCACTTATACCAAGGGCGGCTCCATTATCTCCGCTTATCCCCAGGAGGCCACCGTCCTCATGCGGGCCGGCAGCCAGGACGACTTCTATAAGGCCGGCTGGTGGAACGGCATCGACGATCCCGACGGCGGCCTGAAGGGCCAGGTGGTTGCCATCGACTATCAGTCCGGCGGACTGGACATGACGGTGTTCTGCACCAGCATCACCAACAAGGCCCACCAGACCGACGATTACCGTCTGGCCACCAACGCCATCTACAGCAAGCTCCTGGGCGCCGACTTCACGGTGTCGGACGCCGGACAGGATGAGCCCGTCCCCGAGCCCGTGCCCGAGCCCAGCAGCCCCCGCACCGGCGACGACATGAACGTTGTGGCGTGGACCGCCGCAGCGGTTCTGTCCATGGGCATGGCCGCGGTGTTCACCACCCGGAAAAAGGCCCGCTGACAGCCGCAGCACCCAGCGCAGGAACCCATAAAACAGCATCCCCCGGCGCGATGCGCCGGGGGATGCCCCTTTTCCCGTTATTCCTCTGATTTCGGTCCCTTCAGCCGGTCCAGCAGACGGCGAAGGGGACTTTTCTTGTCCACCGGTTTGTCCTCCGGCTGGGGCTCCGGCGGGGCGGCCAGCGCGGCCCGGACCCGGTCCAGGGCTTCCTTTGCCCCGGACACTCCGGCCCTTGTCCCGGCCTCATACAGCTCCTCCGCCCGGCGGAGGTCCCGCTCCACCCCCAGGCCCCGCTCATACAGCCGCCCCAGGCGGCATCGGGCCAGGTCGCTGCCCTGCTCCGCCGCCCGGCGGTACAGGTTGGCAGCAATGGCGGGGTCCTTCTCCGTTCCCACGCCGGTCTCGTAGCAGATGCCCAGCCGGAGCATGGCCTCCGGGTGGCCCTGCAGGGCGGCCCGGTGATACATGTACGCGGCGTACCGGGGCTTTTTCTCCACCCCGTCGCCGGTTTCGTAGCACACCCCCAGCAGATACTGGGCCCGGGGCATTCCCACGGCGGCAGGCTTTTGCAGCAGGCGGGCGGCCTCCCGGTGGGACTCCGGGTCCTTTCTCCGCCGCAGCAGCCCCGCCAGGCAGTACTGGCCCTCCAGCTCACCCAGCGCCATGGCCCGGCGATAGAGGTCCTCGGCCCGCTGCACATCCTGCTCCACGCCGTGGCCGGTTTCATAGCACACCCCCAGCCGGGTCATGGCCCGGGGATGCTCGCGCTCCGCTCCCCGGCGGAAATATTCCGCCGCCCGGTCATAGTCCTTCTCGGCGCCGTGGCCGAAGTAATAGCACATGCCCGTCTGGCAGAGGGCCTCGGTATAGTCCCCCTGGGCGGCAGCCAGGAAGCAGCGGAAGGCCTCCTGGGCGTTCTGCTCCACCCCGGTGCCCTGGTCATAGCTCAGGCCCAGAAAGTGCCAGGCCCGGGGATAGCCCCCCTCCGCCGCCTGGCGGAACAGCCGGACGGCCTCCCGGTCGTCCTGGTCCACCCCCTTGCCCTGGTGATGCAGCACCCCCAGGGCGCACTGAGCGTCGGGGTATCCGGCCCCGGCGGCCTCCCGGTACAGGGCCAGAGCCCGGGACACGTCCTGCTCCACGCCGTCGCCGAACTCGCAGCACACCCCCAGCAGATACTGGGCCCGGGGCAGCCGCTGCTCCGCCGCCTGGGCAAAGCAATAGGCGGCCTTTTTCAGGTCCTTCTCCACCCCCTGGCCGAAAAAATACATCACGCCCAGGTTGCACCGGCCCATGGGATAGCCCCCCTCCGCCGCCCGGCGGTACAGCTCCACGGCCTTTTCCAGGTTCTTTTCCACCCCCTGGCCGCTTTCATAGCACACGCCCAGGTTGCACAGAGCCGGGGCGTAGTCCCCGGCGGCGGATTCCTGATACAGGCGGCAGGCCCGGTCCTCGTCCCGCTCCCCGCCGAAGCCGTTGTCGTAGCACCCCCCCAGCCAGTAAAGGCCCGCCGGGTCGTCCGGGGCCGTCTGGGAAAACCACCGGAAGGCCTTTCCCGGGTCCTTGGCCGCGCCGCCAATGCCGTACAGGCAGTTCATGCCCATCTGCACCACGGCGTTGGCGTCGCCGTCCTCCGCCGCCTGGCGGCAGTCCTCCAGGGCCTGACGGCGGCGGTCCGCCAGCTTCAGAAGCTCCGGGGAAAAGACCACGACCTGGGGGTCCTGGGGATTCTGGGGTTCGCGCTGAAATGGCTCGTGGTCCGTCATTTTATCGCTCCTTATCGAATGATTGATTTATCGGAAGGACAGCAGCTCCTCCGTCTCCTTGCGGCCGGGGCCGTTTTTCCACTGCTCGGGATAGCCCATGGCGATGAGGCAGGCGGGGCGCAGGCCCTCCAGCTCCAGCAGACGCCCGGCGGCGTCGGCGTCGAATATGCCCAGGATGCAGGTGCCGATGCCCAGGTCCCGGGCCGCCAGACAGAAGGTCTGGGCGGCGATCCCGGCGTCGAACATCTCCCACCCGGCGGCCTGGCTCTCCGTCAGCGGGGCGTCCCCCTGGCCGGACAGGCCCGGCACATAGGCGATCACCGCCAGGGCGGCGGCCCGGTTGATGGTCTTGGTGTTGAAGCCCTGGCCGGGGATGCACTCCCGGGCCATCCGCTCCTTCAGCGCCGGGTCATCAATGACGATATATCGCACGGGCTGGGTGTTCTTCCAGCTGGGGGAAAACCGGGCCAGGTCCACCACCCGGCGGATGTCCTCCCGGGGGATGGGGGTTTCCTGAAAACGGCGGCAGCTGACCCGCTGCCGGATGCATTCTGCGGTGGTCATGGGATGATACGCTCCTTTTGGTAATAGTATTTTTTATTGTAGCACAAATTTTTCTCTCCGTAAAGGGCGGCGGGGCCGTACTTGTAAAATCCGGGAAAATGTGATACAATGCGAGATATTATCGGGACAAAGCCGGGAAATGGGGGGACAAAAAATGGGTCTGCACGACGGGCACCGCCAGCGCATGCGCCAGCAGTTTTTATCCCACGGACCCCAGAGCATGGCCGACCATGAGCTGCTGGAGCTGGCCCTGTTTTACGCCATCCCCCGCCGGGACACCAACGAGACCGCCCACCGGCTGCTGGAGCAGTTCGGCTCCCTGGACCGGGTGCTGACCGCCCCGGAGCAGGAGCTGGAGCAGAACGCGGCGGTGCTGCTGCGGCTGATAGGCGCCATGGGGGACCGGGCCAGGCAGCCGGGCCGGGAGGAGAAGATCGTGGCCTCCGTGGACCAGGCCGGGGCCTATTTCCTGCGGCTGCTGGACGGGCAGCGGACGGAGCAGCTGTATCAGCTGTGCGTGGACGGCAAGGGAAAGGTCCTATCCTGTCGGGTGCTGTCCCAGGGGCAGGCGGACATGACGGTGCTGAGCCTGCGGCAGGCGGTGGAAAACGCCCTGCTGTCCGGGGCCAGCGGCGTGTTCCTGGCCCACAACCACCCCAGCGGCGTGGCCCTGCCTTCCCGGGCGGATGTTCAGGCCACCGTCCAGGTCCGGGACGCCCTGAAGCGGCTGGATATCCGGCTCATCGACCACATTATTGTGGCCGATGGAGACTATGTTTCCATGGCCTCCAGCGGACTGCTGCGGTAGATTCCTGCCATTTTGGGCAAATTCACGAAGAAAATTGACAGAAAAGGGTAGAAATGCCGCAAAGAATCTGTTATAATAAGAGAATCTTATAATCTAATATGAGATATTACTTTTGCTTGTAAAAATGCGAATAAAAAAACAGGAGAAACCAATGGAAACACAGAAAAGACGGCGGGGCGACCGCCGTGACGGTCGGCTGCTGCGGGAACTGGATTCCCTGCACTTCATCACCGGCATTATCTATCCCAACCGCTGCGACAACGAGGCATA